>Ga0075152_10002321_pt1 | contig 13509 bp, 9 predicted proteins | sample JI61114C2DNA_FD_70964 | JGI IMG/M metagenome (GOLD analysis project Ga0075152, IMG submission 70964) | Wastewater effluent complex algal communities from Wisconsin, to seasonally profile nutrient transformation and Carbon sequestration -... | ecosystem: Engineered > WWTP > Effluent > Algae...
CATAAACAGCATCACCGCGTTTTGGTTTAATGTTTACATAACCTGTGAATTTGCTGTATGCGGGTAGTATGGCATATTGTGCACCAAAATAGTAACAGGGAAAACTGAGTGATTGCCTGCTGCCGCTGCTGATACTTATGCCGGGATGTAAATGCCCGGTAAAATAATAACTTGCCGTTTCCGGTTCTTCGCAAATTGCGGCTGGATCATGTATAAAACCAAAACCATTTGTTTGCAGGCAACCGTTTATAATTTCAATATTTGCTTCTTCGTAAAAATTATCTTTAAGTATATCGTGGTTTCCTTTAATAAGTTGAATTGCTGTTGATGGTATATCGTTTCTCCAGCGCATAAAGAGTTCCATTTCTTTGTTCTCTTTGCTGTGAAACATATCGCCAACGATAATCAATTGCTCTGGTTTATAAAATTGCACCTGCGCAAATAAGCGTTGCAGATCTTCTTTAAAAACTGATTGGGGAACACCAATGCCTTCCTTTCTGAAATGCCCGGTTTTACCAAAATGAAGATCTGAAAGTATAAGGGATTTTTGCTCTTCCCAATAAATGCAACGCGCCGGTGAAAGCCAGAAAGTATTGCCGTTTATTGTATGTGGAATTGATGATTGCATAAAGAAAGGATGCAAATATAAATGGAAGAAGTACTATAGTTTGAACACCGCATAAATATCTGTTACAAATAATTTTACTGGTGGAATTTTGCCGAGTTAATATCAGAACGTACAAGTGAGTGACACAACAGGTGATGATAGTAGTAATACTGCTGATTACAAAAAACTATTTCAATAAATTCTTTATTTCACTCAGCTTCATCAATGCTTCCACCGGCGTTAAACGATTGATATCAAAGGTTTCCAGCATTGTTCGTATGTTTTCAAATGTTTCGCTGTGTGCATCAAAAATAGAGAGCTGCATTTTTGGAACGGATAATTTTTTTACCTGCCTTCCTAAATCTTCTTCCACATGTTTTTCTTCCAGTTGCTTTAAAACTTCGTTCGCCCTTTCAATTAATTCGGGTGGCATGCCCGCCATTTTTGCTACATGAATACCAAAGCTGTGTATGCTGCCGCCCGGTGCCAGTTTGCGGAGGAAAATAATTTTGTTGCCTACTTCTTTATTGGTTACATGATAATTTTTTACACGCGGCAATTTGTTTTCAAGCTCGTTCAATTCGTGGTAATGCGTGGCAAATAAAGTTTTGGGTGCAGCGGAAGATTTATGTAAAAATTCAACAATGCTCCATGCGATGGAAATGCCATCATACGTAGATGTGCCGCGGCCAATTTCATCGAGCAGTATTAAACTGCGCTGCGACACATTGTTGATGATGCTTGCCGTTTCATTCATCTCCACCATAAAAGTACTTTCGCCGCCGCTTAAATTATCGCTTGCGCCAACACGTGTAAATATTTTATCTGTCAGTGGTATGCGTGCAGAGGAAGCCGGCACAAAACTGCCCATATGTGCCATTAAAGTAATGAGTGCTGTTTGCCTTAGTATCGCACTTTTACCACTCATGTTTGGGCCCGTAAGAATGATGACTTGCTGGCCTGTGGGATCAAGTAAAATATCGTTGGATATATATTGTTCACCAACGGGCAGGTTGCGTTCAATAACCGGATGGCGGCTCTCTTTCATTTCCAGTTCAAGGCCATCGTGTATCTCCGGTTTTTTATAATTGTATTGCAGCGCATTGTTTGCAAAACACAAAAGGCAATCAAGAATGGCGAGTATATTTCCGTTTACCTGAACGGGTGCAATATAGTCCTGCAGTTCAAGTAAAAGCTTATCGTAAAGATCAAATTCAATAGCGCTTATTTTTTCTTCAGCACCAATTATTTTCTCTTCGTATTCTTTTAGTTCGGGTGTTATATAGCGCTCTGCATTGGTAAGCGTTTGTTTGCGTATCCATTCAACAGGCACTTTGTTTTTATGCGAGTTGGTTACCTCAAGATAATAGCCAAACACATTATTAAAACTGATCTTTAAAGAACTGATACCGGTCTTCTCTGCTTCTGCCTGCTGAATGTTTAACAGGTATTCCTTACCACCGCTGGCTATTTTGCGCAGCTTATCCAGTTCTTCATGAATGCCTTCTTTTAATACGCCTCCTTTATTAATAGCAATGGGCGGATGCTCCACAATCTGGTGCAATATTTTATCGGCAATATAACGGCAGGGGTTTAGTGCATCGGCAAGCCTTTTCAGGTATTCATTTTGCGCACTGCCGCATATTTGTTTTACCAGTTCTGTTAGTTGTAAACCCTTCGCTAATTGTACTACTTCACGCGGATTTATTTTTTTTACCGGTATCTTGCTTACCAACCTTTCCACATCGCCGCACTGTTTTATAAGTTGCTGAAGGTTCTTCCTGTTATCCGTTTCTTTTATAAAATATTCAACAAGGTTTAAGCGCTCATTAATTTTTGTTACTGCTTTCAAAGGCAGCACAGTCCAGCGTTTCAGCAGGCGGGCACCCATTGGGCTTACCGTATTGTCAAGCACTTTCAATAACGTATTTCCATTGTCTGTACCACTGTTCAGCAACTCAAGATTGCGTATGGTAAAGCGGTCCATCCATAAATAATCTTCGCGTTCAATACGTTGTATGGCAGTTATATGCTGCAGGTTGGGGTGCTCGGTATCTTTTAAATAATGCAGTATTGCACCGGCAGCAACAATGCCACCATGCATGTTCTCAATACCAAAACCTTTAAGCGAATGTGTTTGAAAATGTTTAAGTAAACTTTCTGTTGCAAAAGCCTCATCAAATATCCAGCTCTCTAATGTGTAGGTATAAAATTTTGTACCAAATGTTTCTTTAAAATGTTTCTGGTTACTGCGTTGAAAAATTACTTCCGCAGGTTTTAAACTCTGCAATAATTTATCAATGTATTCAACATCGCCTTCTGCCACAAAGAACTCACCGGTTGACATATCGAGCAATGCAATGCCCAATAACTGCTCATTAAAATGAACACTTGCCAAAAAATTATTGCTGTTATGTTCCAGCAGTTTATCATTGCTTGTAATGCCGGGCGTAACCATTTCTGTAACACCTCGTTTTACAATGCCTTTCGCCTGTTTGGGGTCTTCGAGCTGATCGCAAATGGCAACGCGGTAACCGGCCTTCACCAGTTTATGCAAATAAGTATCCAATGCATGATGGGGGAATCCCGCAAGCTCACTCGAAGCTGCGCCATTGCGTTTTGTAAGTGTAATGCCGAGCACCTGGCTGGTAATGATGGCATCTTCCCCAAATGTTTCGTAAAAATCGCCTACACGGAACAGTAATATGGCATCAGGGTATTTTTGCTTTATAGCCCGGTGCTGCTGCATTAAAGGTGTATCTGAAGCTGATTTTGCCATGGCGGCAAATATACAGTAAGCTTGAAACGATAATAAGTGGCTTTGCGGAATGGGGATAAAATGCAAATACAATTTTTTGGGCCGGGCATTTATTCTTTGGTGATCGCCTGTTGTGTCACTCACTTGTACTTTTTGTTTTTATGGCGACATTGGCGATGCATTTTTTAGAATAATAAGTAACGCGTTCCTGTTTAAGCTGGTAAACACACAAAACTTTGTAATATAACCCATTGAATTGTTGCGTAAATTAGACTACTCAACGGTTTCTAATTTTTCATACACAAATTTTTCTTTTATGGAAATTCCCAATCAAAAAGCAAATACAGATATAGTTGGCAAAGTAAAAAGCTGGTTTGGCAGCAATAAAATTGTAGCACCGGTAATTCTTCTTTGCGCCTTTTTTATCTGGTTTGATAATGTAACCGGAGCGCTGGAAAACACATTGCGCCGTTTTAATATTATTGAATCTTTTACCATGTCGAAAGACACAAGGGCCGGTGATTTTTCCTGCAAATTTTTTGAAGATGCACGTTACCGTTTATTCTGGATAAAGGAATATACAGAGGCATTGCAAAATAAAAACAGCACAAAAGAACAGGAATCTGCTTTTGATAAATACATAAATGCAAGTGCAACCTGGAGTTCGCAGCTTAATTATTACAAATATGGTGTTAATGATTTTTATGGCAATTCTGAAGTTGCAGCCACACTTAAAGATTCCATCCCATCAAAATTTCAAAAAATGGATATGCTTTTGAAGAAACTTAAATATCGTACCGATACTGTTTCCAATTCCGGTTCCATAAAAACAATCAATACAATTCGAGGTAATGTAGATTCAATATTAACAGTTCTTGCCACTGCAAAAATTGAGAAAAAATAAAGCCAGTTATTTTTTAATTACGAATAATTATTGGCAATGGTGGGGTAATTGAAAAACGTCTCCCCAGTAACTGAAGTTCATTATTTAGTCAAAGATTAAAAAAATATTCTGATGTTCAAAAGAGTTCCTTCCACCCGAACCAAAGCTGATAACGATATACTGCCGATTGCTGCAAAGTTCAGCCATAGTATTGTCATTACTCTTGTTGGCAGTAGTTTTTAAAAAGGTTGGTCTGGTAAAAATATTTCGTCAACAACTTCAATTTCTTCTTTGATTTTTAAATGTTTTTTTAAAAAATCTCCATCTTCCTTTGAAGCGACACGCAATTTACCTTTCTTAATAACACCTCTTATCCAACGTTCATTTTCTATTCTTAAGCAAACTTGTTGTTCTGTTTTATCGGAAATATGCTCGGCTGGAACATAGATATCATCTGGATAGGGAAGTCCATTGTTTATTTTTCTCAAGAAGATTAAAAAATTCTGTAACTCCGAATGAAAATCCTCTATATCTCCAATATCTCTTGATTTAAACGCATGAATTGCATTTCTTCTATTCTGAATTTTTAAAATCCAATTTAACCAATCAACCTCACCTTTAATAAGCCAAACTTCTTTTGCATTGGCTGGAAATACTCTTTTGGCAAAAAATAAACGTAGCTTGTCAAGTATTAAGCCGTCTGGGTCTATTATATTACCCTTTCTGTCTATAACTTGTTTGAATTCTCTTGTCAAGTTTTGAACTTGATATACTTTGTAGTAAACCGATAAAAAAAGTTTTAGTATTCCTTCAGTCAAACTTCCTAAAGTTGTCCAAGCAAGAATTAAAAGTCCGCTTTCATTATTTGATTTATTTAAAAATAATTTTAATTGTTTGGATAAAGATGCTTGCCAATCAAGTCTTGATTTTGTTAATAAATTAGCTGCTTCAATAGGTGCCCAAGTTTTTGAATTTGTCCAAAAGCTTGCCATTTCTTCGGTTAAATGAATTATCCTATTTACAGTTTCTTCTACCGAATATTTTCGCATGTCAGCAGGATTCATTATCGAATACTTGCTATATGTTTTTGTTATTGTTCTCTCACCCTCATCAGTATAAATTGTTTTAATCACATTCTCACTAATCGAATATTTATTCGAGTCAACTGAACTTTTAATTCGCATTATTGATTTCGTTTTCATGTGGTTGGTCGCTTTAAAATTACTGCCAACTGGATTACTTAAGATTATGCGGGTTGGGAATGAAATTCAGAAACGCATTAAACTTACTCAGGTATTTACGCTTGTCAAGTTTAAAATAAAATGCCCCACGTTTAGAGCTTTCTTTTTCTTTATCTTTTTGTTTTATCAGCAGGCCGGTAGACAATACTTTACGGCTGAAATTCCTTTTATCCATTACTGCATCATAAATGCCTTCGTACAAACTTTGCAACTGGGGCAGTGTAAATTTTTCGGGTAGCAGTTCGAATAATATCGGGTGCATCGCTGCTTTGTAGCGTAATTTCTCTTTTGCCATATCAATCATATTTTTATGATCGAAAATAAGCGTAGGAACTTTTGGCAATGAAAACCATTCTGCATGGTATTCGTGGCTTATTTGTTTTTCGTATTTATTAATGTCTATTAAACTGAAATAAGCAATCGAGGCGGTGCGTTCCATCGGGTCGCGGTTTGGTTCACCAAAAGCACAAAGCTGCTCCATATAAACATCGCTTAAACCGGTGAGTTGTTTTAAAACCCTTGCGGCTGCATTTTCAAAGCTTTCTTCCGGTTGCACAAAGCCACCCATCAGGCTCCATTTTCCCATTTCCGGTTCCAGCCCCCTTTTAATAAGGAGCAGTTTCATTTCAATGCCATCGAACCCGAAAATAATACAGTCAACGGCAATCAGCATGCGGGTTTGTTTGGAGTAGCGGGTCATATTTATTGTTTAAGGGAAGTGGAAGGTAATAATTTTGGATTTTCTTTTCTTTAAATGGCTTTATTAATGCAATCAGTTATCGCAATACAAAGCGATAGACGAATATATTAAATTTAAAATGTAAAATATACAATTAATAAATTTTCATCTTTACTTCCTCAGCATTTAAGGTTGTTACAATAAGTAAGGTTGCCTGCATATTGCCGCCCTATGCAATGCAGTACAAGTGAGTGACACAACCAAAGCCGAATAGTAGTAATGCTGCTTGGCCCACCATTGTATTTTATATTTTTTTATGCTTCCACTTACCACCTTTCATATAAAGGAACGATGGTATTAAAAGGGTTGTCCAGTAAAGCCATTCTGCCATCCATCCAAAAACAATGGGCAGGTTAAGGTATTCCAGGATGGTGTACGCATAAACGCTGTAAACAATGATAGCCGCCACTTCTATTTTAAGGTTCATGGTGGTGTTGCCAGTGCCTATTACTGCGTTTAACCAAACGGTGGAAGCACTCATAACGATAAGCGCAATAGAGATAACCCTTGCAACGGGAACTGCGGCTTCAATAAATTCGCCTCCCTGCCCGTACACCTGTAAAAGCAGTTGCGGCGAAATATTGAGCAGCAGGAATATGATGCAGGAAAAACCCAGGCTTAGCTGCATTATTTTACCAATAAGTTTTGTAACCTCCTGTTGCAGCCCCTGCCCTATTACATTGCTCACCATAGAATTGGTGGTTGATGCAAATGCCCATGTTACGCAGCCAAACAGGCCAAACATATTGCGCATAACATTTGAAATGGCAAGTTCTCTTTCGCCGTGGTGCTCAACAAGTATATAAAAAAATTCCCAGCTCATTACGCTTAATGCGTACTGCAGTATAATGGGGAAAGACTGTACAAGAATGAGTTTTGTATTAACTGCATCGTACGTATATTTTTTAAACAACTGCAGTTGCCTGCTTATGCCTTTGTATTTCATTACGGCAACTACTACCAGTATGCCCACCGCTTCTGCAATAACAGAAGCAACGGCGGCACCATTAAAACCCATTTGCGGCAAACCAAAATGGCCATAGATCAATGCATAATCGAGTACAACATTGGTGATTGTTTCAGCAAGTGTACCGGCAATAAGATAGCGGCTCTGGTTGGTGCCCACCAGCAATGCATTGCGCATTTGGTAGAGGTATAAAAATGGAAGCCCAAAAATGCGTATATATAAAAAATGTACCGCCATCTGCACATTGGTTTCATCGTGCAGCGAAAGGCGCAAAATGGTGGGTGCAATAAAATAAGTGATCAAAATACTTACCGCTGAAAACACCATTGCAATGCGGGTGGCCTGGTTAAAAAGTTTACCAATTTCCTCAATCCTGTTTTCGCCTGCCCGGCGGGAAATTAGTGCCTGCAAACCGCTGTTTAAACCAAAGCCAATTACGGCGAATATCAGGTAATACACACCAGTAATACCGGCCACTGCCAGTTGCTGCTCGCCCAGGCCGCCAAGAAAAATATTATTGGTAATAAAGTTTATCTGCGGTACTAAAATAGCCGCCGCAATGGGCATTGCAATTTTAAGTATTTGCCGGTAACTTACGCCAACCTGCAGATTAATATCGGGAGCCTGTTTTGCCATGAGGCGCAAATCTACAATTACGCGGCACAACTGGCAAACCGGTAAAATTTAATGAAGGATTTTTATTGGCCCTACATTAGGTTTCTATGGGATCGGTTGTGGAGCCTGCACTGAATTTATTTCAGGGTCGCACCCTTGTACATTGGAAAGTAATGCAGCTTTTACCCAAGCGTAGATTGAAGCGCAAAGAAAAACCTGTTAGGTTTTCAAAGCCTTAAAGGTTTAATAACATCGCTTCTGCAACAGCATTCGCTTCCAGCTACGCTTGGGTAAAAGCTCAATAGAAAACAAAAGTAGAAGAGTGCGACGCAAGTAAAGTTGAATACGGTTATACTGCCGGGCAAAAAATCGACAGCAGTCCCCGTTTTTGAATGTTTATATTTGATGCCATATAAATTGAATACATGGCTGAAATAACTGAATTAAACAACTGCCCTTTGTGCCACCGCGAACTGGCAGAACCTACTGTGCGCCATCATCTTTTACCGCCGAGCAAAGGTGGCCGGGATACGCCTACCATAGTGATGCATAAAATTTGCCAGAATAAAGTGCATGCGGTTTTTACAGAGACGGAACAGAAAAATTATTATCATACAATAGAGCGAATTAAAGAACATGAAGAGATAGCGAAATTTATAAAATGGGTGAGCCGAAAAGATCCTGAATTTTATGATGGCTCCATTAAGAAAAAATAAGCATTATATAATTAGTGCTATATGCGTACAAAACATTTCCATCTTGCTTTTTCTATAATTTTTATTGCATTTGTTTCCTGTAAGCAAAGCAATAACCCGAATGAAATATTGGCAAAGCACAACACGTATTATTTCAGCAATTCAGGCGACGATACAAATAAAGGCACCAAAGAAAACCCGCTAAAAACTATAACGCAATTAAACAGCCTGCATTTAAATGCCGGCGATACCGTTTACCTGGCCGGTGGAGAAATTTTTAATGGCAGCATACTAATTGATTCAAATGAATCGGGCACAAAAGATCAGCCGGTTGTAATTACTTCTTATGGAAATGGGAACGCTGTAATAAGTGCCGGCAATACAACAGCAATTACCGTTTATTATGCAGATTATATAAATATACAGCGCTTAACTTTTACCGGTGCCGGCCGTAAAGAAGGTAATGTAAAAGATGGTATATTTATTTTTGGGGCGAAAAATATTGTACTGGACAGCCTTGAAATAAACGGTTTTCAAAAATCGGGTTTGCTTGTGTACAATTCATCTGGTGTGCGGGTTACAAATGTTTATGCGCATGAGAATGGTTTTGCAGGTATTTGTGTTTCAGGTTACCAATCGAAGAGCGATTGCAGCAATATTTATATTGGTTATTGCAGGGCTGAAAATAATCCCGGCGACCCAACAAATTTTCATAACCACAGCGGCAATGGTATTATCGCAGGCCTTTGTAAAAATGTAACAATAGAATACTCAACCGCCACTAATAATGGATGGGATATGCCCCGCAAAGGAAATGGCCCTGTGGGTATCTGGTGTTACGAAGCGGACAGCGTTACCATTCAACATTGCATTTCGTACCGCAACAAAACTTCGCCCGGCGCAGCAGATGGCGGCGGGTTTGACCTTGATGGCGGTGTTACCAATTCGGTAATTCAATATTGCCTTTCTTACGAAAATGAAGGCAGTGGTTTTGGCCTTTTTCAATATGCGGGTGCAAGTAACTGGTACAATAATACCATACGCTTCAACATAAGTGAAAATGATGGCAGTGTGTCTGCGGCGCATGCAGGCATTTTTGTATGGAACAGCTCCCGTGATACTGCGCAACTGAAAGACTGTTTTATTTACAACAACACCATTTACAATGACAAGGGTGCAGCAATAAGTTATGAGAAAGAAAGCGAACATGCCGGTTTCCGTTTTTACAATAACATATTCGTTGGTAACAATGAACTGATAACCGGTAATGAATCAACCGATATATTTTCAGGTAATAACTGGTGGAGCATTACCGCCACATTTAATGCAGAAGGCATCGCGGATTTTAACACATGGGCTGTACAAAAAAATAAAGAACAAATAAATAATACACTGGTGGGCTTAAACATAAAACCGCTTTTCATAAACCCCGGCAAAGCCGCAGTGGTATTGCCTTTACAGCTGATACATTTTAAGAACTATGGGTTGCCAACAGCTTCGGCTTTGCGAAATAGTGGCCTTAATCTGCAAACATTATTTGGTATAAATAATGGTGGTAAAAACTTTAATCAGCAGCCTGCATTACAGAATGGGATTGGTGCAGGTTTTTAGCTTAAAAAATATTTTTATAAATACAATTATTGGCCCGGCTTCATCTTACTGTTTTACTTTTCTTGCGTCGCACTCTTGTACATTTGTAATGCTATTCGGCATGGTGCAGTCAGGTACACAAACACTAAAAACCTTTATGTGTAATTCTAAGTTCATTTACTATAATTTGCAGTTTATGAAAAAACTTATTTTTTCTTTTTTATTCGTAAGCCCGTTATTGGTTACTGCACAAAAGCCAATGGAAATAATGACATTCAATATACGGCTCAATACATCCGGCGACAGCCTTAATGCGTGGCCTTACCGAAAAGATAAAGTGGCATCTCAAATATTGTTTTACCAGGTATCGCTGCTGGGTGTGCAGGAAGCCCTGCACGATCAGATGGTTGATCTGCAACAGCGTTTGCCTGGCTACAAATATTCGGGTGTGGGCCGCGATGATGGCAAAACCAAAGGCGAATACAGCGCTATTTTTTTTGATACTGCAAGATTGCAAAAACTTGATGGCGCAACTTTCTGGCTTTCACAAACGCCTGAAACACCGGGCTCTAAAAGCTGGGATGCTGCCATTACACGCATTGTATCCTGGTGTAAATTTTACGATACAGAAACCCATAAAATATTCTTCGCCTTCAACACGCATTTTGATCATATCGGCCAGGTAGCCCGTGCCGAAAGTGCAAAACTTTTACTAAAAAGAGTAAATGATATAGCAGGAAATACACCGGTAATTGTAATGGGCGATTTTAATGCCGGCCCAGAAGATGAGCCCATAAAAATTATAACCAATAACCAGAACCCCCATTATTTACTGGACACAAAAAAATACAGCGAAACCCCGCACTATGGCCCTTCAGGAACTTTTAACGGTTTTAAAAACAGTGAAATAAATGATGCGCCAATAGATCATATTTTTATGAAAAAAGGGATAAAGGTTTTAAAGCATGCCACTATTTCTGAAACATGGCAGGGCCGCTTTGCATCGGATCATTTTGCGGTGCTGGCGAGAATTGTGGTGGAGTAATGTTTACCCGGAGACGGGCGGTGCAGAGAAAATACAGGCATAATTTGCATGTCACACCCGCTTCGATCCTGTATTTTGCCCAATCATAACCCGAACGTACAAGTGAGTGACACAACGAAGCTTCATAGCATTACCAATGCCGGGTAAATAAATTTTTCCCCATACTTTGCCTTTCGCCTTTTCACCTTACACCTATTTCCTATCTTGCAACCTTGCTATGGATAAATTTATAGTTTCAGCACGTAAGTACAGGCCACAGGCATTTGATACCGTTGTGGGACAATCGCATATTACCACCACGCTAAAAAATGCTATTCATAATAATCAACTGGCGCATGCATTTTTATTTTGCGGTCCACGTGGCGTGGGCAAAACAACCTGTGCCCGCATATTGGCCAAAACCATTAACTGCGAAAATATTCAGGCCGATGGTGAAGCCTGTAACCAATGCAACAGTTGCACCAGTTTTAACGATGGCATTTCGCTTAACATTCATGAACTGGATGCTGCAAGCAATAACTCGGTTGATGATATACGTTCGCTGGCAGAGCAGGTGCGCTTTGCACCACAGGCCGGCAAATACAAAGTATATATTGTGGATGAGGTGCACATGCTTAGTACTGCCGCCTTCAATGCATTTTTAAAAACACTGGAAGAGCCGCCATCTTACGCCATTTTTATTTTGGCAACTACGGAGAAACATAAAATATTACCCACCATTTTATCCCGTTGCCAGATATTCGATTTTAAACGCATTACCAATAATGATACAGTTGAGCATTTGCAGGAAATAGTGGAAAAAGAAGGCATACATGCCGAGAAAGCTGCACTGCAGGTAATTGCGCAAAAAAGTGAAGGTTGTATGCGTGATTCGCTGAGTATCCTTGATAAGATTGTAAGCTTTACCAATGGCGAAGTTACCTATCAAAATACACTTGAACACCTGAACATACTCGACCATGATTATTACTTTAAACTGCTGAATAACCTGCTGCAACAGGATTTGGCCGCAGCCATGCTGCTGTACGATGAAATAAACCGCAAGGGTTTTGAAGGTGATATTGTATTGAATGGCTTTGCAGAGTTCCTGCGTAACCTGCTCGTTTGTACCGATGAAAAAGCTGCGGCTTTACTCGATGTGGTGGAAGGCATGCAACCAAAATATATTACGGTGGCAAAGGGTACGGGTTTATCGTTCCTGGTAAGTGCACTCAATATTTTAAACGAGGCCGAGATCAATTATAAAATGGCCCGCAATAAAAGGTTGCATGTGGAAATGGCGATTATAAAACTTAATTTTCTACAGCAGGCCATTGAACTTTCTATGGACAATGGCAGCATCGTTAAAAAAAAACGGGTTGATGGTCCTGTAGCATACAAAGTAAAAAATATTAATCCTCTACAGGTAAAAAACAGCGAAGCAAAAGAAGAAAATAAAAGCAGTTCTGCACTTTTTATAGAGCAGCCAAAACCTGGTGCAGCCAACATTAATATTCTTAACGAACCATCAAATAAAATAATTACCGGATCAACTGCTGCTGTTAAAACTGCGCCTGCAACGGCTTTCACCAAAACAAATAATGGAAATAAGCGAAGCTTACTGGATGGTTTAAGGGAGAAATATGGCGACCAGTATCAAATAGAGGAAATAAAAGAGGCAGAGGCTTTGAACATGGAAAAACTGAAAGAATGCTGGCAGTTGTATGCGCTTAAAATGGATGAGCAACAAAAACATTCTGCCGCAAATACATTTCGTATGGCAAGGCTGAATATTGAGGCAGATAATTTTTTTACCATCTCAGTTGATGCCATTACGCAGCAAAAATTTGTAGAGCAGGAAAAAAGTATTTTGTCAGATTTTATTCAGCAGCAGTTTAATAACCGGAGCATTAGCTTTAAAGTGCTGGTTGAGGCTGGCGAACAGGAAGTACTGCCTGCACACCTTACCATGAACAGCCGGCAGCGGTTCGACAAAATTGCGGAACAATACCCCTGGGTAAAAGAATTAAAAGACAGGCTGAAGCTTGAACTTGATTATTAATTTTTTCTGTGTTTTTATTGGCCGGGCTGTAATGCTGCTATTAAACTTCTCTTGCGTCGCACTCTTTTACTTTAGCAACTTTACCGGGCTTTTACCGAAGCGTATCCTGAATTGCCATTTTGCACTTTACAGGCTGTGCTTTTATCTGCACTACGGTAAAAGTTGAATAGTATTACAGAACGTACGAGTGTCCCGCTTTGAGAGCCGGGATGAACCAAGTGACGCAACCAAAGCTTCATTCATATTCTTCTGCCGGGGTCAAAAAATATTATCAGATTACATAAAATTCATTCATGAGAGCAGCATTATTTCAGCCACTCACTATAAG
>Ga0075152_10002322_pt1 | contig 13505 bp, 11 predicted proteins | sample JI61114C2DNA_FD_70964 | JGI IMG/M metagenome (GOLD analysis project Ga0075152, IMG submission 70964) | Wastewater effluent complex algal communities from Wisconsin, to seasonally profile nutrient transformation and Carbon sequestration -... | ecosystem: Engineered > WWTP > Effluent > Algae...
AAATGAGCAGTATCATTGATTATAGTGACAGAGCCACCTGCATCATTTTCGGCGATGGAGCAGGTGCTGTATTACTGGAACCTCAAACAGATGGACATGGGGTATTGGATAGCATTTTAAAAAGCGATGGCAGCGGCAGGCAATTCCTGCACATGAAAGCCGGCGGATCGGTAAAACCGGCCACTGTTGATACGGTTTTAGCAAAGGAACATTATGTTTACCAGGAAGGCCAATCGGTTTTTAAATTTGCGGTAAAAGGCATGGCAGATGTAAGTTTTGAACTGATGGAACGCAATAATTTAACTGCCGATGACATTGCCTGGCTGGTTCCACACCAGGCGAACCTGCGTATCATTGATGCTACGGCCAACAGGATGAACCTTCCTAAGGAAAAGGTGATGATCAATATTCAGAAATTTGGAAATACTACAGCGGCTACCCTGCCGTTATGTTTATGGGAATGGGAAAACCAGTTGAAAAAGGGCGACAACATCATCCTGGCTGCCTTTGGTGGTGGTTTCACCTGGGGAGCTACCTGGCTTAAATGGGCCTACGACCCTAAATAGATCATGGTCAAATAAAGGCTTTGACTTCAAACTTAAATGCGCAATGAAACTTTTGAAAAAAATGCAGGTAAAAGGATTGTTATTCATAACATTCATTTTAGCAGGGCTAAATAGCCATGCGCAATTTTCCAGGTATATCATTCGGCTTAAGGACAAGGCCTTTAGCCCTTACTCGATCAGCAACCCCGGCGCTTTTCTCAGTCAACGGGCTTTGGACAGGAGAACCCGGTATAACATTGCCATCGACAGCAGCGATCTGCCCGTAACGCCCCGGTATCTGGATAGCATTCGGCTAGCCGGTAACGTTACCATCCTGAATACTTCTAAATGGCTGAACCAGGTGGCTATTCAAACTTCAGATGCCGCAGCTTTACAGAAAATAAATAACTTCCCTTTTGTGATCAATAGCGCACCACTGGCTGCCCGTACATCAACAACCACTATAGATAAAAAATTAGACCTGGGAGAAACACCCATTCCGCAAGCAGATCAAAAGCTGAATAGCATAAACAACGTAAATGATCAGTTTAATTATGGACAGTCGAACGGGCAGGTAAAAATTCACCATGGTGATTTCCTGCACAATCATGGATTCATGGGACAGCAAATGCACATTGCGATGCTGGATGCAGGTTTTTATCATTACCAGACATTGCCAACCTTTGACAGTATGCGCAATAACAGCCAGGTGTTGGGCACCTGGGATTTTGTAGCAGGAAATGCCAGTGTTAATGAAGACAATACCCATGGCATGCAATGCCTGAGCACGATTGCAGCCAATATTCCCGGGAAATTTGTTGGCACTGCACCAAAAGCATCTTTTTATTTATACCGTACTGAAGATGTTGGCAGTGAATATCCTATTGAGGAGCAAAACTGGGCTGCTGGTATTGAAAGGGCTGATAGCCTTGGGGTAGACCTTTGCACCACTTCTCTTGGGTACAATCAATTTGATAACCCGATTTTTAATTATACATATGCCGACATGAATGGGAACACCACCCTCAGTGCCAAAGCTGCAGACATGGCTGCAAAAAAAGGCATGCTGATGGTGCTGGCTGCCGGCAATGCGGGGAATGATTCATGGCATTATTTAATAACACCTTCCGATGCAGACAGTGTATTATGTGTTGGTGCAGTTGATACAATTGGCAATGTCGGAAGTTTCAGTAGTTATGGGCCCAGCAGTGATGGACAGGTTAAGCCATCTGTTGCAGCAGTAGGCCGGTTGGCCGTTGTGGCTGATGTTAATACGGGACTTCCTGTATACAGCAGTGGCACTTCATTCGCCTGCCCCAATATGGCGGGCATTGCCACCTGTCTCTGGCAGGCATTCCCCGAAATGAATAACATGAAGATCATCCAGGTGCTGGAAGCCTCAGCTTCTAAATCGGGCAACCCCGATGACAGGGTTGGATATGGCATTCCCGATGCAAAAAAAGCATTCGTCATGTTGCAGAAAGAACTTTTTACCATGCAGGCGAACCTGAATACTAACTGTAATGCTCAACTGCAGTTTTCCCTGAAGACTGATCCTACTATGACCATCGACCTGGAAAGAAAACTTTCTACAGAACAAACCTATACAAACGTACAAACAACGCAGGATCCCGGCAGTTACGGCACGCATGATTTTTCTTTAACCGACATTTTGTCGAACATCCCTCAAGGGAGTATTTCATACAGGCTTAAAGTAACCATCGGTTCGGATACCAGCTTTTACCTGGACCCTGTAACACTTGATTATACAGCAAATTGTATACCTACAGAGAATAACGTAAGCATACATCCCAACCCGGTTTCGGATATTGTGAAAATTAACATCGCCCGCACAACTACTTCCCAGGTTGGCATTGTTATTCAGAATGCGGCTGGTCAGAAAGTTTACAGCCTCCGGTTCACACAGCAGCCAGGCGTTAGCGTTAGTCCAGTCTCCATGTCTCATATGAGCCGTGGCGTTTACTTCGTTTCCATTTTCATCGATAACAAAAAAGAGAGCACCCGGAAAATCCTAAGGCAATAATGGTTTTGTAAATACCGCTACAAACATTGTATCGGCTGCTATTTCATAGCCTTTGAGGTATTCCTGCTGTAAAAGTTTCAGGGAAAGAGTATCATGTATATATGAAACAATTTCTTCATTTTCTTGGCGGAAGACGGAACAGGTTATGTAAAAAAAGAGTCCGCCGGGTTTAAGTTTCCTGGTCACATTAGAAACGATCTGCTTCTGCCTGTTTGAAAAAATTTCTATTTGATTTTCTTTAAAATAATAAAGCTGCTCAGGTGTCCGGCTCCAGGTTCCGCTGCCTGTGCATGGCGCATCACAAACTATTATTGAAAATTCTTCTTCGGGCAAATCCGGGTCGGGCAATGAAAGATCTGCTACAAAACTCCGGTTGATATTGATTCCGGCCTGTTGAAGACGCTGGGCCAGGTTCTGCAAAATATTATTTCGTATATCGCTTACTGTTATATTCACATTCCCTTTAAGAACATCAAATAACAGGACCGATTTACCCCCACTGGCTGCACAGCAATCCCAGGCTGAAACCCTGTTCCCGCTGAATAAAACCTTTTTTTCTTCCTGCAGGTAATTCAATACCTGCTGGGAATTGAAATCCTGAACTACCACATCTTTATTCAAAACAAAAAGATCATCCAGCGAGGTGCTGTTTTTCAACCGCAGGCAATCATTTCCCAGCCATTCATGTGCCAGGCCCGAAGTTTCCAGGATTGACCGAACACGTTGGTGCTTTCCCGGCCTTATCCTTAGATACAGCCCAGGCTGCTGTAACAATGACGTACAAAATTTATCCTTGTCAACCAGGCTTGATAAAGAATCATGAAAAGGAAAAATACCTGTAGCGTCTAAATTCAGCATGGCCAGTTTTTCTTTTTTAGAAAGGCTGATATTTTCATTCAACCCGGGGCGAAGGGTTGCAAGCATTTCACTACTTTCCTGTTCACAGAGAAAAAGGCCTGCGAGTATTGATTCTTCCGTATTATCTAACCTAACGGCATGGGCTGTCCGAAAATAGGTATAACAAAGATGGGCAATATTTTTCCTGTCTTTCGAGCCAAATTTTTTACTTGCCGAAAAGAATTTTTTCAGGTGAAACAACAGTGGCCCGCTGCCATCATAGGTTTTCAGGATGCTGGTTGCAGAAGCAATATAGGAATGAAATCGGCTCATAAAAAAGGCCGGCTTTACACCGGCCTGTTATTGAAATTACTTGATTATAGTTCGAGCATGGCTTCAACAGGATCTTTTCCGAAAAGCAGTAATGCAGGATTTTCGAGCAATTGTTTTACCAATACGAGGAATCCAACTGATTCCCTTCCATCAATGATACGATGATCGTAGCTCAACGCAACATACATCATCGGCCTGATGACCACCTGCCCGTTAATGGCCACAGGTCTTTCAACAATATTGTGCATACCTAAAATAGCACTTTGCGGAATATTGATGATGGGTGTACTCATCATGGAACCAAATATGCCCCCATTGGTGATGGTAAATGTTCCACCCGTCATTTCTTCAATAGTAAGCTTATTATTCTTGGCTTTTGTTGCCAGGTCTACAACTGCTGCTTCAATCTCAGCCATACCAAGACTTTCAGCATTCCTGATCACCGGAACAACCAGGCCTTTTGGCGCACTAACGGCAATGGATATGTCGCAATAATCATGATAAATGATATTTTCTCCGTCTATATAAGCATTTACAGATTTGAATTGTTGTAATGCGTAGCAACATGCCTTGGTAAAGAAACTCATGAATCCCAGGTTCACGCCATGCAGTTCTTTGAATTTATCCTTATATTTTTTCCGGATCTCCATGATGGCACTCATGTCAACTTCATTAAACGTGGTAAGCATAGCGGTCGTATTCTTTGCTTCCACCAACCGCCGGCTAACTGTTTTACGGAGATTGCTCATTTTTTCAGGGCGGTCGTTACGGCTGAATAATTCAATCCCTGGTTTTCTTCCGGGATGTTCCAAAGCCTCCAATACGTCCTGCTTGATGATTTTTCCATTACTTCCTGTAGGCGTGATTTTTTTACTATCAACTTTATTTTCAGCAATCATGGCTGCGGCAACAGGAGTGGCTTTTACATCAGCCGGCGCATTTTGTGCAGGCTTAACTTCAGGCTCTGCCTTTGTAACAGGTTTTATTTCAGCAGTTGCTGCTGGTGCTGCCGGCGCTGGCTTTTCCGGCCTAACAGCTTCTGTATCAATGGTACATACCGCATCACCGATGGCCAGTGTATCCCCTTCCTTGGCTATCTGATGCACTTTTCCAGCCTGCTCAGCATTTATTTCAAAAGTAGCTTTTTCGCTTTCCAGTTCGGCGATCACCTCATCCCTTTCGGCCCATTCCCCTTCAGCTTTAAGCCATTTTACCAGGGTCACTTCACTAATGCTTTCGCCTACAGTAGGTACTTTTATCTCTATTGACATGTATTCTTCTTTAATTGGGGCAAATTTCGGGAAAAACGGGTTAATTCATTTTGATTTCTTTTAAAAACCCTGTTACCGGATAAATAACATAATATCTGCTATTTGATATCATAATTAATTTATTTACCTTCACCCGGCCTAACATAAGGTTTTCCAATTCAATACCTTTAACAAACCAACTGCAGCTGTTCAATAACCTGGTTATTGACAGCCATCCTCATCCTCCTGAAAAAAATTCCGCAGAACAATTTAATTATTACCATTAAAAGGTTTGTATGATAAAAAGGACGTTCCCTTATGCCATGTTGATATGGGCTTTTGCCTGTATTTCCCCTGCAGCTTTTGCTCAATTGACGATCAATAATGCTCAATTGTTTATTGAATCAGGTGCTACTGTTACCGTTCAGGGTGACATGAGCAGCAACGCCAATATTGGCGGAACCGGCAAGATTCTGCTAAAGGGCAGCAGCACCCAAAATGTAAACATGAATGGTTTTACCATTCCCAACCTTGACATAGAAAATCCATTGAATGCAAATCTTACCGGGAATGCGATCATTGGAAATAACCTGAACTTTACCAGCGGTTCATTAAGGATCGGAAATAATACCTTAACGGTGGCAAATAATGCTACCGTTACCAATGCCACAAGCGCAAAATTCATTGTTACAAACGGCACAGGTTTGGTTAAAAAGAATAACCTGGGAGCTGCCGGAAATACTTCATTTACTTTTCCAATTGGATATAGTGCAGCAGAATACAACCCAGTAACGGTAACGAATACAGGCACTGCTGATAATTATGCTGCAAGGGCCACTCAACAGGTTTTGGTAGATGGCGTTACTCCTGCAACCAGCGATTTTGCAAACAATAGCTGGGTGATTACAGAGGAAGTTGCCGGTGGTTCAAATCTTGCCATTGACGGAACCTGGAGCAGCGCAGATGAATTAAGTAATTTCAACAGGTTAAAAGCTGGTATTGCCCGTTATACAGCAGGGTCTGATTGGGACCTGCCCGCTTCAAATGTATTGGCAGCTGCCGGCGCAGGGCCTTATACCAGGAACAGGAGTGGCATTACCAATGTTGGCACATTTGCGGTTGCAGATCTGCAATTTGTAAACAAGGCAAGAGTTAACCTGAAAGTGTTTTTACAAGGAGCCTACACCGGCAGTGGTGGTGGTATAGCCGCCGGATTGATGAGAGATCAGTTAAGGGCAAATAATATTTTACCAGTTAGCCAGCCATATAACGCAGGAAAGTTCATTCACCAGGGCGTTGAAGGTGGCGCAGAAACAGTTGCAGCATCCGTTTTTAATGTAGCTGCAGTTCCCGATAATAACATAGTAGACTGGGTTTTCGTTACCCTGTTAGATGGCAATGTACCAGCTACTAAATTGCAAACAAGGACTGCCCTATTGCAGAGAGATGGAGATATAGTTGACCTGGATGGCGTTTCTCCTTTATCATTGCCCATTAATCAAAACGGGAACTATCATATCAGTGTAGGTCATCGCAATCATTTAAGTGTACGCACGCCAAATGCCTCACCATTAAACCTGGTAGAGAATGCCGTTAGCCCTGTTTCATGGGATTTTACTACGGCCGTTAATAAAGCTTACGCTGATCCTACCATTACTTCAAATGCTCCATTAATTGCTGTAACGTTTAGTGGAAACACTAAATATTGCCTCATTGGTGGAAATACAGATGGAATGACCAACACCGGCGCTAATGGCAGGACGGTTATTTATTCTGGCTCGGGCAACGACAAAAGCAGCATCCTTTCTGCGGCACTTGCCGGCAACTCTTCTGGTAGCCTGGCAATAACCGCAGCCAATTACCAAACTCTTGGTCGTTATGACCTTAATATGAATGGCTCAGTGATCTATTCCGGTTCAGGAAATGACCCGATTGTGATTTTAAATGCACTGGGCAGCAATACATCCGTTACAGCTAAAGAACATCAATAATTGTACATCAACTTAATATTATGAAAAGTATCTTTTACATTTTTTTATTACTGGTAACTTCTCAGTCATTCGGGCAGGGAGAATGGGTAAGCGCTTCCATTGACAATGGAACAACAGCAAACAGCACCGCTTTATTCATTCAGTCAAATTCGGAATTTGATGCCAACAAATGTGATAACATTGTTTTTACTGCACGCATTCCGAAAGCAGCCGGCGCTTCTGTTACCATTTCAGAAAGCTTTCATTCAGCTTCATTTGCCCACATAACTTTTGCTATCCAAAAACTAAATGTGGATGATGGAAACTTTTACTATTACCTGATCAATGGAACTGGAACTGTTCAGGCTCCATCAGGTTTTATAGTTCCCATCAATACGCCGCAAAAAATTGTTGAATTAACCTACGCAGGCGGTACAACAGGGCTGGTTCAACTGGCAAACATTGAAAATGATATTCCCGGAAATAATTTTATTCGCCCACAGTTTTATATCCAGATCAACCAGGGCGACATTACCAATCTTACAACCATGTTTTATGGAACCGGTGGTGCCGTACCATTTAACAACCAGCCTGTAACAGGCGATGATTGGGTATCTACAGCAAACCTGGTAGCACTGCCGGTAAAGTTCCTTTCGTTTACTGCAACCAAAAAAGCAGACAATGCTGAACTGGTTTGGGTAGCAGATAACGAAAATGCATTGACAGATCATTATGAAATAGAGAGAAGCTTAAATGGCATAGATTTTATCAAAACAGGAACAGTGGCTGCTAAAAACAATGGCAACACACGCAACACCTATACTTCCCTTGATATGCATATTTCTGCATTGCGAAATTCGGGTGCTATCTACTATCGTATCAAACAAATTGACAAAGATGCAAAAACGGCATATACCGATATCCGCTTTGTAAGAACCGATGGAAAGAATGCAGGTATCAGCGTTTACCCTAACCCGGTAGTAACAAATACCACGGTTAATATTGACCTGGCAGAAGAAACCAAGATCAACCTGGTATTGGTAGATGCTTCAGGCAAGGAAGTTCAGAAAATCAGCATCAATGGAGTGAAAGGACTGAACCAATACAAACTGAATATGGCAAAATTCGCCGCAGGTACATATATCATCAATGTGCATGCAGGTGACATGATCACTTCTTTACCTGTTGTAAAAAGCGGTAAATAAGAATAGTATTTTAAAATAAGAATCCCCGGGAGTAATTCCGGGGATTCTTATTTTCTATAAGGGTGTTATGTAACCGAATAATTTTCTACAAATCTACTTTTCGTTTATGCGCCAAGGTAACCCCTGAGTAATTTGCAGCGTGATGCTGTTCTCAGCTTGGTAATGGCTTTGTCTTTGATTTGCCTCACCCTTTCACGGGTAAGGTTGAATCTCTCCCCTATGTCTTCCAGGCTTAACGGGTGATCGATGCCAATTCCAAAGAAGAAACGGATCACTTCTTTCTGCCTTTCGGTGAGTGTGCTCAGGGAACGTTCTATTTCTGTTTTAAGAGAAGCATTTACCGCAAGTTCATTATCTGTACTCAATGCATTGTGGTTTTCCAGCACATCAATCAATGTGCCTTCTTCCCCGTCAAACAGTGGCTGGTCCATGCTTACATGACGGGCGGCTACACCAAGTGTGGCAGCTACTTCTTCGGTATCAATATCGAGAAGGAATGCCAGCTCTTCAGGTGTTGGTTCCCTTTCGTATTCCTGTTCCAGTTGTGAATATGCTTTGCTGATCCTGTTGGTAAGTCCTACTTTATTAAGCGGCAACCTTACAATACGTGATTGTTCGGCCAGGGCCTGTAAAATGCTCTGGCGTATCCACCATACTGCATATGAGATGAATTTAAAGCCCCTTGTTTCATCGAAACGCTGGGCAGCTTTTATAAGCCCGAGATTACCTTCATTGATCAGGTCGGGCAGTGTTAATCCTTGATTTTGATATTGTTTTGCAACCGAAACTACGAATCGCAGGTTCGCTTTTGTTAATTTCTCCAATGCAGCCTGGTCACCCTTTTTGATCAGGATAGCGAGTTTAACCTCCTCTTCAGGAGAAATTAATTCTACTTTTCCGATTTCCTGTAAATACTTCTCCAGACTCTGGCTTTCACGATTGGTAATGGATTTCGTTATTTTCAGCTGACGCATACTCATAAGCGGGTGGGGGTTTTAGGTGTTAACTGATTATAGATAGATTTTTATCAAAACTATTCTGTTTATGAAATGTTAACATGTATAACGTAATTTATGGCATTTATTATATGCAGCCAAAAAATAATTAATGTATGAAAATGCTGATTTAGGCAGGAATTGAGCCGGTTTGATAAATAAATGATGGAGATTTGAAAATAATGATACAAATATTTTGTCACGTTAATAATTTTTCTATAATTGCACCGTACAAGTATTTTTAAATAATCAGAATGAGTAAGAAAGTTTTATATACGTTGGAATACCCTGTCAGATGCTCACCCGCAATTTTATATGAGTTTCTGAGCACTCCGGCCGGGTTGCAGGAATGGTTTGCAGATAAAGTAGATGAACGTGACGGGATGTTTAGTTTTTCATGGAACGGTACCGAAGACAAAGCTACATTGGTAGACAAGGAGGCTGATAAATTTATACGCTTTCATTGGACCCATATGCAAAAAGATGAGTTTTTTGAGTTCAGTATTGAAAGATCTGAAGTGACGAACCAGACCATTTTGATCGTAAAAGATTTCGCTGAAAAGAAAGAGATCAAGGATCAAAGCCAGTTATGGGAATACCAGGTAAAAGAACTTTTTCATCGCCTGGGCAGTTAAACCATGAGCCTGGTTATTTTTTCATAACCTGCGTCCAATAGCATTGGCATGCTATTCCATTCATCCAGGTTAAATTTCAAAGCCAGTTTGATAAATGATTTATTTTCTACAAACTGTGTTTTTTCTTCCCGGGATAAATTTTCAAATAGCCTGTAATTGTTTTCTTCAAAATGATGCTGCCATTCTTCAGTGTGCACCCCAATAAAAATTCCGGGTATTCCAGTTGATAAATTATTGCGGATTTTTTCAATCAAAGCCTGCTTATACTTTCCTGATAGATGCAGGGTAATGCTGAAGAAATTTGCCCACCAGAACATGGTTCGGATCGCAAAAATATGCTCCTTATCAAAACACCTGGGATAATCCATCATTACATATGGAAGCTGCAGGTATTGCTCCCCTTTATATATCTTGGGCACTGAATCTGTTATTTCATCTGAAAGGAATAAGCCTTGTTTTAAACAGGAATTGATAGCAGGTATTCTATCGGCCATCATTTCGTAAACCTTTTGTATGATGACCTGTTTCGTTAAAATCCAGCCCGCATCCTTAACCAGCGCAAGTTCCTGATCAGAAAGCATTATTTTTGTTGTTGGAGACATACTGAAAAATTAATGTATTTTCCACTACGCCGTTTTAGAAATTTCCCGCATGATAAAAAAACTCGATAAGCTTATTTTAAAATCTTTCATTGGCCCCTTTATTGGAACTTTTTTTATTGCGTTTTTTGTGTTGATGATGCAGAGTTTGTGGAAGTACCTGGATGACCTGGTGGGTAAAGGGCTCGACTTTTTAACGATCGGTGAATTTTTATGGTATGCAAGTGCTTCATTGCTCATGCTGGCCATGCCCATTGCCATTTTGATCTCTTCCATTATGACCTTTGGCAACCTTGGGGAAAGCTTTGAACTGGTAGCCATAAAAGCCGCGGGCATTTCTCTCCTGCGGTTCATGCGGCCATTGATGTGGGTGGCCATTTTCTTATGCGGTGTTACATTTGTGTTTGCCAATTATGTGATCCCTTATGCCAATTTAAAATTCGTTACCCTATACAATGATATCTACCTGAAAAAACCTGCATTCGATCTCAAAGAAGGTGTTTTCTTTACGCATATTCCCAATTACGCCATAAAGGTTGGCAAGAAAGAATCAGATAATAAAACAATCAGGAATGTGATCATTTACGAGCAAGGCAATTTGTTACAGGACAATTGCATTGTTGCCGAAAAAGGTGTCATGAATATTTCTCCTGATAACAATTACCTCGAATTTAATTTGGAAAATGGTTATCGCTACCAGGAAAGAGGAAATTCGATGGATTCCACCACGGAATTTATCAGGCTTGGTTTTAAAAATTTCAAGAAATTATTTGACCTGAGTATTTTACAAAAACAAACGACTCCCGACAGCCTTTTCAAAAACAATTATAAGATGTTAAGTTCGAGGCAGCTTAATAAAAATATCGATTCCCTGGTTAAATCGGAAGACAGCCTTGTTCGTAAGATGGGAACCAGTTTAACTTATTATGTACACTATGGAAATATAGCAGACAGCATTTGGAAAAAACTACCTGCCCTTGATTCTAAAGATGCCCCTAACCGCCTAATACCCGATTCTGCACTCGAGATTGTTGCGGGACGTGCTAGTTCCATTGCTTCGGACCTGAGAAATACAGTACAATTCGCCTTTACAGATATTGATGCCCGGCAAAAAGACATCCGTTATCATAAAATAGAATGGCACCGTAAATTCTCTCTATCACTCGCTTGCCTGGTGTTGTTTTTTATTGGGGCACCCCTGGGTTCCATTATAAGAAAAGGCGGACTAGGTATGCCTCTTGTAGTTGCCATTATTTTCTTCCTGATATTTCACCTGCTGAATATGTTTGGTGAGAAGTTTGTGAAAGAAAGTATTGTAACACCTTTTACTGGCATGTGGCTTGCAATCATAACGTTAGTGCCGGTTGGTGTTTTTCTCACTTATAAAGCCATGCACGATTCACAGCTTTTTAGCAAAGAATACTATTTCAGGATTTATAAAAAAATAAAACCATTATTCACTATATTTATTAAAGCAATCCGTAAATCTTAAACAAATACTATGAGCAATTCAGGCACATCCGGCAGAAGAAAGTTTATAAAAACAACGGCCGGGGGTACAGTTGCCTTCACACTTGGCCTTACCGGGTTAAATAGTTTACTTTCCTCTTTTGCAGAACCAGGCCAGGATGACATCCATGTAAAATTTAATACCGGCTTCGATCAACAACCGTTACCATATGCTTATGATGCATTAGAGAATGTGATCGATGCAAAAACAATGGAGATCCACTATTCAAAACATGCAGCCGCTTATGCAAAAAACCTGAAGGAAGCTGCTATTGCAGAAAAGGTAGACATCAACCAGCCAGTTGAAAAAATATTTGCAAAAGTAGATGGCTATTCTGCTAAAATAAGAAACAATGCCGGCGGTCATTACAACCATGAAATGTTCTGGAAATGTATGCGGCCAAAAACAGAAAATAATAAACCGGTTGGGTCGTTAAAAGATGCCATTGAAAAAGAACTCGGAGGTTTTGACAAATTCAAAGGATTGTTCTCTGATGCTGCTAAAAATCGATTTGGAAGTGGATGGGCATGGTTGTACCTTGATGCTGGCAAGCAATTGAAAATCGGGAGTACGCCTAACCAGGATAATCCATTAATGAATATCAGCGAGATCAAAGGCTTCCCTTTATTGGGCATTGATGTTTGGGAACATGCCTATTACCTGAAGTACCAAAATAAAAGAGCAGATTATATAGAAAATTGGTGGAATGTGGTGAACTGGGATTATGTTCAACAACGCTATGAAAATAAAGGATGAAAAAACTTTACTGGATAATTTTAATTGCCGGAACGATCATTATGATTTTCGTAATGAAAACGACCGGTAAATCATTAGAAACATCCGCTACCCCACTTGGCATTATTAATTTAGAGATCGCCCCGGGCAAGGTTATTGTTCAGGCAGTTTTACATGCATGGGAAAAAAAGAACATCGATTCAACTGATAATATTTCTATTGCCAAAACGAATATATACCTCGATTTTCTTTTCATTTTGTTTTATGCTCCATTCTTATATTTCAGCACTAAAACACTTTCTGCAGGCTTCTACAAAAAAACATTTATTGCCAGGGCGGTAAAGCCAATTACAATAGGCATCATCGGTGCTGCGGTTTTAGATGTATTAGAAAACATTGGTATGCTGTTAAGCCTGCATGACCAGGTATCCGACAGGATCGCCTTCTTCACTACAGTTTGTTCCCTGGCCAAATGGGGATTGGTATTTCTTTCGATTGCATTTATTTTATTTGTGCTGGTATCAAAACTCTTTCAGCCAAAGAAGAAGTAAAAAAACTCAACCGGAGAATCCTTTAAATAGACTCAGCCTTTGCCAGCAAACAATCTAAAGAAGAACAGAATGTAAGCAAACAAAGGCTGATGAATTGACAAGCAATCGTGATGCAAATGTATCATTACATAACCTAATCATCCAAATAATAAAACATATTTTTTTGCAAAAATTTTATTCTTTCAACCTATAAAATATTGAAAGCAAAATCAACTACATTTGTACCCCTCCCTATTTTTATATTCAATTAAAACATCATTCATATGCAGGCTTGGAAAGATTACCAGGAAAAGAAC
>Ga0075152_10002324_pt1 | contig 13502 bp, 2 predicted proteins | sample JI61114C2DNA_FD_70964 | JGI IMG/M metagenome (GOLD analysis project Ga0075152, IMG submission 70964) | Wastewater effluent complex algal communities from Wisconsin, to seasonally profile nutrient transformation and Carbon sequestration -... | ecosystem: Engineered > WWTP > Effluent > Algae...
GGCAGATAGCCGGCGCCGGCCTTCAGGATACCGAGGACACTGGCGACCAAGGAGGAAGAGCGGTCCAAGCAAATACCAACGGTCCGGTCCGTGGTGGCTCCTGCTTGCGCAAGCTGAGCGGCGATCCGCCCGGCTTTGGTGCTCAAAACGGCGTAGGTCAAGGACCTGTCACCTTCGAGTACAGCGCTATGCTCGGGGGAGTGGTCGGCGGTGCTTTCAAAAAGGGAAAGGACGTAATCTGGTCGATCGCTCATGGCTCGTTCGCTCGTTCCGGATCGAGCCGGTCCAGGTCACTGCGCATGGCAATGGCCTTGGTCCTGCTCCGGCGGCGGGTTATAACGGTGTGCGTATTCAAAGGTTCAGAGGAACTGGGACGGGATGAAGGTAGCTGCCAAGGACACCGGTGCCAAAGGCTACACGCGCGCATGCAATCGGTTCACAATTAGCGGCTGATCGCCTCGTACTGTCGGCTACATTTGCCGACCTTTTCCGCGCCTGCACCCGTGCGCCACGTTTTCCTCCACATCGTACGCTGGTCGCTCGTTCTGTGCGTCCTCCATCCCGCAATCCTGAGGGCTGGGGGCATCGAGAACAGCGTGATGGCCTACGCGACGGTGCAGAACAACCCGCCACGCATCACCCTCACTTGGACGGCGCTTTACAACATCACGGGTTACCAGGTCTGGCGCAAGTTGAAAGGCGGGACCAGCTGGGGCAGCCCGGTGGCCACCTTGCCAAGCACAGCGTTGAGCTGGGCTGACAACAATGTGACAGTTGGCGCGAACTACGAGTACCGCATCCTGCGCTACACCAGCAATCTGGGCACCGGCTATTGCTACATCAACGCAGGCATCGAGGTGGCTATGACCGAAGGCCGCGGTAAGCTGGTGTTGTTGGTGGACAATACATTGGCTGGTGGTATCGCTTCGCAGCTCACCCAATTGCAGACGGATCTGGAGGCTGATGGCTGGAAGACGCTCCGTCACGATGTGAGCCGCACGGCTTGGCCTGAAACGATCAAGACCTTGATAGTGGCGGACTACAACGCGGACCCGTCCAACGTGAAGGCGGTGTTCATCGTGGGCCATGTGCCTGTGCCGCATTCGGGATCGCTCGCTCCTGACGGGCATGGCGACCATGTCGGAGCTTGGTCGGCGGATGGCTACTATGGCGAGATGAACGGCAATTGGACGGACAACTCCGTGACCAGCACCGGCAGCCAGGACAGCCGCAACCACAACGTACCTGGCGACCACAAGTTCGACCAGACGAACTTCCCCGGTGCGGTGGAATTGCAAGTCGGCCGTATCGATTTCGCGAATCTGCCACAGATCGGCCAGAGCGAGACCGCTCTGCTGACCAACTACCTGAACAAGCTGCACAACTGGAAGGTCAAGGCGTTCACGGCACAGGTGCGTGGGCTGGTGGACGATAACTTCCAAGGAATGACGGAGGGCTTCTCACAGAACGGCTATCGCGGGTTCTCTCCGTTGGTCGGCCCTTCCAACGTGGCCGATGTGGACTACTTCGGCAGCATGAGCGGTGGCAGTTACCTATGGAGCTATGGCTGCGGAGGTGGATGGTGGGAGAACGCGAACGGCATCGGCAGCACGGCGCAATTCGCCACGAGCAACCTGCAAGGCGTCTTCACCATGCTCTTCGGCAGCTACTTCGGCGATTTCGATTGCACGAACAACTTCATGCGGGCCTCTTTGTCCACTGGCAGCACGCTCACTTGCGCTTGGGCAGGCCGTCCGAACTGGGTGTTCCATCACATGGGATTGGGCGAGACCATCGGTTTCGGTGCGCAGCTCACCATGAACAATACCGGGCACTACGACCCCACGAACGAGAGCCCCAACCGTGTCCACATCAACCTGTTGGGCGATCCATCGCTGCGAATGACGATGATGTACCCACCGGGCACGGTCTCCTGCGTGAACGCTGGCGGAAGCACCGTGAACGTTTCGTGGGGCGCAAGCTCGGACGCGCAGCTCGGATACCACGTGTACCGCTATGACAACAGCACGCAGAGTTGGGTGCGCCGAACCACCAACGCGGTCACCGCTACCTCCTTTGCCGACAACGTGAGCGGGCTGAGCGGCACGGTGCGGTACATGGTCCGTGCGTTGAAACTGCAGACCACTCCGAGCGGTACGTATTACAACCTCAGCCTTGGAACGTTCGGTCAGGTCGTCCTCAGCGGTGGAGTTCCGGACTGCCTCGGTATTGTCGGGGGAAGCGCACTTCCCGGGACCGTCTGCAATGACGGGAACGCGAACACGTCGAACGACACATGGAACGCATCGTGCGTTTGCATCGGTCAACTTCCTGCGGATTGCCAAGGTGTGCCGGGCGGATCCGCGCTCCCCGGCACAGGGTGCAATGACGGGAACGCGAGCACGTCGAACGACACATGGAACGCATCGTGCGTTTGCATCGGTCAACTTCCTGCGGATTGCCAAGGCGTGCCCGGTGGATCCGCGCTTCCCGGTACAGGGTGCAACGATGGGAACGCGAACACGTCGAATGACACATGGAGCGCTTCCTGCGTCTGCATCGGACAACTGCCGCCCGATTGCCAAGGCGTACCTGGTGGATCCGCTCTTCCCGGCACAGGGTGCAATGACGGGAACGCGATCACGTCGAACGACACATGGAACGCTTCGTGTGTTTGCATCGGTCAGTTCCCGCCCGATTGCCAAGGCGTGCCCGGTGGATCCGCGCTTCCCGGTACCGGGTGCAACGATGGGAATGCGAACACCTCAAACGACGTGTGGTCCGCTTCGTGCGTTTGCATCGGTTCGCCGAACATGGACTGTCTTGGTGTGCCTGGCGGACCAGCCGTCCCGGGTGCGGCCTGCGACGATGGCAATTCGTGCACGACAGGGGATAATTGGAACTTGGCCTGCCAGTGCATCGGGCTTCAAGGCTTGGACAGTGATGGCGACGGTATTTGCGACTCCCAGGATGATTGTCCGAGCATCCCGGGTGGGATCGGTAGCGCGTGCGACGATGGTGATGCTTGCACGGTGAACGATGTGTTGAACAGCGCATGCCAGTGTGCCGGCACGAACAGCGGTGATAGCGATGGGGACGGTATCTGCGATGCCCAAGACAACTGCCCGAGCGTATCCGGAACGATAGGTACGACGTGCGATGATGGCGATGCCTGCACCGTGAACGATGCGCTCGACACCGATTGCCAGTGTGTCGGTACGGGCACCGGTGATACCGATGGTGATGGTATTTGCAACGCGCAGGATGACTGCCCGACGGTGCCCGGTGAGCAAGGGTGGTCCTGTGATGACGGAAGTGATTGCACGATCAACGACGTCCTGAACGCGGCTTGCCAGTGCGCGGGCGTGGTTACGAACGACCCGGATGGAGATGGCATCTGTGATGCGGAGGATGACTGCCCGTCCGTCTTCGGTGAGGTCGGATCGGTTTGTGATGATGGCAATGGATGCACGATCGACGATGTGATCGATCCGAACTGTACGTGTGTCGGCACGTTCAGTGGTGACGCGGACGATGATGGTATCTGCGACGCGCAGGACGATTGTCCGTCGGTTCCAGGGGTCATCGGGTTCCCGTGCGATGACGGGAACGCATGCACGGTGAGCGACGCGCTCGACGCATCTTGTCAATGTACCGGTGTTCTTGGGCCGGATGCCGATGGGGACGGTGTGTGCGATGAGCTGGATGACTGCCAGAACGTGGCTGGGCAGATCGGGTCGGCCTGCGATGATGGCGATCCCTGTACGGTGAACGATCTTCTCGATACGAACTGCGCGTGCCTTGGAACACCGAGCCCTGATAGCGACGGTGATGGGGCTTGTGATCCCCAGGATGCCTGCCCGCTTGTCTTCGGTATCCCCGGAAGCGCTTGCGATGATGGCGATGCGACCACAGGCGATGATTCGCTGGGTGACGATTGCGAATGCGCTGGACTGCTGCTCGACTGTGAGGGCGTTCCTGGAGGAGCATCTCTGCCCGGAGCGGACTGTGACGACGATGACGTTACGACAAGCAACGACGCGTGGGCACCGGATTGCGTTTGTATCGGAGCCTTGCTGGATTGTGAGAATACACCCGGCGGCACGCAGCTGCCCGGTACACCGTGCGACGACACCGAGCCGCTAACGGTCAATGACGTTTGGAGCTCGGCCTGCGAATGTGATGGTGAACCCATCGACTGCTTGGGCGTCCCGTTCGGCACGGCGTTGCCGGGTGGTGCGTGCGATGATGGCGATAGTTCCACAGGCAACGACGTTTGGAGCGGCAACTGCGTTTGCGCAGGGCTGCCGATCGACTGTGAAGGTGTGCCCGGTGGTTCCGCCGTGCCGGGATCGGCTTGTGATGACGGCGATAGCGGGACAGGCGATGACGCTTGGGGAATCGGGTGCATGTGTTCGGGCTTGGCATACGACTGCGCTGGAGCGCCGGGTGGTCCGGCTTTGCCGGGGGCGCCTTGTAACGACGGTGATCAGTCGACCGGCGATGATGTTTGGGACAACAGCTGCGGATGCGCAGGGCTGCCATTGGATTGTGCCGGGGAGCCAGGGGGAAGCGCTGTTCCGGGCTCGGTGTGCGATGATGGCGATGCGGAGACCGGCGATGATGTGTGGGGAACAGCATGCGTTTGTGCGGGTGAGCCGCTGGATTGTTCCGGTGTTCCGGGCGGAACGGCACTGCCGGGTTCGAGTTGCGATGATGGCGACAGTGGTACCGGCGCTGACGTATGGAACACCGTGTGCGTGTGTGCCGGGCTTCCATTGGATTGCGAAGGCGTGCCTGGCGGAACCTCAGTTGCAGGCACGACATGCGACGATGGGGATGCGGACACGGGCAACGATCTGTGGCAGAGCGGTTGTTTCTGCGCGGGCGAGCCGATCGATTGTCTCGGTGAAGCGGGCGGACCCGCGTTGCCCGGAACCCCGTGCGACGATTCCAACGTGGACACCGGCGATGATTCCTGGCTGAGCAGCTGCCTGTGCGCAGGCCTGTTGATCGATTGCGCGGGTATTCCCGGTGGGGGCGGTTTGCCCGGCACGCCGTGCGATGATGCCGATCCGGCCACCGGAAATGACTCATGGACCAGTACCTGTGTGTGCATCGGAGAGGCATATGATTGTGTGGGGATACCCGGTGGGTTGGCGCTTCCGGGTTCCACGTGTGATGATGGCGATGGGATGACCGGAGAGGATACCTGGAACAGTTCCTGCGTTTGCGTCGGCATCCCCATCGATTGCGCCGGCGTGATCGGCGGTACAGCGGCGGTGGATGAATGCGGCATTTGCGCGGGAGGCACCACGGGCGTCGATCCGGATCCGGACGGCGATGGCGATGGTGCGTTGGATTGCGCGGACAATTGCCTTGTCGTAGCGAACCCGGCACAGTCCGATTTTGACGGAGATACATACGGCGATCTGTGCGACAATTGCCCGTGGGTGGCGAACATGGATCAGCTGGACAGCGATGGCGACGGCACGGGGGATATCTGTGATGTGATAGGGATCATTGAGCAGGACGGTCCCCCTTCTTTCATCCTGCGTCCCAACCCGGCGAGTGACCAAGTGAGCATTGGATTTGACGATCCGGAAGCCGCACGCACCTTCGTGGTTGATGCTGCCGGGCGAAAGGTCATCGAAAGGCCGTTCGCCCGCATACTCGATGTGTCCGTCCTTTCCCCCGGCGCGTACATCGTCTTTGTGCGGTCATTCGACGGGAAAGCCTTGGGACAGGCGCGCCTGTTGCGCCATTAAACCCGTCGAGCGTACAGCCGGGCTCGTCTGAAAAGGATAGCCTGGCCTTGCCCGTCCCCCTACTGTTGCGGCCGCAATGGTTGTACGCGGTCCAGTGATGTTACCGGATCGATAGCCCAACCATTCGCCACAACGCTCATGTGGTACCCTATCCTCCGCACCTTGACCGCGCTCCATCTGCGCATGTCCATCACCCTTATAGGGCTGTTCCAAGTCCTCGCACTTTCCGCCCAGACCCCATCGGTGAAGGAGTCGGTGCAGGTAACGGCCGTGGCGTCAACGGCTCCGAGCATCACCCTGAGCTGGCCCTCGTTCTCCGGTGCAACCGGCTATACGGTCCATCGGAAGCTGAAGACGGCGTCAACTTGGTCCCAGTTGGGCACAGCAGCTTCGAGCGCCACGCAGTATGTGGACAACACGGCAGCCATCGGGACCGCCTATGAGTACAAAGTGGTGCGCACCACATCGAACGCGGGAACGGGTTACGGCTACATCGCGTCGGGCATCCAAGTACCGGTCACGGACTACAGGGGCAAGATGGTGCTCTTGGTCGACAACACGTTCACCACGTCCTTGTCCACACAGCTCACCCAGTTGGTGAACGACCTGAGAGCCGACGGTTGGGTAGTACTGCGCAGCGATGTGAGCCGCACGGCGTCGGTTACGAGCATCCGCTCCACCATCCAGTCATACTACAATGCCGACCCGACGAATGTGAAGGCGGTGTTCCTCTTCGGGCATGTGCCGGTGCCCTATTCCGGACAATTGGCCCCGGACGGGCACGGTGACCACAGTGGTGCGTGGCCGGCCGACGGCTACTACGGTGAAATGAACGGGACATGGACGGACAACTCTGTGAATACGACCAGCGGCCAGTCGACCCGTAACCACAACGTACCCGGTGATGGCAAATTCGACCAGAGCGACTATCCCGGTGCTGTCGAACTGCAGGTAGGCCGGGTGGACCTGTCCCTCATGGAATCATTCCAGTACTACCTCGGTCAGAGCGAACAAACACTCCTGAGCAATTACCTCACAAAGCTCCACAACTTCAAGATCAAGCAGACCACGCCGACCTTTCGCGGCGCGGTGTTCGACAATTTCGAGGATCTCAACATCGCGGGTTGCGGGTACCGCAGCGTTTCGGCCAACGTAGGAACTGTGAATACGTCGGACCTGAATTCGAACGGGACCTCGTTCGGTAGCACCGTGAACAACCAGAGCTACTTGTGGACCTACGCCTGTGGCGGCGGCACATGGATCAGCGCCGCCAATATCGCCACCACGGACGAGCTGTGTACAAGCGTGACCTGGGGTGGTGTGTTCAATATGATGCTGGGCAGCTACTACGGGGATTGGGACTGCCAGAACAACTTGTTGCGTGCAGTGCTCGGCCGTGGCGCATCCCTCACGAACAGCTTCGGTGGCATACCCAACCTGTGGTTCCACCACATGGGCATGGGCGAGAACATCGGTTACAGTATGCACGCTTCGATGAACAACGGATCGGTCTATGCGCCGCAGGCCTGTGGGTATGCCGGCGGATCGCACAACCGCATCCACATGGGCCTCATGGGCGATCCAAGCCTGCGGCAAGTGATGGTAAGCCCGCCTTCGAACGTGCAGGTTACGAACTCAGGCGGCCATCCGGCCTTCACATGGACAGCGGCCACCGGATCGCCGCTCGGTTACCACATATATGACCTGGGTGCAACGACCACGACCGCACCGGTTCGGTTGACGACCAGCCCTGTTACAGGAACGTCTTGGACCGCCTCTTCCGTCACCTTCGTCTCCGGCCGCCAGTACTCGGTGCGGGCGGTGAAGCTGGAAACGGCTCCCACGGGCACCTTCTACAACATGTCGCTTGGCGCTTTCGGTACAGCTTCGGGTACGGCCGCACCGGATTGCTTGGGGGTTGTGGGCGGAACCGCGACCGTTGGATCGACCTGCAACGACAACAATGCATGCACGGGTAGTGACGTCTACAACGCGAGCTGCCAATGTGTGGGCACATCCACTACACCGGCCGCAACGCTGACCGCAGCGGGTTCCACCAGTTTGTGCTCGGGAGGCAGCGTGGCGCTCAACGCCAGCACTGGCGCCGGTTACACCTATGTATGGAAGAGGTCGGGCACGACGATCACCGGTGCGACAAGCAGCAGCTATACGGCGAGTTTGGCGGGCAGCTATACCGTGGTCGTCACCAATAGCGGCTGTTCGGTCACCTCCTCCGCGGTGAGCGTTACGGTATCCACCTCAGCGGTAACGGCCACGCTCACCGCGGGTGGGGCCACCTCGTTCTGCACCGGTGGTAGCGTGGTGCTGTCGGCCAACACGGGTACCGGCTACACCTATGTGTGGAAGCGCGGAGGCACCACGATCAGCGGCGCCACAGGCAGCAGTTACACAGCCTCTATCGCGGGCAGCTACACGGTGACGGTCACCAGCGGCAGTTGTTCCGCCACAGCCTCCGCGCTGGCGGTCACGGTGAACACGGTACCTGCGGCCACGCTTACGGCGGCCGGTTCCACCAGCATCTGCTCGGGCGGAAACGTTGTGTTGAACGCGGCCACCGGCACAGGCTACACGTACGTATGGAAACGGAACGGCACCACGATCAGCGGAGCCACCGGCGCGAGCTACTCGGCGACCCAGGCTGGCAGCCACACGGTAACGATCACCAACAACGGTTGTTCAGCGACGTCCTCCGCGGTAAGCGTATCGGTTGTTTCGGGAAGCGTATCGGCCACATTAACGGCCGGTGGGGCCACAACGTTCTGCTCCGGCGGTAGCGTCACCCTCAGCGCCAACGCGGGCAGTGGCTTCAGTTATGTGTGGAAGCGATCGGGCACCACGGTTTCCGGTGCGACATCGAGCACGTACGCGGCCTCCATCGCGGGCAGTTACACCGTGACGGTAACCAGCGGATCCTGCTCTGCCACCTCCACTGCGGTAACGGTCACGGTGAACGCCGCACCCACGGCCACGATCACGCCGGTGGGATCCACGAGTTTCTGCACGGGCGGTAGTGTGGTGCTGAATGCCAGCACCGCTGCGGGCAACACCTATGTCTGGAAGCGTTCGGGCACGACGATCAGCGGTGCGACAGGCAGCAGCTATACGGCTGCTCAAGCGGGAAGCTATACCGTGGTCATCACAAGGTCCGGCTGTTCTGCCACCTCTTCGGCGGTGAGCGTTACCATCGGCACCGGATCGGCCACAGCACAGATCTGGGCTTATGCCCCAACGGCGATCTGTCCGGGTGGCGGGGTTCTGCTCGGAGCGAACACCGGTTCCGGGCTCACCTATGCTTGGAAACGCAACGGCACGACGGTTTCCGGGGCAACGCTTTACTGGTACACGGCCACGCAGACCGGCAGTTACACGGTCGCAGTCACCAGCGGCGGATGCACGGCGACATCGAACACGATAACCGTGACGAATTGCACCACGGGAATGTCGGTCGAGGACGACGCGAGCGAGACAGAAAGCGATCGAGTGGGAGAACAGGAGGGAGAGGCCGTAGCCATGGGTGCTCAGGAAGCTGGAACATGGATCCCCTCTTTCACGCTCTACCCGAACCCCGCGAACGCGGTTGTCAACATGGTTGTCAACGATCCCGGCGCCGCTGTGTTCGAGATCATGGACCTTATGGGCCGGAAGGTGCTTGGAGGGCGGTACACGTCGGTAGTGGACGTGTCCATCCTTCCATCCGGAGCATACATCGTGCTGATCCGGGCCTTGGACGGCAAACCGTTGGCCCATGCACGGTTGGTGAGGGAGTGAGGCGGTTTCCGTTCGTCGGATCACACGGGGCACCGGTAGAATACCTGGGTGCGGATGTAACCCATCGGGATACTCTTGCGGTACAAAAGGCCGCTTTGCCCATGAGTGAACACCGCGAATACCTGCCAGTAGGCGTCGGGAGCAGCAATACAGCTGCGCGCATGGGGAGGGCACTTCTTCCAACCTCCTTCCATCATGTTGCGTTCCACATTCGCCCTTTTGGGCTTCGTTTGCGCGTTAGGCCTTAGCGCTCAGACACCATCCCAGCGGGAAACCGTGCTCGTGTCGGCAACCGTGTCGACCAGCCCTGCCAGTATCACCCTCGGTTGGTCCGCATTCTCCGGCAGCACGGGTTTCACTATTTACCGCAAGCCCAAGTCCAGTACCTCCTGGACCTCCATCGGTACGGCCGGAGGGACCGCCACGCAATATGCGGACAACACGGCGCTGATAGGTGAATACTATGAGTACAAGGTGGTGCGCACCGCGAGCGCTGGAACCGGATACGGCTACGTAGCGGCGGGTATCCAGGTCCCGGTAGTGGATTTCCGGGGTAAGATGGTGCTGCTGGTGGACAACACGTTCACCTCCTCGCTATCCACACAACTCACGCAATTGGTGAATGACCTGCGCGCGGATGGTTGGGTTGTGCTGCGGCACGATGTGAACCGTTTCGCCTCCACCTCCAGCGTCCGGAGCATCGTTCAAGCCGACTACAATGCGGACCCGACCAATGTGAAGGCCGTGTTCTGTTTCGGCCACGTGCCCGTGCCCTACTCCGGACAGTTGAACCCGGACGGCCACGGCGATCACAATGGCGCATGGCCTGCGGATGGATACTACGGTGAGATGAACGGCACTTGGACGGACAACTCAGTGAATACCACGAGTGCCCAGTCCAGCCGGAACCATAACGTGCCGGGAGACGGGAAAACGGACCAGAGCACCTACCCCGGCGAAGTGGAGCTGCAAGTAGGCCGCGTGGACCTGTCGGACATGGAGTCCTTCCAGTACTACGCGGGATTGAACGAGCAGGCGCTCTTGGGCAACTACCTCACCAAGCTCCACAACTACAAGACCAAGCAGTTCACACCGCAGTTCCGCGGTGCGGTGTTCGACAACTTCGAGGATGTGGGCAACGCGCTCGCGGCGTCCGGGTACCGCAGTGTGTCGGCCAACGTGGGACCCGCCAACATGCAGGACCTCAATGGCAATGGCGCACCCTTCAGCTCATACGTGAACAACCAGAGCTATCTATGGACCTATGCCTGCGGCGGTGGCACATGGACCAGCGCGAGCAACGTGTGTTCCACCGGTGAGTACGCGCAGAGCGTAAGCATGGGCGGGGTGTTCAACATGACCATGGGGAGCTATTTCGGCGACTGGGACATCATGAACAATTTCTTGCGTGCCCCCCTGTGCAGCGGTAATGGTCTCACCAATGCGTACGCAGGTCTTCCCTATTGGTGGTTCCACCATATGGGCATGGGCGATCCGATCGGCTACAGCACGATGGTGAGCATGAACAACGGGTCTGTATACACCCCGGCGAACTCCGGATGGCAGGGCGGCAACACCAACAGGGTACACATGTGCCTGATGGGCGATCCGAGCTTACGCCAGGTGATGGTGAACATGCCATCGAACTTGTCCATCACCAATTCGAGCGGATTGGCCAACTTCAGCTGGACGGCGGCCTCCGGTTCGCCCGCTGGCTACCACATATATGATATGGGTTCCACGGCCACGAGCATTCCGGTGCGGGTGACAACGTCCATGGCCACCGGCACATCCTTCAGCAGCCCAACGGTTCCCTTCATCTCCGGTCGCCAGTACATGGTGCGTGCCGTGAAGCTCGAAACAAGCGCAACGGGTACGTACTACAACATGTCGCTCGGTGCGTTCGGCACGGCTTCCGGCACGGCCTCTCCCGATTGCCTCGGTGTGGTGGGTGGCCCCGCGACCGTCGGTTCAAGCTGCAACGACAACAATGCCTGCACAAGCAACGACGTGTACAATGCCAGCTGCGTTTGCGCGGGTACGAACAGTGGTGACAGTGATGGCGATGGCGTTTGCAACGCCTCGGACAATTGCCCCAATGTTGCCGGTCAACAAGGTTCCAGTTGCAACGACAACAATGCCTGCACGATCAATGATGTATTGAACGCGAGTTGCCAGTGCGCGGGCACGAACAGTCCGGACAGCGATGGCGACGGCATCTGCAACACGCAGGACAACTGCCCGAGTATCGCAGGACAACAAGGCTCCTCATGCAGCGATGGCAACCCTTGCACCACCAACGATGTGCTGAACGCGAGCTGCCAGTGCGTGGGTACGACCAGCCCGGACAGCGATGGCGACGGTGTGTGCAACGCGCAGGACAATTGCCCCAATGTCGCCGGACAGATCGGTTCAAGCTGCAACGACGGCAATGCCTGCACCACGAACGATGTACTGAACAGCAGCTGCCAATGCGCTGGCACGTCCAGCGCCGACAGCGATGGCGACGGCATCTGCAATGCACAGGACAACTGCCCGAACACGCCCGGCCAGATCGGTTCTTCCTGTAACGACGGGAACGGCTGCACGACGAACGATGTGGTGAACAGCAGCTGCCAGTGCGCGGGCACCAGCAGCGACACGGATGGCGACGGTATCTGCGACGGGCAAGACAATTGCCCCACCGTGCCCGGTGTGATCGGCTACGCGTGCAACGACAACAACCCATGCACCACGGGCGATGTGCTGAATGCCAGCTGCCAGTGCGCGGGAACGGTTAGCGACACGGACGGCGATGGCATCTGCAACGCGCAGGACAATTGCCCGAACGTGACCGGTCAGATCGGATCGAGCTGCAATGATGGCAACAGCGGCACGGTCAATGACGCGCTGAATGCCAGCTGCCAGTGCGCAGGCACGGTGGTGGACTGCAACGACAACGACCCCTGCACGGCGGATACCTACAGCGGCGGTTGCGTGAATACCCCGCTTCCTGACAGTGACGGTGACGGTGCGTGCGATCCGGTAGATGCTTGCCCGAACGACGCGAACAAGACCGCGCCAGGCATCTGCGGTTGCGGTGTGAGCGATGCGGATAGCGACAACGACGGCACCTCCGATTGCACCGACGGTTGCCCCAACGATGCGAACAAGATCGCGCCCGGTACCTGCGGTTGCGGTGTGAGCGATGCGGACAGTGACGGCGACGGCACAGCAAACTGCAATGACGGCTGCCCGAACGATGCGAACAAGACTTCGCCTGGCACTTGCGGCTGCGGTGTGAGCGATACGGATACCGACCTCGATGGCACGGCCGATTGCAATGACGGTTGCCCCATCGATCCGAACAAGACCAGTCCCGGCGTTTGTGGTTGCGGGGTGTCTGAGGGTACTTGCACCGATTGCGCGGGCGTAGTGAACGGCGCGGCGGCGATCGACCAGTGCGGCGTTTGCGCCGGTGGTACTACAGGTACCACCCCGAACGAGAGCTGCCTGGATTGCGCAGGTGTTCCCAATGGTGGAGCAGCGATCGATCAATGCGGTGTTTGCGCTGGTGGTGGAACGGGCATCACACCGAACAGCTCATGTGCTGATTGCCTCGGCACCCCGAACGGCAGCGCGTTGCCCGGCACCGCGTGCGACGACAACAATGCCAATACTGCCATCGATACATGGTCGGCGGCATGCGCTTGTGAAGGGCTGCTGGTGGACTGCCTCGGTGTACCAGGCGGTAGCACGTTGCCCGGTACCCCCTGTGACGACAACGATGGCGGCACGGAGAACGATATCTACGGCGCGGACTGCGCCTGTGCCGGGACGGCGGTACCTGTCGATTGCAACGGTGATGCGAACGGTTCAGCCTCCGTCGATGCGTGTGGAATCTGCGCCGGTGGCAACACGGGCATCGTTCCGAACTCGACCTGTCTCGATTGCAATGGCGAAGTG
>Ga0075152_10002325_pt1 | contig 13502 bp, 9 predicted proteins | sample JI61114C2DNA_FD_70964 | JGI IMG/M metagenome (GOLD analysis project Ga0075152, IMG submission 70964) | Wastewater effluent complex algal communities from Wisconsin, to seasonally profile nutrient transformation and Carbon sequestration -... | ecosystem: Engineered > WWTP > Effluent > Algae...
GGTCGTTCCGGTTGGCTGGGCGGACGATGGCTGTGGTCATGCGCCTGCCTAACTCTCGGCGGCGAATTGCGCCAGCGTCTCGCGGCCGAAGAGTTCCACCGCGGCTTTCATCTCTTCAGCGGTCACGCCCCCGCCGCCGGAAACCCTGACGTAAAGCCTGTCTTCGGCAAGGCGCGCGTATGAGCCCGTCTTCGAGGCGACGTCCCATTCGGATGAAATGATCGCGCCATCGACCCGGATGCGCCGGGAATATCCATCCGCCGTCTCGCGCGCATACTCCGAAGTCGCCGGTCCGCCAAAGCCGATCGCCTGTGCGATGGACGGGGAATAGACAATCTGCAGCGACAGGTGCTTCGGCCCGCCGCGATACTCGGCCTCGAGCCTGATGGTCCGCTGTCCCGCCACCCCCTGACGCTCGAATCCGACGGAGACGCGATTGATCCCAGCGAGGGTTTGCGGCGCCGCGCCACGAAGGTCGCTGCCCAGCACGATGCCCGGAGCGCCCGGCGACAGAACTCCGGGCGACGATGAACTTACCGGCGCATTGCTGGTCGAGGGCGCAGCGGGGTCGAACAGCGACAGGCGCGGCAGGCCCGGAAACAGATTTCCCGACGGCGCCGCTGCCAGCATCGCGATGAGGCCGACGATCAATGCGAGCAGGATCGCGGCAAGGGTCGTCACGATGGAGAAGTTGATCGCCGACTTTTCCGGTGGATGCATCAGGCGCGGCGCGCCGAGGAAAAGCAGGTAAAGACTGTAGGTCGCCCCCAACAGCGAGAAGATCTGCAGCGCGGGCGCCATCGCCAGGATGCCGGCAACCATCGCGGCCGTGATCGAGTAGGCCGACACCTTGAAGGCCTGGCGATAGTTGTGCACCCCGCCGAAGCGCGGCGACAGCCAGTCGACCACCAGCGCGAACAGGAAGACCGCCCCCACCGTCAGCACGAAGAACAGCAGCGCCGAGATCGACACATCCAGAAGCGGCGCGCGGTGAAGCTGCCCGCCCGCCTGGACGCCGAGAAGCGCCAGCGCCACGACAATCGCCACAGTGGGAATAAGCGCCAGCGGCGCGACATAGGTCAGCGCCAACCGCGTCGGCGTGACCTCCTCGCGGTCGATGACGGTCCACTCGGCAACCGGCGCAATCAGCAGGTTCGCCACCCGCCTCAAGCTCGCCATCATGCTCCGCCCCTTCTCGACATTGTCCGAGATTAGCCACCCGGACAGCGGGTTGATAGGTTTTGCAACCTCGGCGAAGTGAAAATCCCTTTGGCGGGGCGACATAAAAGCCCACTGGCGCTTCAGCGCCGGCGCGTGTAACCAATCTGGAAACTGGCGAGTTTCGAGTGAATCGGGCAGCGTCAGCGAAGAAACGCCTGGGTTCGAAGATCACATGGAAATGCCAGCATCGCTCCCGGCTCAGCCCGGCGCACGCCGTGAAGCAACGTCCGAAGAGAAGCGCCTGACATTCTGGGCGCTCATCATCGTGTTCCTGTTGAGCGCGCTCGACCAGACCATCGTTTCGACGGCGATGCCCAGGATCATAAGCGAGTTGCACGGGCTTGAGCTCTACGCCTGGGTCACCACCAGCTACCTGCTCGCCTCCACCGTCATGGTGCCTATCTGGGGCAAGCTGGGCGACCTTTACGGCCGCAAGCTGATCCTGCTGATCGGCATCATAATCTTCGTTGTGGGGTCGGCGCTATGTGGCCTCGCAGGCGAGTTTGGCGACCTTCCCCTGCTGGGCGACGGGATGATGCAGCTGATCATCTTCCGGGGCATCCAGGGGATTGGCGGCGGCGCGCTGTTCACCACGGCCTTCGCCACCATCGCTGACCTGTTCCCCCCACGCGAGCGCGGCAAGTACGCCGGCATGTTCGGGGCTGTGTTTGGCCTCGCCAGCGTGGTGGGCCCCATCGTCGGCGGCTATTTCACGGACAACGGATCTGTCGACATTGGCGGCCTGCACATCGCCGGCTGGCGCTGGTGCTTCTATGTGAACCTGCCGACCTCGATGATCGCGCTGGCGATGATCTGGTTCAAGATGCCGAACCTCGGCCACACCGGCGGCGGCAAGATCGACTGGGCTGGCGGCATATTCGTGGTGCTGTCGATTGGCGCGCTGATGCTCGCGCTCACCTGGGGCAACGAGAAGGGCTGGACCCATCAGGACGTGCTGGGCCTGTTCGCCTTCTCGGCCGTTACCGGAGCGGCGTTCCTGTTCATAGAAAGCCGCGCCGCCGAACCGATCCTGCCGCTGGGCCTGTTCCGTATCCGCGCATTCACGACCACGACGATCGCCTCGTTCATCATCGCGATGGCGTTCATGGGAACGATTGTCTACCTGCCGCTCTACCTGCAACTGGGCCTTGGCATTCAGGCAACCAACAGCGGGCTTCTGCTGCTTCCGTTGATGGCAGGCCTGATCGTGTCCGCAACACTTTCCGGTCGCTACGTGTCGCGGACCGGCAAGTACAAGTCCATGATGCTGGGCGGCGCAGTGATCCAGCTGATCGGCATTTTTCTCATGTCGCAACTCGGCAGCAGCGCGAAAGGAGAGGATGTCATCTGGCGGCTCTTCATCCTCGGCATCGGCCTTGGTCCCTCGCAGAGCCTGTTCAACATGGTGTCGCAGAGCTCAGCGCCCGTTCACCAGATCGGCGTTGCAACCTCGACAAGCATGTTCCTGCGCCAGTGCGGCGGCATGATCGGTGTTTCGATTTTCGGCGCGCTGCTGCTGGGCCAGATCGCGTCATCGCTTGCGCCACTGGCCGCGCAGCTTGGCATCACGGTTGACCTCGGCGAGATGCAACGCATGGCCATGATGGGCCAGCAAGGCGGCGATCTGCCGGTAGCGGGAGCCTTTATCAAGACCGCAATCTCGGACGCCATGAGCCACATCTTCACGGCCAGCCTTCTGATCGTGACGCTGGCTATCGTGGCGATACTTTTCGTGCCGCAGATCCAGCTGCGCGGTCGCGGACCGCAGAACGCCAAGGGCGCTGGCGCCGAGGCCCAGCCGCCGGTTCCGGTGGCCGACTAGCGCTTGATGCGATAGACGCGCAGGGGCGACGGGCCGATATCGACCGGCTCGAGCCATTGCGGAACGTCTCCACGGCCCAGCATGGCGGAGAGCGTCTGGTCAGGCACAACGCCATCAGCCGCGTTGCGGGCGTAGAAGGCAGTCTCGGGCGTAGCGGGGCAGACCAGCACATAGTCAGCCACTGATCGAACGGCGATATCCCGCGCCTGTTCGCTCGACGTACGCATCGCGGCGATCACTGTCATCGTGCCATCGACATCGCGGTGATAGGGCGCGGCAAGCACGCTGTGGTCGGTCCACACCAGCACGCCAGCTCCCAGAGCGAACTGGTTCAGCATGACGCCGGTGGGAACGGCACGCAGCGTTCGCAGCGCTTCAGGCGTCGCGCATGATTTGGAGCCGGCGCTGCGGCCCTCAAAGCTAGCCATGGCCGCACGCGGCGTGATGCTCGATTGCAGCGCGTCACCAGCGCTGGCCCACGCAGCTGCGGTTGAGCCCGCCGCGATGCCGACGAAGGCAAGCGCGCGGATGGCCGATGCACGGGCGCGGTAGTCGCGCCGGGCCACGACGACTGCCCACGCGCCGAATGGAACGGCAAAAGCGGTGGCGAATCCAGCGCCGCGGATCTGCCAGGCCATCATGGCGATACTGACAAAAAGGAACGCCAGAGGGATCCAGCCCTCGCCCCACTGCGCATGCCGGCGCATGCAGAAGCCCGCCGCCACAAGCCCCGCCAGGGCCGCGCCCGCAACCGCGAACATCAGCGCCACATCGCTGCCCGCAAGCGACAGCAGGGATCGGGCTTCGGAAATCTGCGTCATCCAGAGGGTGGACATGTCCTCGCCAAGCGCCGCATAGCCGCCGCCCGCGCATTGCGGGAACAGCGCATAGAGCGCCGCAATACCCGCGCCGCCCAGAACGGACGCCGATGCGCCGCGGCCGACCAGGCTGTCGCCGAGACGGACCGGCAGCGCGCCCAGTGCGATCGCGATGCCGCCGCCAACCAGGCCGAAGGCGGCGAAGGGCGCACCCATCGCGTCGCACACAGACTGCGTCCAGGCCGATGGCGGCACAAGGACGGGCAGCATGACCGCGCTCGTCGCGGCAAGCCCGACACCAAGCCAGCGTAAGCCGAACGCATATTCCGCCGGGCGCAACAACCAAAGCACTCCTGCAACCCCAAGCCCCGCAACAACCAGCGGCACGCCTTCGGCCGCCGTCGCCATCGCAAGGCCAAGCGCGACTCCCGCGCCGATGGCGACAGGCCGGCTCGTCTTCATGTGCATCATGCAGAAGACCGCCAGCATCCCGAGCACAATCTCGACATTGTGGTGGTCGAGGGCGCCAGGAGCGAATTTCTCGGTGGCGGGAAACGCCAGCGCCGCAAGAATGGCGGCCGCCCACTCCGCTTCACGGCGCAGCCCTTCGCGCGCACCGATCTCGCCGGCGACACGAACGGCCAGGAACATGAATGCGCCCAGCAGCGCCAGTGGCCAGGCAAACGCCACGGCGATCTCGGCATTGGCCTGTCCGATCATTGGCGCGAGCAGGGCGATCGGCGCGGCAAGCAACGCGTCGATCCATTGTGCCCAGTGCATGGGCGTGCCGTCCGGGGGATTAAGTCGTTGCTGGACGCTGTCGAACCAGCCCTGTCCGCCGAGCATATCGCGGATGCGCACGAGGCGCATCGCGTTGTCCGGTTCGGCGAAGTCCTGGCTGATGGCGGCCGGGCCAAAGCCCGCAACGAGGATCAGCGCCGCGAGGCTCCACCCCGCAAGCCACGCGATCCGTCCGTTTCCGATCTGGGCGGGCGACATGCTGATCCGTCAGTCTCTTGAACTGCCGAATTCCTAGCAAATCGGCCTTAAGCATTCGCAAAGCGCCGGTTTTGCCGGGTACGCCACAGTGCGAACACCGTCGCCACAATGAAACTTGCCGTGCGCCCTACGTCAGCCGCGCCGCGCCTTCACACATGCACTCAAGCGGGGACACAAACCCGCGAGTCGGCCGCAGCCGCACAGCCCGATCCCGGGACAGCGCGCGGCCAAGAGGGACTGAACCAAATGATCCGCGCCTTTACCCGTTTGAGCCTGTTGTCGGTGGCCGCGCTGGCCAGCGCTGGCGCTGCGAGCGCAGACATCTTCCTGAAGACCGCGACCACCTCGGGCGACGCCACCCAGCGCGGCTTCGAAGGCCAGATCTCCATCACCGGCGTTAACATGGGCATCTCGTCCTTCACGATGCCCGACCCCGAAGGCCTGGTCGATGAAGTCCGCTCGACCACAGTTAGCCCGCTGTACATCACGAAGAACCCGGACCGCTCTTCGTCGAAGCTGATGGCTGCCGCTGTGGAAGGTGCGCCGCTCGGCCGGATCGAGATCACCTTCACCTCGCCGGTTCGCCCCGGCGCGGCGGAGACGGTAGAATCCCGCTGGATCATCGAAGGCGCCGAAGTTCGCAGCTTCAACATGTCGACGGACCCGATGGACGGTAACCAGCCGATGGAAAGCATCGAGATCAGCTACGCCTCGATGACCTACCAGTACTTCACGAAGGACTCGAAAGGCGTCCGTTCGGGCAGCATGGAGGAGCTCAAGTGGAGCGTGCCGGAAGAGCAGCTTTTCCCCTACGACGGCGGCTGCCATTAACATCCGCTAGCTGACCTCCGATGGTTAAGCCGATTGGGCAGGCCTGCATGGCCTGCCCGATTTGCGTTTGCAGATTCACCGGCGCCTAACCTCTTCCTGCTAGGAAAAGCAGCTAGTTCGGGAAGGATGCCATCCCATGGCCAAGGCTGCATTTCACAAGAACCAGAAGGTTTACGTCAAACCGGTTGGCACATGGGCCGTTGTCGAACGCGTCCTGCCGCAGTGGGTCAAAGGCCTCGATGAGCCGCTGAAGGTTCACTACGACGTTGGCCTCGGCCGCGAGTTTGGCGCAAGCGAACTCATGGCGGACAAGTCCGGCGCCGCAATCGACGACCTTGCCGAAATCGAGAACTGGCGCATCAACCGGGCGCGCAATCGCTGGAAGGATTCGGAAGATGTTCCGAACCATCCGCATCCGGGCACCTATCCGATCATCACGACCGACGAAAAGAATTGGGGCGGCTGGCGCGTGCCCAGCGCGGAATACGATCGTGACCCGCAACGGATCGAGTTCCAGGCGCGGATGATCGAGTCGGCGCCGCATCTGATGCGCGTGGCCAAGACCCTTGCCCAGTTCGCTCACCAGCACACGGACGACACGCCGGCCGAGCTACTGGACCTGGCAAAGAAAGCCACAACCCTGCTCCGCCGCATATACGAGACCCCGGGCGAGACACCGATGCAGGTTGCGGCGGAGTAAGCCCTCCGCAACCCGTCATTTCGGCCCCGAAATCGGGGCGAATGCCCTTTATCTTGGCAAATAACGCTGTACGCATCAGGGCAACCGCAACTCAATTGCGGGACCCTGATCGAGCGACCTGCCATGCGTACCGAAAATCCCCCGCCCGTTCGCCTGTCCGACTACCGGGCCTATCCCTTCCGCATCGACCAGGTCCGGATGCGCTTCCAGCTGCATCCCACCGACACGCGCGTGCTGACCGAGCTGTCCATCCGCCGGACGGGTGATGCGGATGCGCCGCTTGTGCTTGATGGCGAGAAGCTGACGCTGAAGTCGATCCGCCTCAACGGCAACGCGCTGTCGACGGACGAGTACAAGCTGGACGCCGAAGCGCTGACGCTGGAATGGCCGGGCGATACGTTCACGCTCGAGATCGAGACCAGCATTTCGCCGGAGACCAACACAGAGCTGTCCGGCCTGTACATGTCGAGCGGCCGCTTCTGCACGCAGTGCGAGGCCGAGGGCTTCCGGCGCATCACCTTTTATCCGGATCGCCCGGACGTTCTCGCGCCCTTCCACGTGCGGGTCGAAGCAGAAAAGGCGAGCTATCCCCACCTGCTCTCCAACGGCAATCCGACCACGTCAGGCGATCTGGAAGGCGGCCGTCACTTCGCCGAATGGACGGATCCGCACCCCAAGCCCTCCTACCTGTTCGCGCTCGTCGGCGGGGCATTCGATGTGCTCGAGGACAGCTTCACGACCTCCTCGGGCAAGCCGGTGAAGCTCGCGATCTATGTGGAGAAGGGCGACGCCCCGCGCGCGGCCTATGCGATGCTGTCGCTCAAGAACGCCATGTCGTGGGACGAGGATGTGTTCGGCCGCGAATACGATCTCGACATCTTCCAGATTGTCGCCGTGCGCGACTTCAACTTCGGCGCGATGGAGAACAAGGGCCTCAACATCTTCAACTCTGCCTATGTGCTAGCCGACGGAAGCGCCGCGACCGACGCAGATTTCGAGGCCATCGAGAGCATCGTCGCGCACGAGTACTTCCACAACTGGACCGGTAACCGCATCACCTGCCGCGACTGGTTCCAGCTGTGCCTCAAGGAAGGCCTCACGGTCTATCGCGACCAGGAGTTCACGAAGGCGATGCGCTCGCCCGCCGTGGCGCGCATCAAGGAAGTCATTCGCCTGCGCACGCGGCAATTCCCGGAAGACGCTGGCCCGCTGGCTCACCCGGTTCGTCCTGATCGCTATGCGCGCATCGACAACCTCTATACGGCGACGGTCTACGAGAAAGGCGCTGAGCTTATCCGCATGCTGCGTCTGATGATCGGGGACGAAAGCTTCTTCGCCGGCATGAACCGCTACTTTGATACGTTCGATGGCACAGCCGCAACGATCGAGGATTTCATCGGCGCCTTCCAGCCCTCGACTCACCACGACCTCGCATCGTTCTCGCAATGGTACGCGCAGGCCGGCACCCCCGCGATCACCGCAAAGGGAAAGTACGACGCAGCTGCGCGCACCTGGGAGCTGACGCTGACGCAGACAGTCGCGCCGACGCCGGGCGAGCCTTCCAAGGTCGCCGTCCCGATCCCGTTGCGGATCGCCCTGTTCGACTCCAACGGCTCGGCCCTCGAAACGCGCGTTGGCGAGTCTCAGCCGGCGCACGAGCATGTGCTGTTGCTTGACCACACGGCCAAGGACTTTGCGTTCACCGGCGTTGTGTCGCCGCCGCGCGCCTCTCTGAACCGTGGCTTCAGCGCGCCCGTGCGCCTCGTGGACGATCTGTCCGAGGCGGATCGTGCAGCGCTTGCCGGAGCAGATGATGATCCGTTCGCTCAGTGGGAGGCCCTGCAGACGATCGCGCGCGCAGTCATCCTCGATTCCGTTCGCGGCGGATCGCGCGAGCCTGATCATGTGCGCGCAGCAGCTTACGTGAAATCGCTGCGGGATTCCGTGACGCGCGCAGCCACAAGCGATCCGGCCTTCGCCGCCCTTCTTCTTTACGTGCCGACTGTGGGCGAACTTATCCTCGACATGAAGGATGCTGACCCCAGCGCGCTGCACGTTGTGCGCCTCGAGCTTCGCCGCACGATCGCCCGCACGCTCGAAGACCAGTTGCTGGCCGCCCTCGACAAGGTCGAGCCGGCGACCTTTGACGCGTCTGCGGCTGCTGCCGGCCGTCGCGCGCTGAGGTCTGCCGCCCTGTCGCTGCTCTCTTCGCTGGGCGATCGCCACGAGACGCTGATTGCGCAGGCCTATCGCGGCGCAACCACGATGACGGAAAGCCTCGCCGCGCTCAACGCGCTGTCGGGCATAGAAAGCGGCGCGTTCGACACGGCGCTTGCCGACTTCGAAACGCGCTGGTCATCGGCTCCGCTGGTGATGGACAAATGGTTCGGCGTCCAGGCGATGGCCATCCGCAACGACTTGCGCGAGCGACTGGTAAAGCTCCTTGCCCGCCCGGACTACGACCTGCGCAACCCCAATCGCGTGCGCTCGCTGGCGGCGTCCTTTGCGATGAACAGCCCGGTCGCCTTCCACGCGGAGGATGGCTGGGGCTACCGCTTCCTCGCCGACCTGATCCTCAAGGTCGACCCCCTGAACCCCGCGCTGTCGGCGCGCCTGGCGACGGCGTTCGAGAGCTGGCGGTCGTTCAACGCGGTCCGGCGCGAGCACGCCCAGGCCCAGCTGCGCCGCCTTTCGGAAGCCGGCCTCTCGCGAAACGCACTCGACATTGTCGGCCGAGCGCTCGCGGAATCGAAATAGCCCATTGATACGGCGCTATTTTTTGCGAATTGTTATCGTTAACCGCCGACTAACGATGGCCGACTAGCGTCCAGTGTCGCGATATCGTGACCGGGCGGCGGGAATGTCGGTTTCAACACCAGAGGACGCGAAGTTTCGCGACTTTGCCTTTGCAGCTGCGGACCTTCTGGTCACCAGCGATGCGAGCGGCCGCATCATCGACGCACAGGGCGACGCCACCCTCTTTCACTTTCCCAGCGCAGACCGCCTGGTCGGCCGCAACGCCGTCGATCTCGTGAGCGAAGCGGAAGGCAGCCGCCTGCGCGAAGAGCTTTGGTCGCTCGGGCCGGGCCGGCGCCTGTCATGGGACGACGCCACCTCCATCGAGGGAGGACGGCGCATCATCGTCCAGCGCAGCATCTCTTCGCCCAACAGTTTCAACTTCGCCGTCCTGCGAATGCCATCGTCCCTGCGCGTGCGCGGCGACAACGCCAACGAAGTCCTGGCCGAACGCTTCCGCGACGCCGTGATGAACGGGCGGCTGATGGCGGCGCGCCAGCCTGTGGTCGAAACCCGCACCGGTGCGATCAGCCACTATGAAGTGCTCGCGCGCTTCAACGGCGAGGATTCTCCCGTCGGCCTGATCACGGCGGCTGAAAAGAGCGGCCAGATCGCCCATCTCGACTATGTCATGATCAGCGCGGCGGCCTCGCGACTCGAGGCCAGTCCGGATCCTGACTATCGCCTTGCGGTCAACATCTCCGGGGAGTCGCTGCAACGGCTGGATGTCATCCGCGAACTCTGCGCCGTCATTTCCGGCCATACCTTCAAGCGTGATCGCCTCATCGTCGAGGTGACCGAGTCTGCCCACATTCACGACATCGAAACGGCGGCGCGCGCCGTGGAAATGCTGCGCGCCAGCGGTGTTGGTGTGTCGCTCGACGATTTCGGCGCTGGCTCGGCATCGTTCGGATACCTGCGCGCACTCAATGTTGACGGGCTGAAATTCGACGGCAGCTTCCTCGAAGCCGCTGGAACCAATCGACGCGGCCTTGCGCTCATGCGCAGCGTGGCTCGGATGTGCGCCGAGCTCGGCATCAGCTCGGTGGGAGAACGCATCGAGACGGAGACTGATCGGCAGATGCTGATCGATGCCGGAGTGATGTACGCGCAGGGCTATTTCTACGGCCGGCCGATGATCGACGAGCATTTCTTCGCGCGCGGGCCGATCTCCCTGCGCAGCGCGGCCTAGGGGACCGGCATGGACCGGACGCTGGCGCGGCTGAGGGTGCTGATCGTCGACGACAACCACCACATGATCAACATCATCAAGACGATCCTTCGCGGCTTCGAGGTGAAGGAGTTCTTTGACACCGACAGCGCCGCTGACGCCTTTCAGATTATCCGCACGACGCCGATTGATCTCATTGTCACTGACTTTGCGATGGACCCGGTCGATGGCTGCGAGCTGACCAGGCTGACCCGCACGGCCGAGGACAGTCCGAACCATTTCGTGCCGATCATCATGCTGACGGCGTATGCGGAGCGCTCGAAGGTCGAACAGGCGCGCGATGCCGGCGTCACCGAGTTCTGCGCCAAGCCGGTGACGGCAACCGAACTCTACCGGAAGGTTTGTTCCGTCATCAACACGCCCCGCTCGTTCGTGCGGACCAGCGTCTATTTCGGCCCTGACCGCCGGCGCCGGAAAGACGACAACTACGGTGGCAAGGAGCGCCGGGAAAACCTGTTCGGCGCCAAAGGCGCCGGGCTACATGCGCGCGCCACCGAAAACGTGGCCTGAGATCGTATCGCTGCCGATTCGTTCGATGGCCCACAATTAATCCCCGGTTAACCCTTTCGAAGCGTTTCGACTCCACAACTGGTAAGTTCGGGGAGTTCACGAGGGCATATAGTCTTGGGGAAGGCGGGCGGCAGGATAACTGGGAAGGGCAAGAGCGCCCCGCCGGCCCGACCGCGCGGGGCCGTCCCGACCATCATGCTCACGCTGCTCATGATGGCCTTTGGCGGATCACTCGCCCTCAAGGCATTCGAAGAGCGACAGTTCGCCGACAACTCCACGCTGGTCCAGCAGGCCCGCGAGGCCGAAGCGTTGGCCGGTCATGTCCGTGCTGAGCTTGTCGGCCTTCAGGCGCGCATGGAAGGCCTGCTGATCACCGGCGCGTCTCTCGAAGCGATCCGGCGTGGCGCACAGTTCGACGCAGTCAGCGAACGCGCACCGCCCGACGGCGTCTGGGCGCAGCTGGTTGAAGAAGGCGGCGTTCGGGTCTTTGCCGAGTCAAGCGGCCGCTTCGTCCAGGGCACACGCGCAACCGCCGCCCTGATGCCCGAGGCGCTCGATGCACGCACCTTCTACCTCGCCCCTACCGGCTCGATCCCCCTCAACGCACGCTTCGAGTCCGTGGACTTCGAACGCTCCGCCGTCGCCTGTGCGCCCGTGCGCGGCACGGAGGTCGCGGCCTGCGTCTTCCGCCCGGCCCCGCTGTTCGGCCTTGGTGATATCAATCGCCTGGTGATCTACGGCCTGCTGCTGGCGGCGCCGCTTCTGGCTGTGTTCGGCCTCGTCTCGGTCATCCGCCGCCTCAGCCGCGAGAAGGTCGAGGTGGAAGCGCGCCTGCCAACGCCCGCCACACTGGAGCAACGCCTATGGACGGGCTTCGAGGTCGCCGGCGTGATTGGCCTCTGGCGCTGGAACCCGGCGACGCAGCTGCTCACCATCGGCCCGGAAGGCGCTCAGCTTGTTGGCGCCAGTCGCGATGGCGACATGACGCTCGACGAGTTCTGCACCGTCATTGCCGAGGAAGACCGCCGCCGTGTGCGGCAGTCGTTCGAGGATGCGAGACGGGGCCAGCAGTTCAACGCGTCCTTCCTTGGCTCCGGCCCGATGGCCGGCCGCTATTTCGAGATGATCGGCGGAGATGGCGGCGCCTTCTTCTCGGGCGCGATCATGAATGTGTCGGACCGCATCCAGGCACAGACCCGCTCGCGTCGCGCCGAGGCACTCGCACGCACGGCGCTCGACGCCCACCCCGGCCCCTTCGCGGTCTGGAACAACCACAAGCGCCTGACGCACTGGAACGCCGCCTTCGGGCGCGAGTTCAACCTCGATCGCAGCGTCCTGCAGGCTGGCGCTTCCTATGATCTCGTGATGTCCGAAATCTCGAAGTTCGTCCGCGTCGAGCGGCCGCTCGGCGAGGACGCCAACTCGCGCGAAATGCTGCTGCTGTCGGACATCTGGATCCGCCTGGTCGACCGGCGCACCGCAACCGATGGCCTGATCACTGTCGGCCTCGACATCACCAACATGAAGCGCCAGGAAACCGTGCTCCAGCGCAGCGAGCGCCGCCTGCGCACGATGGTGGAAGAGCTTCAGCGCACCAAGGGCCAAGCCCAGGAACTCGCCGAGAAGTATGCCGAAGCCAAGACTCGCGCCGAACGCGCCAGCCAGGCCAAGGGCGCTTTCCTCGGCAATATGAGCCACGAACTGCGCACGCCCCTGACCCACATCAACGGCTTTGCCGAGATGATCGCGAACGAGATCTACGGCCCGCTCGGCAGTGAGCGTTACAAGGAATACGCCGAGGACATCGTCGGCGCCGGCAAGCATCTCGAGGAGATGATCAACGACATCCTCGACATGTCGAAGGTCGAAGCCGGCAAGATGCGCCTGTCGCCCGCGCTGATCGATCCGGAAGATGCCGTCGACGGCGCGATCAAGCTCGCCCGCAGACGCGCGGCGGATCGCGAAGTCCATCTCACTTTTGATCCGGATGATGACCTGCCGGAAATCACTGGCGATCACCGCGCCATCAAGCAGATGACGTTCAACCTGATCACCAACTCGATCAAGTTCACCGACCCAGGCGGCGAGGTCGCAGTGACGATGACGGTGGAAGGGAAGTGGCTGGTCATTCGCGTGCGCGACACTGGCATCGGCATCGCGCCGGAAGACCTGCCCCGCCTCGCCCAGCCGTTCGAACAGGTCACCTCGCCCGAAGCGAGGGAGCGCAACACGCGTGGCACCGGCCTTGGCCTTGCGCTCACCAAGTCATTCGCGGAAATGCACGGCGGCTATCTGACGATCGAGAGCACGCTGGGCGTTGGCACTACGGTGTCGATCTTCCTGCCGATCAACCGGTCACCCATGCCGGCTGCGCCGCCCACGGGACAGCCCGGCCCGGTTCTGACCCCCGCAAAAGCCTGATCCCTACTCGTTGGTCGATGTGGCCGGCGGGTTCGTAGCGGCCGCGCCGGCCGCCACCCGGGAGCGCTCGTTCGCCCGCTGCATTCGTGCATTGAACGGCGTCAACAGGCCCGTCGCCGCCGTTGCGCGCGCCTGTGGCGGCATCCGCCCCAT
>Ga0075152_10002326_pt1 | contig 13498 bp, 16 predicted proteins | sample JI61114C2DNA_FD_70964 | JGI IMG/M metagenome (GOLD analysis project Ga0075152, IMG submission 70964) | Wastewater effluent complex algal communities from Wisconsin, to seasonally profile nutrient transformation and Carbon sequestration -... | ecosystem: Engineered > WWTP > Effluent > Algae...
TTGGCGCAGTGCCAGAGCCATGGCGGGAATTCGCTACCTTGCTGCAAACCCACACGATTACTGAGGTTGCAAGCCTAACCGGTAAGTCCAGGGCTGCCATTTACCGCATCTTAGAGCAGCTCAGACCCTGCTTTATCGATCTATTACCTTACCTAAACCAAGTTGGACACACGGAACTTGAAACCGGAATAAAACCATCAACCAAAGGAGAAGCCCATGACTAACATCATCCCATTATGTTTTTTAGATGAAGAAAAAACAGAGGACATCAGCAAATTATCGGTTGCCGATTTGCTCTCACTGCAAGCCCGTATTGATAGTCTTTCTGCTGAAGTCAAAAGGCATAAAGGCATTTTAGATAATGCCCTTGAGCTGAAATTTACAGATAAAGCCAAAAGTGCCTTGCAAGCAGATGGACGTGATACCGGCACAGTCCATTTTATCGAAGACCACCACAAAATAACTGCTGATCTACCTAAAAAAGTGGTTTGGGATCAAAGCAAATTAACCGATCTCATTGCCAAAATCCCTGCTGAAGATCGCAGCCAATACATCAAGGCCAATTACAGCATCGATGAACGCAGATACCTCATGTGGCCTGAAACATTAAAGCATTTCTTTAGTGATGCCAGAACGGTTCAAGTCGGTAAAGCCAAATTTTCAATTCAAGAGGATTAATCAACATGAGCTTAAAAATTATTAGTGCCGAAGAGCGATTAAAAAATCATACCGGGGTAAAGATGGTAATTTTTGGTCCGTTTGGGATCGGAAAGACGAGTCTATTAAACACCTTAGAGCAACCCACACTGTGTATTGATATGGAGGCTGGATTGCTTGCAGTCCAAAGCTGGAACGGGGACTCCATTAATGTGCGCACTTGGGAAGAAGCGCGAGATATTGCCTGCTTGTTGGGTGGTCCTAACCCTGCACTTAGATCTGAGCAGCCTTACAGCCAAAAACATTATGCCCATGTCTGCAGTCAATATGGCGATCCAAAGGCACTACAAAACTACAGCTGCGTTTTTATCGACAGTATTACGGTTGCCTCGCGTCTTTGCTTGCAATGGGCCAAGTCTCAACCAGAAGCCGTTTCAGAGCGTAGCGGTAAAGCGGATACAAGGGCAGCTTACGGTTTACTCGCTCAAGAAATGATTGCTTGGATTAACCAATTTCAGCACATCCCCAATAAAGACATTATTTTCGTTGGCATTTTAGAACAACGTTTCGATGAATTTAATCGCAGCCATTGGAGCCCACAGTGCGAAGGCGCCAAAACCGCCAATGAAATTCCGGGCATTGTGGATGAGGTTATAAGCATGGTGGGCATTAAAACCAATGAAGATCAACCCGCCAAACGCTGTTTCATCTGTCAGACCATCAATCAATGGGATTACCCCGCCAAAGATCGCAGTGGTGCACTCGATGTGATTGAGCCACCTCATCTTGGAGGGTTACTCAAAAAAATCAAACAACATCGCAAGCAATAATTTTATAGGAGACAGAATATGGATTACTCATTTTTAAATGATTTAAACAACGCCCCACAAAACCAAGGATTTAGTTTAATTCCAACAGGCAGCAATTTAAAAGCCTCCGTTTGTATTAAACCAGGTGGCCATGGTCCTGATGGTTGGTTTACCCAAAGCAAATCCAGCCAGGCAGTTTATTTGAATGTGGATTTCACCATTATGGAAGGCGACTATGCTGGTCGTATTATTCATCAAATGATTGGGATCCAAGGCACCAAACGCAATGAAAAAGGTGAAGATATTTGGGGCTTAATGGGGCGCTCGATGCTACGCGCCATTATTGAGTCTGCTTACGGCATTTTACCAAAAGATGAATCTCCGCAAGCTCAGCAAAAGCGAATGTTGCAAGATGTCAGCGGCATTAATGGGTTGGCTTGCGCGGTAAAAATAGGCGTCGATGTTGATCCAACAGGTGAACATCCAGATCGCAATAAAATCACCGGCATTATTACGCCCGACATGGCCATCTATCGCAAATTAATGACGCAAGAGAGTAGCCTTACGGCAGCTCCCAGCAATCTGCCTGAATGGCTTAACCGTTAATGGAGATGATTATGATGCGGAAACATCCAGCGACTCATGTGCCAAAACCATACGAATCGCTCCTGTATAACGGTGATTTTAAATCACAGGAATCTCTTGAGATAGGCGATGAATTAATGGGAGCGGAAGGCAAGCCATTATTGCTTACCGATATGCGCCAAAGCTTAGAGGAAGCTTTTGAAATTCGTCCCATCAAAGGTCCATCTTTTTTGTTAGGAGCCAATGATTATATTCATTTAGTGCGAACAGGCTGCAATGTCGCTCAGCAAACCAAAACACTGGCCATGTGGGAATATTTTCAGCAATCCGCTCATTTTAAAAGTGTGTACCTGTTATATCGCAGTAGTGTTGATTTTTCAGCATCTGTTGACGTTCCCATCGATCCCTATTTTTTAGGATTATTATTGGGTGATGGGTGTTTTAAGAATGCAACCCCAAGCATTACAACACCTGATGCGGAAATCATCGCCTATTGTTTTGCAATCTCAGAAAAGATGGGCCTGCAAGTACGCATTCATCAAATCCCAGGTAATCAAGCCAACAGTTATTATTTTAGTACACCTCCCGGTGCCGCCAATCCATTAACGCAAAAATTAAAAGCGCTGGGTTTGTACGATAAATTGTCGTCTGAAAAATTCATTCCAAAAATTTACAAAGTGGCTGACAAAGTAACGCGCTCTGAAATTCTTGCAGGATTACTTGATACCGATGGTTACATGCTGCATAAGACGTTTGAGTATACGACCGCCTCCAAGCAACTGGCTTTAGATGTTGCCTTTATTGCTCAAAGCCTTGGATTAATGGCGCTTCCTAAAGAAAAAACAGTCGATGGGCAAATCTATTATCGCTTTTGCATTTACGGCGATTTTAGCGATATCCCAATCAAAATTGGCAGAAAAATCCCTGGTCCCAGGCTCCAAAAGCGGGATGCATTACGAACAGGTTTTACGGTGCATCCGGTAGGCACAAAAACCATTACGCAACTGTATTTTGATGAGAAAAACCCACGTTTTCTCAAATCGGATTTTATGGTCATGGAAGGATTAACGAGGTAATTATGAATAATCACAGCATACAATTTAACAACGCACCACACGTCACGCCCAATTTGCAGCTGATTCAACAGGATGATCGCCAGCATTTACATCTAGCTGGTCAATTGATGAAGCACCTGCAAGATTTAGGACTTAATAAAGCCATTGGTCAAATTACCGTCGGCGATTTATTGAAAATCACCAAAGAGCTTCATCATGCAAGATATTAATGCACTCATTGAGCAGGGTTTGCAACAATCCGAATCCTGCAAAACACCAAGAAATTACCTGGGTGCATCAAGTTTGGGAGATGCTTGTGACAGACGTATTCAATACCAATATCTGGGTACAAAAGCAGATCATGAATTTACTGGCAAGCAACTCAAAACATTTGCCATGGGGCATTTGCTCGAGGATTTAATCATCTCGTGGATGCAGCTGGTAGGTTTTGAATTAAGCACGCGTAATAAGCAAGGTGATCAATACGGCTTTGAAATCGCAGGTGGCAAAATAGCCGGTCATATTGATGGCGTATTGCTTTCAGGTCCAAGTGGCTTTTCTTATCCGGCGCTGTGGGAATGTAAAACCATGAATCAAAAATATTGGCGTGATTGCGTTACTCGTGGCTTAGCACTTTCTCATCCTCATTATTTTGTGCAAGTGCAGCTTTACATGGCCTATATGCAACTCGATGAACATCCGGCACTTGTGACTATATTAAACAAAGACTCCTCTGAATTGCATCATGAATGGATCCATTTTGATGCGGCTATTGCGCAGCGGTATTCCGATCGTGCGGCACACATCCTTAAAGCGTGCCAAGCGAGTGAATGGCTGCCTCGAATAGCCAAAGATCCGAATTATTTTGTATGCAAAAGCTGTCGGTGGCAAAAAACATGTTGGAATGGGTAGCGTATGGCTGAGAATGTGATTGATTTAAAAGATTGGTATAACCTCAATACCGCAGCACCACAACACGTATCGCAAGAAATTAAATCTGAACCCTCCACGCCGGTCTCAGAAATTAAGATGCGACTGCTTGGAAATTTGCGTGGAGTTTTATCCTACTTATTACCAGGGGGTGTTTTCCGCCGTAATAAATTTTATGTGGGTGATATCCAAGGTAACCCTGGTGAGAGCCTCGTAGTTGATTTAGAGGGTGACAAGGCTGGTATGTGGCATGATTTTGCAACCGCAGAAGGAGGCGATATCATTGCTCTTTGGGCTGCTGTCAGTAACCGAGATACGCGTCATGATTTTCCAGAACTGATCAAAGGTATCTCAGATTGGCTTGGGATTCGATCTAGAACCTATTACGAAGAAACCGAAGATCTCAAAGGAAAATTACGAGAATATGAAAGTCATGATTTAGACGATTTATGCCGCAATAATCTGTTGGGCCATCCAACTGCCCGCTGGGATTATTACGATCAGAACAAAAAGATTATCGCTTGCATCTACCGCTATGAAACCATGTATGGCAAGCAATACCGGCCTTGGGATGTCAAAAGCTGCAGCCATCGCGCCCCGGAAATTCGCCCGCTTTATAATATTCCAGGTATTATCAAAAGCCGATCGATAATCATTGTGGAAGGTGAAAAATCAGCAGACGCGTTAATTCACTCTGGCATCGCGGCAACCACCGCCATGTTTGGTGCTAATGCGCCACTGGATAAAACAGACTGGTCTCTGCTTTATAAAAAGCAGATTGTTATATGGCCTGATAATGATGAGCCAGGTTTTCAGTATGCCAAACAATTAGCCGAATATTTGTTGCCACAGGTTGCATCACTCACGATTTTAAAACCACCTTCTGACAAAGATAAGGGCTGGGATGCGGCTGACGCTAAGGCAGAGGGTTTACTACTTCAGGATTTTATTAACCAGTCACCAAAGGATTTTCTAAAACGACAGACGATTGTACCGATTAATTTGTTTAATTGGCAAAAACTACCCCCTAATCGTGATTGGGTGATTGATGGCTGGTTACCTACGGGTTATGTCACAGCTATTTATGGTGATGGTGGGGTTGGAAAATCGCTGCTTGCACAGCAGCTGATGACGGCTGTGGCTACGGGCTCAGCTTGGTTAAATTTCCCAATCAAACAAAGCAAAGTCTATGCGCTTTTATGTGAAGATGATGAGCAAGAGTTATGGCGCAGGCAGTATGCCATTAATCAATATTTTGATATTAACATGGCTGATCTGGCTGAGCATTTACGAATGATTTCTCGTGTTGGTGATGATAATTTGTTGATGGCCTTTGATGGCAAAGATAATGGCCAGCTCACGCCATTTTATCACGAGCTTTTAGCGGACATTAAAGAATTTAATCCGCATTTGGTTATTTTAGATACGGCGGCTGATCTCTTTGGGGGTAATGAAAATAATCGCTCTCAGGTGCGCCAATTTATCCAAAATTGCTGTGCACGTATTGCAAGAGCCATTAATGGTGCTGTACTGATTTGTGCGCATCCATCGGATTCTGGTATTCAACGTAAAACTGGCACCGGTGGCTCAACCGCTTGGAATAATACGGTGCGTTCACGTTGGTATTTTTCTAAACCTTCCAATCAAGAAAATAGTAACACCCGGATCTTAAGCCGAAAAAAGGCAAACTATGGTCCCATGCAAGCTGAAATCAATTTAGAATGGCAAAATGGTGTATTTGTTCCCACTGGTGGATTTTCCAATAGCTACTTAAAAAATGCCCTAATAAAAGCCATAGAAGATTCGGCTATCGAAGATCTACCATTTTCTCACACCGGTGAGCCTGGGGTTTACAAACAACGTGCGCGATTACCTGTGGAATTTCATACCTTAAGTCGCCAAAAGCTAGAAGATATGGTGACTGAATTATTAGAGGAAGGAAAATTAATTAAAACTGGCGGAGCCGACAGCAAAGAGCCTAAACGTCTTACTGTTGCGCCATCACTTTCGAAAAAGTAAGGTGTTTGGATTTAATCGATAACCGAATTCCTGCTTGCTGTTACAACCAGGCCAGCCATGGGTTTCAATGACATCATGGCGTTTGATGGGCAGCCCTAATTGCTCTGCCAGCGTGTCTTGAATCACCTTTTGCATTTTATTCAAGGGACGCCTAATTTGCTGCTCTAAATCTTCAATCATACCAACATGAGGCTCCATTAAATCAGCCAGTTGATTGATGTTTAAAAACGTGTGTTGCGCTGATGGTTTGGCTACTTCAAAATCCTGCCAATATTGTTCAAGCAGCAAGCGAAAAATTAACAAGCGCGAAGAAGCTTGCTTCCCAATTACCACAATGCCATTGATGCTCACGCCGTTATCTGCCATACGAATTTCTAGATATTTTTCCTGTAGGGTAATTTTTGGCTCGGCTAAACTGATCATGCGAAAAGGCAAAATACTGGCTGAGTAGTTTGGGATCACCTCGCACACACCGGTTTGGCAGGTTTGTTTAATCAAGTCTGTTAGTGACAATGGATCGTGGATGAGATCGGCAACTGAAATAATGGGGACCTCTACGATCATCGATGGGATTTTAGCCCGTACATTCAGTATTAAGGTGGGCATCACTTTTAATTTATCAATGGTCAAATGGCGATGATCCGTGCAGATATCAAGCAAAACCAAGGTTACGATACCGTATGGACTCATTACCGTGTAAACACCTTTGCTCAAAAGATAAAAGTGCAATTGCTGCTCGCCTAGGTGACGTTCTAAATACTGCGTGATTTTAGGGAAATTTAACTGGACGGTGATTTCTAAACATCGGGTTTTGCTGTGCGAATTCGGCAAAATATAACGTCCACAATTATCACAGACAAGATCATCGCAATCCTCGTCAAAATCATCCTCGATATAAATTTGATTATCGCAATCGGGATTGGCAGCACTATCCTTCACGTCTTTTGGGTTGTAGCACTTAATAAAACGCTTGGAAGTATGATGTACAAACTGCTCTCTTTGCAAAAGAGTAAGCGCATTTTGATACTCTTGATTCAAATCCACCCATGAGCCTTGATGCGTCAGTAAGGCATTTAGCGCATCAGTTGCAACATTTGGCTTTTGGCAAGATCTTAAGGCCATAGGTGTCTCTCATCCATGATTTAAAAATTTCCCGAGCATTTTTATCGAGTACATGCTCGGAGTAACAAATGCGAATATGATCACATGCCTCATCCAGGCAGCGAAAATACAGGGTGATCCGTTTGTTTTGATACAGTACTTTGATAGAATCCACGCAGGTAATATCCGCCAAGACATCACCGGCAGCGCCTTGCATTGCCTTTAAATCTTCAGCAATGGAGTTGTAAGGACAGGTGCTAATCGCAATTTCGGTATTATTGTGAAAGTAAGGTGAGCGAAAACGTATTTCAAAAAGTTTAAGTTCTTGATCGGATTCGCTGGCGGACAGACGCAAGAACCGCTCCACCTGTTTTTTAAAATTAACATCCGCAGCATCAGTAAAGCTGACCGGTTGATTAAAGTACTCGCTGATCAAGGCATTGGCGATGAAGACTGATTTTTGTGGGCACTTTGCGCAGATATTCACCTGTTTGCCATTGTCAGCAAAATCGATAATGGTCCATTCTGGTTTATGACCATGCAGAAGTTGATCGCTACTTAACAGCACATCTTCATCACTGGCTCGGCGAATAAAAAGATAGATTCTACCGGCATGAACAAAGGTATCTTGTAATTGGCTCTCAAAGCCGTCGCCTAAATTTAAATCGTATTGTTCTAAAATTTTAGATATTGGGTATGAAGAAATAAAGTCAGCGAAGGTTGTTGCTTGTTGGCGTGCTGGGTTTAGTAGCACGAAAGCCGCAAATCCCTTTTTATGAATTTTATCATAATGGTAGATGTTCTTGAGTGCATCCGGGTTTTGATTAAACAGCGCAAATAACAAGGACTTTTTATCGTATTTGTTATTTTTGACCAGGCAGAATTCCAAGAGATCATCTCTAAGGTTTGCCTTGGCAATATCCGATACCGCTGTTTCTAATTTGGCATGATTAAAGCGATTTACCAGATAATAGTTGAATAGATCATCGGATTGTTCCATGAGTGTTTTGCGCATTTGCGCCACCGGCAGAGCTTTACTGACATCCGCCTCTACCTGGTTCACCGCATACAGCATGGTCACTTGTCGTGGTGACAGTGATTCAAGCCAATTTTGTCGCAAATTGGGGTTACTGTACTCATCCATGAGCCGCTCAACGGGCAGCTCTAAATCATATTCCCAAAACCTCCGGTTTGGGGTCACCCTGAATTTACTGTTATTGTTTACAACGCCCATTTGCATATTTAACCTCCATTTTTCGAATTGCAATGACTTTCCCTAAAATCTTAAACGATTGCTCAGGTGATACCTTAATAACCTGATAAGCCTCGTTTTCTGGCTTTAACTCGATGTGGCTTGGCCGTCTGTAAAATGTTTTACAGGTTGCCTCGTCATCCAATAATGCGATGACCACCTCACCGTTGAGCGCGGTTTCTTGCGTGCGCACAATGACAAAATCCCCGTCATTAATGCCCGCATCCACCATGCTGTCACCGGTAATCTCGAGCGCAAAACAGTGGCCTCTAGCAACACCACTATCCACTAAAAATTCACCCATATGCTGCTCAAGCGCCATGATCGGGTGACCCGCTGATACTTTACCTAACACTTCCACCGGCACCACCTGAGTAATCTGGTTAACGGGTACAGATCGCTCTAACATTTCAATGGCCCGGGCTTTTCCTTTATCCCGCTTAAGGTACCCCTTATTCTCTAATTGCTGGATCACCTCAATAGCGCTGGCAGACTTAATACCGCGCACCTCAGCAATCTCCCGCACAGTAGGCGACATACCATGCGCCTGCTGGTACTTTTGAATGACCATCAAGGTATCTTGCTGCGCATCCGTCAACCCCACCTGTAGCTTTGGACCTGGTTTTATACGCTTTTGTTTAGTCATGAAGCTAAATCCTTTTCTCAGCTTGTTACCCTATCATACCTAACAAATGTTAGGGCAGTCAAGCATGAAATTTCAACTGTCAGATGAACGTTTTAAGGCCGAACCGTGTAAATAACCATAGATCTAATGATGCATGGAGGGCTTAAAGCACATGACCAAAAATCAACACCCCATTAAATTTATTGCGCAAATATTGGCAGATAGCCTGCTTCGGGCGATCAGTTCGGAGAAAAAGAAAAAACCTCAGGTAAATGGCGCTTCTTCTCTGGACTTATCTCCGAAATGAAGCGTTACTGTGAAGCGTATCTAAGCATTTGAATGAGGTATCATGAAGAAAACGTCAATTATTAAACAGGTTCTGGCCCTACAAAACCAGTCAATCCAAGAATTAAAACAGTTGTGGGTACAACTGTTTGATGAACCAGCACCACCGTATCAAAAAAATTACTTGCTGCCAAGGCTTGCCCATCGATTACAAGAATTGGCGTATGGCCCCATATCCGAAAAAGCTGCAACTACACTGGATAATTTGGCCAATCAAATGGAAAAGGGCAAAAAATTTTCTAATCCAATGCTGAGTGGCAGACCCACTGTTGGGACTAAATTAATTCGTGAATTTCAAGGCGTAGATTATGAGGTGTTAGTTGCTGAAAACGGGTTTGTATATCGTGGCCAAACTTATAAATCTCTCTCGGCTATAGCACGGCGGATCACAGGCACCCGTTGGAATGGTCCTTTATTTTTTGGTTTAAGAACAAGAGGCGCGGTATAAATTATGATCCGGTGTGCCATTTATACAAGAAAATCCCATGAAGAAGGATTAGAGCAGGAATTTAATAGCCTGGATGCGCAGCGTCTGTCCGCTGAAAATTATATTAAAAGCCAACAGCATGAAGGTTGGCAGATACTGCCGAAGTATTATGACGATGGTGGTTTTTCTGGCGGGACTTTAGAGCGTCCTGCGCTAAAAGAATTATTTGATGACATCGCTGCAGGGCTTATTGATTGCGTTATCGTTTATAAAATCGACCGGTTATCACGCTCACTGCTTGATTTTACTAAAATCGTCGATTTATTTGATCGTCACAATGTGACTTTTGTCTCCGTGACGCAAAGCTTTAATACCGCCAGCTCTATGGGGCGATTGATGCTCAACGTACTTTTGAGTTTCGCACAATACGAGCGTGAACTCACCGGTGAGCGCATCCGCGATAAATTTTCTGCCTCCAAACAAAAAGGGATGTGGATGGGAGGAAATCCACCGCTTGGATACGATATTATTGATCGAAAATTGGTGATTAACGCACCCGAGGCTAAATTAATAGAGCATATCTTTACGCGGTTTTTAGTGCTGGCATCTGCCACACATTTGGCTAAAGAATTAAATAACGATGGTTATCACTCCAAACAATTTACTGCTAAAACCGGCAAAGACATCGGCGGGGCCAGATTTACCAAAGCCTCATTGCGCCGCATCCTCACAAACCCCGTTTATATAGGAAAAACACGCCATAAGGAGAAAGAGTTTCAGGGGTTGCATGAGGGTATCATCGATCAAGATTTATGGGATCGTGCTCAAGAAACTTTTAAAACAGCCCCTAAACGAAATTCTGCCTTTTGTAAATCACCGGTGTTACTCAAAGGCATTATCTACTGCCAAGCCTGCAATATACCTATGACACCAACCTATACTGCCAAAAAGAACCGGCAATACCGCTATTACGCCTGCAGTAATGTGCTGCGCGGTATCGAGTGCCATGGTATTAATTCCTATCTTGCTGCTGGGGAAGTCGAACATTTTGTCATCCAGCAGGTACGTCATGTTTTAAAATCACCTGAAGTGACTGCCCAAACAAGCCTGCTTTTAGAAAATGCGGGGCTGGGTAAAGTCCAAGTATTTGATCTGCTCAAAGACATCGATTCAGTGTGGCAGAATTTATTTCCCATCGAGCAACAAAAAATAATCCACACGCTGATCCGTGCCGTGTATGTCAGCACAGAGGGGATCGATGTGCGTATTAACCAAAATGGCTTACAAAGCCTGCTATTAGAAACGCAAGATGAGGCAACAGTATGATCCAGACAAGTATTATTGAGGGAGAGATATCTGTTTTTATGCCGCTTAAACTTAAAAAACGCGGCGGGCGAAAAATGATATTAGCACCACAGGGAGTGCAACCGGCATCAGAAGATTCCAGCGTTGATCTCACGTTGCTAAAAGCCTTGGTGAAAGCTCATTTGTGGCAACGTCAATTAAAATCCGGCAAGTGCAGTGGGATGAAAGAATTATGTGAGCGATACGATGTTACCGCCAAATACGCCCAGCTGATCTTGCGCTTGAATTTTTTGGCACCCAAACTGAAAGAGGCCATTTTATTTGGCGAGCAGCCAAGGCATTTGAAATTATCCGATTTAATGAATAACGTGCCAGCGCTTTGGTCAGAGCAACAAGAAATGTTTGTGCTGAAAATACTTGGCTCAAACGGAACCCTCGAAGTTTTTTAATAAAAACAATACGAAAGCGCCTTTAAATCGATTATTCATAAACATCCGCCCTGATTTTTGTAGGCTCTTCTAGAATGTTTAATATTGCGGTAGCACAGTAGACTTTGTCCCGCTTATTATCATTCGTTTTTTTGATAATGCCTGCAGCCTCAAGTTTTTGAACGCCTCTCTGGGCGGTGCTGTAAGCAATCCCCAGATCTTCAGCAATTTTACTGGTGGTGAAATAAGGATTCACGGCCAAATGCTGCACCAGGTCCACAGGAACTTGGGAACCACTGCTTGCAACATCAATTTTCCATTGATTCAATAATTCATTGATGCGCTCAGCGCGTGATAAAACATCTTCCGATTGGACAGCAACGCCATTGAGGAAATAAATGAGCCACTCATGCCAAGTGCCTTTTGAACTGACATTATAAAGCTGTTTATAATACTCATCGCGTGTCGCTTCAAAAAATGCAGATAAATATAATAATGGTGAAGGCAGCATTCTTTGTTCAACCAGCAACAACATAATCAGTAATCGCCCAACACGCCCATTGCCATCTAAAAATGGATGAATGGCTTCAAATTGATAATGACAAAGCGCTATATGGATCAAGGGCGGTAATGATCTATCATGCAAAAAGTTTTCCAATTCTCCTAAGCAATCCATTAAATTGTCCGGGGGTGGTGGCACAAACTTGGCTGTGTTCAGCGTACAGCCGGGAGATCCAATCCAATTCTGACTGCGCCTAAATTCCCCAGGTGTTGCATGAGATCCCCTAATACCTTGCATTAAGTGCTCATGGATTTCTTTGATAAGACGTAACGATAATGGCAGCTCTGTTAACCGACCCAGACCATAATCAAGAGCCTTGATGTAGTTTTGCACCTCTTGAAGATCGTCGGGGTTTTGCTTTACATGGGCACCGGCGCTCGCGGCTAAGATTTCCCCTAGGGTTGCTTGGGTGCCCTCAATCTTGCTGGACAGCACCGCTTCTCGGGTGATAAATGGGCGCATTAAAAGGTGAGGATTGGGTAACTTACTGCCTTCGCGCGCTAGTTTTCCAAGCAAGAAATCAGCGCGGGATAGGCTGTTAACCACCGCATTATCCCAGTCCAGTTTGGGTGGCAAACTATGGGGCACAAAGGCATTATACCCTCTGGGTGATTTAACGATTTGTCCTGCGGGGGACTTTTGTATATCCATGTAACTGGCCTCTATTTGATTATGCTTACATCATAACCTTTATTATCGAAAAAGTCAATATCCGATAATAGCGCCATTTCTTATCACCACTCATGAGAATAAGGATGCAAGCTATTGTCGAATATCATGGAAATCGATAATACCTGAAAGTTGCCATACCAGCCACTGAACCAGTGAGTTTTATGGTATCCTAAAGGAGAAAAATCGATTTCTATTAAGAGGAGAGCGCGCTTTTAACCGTTGCCTGACGGAAATCTTGTCCCATCAGATCACCAAAGAAAACGTAGTGGTCACCACGGATGAAAGCATCATCTGTGATGAGAAAGCGCGTGAGTGACTGAAATCAGCATTCACTGTTTACCTAAAAGTGAGCGTGCCTGTGCAATTAGAACGTATTGCGGAAGGTGATTATCGCCCATTACTACCGGTGGATAATTTTGCTGTCGTCATAGATAAACTCCATAAAGAACGAGACAGTTTATACGAACAAGTAGCCAGTTTTTCCCTGAGCTCTGACGATGGAGATATAGAAGGACATACAGCAAGCATCGTTAAGGCCATGACAAAATAGGCGACTTGCTTACTATCGAAAACAGTGAAAATCGATAATAACGGCATTTCTTATCACCACGGATGGTGATAACTGGTAGCATTATTCTCGAAATCTGCTAGAATCCTGGTCGGTGAAGTTGACATTCCCCACCCAGTTTGGAGGTGGTTATTTTAAGGAATGCTAACCTCCGCCAG
>Ga0075152_10002327_pt1 | contig 13487 bp, 14 predicted proteins | sample JI61114C2DNA_FD_70964 | JGI IMG/M metagenome (GOLD analysis project Ga0075152, IMG submission 70964) | Wastewater effluent complex algal communities from Wisconsin, to seasonally profile nutrient transformation and Carbon sequestration -... | ecosystem: Engineered > WWTP > Effluent > Algae...
CTCGACACCACGGAAGTCGGGCTCGGTGTAGGCAGTGAAGGCCGGAACGCTGATTTCAGCGCGAGCGAGGCTGATGAGGCCGAAGAGGATGGCGAGGGGGCGGAGGTTCATGGGATTCGGAGTTTTGAGTTGCACCGCAGAGATTGGAAGGTCGCAGAGATTGTGTTTTGGAAACCTCTGCGTTCTTCAAATCTCTGCGGTGTTGGGTTGGGAATGTTTTCAGGACCAGTCGAGAACGACTTTGCCGCAGTTGCCGCTTTCCATGGCGGCGAAGCCTTGTTCGAAGTCGGTGTAGTGGAAGCGGTGGGTGATGACGGGCGCGATGTTCACGCCGCTTTCGAGCATGACGCTCATCTGATACCAGGTCTCATACATCTCGCGACCGTAGATGCCGTGGATGGTGAGCATGTTGAAGATGACCTTGTTCCAGTCGATCGCGATTTGCTCGCTGGGGATGCCGAGCATGGCGATCTTGCCGCCGTGGCACATGTTGTCGATCATGTCGCGGAAGGCGGCGGCGTTGCCGCTCATTTCCAAGCCGACATCGAAGCCTTCCTTCATGCCGAGCTGTTTTTGCACGTCGGCGATGGTTTCGTGCTTCACATTCACCGCATGCGTCGCGCCCATTTTTCGGGCCAAATCGAGGCGGTAATCGTTCACATCCGTGATGACGACGTGGCGCGCGCCGGCGTGTTTGACGACGGGGATGGCCATGATGCCGATGGGGCCGGCTCCGGTGATCAAAACGTCCTCGCCCATGCATTCAAAGGCCAGCGCGGTGTGTACGGCGTTGCCAAAGGGATCAAAAATGCTCGCCACCTCCTCGTCCACACCGTCGCGATGATGCCAGACGTTCGTCATGGGCACGCTGATGTATTCGGCGAAGGCCCCGGTGCGGTTCACACCGATGCCGACGGTGTCTTTGCAAAGGTGACGGCGTCCGGCGAGGCAGTTGCGGCAGCGCCCGCAGACGACGTGGCCTTCGGCGCTGACGATTTCGCCGGGATGGAAGTCATTCACATTGCTGCCGACCGCGACGACTTCGCCCACAAACTCATGCCCGACGACCATCGGCACGGGGATCGTCTTCTGCGCCCACGCATCCCATTTATAAATGTGCAGGTCGGTGCCGCAGATGCCGGTTTTGCGGACCTTGATGAGGACATCATTGATGCCGACCTGCGGCTCCGGGACATCCTGGAGCCAGAGTCCGCGCTCCGCTTGGGCTTTGACGAGTGCTTTCATGGTTGTGTGACATATTGGACGCATGTCCGGTAAACTGGCAAGCGCTAAGTTCCTGTTTTATGGATGCTCGTCCAATATACCGCCTAACAACTCGCCTGAAACTTCTCATGCTACATGTGTTTAATGCGTCCATCCTCATTCCCTGATGACTCCATTCCACATTCCTCTAAGCCGTCGCACGCTTCTTCGCAGTTTCCTGCTGACCACTGGCGGCATCATCACCGGTGACCTTTATGCCGAGGCTCTGACACTGACGCCACGACAAACAGAGGGTCCCTATTACCCTGATCATCTGCCGCTGGATCAGGACAATGACCTCACACTGATCACGGGCGGGAAAGCACCTGCAGGCGGTGTGATCACGGAGTTCGGCGGGCGTTTGCTCAATGTGGATGGCAAGCCGCTCTCCGATACCGTCGTCGAGCTTTGGCAGGCCGACAACAACGGGTGCTACATCCACAGCAAGGGCACGCAGAAGGGCAAGGAGCGTGATCCGCAGTTCCAGGGCTTCGGCAAAGTCACCACCAATGCGAAGGGAGAGTATCGCTTCCGCACGATCAAGCCAGGGCTCTACACCGGCCGCACGCGGCATTATCACATCGCTGTGGTGCAGGGCGGGAAGCGCCTGCTGACGACGCAGCTATATCTCGCGGGTGAGCCGCAGAATGAAAAAGATGGCATCCTCAAGCGCATCGCTGATGAGCAGCAGAGACTATCCATCATCCGCGAATTCAAGCCGGTGAATACTGGCAGCCAGGAATTGATTGGCACCTGGGACATCGTGATTGGCGGCACGCCGGAAGACCCAGAAACCCGCAGACCTGGGCCGCCGCCGCGTCGTCCTTGATCACTCGCCAGGATACTTCACGCGAACCAGATACAGTCCGCATGACGGAGCTGTTTGGTTGCTCTGCGGGGCCTCTGGTTTGCTGAGGACATCCGCAAACCAAGCACTCGCGGCACGTCCGCGAGCCACATGCATCAGCGTGCCAGTGATCATGCGCACCATTTTATAGAGGAAGCCATCGCCCTCGAATTCGAATTCGAGCAGCTCACCATTTTCACATACTTCAGCGCGGTGAATGGTGCGGGTGGTTTTCTCCGGCATGGCCCGACGTTGTGTCTCCGGCATATCCCCACGGTTGGCGGACAGGCGGACAAAATTGTGCGTGCCCACGAGCATCTGGGTGCATTCACGCAGCGCCTCCATGTCGATCTTGCCATGGATGTGCCAGGCGCGGTCCGCCTCAAAGGGTGACAGCATCTGCGAGCGCCAGATGCGGTAGCGGTACACCTTCCCCACGGCATCGAAGCGCGAGTGAAAGGTCGGCTCCGCCATGCTGACCTCCGTGACACGAATCGTCAGCGGCAGGCAGGCGTTCAGCGCCTTCACCCAGGCATCTCCGCTCATGCGCAGGGAGTCTGGCACATCGCAGTGCGCCACCTGCCCCAGAGCGTGTACGCCGGCATCCGTGCGGCCACTGCCCTGCACACTCGCCTCATGCTTCACCGCATGTCGGAAGGCCGCGTTCAGCTCATCCTGAATGGCGCCACCGCCCTCCTGACTCTGCCAGCCACGCCAGGGCGTGCCGCAGTAGGCCACGGTCAGACGCAGGCGCTTGAAGCCCGGTGCCGCGCCTAAATTCAGGCCGAGGCTACTTTCGACGTCGCTTCGGCTCATCGCTCCATTCAAAGTCGTAGGCGGCATCCGGGAGCAGGTAGCCCTCGGGTCCGCGCTGGTTGTTCAGATAGTCCTGCAAAATGACGACGGCGGCGAGCTGATCCACGAGCTGGTTCCGCTCATGCTTGTCCGTGATACCCGACCGCGAGAGAGAGGCCTCCGCCTCCACCGAGGAGAGCCTTTCATCCACAAACTCGATCGGCACCTCGTGATCGAGAGCCTTACCGAGCAGGTTGGCGAACTTCTCCGCCCTGCCCGCCGCCTCCCCGCGCTGTCCGTTCATGTGAAAGGGCATCCCGATGACGATTTTGCCGATGCCCTTCTGCTTCACAATCCGGGCGATCTCGGTTTCAGGCTCATTTTGAGCATCCAACGTCTTCAGCGGACTGGCGACGAGCTCCATCTCGTCACTCAGGGCGAGTCCGATGCGCACGGTTCCGTGGTCGATGGCGAGGATGCGGGGCATTTCGAAAAAAGGTGGGTCAGGGGCGACTCCTTACCGGGCAAGGCCGCCCTTGCCACTTTTAAAACATCGCCTAGCCTGCGCGCCCTTTTTTATGGCCCAGTTTAAAATTCTCATCGCCGGTAACAACGACCCCATCTCGAGCAAAGGCATCGACCTCCTGAAGGCCGAGTCCTCCTTCGACGTCGTCGTGAACATGAACCTCAAAGAAGAGGCTGCGATGATCGAGGCCTCCCGCGATGCCCACGCCATCATCGTCCGCTCCGGTGCCAAAGTGACCGCCAAGGTGCTCGAAGCCGCCCCAAATCTGAAAGTCATCGGACGTGCCGGTGTCGGCGTGGACAACATCGACGTGCCAGTCGCCTCAAAGCGCGGCGTCGTGGTGATGAACACCCCCGGCGGCAACACGATCTCCACCGCTGAGCAGGCATTCACTTTGATGATGGCTCTCTCCCGCAAGACCCCGCAGGCCCACGCTACCATCGTCAGCGGCAAATGGGACCGCAAAAGCTTCCAGGGCACTGAGGTGTATGGCAAAACGCTCGTCGTGCTCGGCATGGGCCGCATCGGCGCGGAGTTCGCCAAGCGCGCGAAGGCCTTCGGCATGAGCGTCGTGGCTTATGATCCTTATTTGAGCAAAAACCGCGCGGAAAGCCTCGGCGTGACCCTTTGTGAAGACCTCGATGCCGCCATCGTGCAGGCCGACTACATCACGATGCACATGCCGCTCACCCCGGAGACGAAGCACATGATCAATGCCAAGCGACTTGCTTCATTGAAGAAGAGCTGCCGCATCATCAACTGCGCCCGTGGTGGCCTGATCGACGATGCTGCACTGGCCCAAGCTCTCACCGATGGCACCATCTCCGGTGCGGCGCTGGATGTCTTCGAAGTCGAGCCGCCTCCAGCCGACTACCCGCTGCTCAGCGCTCCGAACACCGTCTTCACCCCGCATCTCGGTGCATCGACCGAAGAAGCGCAGGAAAACGTCGGCATCGAGATCGCCGAAGTGATCAAAGCCCACCTGCTCCAGGGCACCGTCGTCAACGCGGTGAACATGCCGAACGTCGATCCGAAGGTGCTCGCCGAGATCGGACCCTTCCTGAAATTCGGTGAACTCCTCGGCCGCGTGGTCTCCCAGCTTGCTCCGGCACGCTCGAACGTCGTCCGCATCAATTACAGCGGCAAAGTCGGCAGCGGCGACACCACCCTGATCTCCCGCGCCGTGCTGAAAGGCTTCCTCGAGCGCGCCGTCGGTGCCGAACAGGTGAACTACATCAATGCCAACGGCGTCGCTGAAAACCTCGGGCTGCGCTTCACGGAGAGCCGCCTGCCAGAGGCGAATGTCTTCACCGACCTCATCGAAGTCCAGGCCAGCAACGGCACCGAGACCGCCAGCATCGCCGGCACCTTCTTCGCCGGCGAGCCACGCATTGTGAAGGTGAACGACCGCCATATCGAGACTCGCCCGGAAGGCACACTGCTCCTCATCGAAAACCAGGACCGCCCCGGCATGATCGCCGCCTACAGCAGCATCCTCGGCAAAAACCAGGTCAACATCGCCGACATGTCCCTCAGCCGGAACAAGGAAGGCGGCACCGCCCTCACCCTGCTCACGCTCGACTCCACCCCCGCCGCCGAAGTGCTGGCCGAGCTGGAGAAGATCCCCGGCATCACCCGCGTCCACAGCGTGGTGGTTTGATGGCAAATAGGAGAGAGCCCACCACCTGGGCTCTCTTTTTGTGCCACCAGTGCAGGCCCGATCGCTCTTTATCACTGATGAAGTGATGATCAGATACTGATCTTTCGATTGCGGGCGGTGATGGGCCAAGTCTCGGTCGCGCGGGCACCTTCGATGACCACCGCCTCGCCATGCATCGAGACTGTGGGGCAGACGTGGCGTGGGATGCCATGCAGTGCCTGGCCGATGAGGAACTCGTGAGCGCGCTCGGTCTCCAGCACGAGATGTTCCTCGCTCTGCATGATCGGTGTGGCATCGGGCAGCTCCTCGAAGCGAACACGCGGGTGCGGATTCTCCGGGGCCACGGACTTGTGCCCGAGATCGAGTGTGAGGCGGTTCGTGCCCGGCTTGCTGATCACACGTGCCAGCAGCGCGGCGGCGGGGAGGAAAGGCAGGTCGGGATGTTTGTCGCCATAACCGAAGTCCCACAGCACGGTCGTGCCAGGGCTGCAAATGCGGTTCTTCTGCTGCGCATGGATGCCAAAGGTCGGCGAACCACCGGTGAGGAATTCCCTGATGACCACGCCTTCGCCTTCGAGCTGCTTTTTGAAGGCCAGGATGGGAGCAAAGGCGGCCTCGCATTTCTCTTTCCGCACCGAAAGTTCGGCATCGTGGATGTGCCCGTCATAGGCATGAAGGCCCCGGAACAGAAGACGCGGCGTCTCTTTGATCGAATGCACGAGAAGCGCCGCCGCCACACCCGGCACGATGCCCGTGCGCGCCATGCCGCAGTCCAGCTCCAGGAACACGCCGAGATTCACCCGATGCTGCTGCGCGGCGGAGGCCAGGGTGCGGATCGTCTCCTCATCATCCGCGATGCCTGCGAACTCAGTCTGCGGATACTTTAGTGCCAGCTCTGCCAGACGATGTCCGTTCGGCCCCACGCATGGCATCGCCAGCAGCACATCCGCCGCACCTGCCATAGCGCACATCTCCACTTCGGCGATGGTGGAGCATTTGAACTTCGTGATGCCGAGCTCGACCTGCCGCTTCATCACCGGCAGGAGCTTGTGCGTCTTCACATGCGGACGCAGCCGCGCCGGATCACCCGCGATCTCGATCATCAGCTTCAGATTGTGCTCGATGCGCTCGCGGTAGAGCAGCAGCGCCGGGGAGGCGATCTCAGCTTCGTTGTCGATGTGAAACCAGGCGGGGGCGATGTCGTGGGGAGTCATGGGAAAGAAAGTCGATCTTGAGGGCCGGATTACGCGGCATCAAGAATCGAATGCAGCCTGCCCGCTGTTTCATCCCAAGCGGCATCCGTGAGCGCGGGTGTGGCATTTACCAGAAGGGCGAGTCCCTCCTCTGGCAGATTCACCCAGGAGCGGCAGCCGCCGTAGCTCTTGGAATAGGGGAAAGACCAGCGCTGCGGCAGTTTCCACGCCCGCACGAGGGCAATGTGCAGGCAGCTTTCCTCATCATAGGCGAAGCGCTCCTTCACCACGTCTTCATTCCAGATGTGCAGCGGAGCCAGTGCCCCCATCTTCGCCCAGTCGGTGACTTTCCAGACATGCTCCAGCGTGGCGAATCCATCGATGTCCACGCTCGTGCGCTCCTCCTCTGGTGGAAAGGCACGCTGCGCATTCTCCGGCACCCAACGGAGCTTTTCGCCCTGCGTGTGAAACCAGGTGGGGAAAAGGAAGAACGCCTTGTGCTTCCATTCGAATCCGCCGCGCCCTTCATGGATGCCCCCCTTGCGCAGCACCATGGTCTGCACGCCCTGGACGAGCGAGTCACAGACAAAGGACCATTCTTTAAAACCGATAGCGCTGGAGGGAGTGGCGAGGGACATAGTCCTGTGGCGATACGCACGACGGGCCGTCACGCAAGGTGCGAGCGTGCTCCGATCTTGCGTCAGCCCAGCCCCTCGACATTCCAGCCGTCGCGATACTTCCTCGTGAGCTGGGCGTTGAGTTCGGGCTTGTTCGTGACTTTGCCTGCGGTGGCATCCCATTCGATCCAGCCGCCCGGATTCCGCTCGGAGAGCACGCCGAGCAAAACGGCCTCCGTCACGGGGCAGCCATAGGTCGGCAGGTCGGTGGCGGCTTTTGCGCCCTTCATGCACGCGTCCACCCAGTCGGTGTAATGATTCGCGATGCGTGTCTTCGGGTAAGTGTGGCCGGTGAAATTCGCCTCAGGCACCAGCCACGGGCGCTGGCTGTGCGGTTTGAAGATGCCGCCGCTCTCGCCGATGAAGAAAATGCCGCTCGGCGTGTCTTTGGTGAGTACGCTGGGCTTGATGACGCGCTTGTCATACTCGTAACCGCCGTCCGTCCACGTCATCTTGATCGTGTCGCCCGCCGTGAGCGGCGTGCCGGGGAATTCGAGCTCCAGATGGCGCTTCTGTGCATAGAGATCGCCCTTGCTGCCCTCGTCGAGACAGCGCACGCGCTTCGGTGCGGCGAGACCGAGGCAGGCAAACACCACATCGAAGTAGTGACAGCCCATGTCACCCATCATGCCGACGCCAAAATCGACCCACGAGCGCCACATCGACGGATGATACGCGCCTTCGAGGAAGGGCACCTCGTTCGCCACGCCGAGCCACAGGTTCCAATCCACGTTCGCTGGCACCGGATCGGCCTCCGCCTTGCGCTGCGTGACCTTCGGCCACCAACTCGCCTTCTTGTTCTCCCAGCAGATGACCTCCTTCACCTTGCCGATGGCTCCGCTCTTGATCAAATCGACTGCCAGCGACGTCTCGATGCTCGAATGCCCCTGCGTGCCCATCTGCGTCGTCACGCCCGCCTTCGCCGCCTCCGCACTCAAAATCCGCGCCTCGTGCAAATGATGCGTGAGCGGCTTCTGCAAATAGACGTGCTTCTTTGCACGCAACGCCATCACCGCCTGCGCTGCGTGCATGTGGTCCGGCGTGCCGATGGTGATCGCATCGACGCTGTCACCCAGCTTCGCGATCATCTCGCGATAATCCCGGAAAGTCGCCGTGTCTTCGAGACGCTTCGCCGCCGACGGGTCCTGATGCTCCTTCCGCCGCGACGACATGCCCCTCGTGGCCAGCTCCAGCGTCTTCGCATCCACATCGCACATCCCCACAATCCGCACCTTCGGATGCTGCAACACGCTCATCATCGTATTCCCGCCCATGCCGCCGACCCCGATCGAAGCCACCTGAAACATCGAGTTCGGCGATTTCGCGCTCAAAATGGCAGGCGCGGAAACATAGGCGGCAGTGTGCTTGATAAAGGAGCGGCGGTTCATGGCTTTGGAAAACGAGACAAGGAGCCCTGCTCTCTCGCGAATCCCAAAGCAGGGTTGCGGTCTGGCGGGCTGTATGGCAGACTCGTCCCGTTATGAACGCCTTTTCCAGCCTCGATAAGATGCTTGATCCCGCCCGTCCGTGCTTCACGCCGGAAACGGCGGCGAACATCATTCAAATCGAGCCGGACCCTGCCAAAACGGCCCTGATGGAGGAACTCGCGGCAAAGGCCAATGAAGGCAAACTCAGCCGTGATGAAGAATCCGAATACTGGAGCTTCATCTACGCCGGGAAGATGATGTCCATCCTCAAACTCCAGGCCAGACTGTTTCTGAAACGCCAAGCTGCCTGATGCATGGATCAAACGACGCGACTTGAGGTGCGGAATCGTGCGGGCAATCGCTGCGAATACTGCCGCCTGCGTCAGCAGCATGAGGAGGAGAACCCGTTCCATGTCGAGCACGTCATCGCGCAGCAACACGGCGGCACCCATGCCCTCGAAAACCTCGCTCTGGCCTGCTCTTGGTGCAATGCCATCAAAGGTCCGAATCTCGCCAGTCTTGACCCCGACTCAGGTGAACTGACGCGCTTGTATCACCCCAGGAAAGACCGCTGGGAGGACCATTTCCGTCGTGATGATTCTTTTATCCTCGGTCTGACTGACGTGGGTCGCACCACCGCCTGGCTGCTTCGATTCAACGACTCCGACAACCTCGCCCAACGGCAACTGTTGCTGGAGCTGGAAGAGCTGGATTGATTCGTGCCGAGGGTATTTGCTGGAGGAAATGGCGGTGATTCAAAGTGAGTTGCGAACGTGGCAGTGAATGACCATCTCTCCGGCTGAGCACGGAACGAGGTTGCGCCAGTCGCAGATAGCTTCCTGCCGTACAGGAGACAGTGATGCCCCCCACCTCACCTCCACGCCGGGATTCAGGATCTTGATCAGCATCGGAAAGCTTGTCTGCAAATCAGTAAACAATCATATCGGCCATTGTAGGCTTGGATTGAATGGTGAAATCGCGAACCGGGAATCGACAAGAACGTTCAGAAAACCACCGTTCAGAAGATGTAACAGTTGCCAGATTCGCCTTGTCAGCGTTCGCCCAACTCTCACACTCACACCATGACTCCCACACGTCGCCACTTCATCGCCGGACTCAGCACAGCTCTCGCCGCCACCTGGACTGAAACGCTGCGCGCTGCGCCTGATCCGAAGAAGGATGTCGTGATCGGGCACGGCACGCATCGCTACAAGGTGAACAAGGACTGGGTACCTGCCGGGCAGGGCCGTTTTCATCCGATCCTGAACTGCCACGAGATGGTGCAGGTCAAAGATGGCCGCCTCTTCATGGTCGGTGATCATTGGGACAACCAGATGCTCGTCTTCAAGTCCGACGGCACGATCCTCGACTCCTGGGGCAGTGCCTGGCCTGGAGGACATGGGCTGACTTTGAGCCAGGAGAATGGCGAGGAGTTCCTCTTTCTCACGGACAGCGGACTTTGGAAAAGCGGCGGCGCGGGCTATCGCCAAACGGGGCGCGTGACGAAGGTGGACCTCACGGGCAAGGAGATCTTCAGCCTCAGCCATCCGATGATGGTCGGCGCCTATGAACCGGACATGTTTTATAATCCCACCGAGGTCGCCATCTCACCCTTTGGAGACATCTATGTGGTGGATGGTTACGGCTCCCAATTCGTGCTGCGTTACGATTCACGCGGCCAGTTCATCCAGCGCTTCGGCGGCAAAGATGGCGTGCCTTTGGAGCAAAGGCTGAACAACGCCCACGGCATCGCCATCGACACACGACAGGGGGATGAGAAAGCAACGGTCATCGTCACCTCGCGCGCCGACAATTGCTTCCGTCGCTTCACGCTGGATGGAGAGTATCTGGAAACCATCGAAGTACCCGGCGCGATGGTTTGCCGCCCGGTCATTGCAGGTCAGGAGCTGTATGCTGGCGTATGCTGGAGCAAGACGCCGGAGATCAACAAGCTGCCGCAGAACCCCAGCGGCTTCACTGTGGTGCTGAGCGCTGAAAACAAGGTCATCAGCGCCCCCGGTGGTACGGAGCCCGTCTATGAAGAGGGCAAGCTGAAGCCGCTGATGCAGGCCGAGCGCGTCTTTGATCATGGGCACGACGTCTGCGTGCTGGAGAATGGAGACCTCATCGTCTGCCAGTGGAATGCATTTCAGACCTACCCGATCAAGCTGGAGCGCGTATGATGGCGTGACTCTCATCTCCTCACTCATGTCTGAAACATCGCCCAAGGTCGTCATCGTCGGCGCAGGTCCTGCAGGATGCACGCTCGCGGGCTTGTTGGCGAAGCGTGGCATCGGCTGCCTGGTCTTTGATGACGACAAACGACCCGGCCTGCTTGTGGGCGAATCTCTCATCCCCGGTGTGGTGCCGGTCTTCCGCCAGCTCGGCATCGAGGATCGCGTGGCGGCGATGGCGATTCGGAAACCAGGCGCGTCCTTCTTTGTCACCGATGGCGGCCCGCGCATCCACTTCAGCTTCAAGAATGTCGAAGGTCATCTGCCAACTTACGCCTTCAACACGCCGCGTCCTGAGTTCGACAACCTGTTGAGGACTCGTGCGGAGGAACTTGGTGCAAAGTTTGTCCATGCACGAGCCGAGCTGGAGCCTGGCGAGGAGAATGGCGAACCAACAATCCGGCTCGGCCCACGCAGTCGCGAAATCGCCGGGCTGAATGAGAACGCGAAACCCTTGCTCGTCGATTGCACTGGCCGCACACGTGCCTTTGCCCGAGCGATGAATTTGCCTGCGGAAAAGGGTGAGCGGGATGACATCGCCTACTTCGCACACTTCGAGGACTTTGATCATGATGAAGTCGAGCCCGGTCAGGTGATCATCTCCGTGCTCCGTGCGGGCTGGAGCTGGCGCATTCCACTGCCGAGGCGGCTTTCAGTCGGCATCGTCGTGTCCAAAGAACACGCGAAGACACTCGGCAGCACGGCTGAGGAGCGTTTGGAGAGCGCCATCCGCCAGGAGCCGCTGCTCGCGGAGAAAGCCAAACGCGCCCGCCGCATCACGCCCGTGATGACCTACTCGAACTACCAGCTCCTCTCCGAACGTGGTCATGGTCCGGGCTGGGTGCTGTGTGGGGATGCGTTTGGCTTCGTCGATCCCATGCTATCACCGGGCCTTTTCATGTCGCTGGTCGGTGCGCAGCAGCTCGACTCCTGCCTCTTTGCTCATGGTGTGGAGATTTTAAATCAGCCGGACAAACTCGCCCATGCGCTGAACAAATACTCCGCCCGCATCATCGACTGGCACCGCTCCTGGCAGGAACTGGTGCGCTACTTTTACGACGGACGCATCTTCCGCATTCATCTCGCGGGAAAGAACCTCGCCATGAAGCCATCACCCTTCAATCTCGCCAGCCGCATGGAGCAGCACTCCACACGCCACATCGCCAGCATGGCCTCTGGCGGCTGGACACGCTCAGCCTACAGCCGCGGACTCATGCGGATGCTCTCCCGCTACCTCGTCTGGGACGTGCCTCCGGCGGAAAACTTTGCCGTGCGCGCGAATTGGAAAGATGAACTGCAAGCCGAGGCCGCATGATTTTTCGCCACCCTGGTTACAAAATGTCTCCCAATTTCGCGTTCACACTGTCAGCTTGATCCGCCAACACTCCGCCCGCCCATCATGAACTCCGAATCCACACCTCCCCATGCTGTCGAAACCTCCCTCTGGAAAGGTCACACCTCCCAGTGGGTCCACTTCTGGTATTATTTCTTCTGCCTCCTGCTCGCAGGTGCTGCGATTGGCGGCACCCCCTTCACCGCTGGCATGTCAGCCATTGGTCTCATCCTGCCCCTGGTCATGTGGCTGATCCGATGGTGGATCACCAAATGCACCTCGTATGAGCTGACCTCTCAGCGTCTGAAGATCGCCACGGGCGTGTTTAACCGACACCTGGATGAACTGGAGCTGTTTCGCGTGAAGGATTATGCGATGAGCCAGCCTTTTTTCCTCCGCCTCGTCGGTCTGGGCAACCTCACCCTCGTCACCAGCGATGCCAGTACGCCCACCATCGCCATCCGTGCTATCCCTGAAGTCGAAGACGTACGGGAAAAACTCCGCGCCGCCGTCCAGGCTGAGCGCGACCGCAAACGCGTCCGTGAGATGGATGTCGATAGCCACGACGAAGGCATCACGCTGGCTTGATCTGGTTCAAGTGGCTTAGCGTCTTTTTCGTAGAGTTTGCTCGCCAGCACGGGGGTGAATCGGTTACAGTCCGTCACCGATTTCCCTCCTCTTATGTCTCAAAATTCCGGTTCACGGGTAGCTCGCTGTCTGCGGGCTGTGTTGGGTGATTTTCATTACGAACCGCCGGACTGGATGCCGAAGCTCGCGCGTGCTGCTGATGATTTAGTGCGCTCGAATCCCGGACGATGCGTGAGCCTTATTTTAATCGCTGGCATCGTTTCGGCAGTGTTGCCATCGCTGCTGGAGTGGCAGCGCGCGCAGCAGCCGCGCGAGCGTGCTTTGACGGAAGTGCGGCGTGTGCAGGGGAAGCTCACCATGCCGGGCGTGACGCCCATCGTGAAGGAGAAAGCACAGCCTCTGCCGATAACGATCACTTTTGATGGCTCGGTGGCAAAGCTGGATCTCGTGGGCAAGGCGGCAGTGGGTGTGACGCTCGCGCCGGAGCACGAAGGCCAGTGGGCATGGCAGACGGATCGCGTGCTGGTTTTCACGCCGAGCAAAGACTGGCCGGCAGCGCAGGAGTACACGGTGACACTCGATAGGAAGCAGTTGCCGAAAGAGGTCTCGCTCATCGAGTCGAGCTGGAAAGGCAGCACGCGTGCGATGGAGATCAGCGTCAGCGAAGAGGCTTTCCAGATCGACCCGCGTGATCCGACGATCCAAAACGTGGTCGTCGGCTATAAATCGAGTCATCCGCTGGCGAAGGAGCAAGTGGAGCAAGACATCACGCTGGAGGTCATCGGCGGCGCGAAGATCTTTGATTGGAAAGGTCAGAAGCCAGACCGGCTCTTCACACTCGTGGAAGGCAAGCACGCGCGGGAGTTTTGGGTGCGCACGACACGCATTCAGGTGCCGGAGAAGGAGGACTTCCTCAAAGTGACTCTGCGCGGCACACTGACATC
>Ga0075152_10002328_pt1 | contig 13483 bp, 19 predicted proteins | sample JI61114C2DNA_FD_70964 | JGI IMG/M metagenome (GOLD analysis project Ga0075152, IMG submission 70964) | Wastewater effluent complex algal communities from Wisconsin, to seasonally profile nutrient transformation and Carbon sequestration -... | ecosystem: Engineered > WWTP > Effluent > Algae...
AAAGTTCCCGCCAAAAGCTATGGAAGTGGAGCAGGAAAGCGATTATGACCCCGAACAGAACAGTGCGAATTCGTTCGATATTGTGCTGGACTCACCTGTAGGCAAGAAGCAGCCACAATCAGAGTTCACCTCCACTGAAAGCAAAAAGGAGGTGGTGGAGGAAACTGCTCGAACCACAACTAACTTTGTTACGTTCAATGCGCACGTGCCCACAGCATATCTGCGAACTCCTCGCAGTATTGAAGTAAACGAGGAAGCACCTGTGTTCTTCCAAAACTACTTAAACAAAGGTCAATCGACTATCGGCACGGTCATCCAGAAGATCAGGTCCTCTCTGCCGAAGGAGTAGGTTGAGGGGCTTGATTCACGATGTTCCAACCAAGTGGTAGTCGCAAGGGTGATCACCAACGGCAAGGAAAGTAGCAATGACTTCATCGTGGAGGTGGAGGACGAGAAATGTCAGGAAAAGCTGGATATAGGCGATGAGTTGCTCTGGACAGGTATGATAACAGCGATGCGCGTTGAGTGGAAGTCAGAGTACTACCTTCTCAAGCAGAAGATTCATGCGCCATTGGAAGATCAGAAACCGAAGCTGGTGGACATCTCGAATAACCCTCGCTCGACGAGTATAGTGATTGCCAAGGGCCCGTTCTCACCACAAGTGAATCTGGACTACAGTTGCCTGACTGTGCTAGCTGAATGTCTCAAACGAAACCAACCCGATGTGTTGATTCTCATGGGGCCGTTCATTACCAAGAATAACTTATCCAGTCTCACGGATTTCAGCGATTAGATTCTCAAAAAAGTACTCAGGGATATCCACGAGTTCCTTCCAAACACCCAGTTGATTGTGGTTCCGTCCACCCACGATGTGTGCAGTCGCTATCCAATACCCCAACCTGCCTTCGTCTACAAGGACTGCGGGAAGGCCTCTATGGTTTCAAATCCGAGCATCATCAAACTCGAAGCGGATGGTAAGCCATTCTGTAGAATGTCGCTAGTTAACACTGACATCATTATGGGCATTGAGAAGAACTTAAGGAAAAAAGTTCAGAAACCCAAGTAATTGCACCGACAGATCTGCGAGGCCTACTTGAAGCAACCAATGTTGGTGACTACCACCCACTAGGCCCTCGACGAGAGTAACCTGCACACCCTCTACAACGGAGGCAACCATGGCGACCTCATTATCTACGCATCCGAGTAGAAAGTTTCGATGGTAGAGCGAGTTGGCCGACATCTATTTTTGGGTATATCCCATCTGCACAAACTGAAAGAGAAGGTTGGCTACTTCACGGAAGTCACCATCTATGAAGGTACCAGCAATCTTCTCGACCGGACGAGAGTGGACATTCGTAAGATCAGCTACTGATAAATCTAGCTGTTGTATCTGGATATTTTGTTGTAGTCAGTGGTTGGGGTTGGCCGTTAGGAGTGGATCGGAATGCCGCATAAGTCGCAATTACGCCAGCGTTGCATAAATATTATTGAAGTTAATGCAAGCCTTCGGTACAGCTCAGTGGCTTCCAACTGAACGAAGGTTTATGGGAAAGCACTACTGCTGCTCACCGAGGTCCGCCGATACGTGCTCATCCTAAGACGACTGTAACTAGAGCCTGAGGGTGGGTTCCAGCGTGTCCGGGCCAGCCGCGACTGTTGAAACCGGCATGTCTACTAGCGATCAGCGACAACGGCAGAAAAGAACGTCTGATCACCCGACAAAAGAGAAGTCCTAGCTGTGCAAGACCTTCGTGGAGCACGGCTACTGCCCTTACAACCAAAAGTGTAAATTTGCCCATGGCAGCCATTAGCTACGCCAGAACCAAGAGTTCAACTCGCGCTATAAGACCAAGGAATGCGGTTCGTACTTCAAGCTGGGCTACTGCATGTACGGCATTCGCTGCAATTTTGTGCATAGAGGCCATCCAACCGATATCCGCAGCGATCACCAACAAGCCAAATGGTAGCAGATCCTCCAGCAGCACCGTGAGCTCATCTACGAGACACGGCACTCCTCGCGATTGCTGCGACTGCTGGGCACTGCAACCTAAGAAGAGCTTCTTTGATATTAAATTTATTCCATCTGCGTTAGAAGTTGCTTCGGCGTGCCTCAGCTATTTTTTGTGAACAGTTGGTTCCTTACCAATTCTTACCAGTAAACCTATTATGTTTGAAAGGGTTCAGGCATTCAGCGGAAGGCTATAATAATAATCTTGAGGGATGGCAACGCAGGCAACTAAACGACTCATGCGCGACTTCCAGAAGATCCAAGCAGAAAACGATTCCGACATCGTAGCGAGTCCTGAAGAAAATAATATCATGAAGTGGACTGCAATTATCATTGGGCCGAAGGATACCATCTGGGAGGATGGCACCTTCAAGCTCAACCTGTAGTTCTCTGAGGAGTACCCAAACAAACCGCCAAAGATTAGCTTTCTCACGAAAATGTTTCATCCGAACATCTACCATCACGGAGGCATCTGTCTCGATAGTAATTGGTCAACTTAACCATAGTCCTTGGCAATCAGTGGAGTCCCATCTACGATGTGTCGGCAGTACTCACCTCCATCCGGTCTCTGCTTTCGGACCCAAACCCAAACTCGCCAGCAAACGCCTAAGCCGCAACAATGTATGTTGAGAACCGTCAGGAGTACAACCGGCGCGTCAAAGAGATTGTAGAGAAGTCGTGGGACTGATTGGTAGTTTATTCTATAAACGCGCAATTGTGATGACAACCTTAAAAAAATATAAATGAACAAGAGCTATCGCATAGACTTTAAGGACGTACAGGCATGGAAGGGGCACCTCAAGGAACACGGTTTTGTGGTGATCGCCAACTACTTGAGGTAGGAGGAATGCCAAAAGGCGATGGATAGTTTTTGGACCATTGTCTAGAAACTGTCCTGCGGCCAGATTGATCGTAAAGACATTAAGTCTCAACAGGACGAGGAAAACTACTATCCCATGTCAAGGGGTGGTATGATCTCCTATATCGGCCACAGTCAGGTGCAATGGGACCTCAGGAAAAGATGCCGACCAATCTTCGAGGAGGTTTGGGAAACCAAACAAGTTAAGTCCTCCTTCGACGCAATGTGCTTCATGAACGGAAACTTGAAGATGGACGAGGAACCTTTAACCGATTTCCTTCACGCTGATCAGGGAAGCTTAAGGAACACTTTTTGGTGCTACCAAGGATTGGTTTGCCTGACGAATAATGGCCCAGATGAAGGAGGATTTGTCGTCGTAGCTGATTCTCACCTTATCCATGCTGAACACACCATTCGGAGCAACCAAAGAAGTAGATCTTGGTATAGCTGCACAAAAGAGGACAAGAATACGAAGCCATTTAAGGATTGCTTTAAGGTTGATAATGAGGCTGGCGATTTCATCCTTTGGGATGGTCGTACTTTCCATTCCAACACCTACCCAAAGAAGCCGGTACAACGTGTATGTAGCTACATCTGCATGATTCCGGCAAACCAAGTGGACGCTGACACATCCGAATCCCGTCATTATGGTGTTGAGCACAGAATTACCAGCACTCACCATCCCGGAGAAGGTTTCAACCTCTTTCCAGCTTTGAGTAGAGGATACCTTGAATAGAAGCCGGGATTAGGTTAAGCTGTCAAACAATGCAACATGTTTGTGATGGACCCCGAAATAGAAGACCTGATCTGACCTATTGATTGATCTTTAGTTTTATAATAGATAGGAGAGGAAATGGGCGATCGACGAGCGCCTGTATACGTAATCAAGCCTAGCGTGTAATTCCGACAACCATTCCGCTTTGACTTCGACAAGCCAAGTTCCCGAGACTATCAGAGTGATGAGGTCACCGATCACTTCAACTTTGGCTTCAATGAGACGACGATGAACACGTATGTAAAGAAACTGCGACTTGCAGTGAAGACTCTTGACAAGGCAATCAACTCCGACTACATCATCAATGAGTACGGCAACTTGAGGCTGAACGATGAGATTCCCATGGATTTCGGCGGGTTCAACAACTTCTACGATCTGAAGCTATTGCGCAATGATGTCATGCCAGGTCTCGAGCACAACGGTGACGATCTCGTCAATTTCTTCGTATTCAACCATGCGTCGGCGGAGATGCCATTGCTATCGTTCGTCAAGTCAATGTACCCACCAGAGGAAGGCGAGGAGTATCCAACACTTGATGGAATGATCACACAGTTCGAGAATAACATCGAACAAAAGTATTTGGTAATGATGGCGAGGAAGGAGGAAATTGAGAGAACTATTAAGGGACCACAATATCATAAGAGACTCATGAAAGAGCAGGAGGAGGAACGCGAACGAGAACGCCTGCAGAGGGAGCGAGATAGGGAGGCACAACGTGGCCGCGACCGCTCCCGTTCTCGAGACAAGGATCGTGATCGCGACAAAAGTGAGGAACGAAGACGCGAGAGAAAACGGGACCGAAGCTCGAAGAAAAGCAGGGATGACTCCGATAGTCGAAGCCGTCGAAAATCAAAGGATCGAAAACGCAGCAAGGACCGAAAGAAGAAGGACAAGGATCGTCGACGCAGCCGCGATCGCAGTTCCGATCGCCATAAGAAGAAGTACCGCGACTGATAGAAAGTCGCCTGATAACTCCTGATATGCTTCGATATGGCAGCTATAACCTTTCCCATATAACATATGTCGATGCACTCCGCCTTCTCAGTAGAAACCTTCATCGTCGTGCTGATCCTGGTGGTGTACATCTTCACCAGTCACTATGTGTAGATCAAAAAGGTAGCTATTTGTCCGAAACGTAGGTACCCTATCTTCACGAGTCCGTGGTAGCTATCATCATGGGTGCCATCACTGCAATCTTCATAAAACTGGTATCTGTTGGTGCTTACTGCAGGTGTTCCACCAATCGATTGAGTTCAACAACGAAATCTTCTTTACATTCATCCTGCCGCCGATCATCTTCGCGGCTGGCTACAACCTGCGCAAATCGTTATTCTTCGAGAACTTCGGCATCATCAGCTTCTTCGGGGTCATAGGAACACTGCTTAGCTTCATCGTACTCTCAGGCTTTGTGAGTCTTTTCAACATCTTTATCTTTGGCGAAATGCTCAGCACGAGCGATGTTATGCTGCTTAGCAGTGTACTCTGTGCTACCGATACCGTTGCTGCGCTGTCACTTGTGAAGGTACTTACTCCACATAACGAAGCAAGAACAGTTTCCGTTGCTGAACTCCGTGCTGTTCGGAGAGGGCATCATCAATGACGCAGTAGCAATCATCATCTTCCGATCAGTTGGCAACTTCGTCACAGAAGAAAATTAGGGTATCACCTTTGGGACCACGTTGCTTATATTTGCGGACTTCCTGTATCTTTTCTTCTTCAGCTTGGCCATTGGAATCCTGTTCGGCTTGGGTATTAGCTACTTTCTCAAGCGTAACGAGTCCTTCACGAGATTTCCAATCAAGGAGACCAGCCTTATTCTACTCACCGGCTACTCAAGCTATCTTTTCAGTGAGCTGCTGAACCTTTCCGGAATCATTTCGCTCTTCACTTGTTCTGTGATCATGGGACATTACTGCTACTTAAACATCTCCGAGGAGAGCCAGCGGGGTACGGTGGTGGCATTCGATACTGTGGGATATCTCGCTGAGGCATTTGTGTTCGCGTACCTAGGAATCTGCATTCTTGGAATCGATGGAAGTTGGAAGGCATTAGGAATGGCAGCACTTCTTTTGCTCGTGCTACCCTTAGCTAGGGCTGTCGCTGTGTACATTCTTCCGCTATTCTATCTGATCTGCCGTTCGAAATTCCCGTTGGAAAACAAATAAATTCAAGTATGCTGGTATTCTGGACTCATCCGTGGAGCTATTGCCTTTGCATTGTGCCTCCAAATAGAATCACCCAATAGCAGCTTCCTCATCATGGTCACGCTGCTCATCGTTTTGTTCACGACCATCTTCGGCTCGATCTTCCTCAAGAGCTTCATCAACTGTATAGGAATCGTCACTGAAGAGCCAGAGTACCCAATATCTTACTCAGCGAACTTTATGTGGATATGAAGGAAGTTGATGAATCCAACAAACCAGCATCCAAATACAGCGAAATTGGAATGGTTCCGAGCAATGGAAGCAATCAAGCGACTCACGGTTCTAGTTCTGGTTCAGAAAGCAACAAAGCAGCAAACCCATCGTCCAGCCAGGCTCCAACCGAAGCTGGGATGATCAGCAGCTGGCAGAAGTTTGAGAACCAGTACATTAAACCTACCTTCACAAAGGAGCGGAAGGACCCTTACTCCTACGAGGTGGAGCAGCCGTTGGGGGTGGCTGCCCAGAACGCCCAACTATGAGAATTTATTTGGCATTCTACTTGTTATAATCCTCAATGCAGTTTGATGCTTCCTACTATAAGTGGCTTCACGTAAGAAATGTTTTACTGACACTGTTTTTGCTAGCGCTGCTCACGGTGTTCTTCTTAGCGGGAGGGCTGTTCGTTGCGAGGGAGAGAAAGCGGGATTTATAGAGAAAGCAAATGTGGAGTGGCAGTTTACCTCTACAACTGGTGCATCATGGATACCGCTTCCATAGCAAGGTTACACACAGGATACCTTCACACTTTGGGTCTCTATCTCGCACCATCAGTGACCACGAACCTCTTAATGACTAATCGTGACAGCATTTTCATTATCAACTGTCTTATCGCGAATCATTCCAAGCTAATAGGTACATAGTGTGTCTGATGGGTGGGTGGTAACCCAGCGAACCCCTTGGATATTAGTTTAAAACCACAATAATATGATGCAGGCTTCAGTACAACCCGACCAAGGTTCCTGGCAAGAGTCCGAAAAGCGGAAGAACTGCCTGCGCATAGCAGCCCTTGTTGTACTTGCTCTGCTGGTGGTCGGAGTCATCCTGCTGATCATCAACTACTCCAAAAATCGCGATCATCACCAGCACATTCCACAAGTAGTTCGACACCATTTGATAAGTCTCAAGCATCACGCACAGAATATCGGAACGCGGTTGTTCTCGAGATGAGTTTGCTGGCGGCTGTTGGGCTGCTACTGCTGATGCCTTCATATTTGAACTGTCAGGATAATTCAGATTCGACCATCGCTTGGATGCAGCCACTTAAGGCAACTATGATATCCAGTAACTCCTTTTCTATGGGAGTTGCTTCACTGTTGTTTATAATAGTTTGCTACGATGAGTACGCTCGCTGCTGCCCGCGCAGACAATTTCTACTTCTCTAAGACCTATGACCCAGAGAAGGTTAAGCCACGCAAAAGCGATTTGGAGGAACGCAAGCCATTCACCCGAGTTGAGGGTCAGCACATCTACGGTAAGAAGATCAGGTATGAAACACCCTTCCATGTACGCTGCAACGGCTGCAAGAACATGATAGCCAAGGGAGTTCGTTTCAATGCCGTTCAGAAGTGGGGTACCACCATAAATCTACTCAGTCGGCAACTACTTCACAACAGAGATCTATGAGTTCTTCATGAAATGCCCACAATGTCCGATGAAGATTGTGGTTAGGACGGACCCAGAGCACTGCGACTACAAGTATCTCGAAGGAGCCTACAAGATCTTTCAGACTTCCGACTGCACAGATGAAGATAGGATCCGCGATACTGCCGTCAGCGAAAAGATCGCTGAAAACCCGTTCTTCCGCCTCGAAAACGAGCATATTGACAAGGAAGCCAACGAGAAGAACCTTGTCGATGTCTAGCAACTCGAAGAAAAGCAGAAACGAGGTTTGATGGATTTCGAGCTGAACAGGCAGCTGAGAGGCAGAATAAAAGCCTTACGAAAGGAAGAGAAGTAGTATAATGACTACCGAAAAGACAAGAACCTCACAACCATGGCAGTCCTGGAACCTACTGAACAGGATGACGAAGATGCCAATCGGGTGAAGTTCCGCACAAAACAAATCAAGAAGTAGCATAGAGAACCCACTTAACGGGAGCTTCTGAAAGAGAAGCTCGAGAAGCTGAACCCGAATTTCAAGCGAATCCTTCGCAAGGAAATCCAGACGAAGAATGCTCCGATCAGTCGTCTGAGCAAAAAGTGATTTCTGCTGACTGTCTTCATAGTTATTAGACAAGAATGTCCCGGCAGAAGCAACTCTACAAAATCATCATTCTCGGTGACTCGGGGTACCGACATCAGCATACGTAGTGTAGGCAAGACCTGCCTGATGAACCAGTACGTTAGTCAGAAGTTCACACATAACTATCGTGCCACCGTTGGCGCTGACTTCATGGCCAAGGAGGTTAGTGTAGACGACCGTGACATTACCCTACAAATTTGGGATACTGCCGGACAAGAGAGGTTCAAGAGCCTTGGTAGCGCATTCTACAAGGGAGCCGATTGCTGCGTTCTCGTGTTCGACATCACCAACCCCGAAGTACATGCGGAGTGAATTAGACAGTCGTTTAAGAACCTGGAAAAGTGGCAATCTGAGTTCTTTACTCAAGGTTCAACGAAAGACCCCGAAAGCTTCCCGTTTGTCGTGCTCGGTAATAAGTGCGACAAGGTCGATTAGCGGCGTGTAGAGACAGAGATGGGATTACAGTGGGAATCCCGTGGAAAGAACATCAGTTACTACGAAACAAGCGCAAAAGATGCAACAAACGTGTCAAAGGCCTTCTTTGCTATCGCCAAAGCAGCCCTGTTGAACGACTCACAGGAATTAAAGTAAGAGTGGATGTAATCGTAGTATCAACGCGAAATTCGTGACCTTAAACAAGCGGCCAGTATCGACAAAGAAGAAAGGTTGCTGCGGTAACAGCTGAATGACTTCTCTGTAGGAGTATTTACATTAGTTATGGCGCAACTTTTTAGTGTGGTTGAGGAGGCCACGGAAGAAACCCAACTTGGCGGGTTGTTTCGGTAACAAACGCAGATGTTGGTATGCAAGTACTCGGCAAAAGGTGAGCTGGACCTATTGTTTGTTCGGCAAGGAGTTCTCCATTTCGAATCGTTTCTAAACAACAACAGAACCCTCTCGAAGCAGTTCAACCACCCCGAAGAGTTGGAACTGGCCGGCATAACAGACCTATTTGTGGTGAATGGCAACTACTTCTTTCTGACAAGCCCAAGAGTATCAGTGTCAATGTGCTTAGCAGGGACAGATAAAATTGTGCTGGCAAAATTCAAGGAACCAATGCAGGTGGAAGAAGGCTGTACTGTGGATGTGAGCTTTCCTAAAATCTATGTATTCGGTGGAATGGGTGCTGGCAAGAAAGTTTCCAAAGATTTCTGGGAGATCAATTTGATGACATTCCAAATGACGAACCTATCCAAGTCGGACACTTACTGCCCAGAGGCACGGTACAACCATTTGTCGTATTTGAAAGATGATAGAATGTACGTGTGGGGAGGACTCGGTAAGGATTCCACACCAGTTGCCGACGGACTGCTCTGGACCTACGATTTTGAAAAAACCTATTGGTTTGCTTTGGAGATGTCCTCACCAATCACAATGGAACGGACCCTATTACGAGTAGTCGAGAGATAAGCCAATAAGCTGTGTTTAGTGAATATTAAAGACTGCTCAATTTACATCTGCGATGTGTTCCAATGCGCTGTTAGATAGGCGAAATGCAGGCGAGAAGAGGGCCTACTTGGGGACAATCCACTTTTTTCTTTCACCATGAAGGCAGGGGAAGGCACAAGAAAGGACGGGCTGATCTTCAACAGGCAAACTCGAACAGTAATTCGCCTGATTCTGTTTCAGTCATACGATGAGCTGATGAAGTATCAGCTGTCACGTACCCCTGAATACTGATTGATCCTGTCCTTTTAATTGCAATTGAAAGATGTTTGGCCAACTCACTAGGATTTGCCGGTTGCCTATTGGCCAAACAAAATACAGCTACAGACTACGCCAGAACTGGTAATTAGGAAGAGTGATCTGCTGGTTCTCAGAGAAAAAGCCGATTGACAAGCAAGCTTCTCCCATCGAGCCACCAACTGAACCACAACAGCCAACCTAACCACCTAAAGAGGAGTTCGAAGAGTCGGAGCTCGAGCTGATAAAGAAAGCCGATGAATCCGATAAGTCTAACGAACGTGCACGTCTGCTCAACATCTTTATGGAGAGAGGATCAGATTCATCCTTCATGAAGGATCTTGTTGTTGCCAGAAAGGCCTTCCGAAACACGCAGAACACTTCGCAACTGCGCGACGCTATTCTCTTCGAGGAGATTCTGAATAACCAGCTGGTGATACCGATCTACGACACACAGGGGCGCTTCTACCGTAGTGAATTGCGTAAATTGCTCATGTACCTGACAGTCATAGGGTTGAGCTGGTTCTGCTACTACATGGCCATCCGCGATCCAAAATTCGAGATCGAGATGACCCGCACCACCAAAGGACACGCTATCAGGGCAGTTCACATATTCTGCAGCGCAGTGCTCTTCTTTTATGCAATCCGAACCTACCGCAGGAAGATGAAGCTGCATGTTGAAAAGATCGCATACAACACTGCAGACGAGTATTTCGATTTTACTCGAAGAAAATTCTGGGGAACCACTTACCCCGAAAAAGTGCACCGCCATGAACTGGTCTACACTGAAAACGAGCACCTGTGGAGGATGGTAGCAGCTTATTTAACTCAGGGTGTCAACTACTTCCATGTATAAAGCAAGCGTCTTTACGAGATCGGTGTAAGTGAGGCTTGGAAGCGTTAGGACTTGTTCAGCCACCTCATTTCCCAACGAATTAGGCGGAGCATGTAGACAGCTGCACCCCCAAAGAGCAGCTGATCGTCAAGCCAAGTGGCATCGCTGTCTGATATTTCTATAATAGCTGGGAGTAATGTCTGAGGTGTTCGACCTTTGCGAGAATTCATTTAAGAAGAGTATGCGCAACGTGCAGGAACGCCTTTCCAGCAAAACCGCTACCCGCAACCAGGCACGTACTCACCGTTGTAAACTAGTTTGCTAGGAAATCAAGAGTTCACTAAACGACTCCGAAGAGGAAATTCGGAAGATGTCTATTGAGGTGAGTTCCACCAAGGATCGCGATATGAAGGCGAGGGTAACCATAGTATGCTAGCCTTAGATGGACATCTACAAGAGGTAGCTGCATAGCTACAAGAAGGAATATGAACGGTTGGCTGCAGCCATCACTGAACAGGAACAGGTAAGCTAACTGCTGGCAGAAGCCGATAAGGAAGCCAAAGGTTACAACCAAAACGACAAGCTGATTGAAGGCAAACGCATGATGTACGAGAATCTGGGCATGAACGACCAAATCAGCACCAACCTGAAGCAGCAGACAGACGTGCTACTTAACGCTCGCGGCAAGATGGATACAATAAGTACGAAAGTGGTTGAATTCTTAGACGCGGAACTCACCGTAGCACACAAGCTTCTGAACAACATAAAGTCGAAGCTTGAGAAGAATAAGCGGGTCATGTGGGCAGTAGCCCTCCTGTTCATCCTTGCAGCTGCCTTCGTGATCTACACGTACGTCTGAATTCCCTTTTTGGTGGCTCTGCAAAATTATTATCGATGCATCCCGAACGCGAACAGTTCATTCGCAACCTGTTCATTTCGGCGGAGTCGAAAGACTACCACGAAAACTTTCGCAGGCGGCGCATTGTATCTCCTGACTTCATCCGCATCATTCTCCAGGATGCTCAGAGGGACACCGTAGCAGTACGGAGACAGCTGTCAGAACATATAGGGAGGTTCTTCGAACACAATGCCGATAACTCACTGATACTCAATAGCAAGGATCTTCTGCTCGCAGATCAATCACTGTCCATCCTCGATTAGCTGGTGGCTTTCATGATGCGATCGGTGTCCTGCCAGCAAGACGTAACCAACAGCGTTCATGCAGATCGACCGCTATGCTGAACTGCTGACCAGCATCAGCTGCCACTACAATATTGGGTTGAAGAACATCACAGCACTCACTCGCTAGCTCGGTCGCGACTACCATCTGGAAAAGTTCAACGAGCTGCGATTCCGCTTCGTTGTGCGTTCCATCCACGTACCATAACAAGATAGTTTAGAAGTTCTACATGTCCAAGCCGCAGTTGAGAAGCGAACCGCTGAACTACTTCTATCTGTACGGGCCCGAAAGCGGGGTAAGAATGCGCGCTGTCGACACTAAATGGCCGTTTGCGCAGGTTAAACAACCAATTAACGCAGTTTCTGTCGGTGGTGCTATGCTTCAGCTACGTGGCGAGCAAGAATGTCGGATACCTGCTGTGGTTGGAAAGTAGTCAGGAGTAGAATATCACCATCCACATTGAAAAGAACTCGCTTAGGTGTCAGCTTTTTAGCTCTCAAGTGGAGCTGTGTGAGGTGCAACCCGGTGGCTGGTACCTACTGAGCTTCTAGTACGATATGGCCAGTGGACGGATATTTGGCTTTGTCAATCAGCAAAGTTTCAGTCGGAACGGATTGCCTGTGCTCAAACCCGACAACTAACGACTGTTGAGTAACATCACTTTCGGTAGGGATTTATAGGGCAAACTGAGCAGTATCATAGTCTTCACTGGCCCACTTAACAACGAAAATTTCTTTAAAGAAATGCCGTTTGGGGTGGAGTCGTGGCAGTTGCTACGACTTATCCGCGAAAAGAGGCAGTTTGAAGCAGCCTATCTCAGCTACCTGCCGTTCGTGATGTTCAGTACCCATCAACACTGGGATTCCTGCTTCGATGTGTTCAAACGAAACCATGGGGAACTCCTGCAGAACACAACCTTTTACGAGAGTAGATTCAGCACCGAGTCGATCGGCAGATTCGGAGGGCTTAGGATTTTGCTGCCACTATTTTACCTCGTTCAGTTCTATCCTGACCAGTAAAATAGTCTGTTGGGGGAGGTTCTATCGCTCGTCACTGCTCTGTTCCAGCACAAATTCAATAACGTAGAGAAGGATGCCATAGAATGTGATTTCTTCCCAACGATGGCTCTGCACATCAATCGTCTTGGCCCTCGGTACCTCACAACCGAGCTGATTGCCATGCTAAAAGACCTTAAATCCGCTATTCATGACACCAGCCTGAAATAGCAATACTTCAAGCATGTTTTATGGGGGCTGAAGGTGCATCTGGTGAGCGACCCAACGACCATTGAAGCAATCTATCGACTCATCAGCAGCAGCTACCAGATAAACCTAAACTTCTACCAAAATACGTTTGGAGTTGAGGCAATTATCTACTCCGCCATCCGCAACTTCGAGGGAGTCTCGACAAGTTGCTGCGCACAACACTACATCAACCAGACGCTGCTGGATGATAGGCCACTAGCTAAGCACGTCAAACAGCTTGGGCAGTACCAGTACTCACTCCATTTACGATACGTCGAAGGTACTTGCATTGCATAACACAGAGATTGTTACGTACATTATCCGTGAACAGCTGAAGCAGGACTACAGGAGTGCTGTGAACCAAGTCAAATTCATATTCCGATTGCTGCTCCAGAAGCACACCAGCTGCTTCTACCTTAGCCTCATCAACATTGCCAAGAGTGTGCTCAGGGT
>Ga0075152_10002329_pt1 | contig 13481 bp, 10 predicted proteins | sample JI61114C2DNA_FD_70964 | JGI IMG/M metagenome (GOLD analysis project Ga0075152, IMG submission 70964) | Wastewater effluent complex algal communities from Wisconsin, to seasonally profile nutrient transformation and Carbon sequestration -... | ecosystem: Engineered > WWTP > Effluent > Algae...
TATCCAACAGACGAAGATTATCTTTGGAACGAGGATGAATATTAAAAAAATAAACTAAAACAACAGAAGAAAAGTCTCCATTGGGGCTTTTTTTTTGTTTAAATTCGCATTCCCAAATATTGGGATTAAAAAAAATATAAATACAAACCATTATGAGTTTCATAAATAGCATACTTAAAGCATTTGTAGGAGATAAATCTCAAAAAGATGTAAAAGCAATTCAACCTTTAGTAACAAAAATCAAATCATTTGAAACAGCTTTACAAGCGTTATCTCATGATGAATTGAGAGCAAAAACTACTGCTTTCAAAGAGAAAATTAAGTTAGCAAGAGCTGAAAAAGATAGTAAAATAGCTACTTTAAAACAAGAAGCCGAAAACACATCTGACATTGATAAAAGAGAAGATATCTACAATGCAATTGATGCTCTAGAGAAAGAAGCTTATGATATTTCAGAAAAGGTATTGATGGAAATCCTTCCAGAAGCTTTTGCTGTGGTTAAAGAAACTGCAAGACGTTTCAAAGAAAACTCAACTATTACTGTAACTTCTACTGAAAAAGACAGAGAACTTTCAGCTACAAAACCATATATCACACTTGTTGGCGATCAAACCAATTGGGCGAACCAATGGAATGCTGCAGGAAAAGAAATCACTTGGGACATGATTCACTATGACGTACAGTTAATTGGTGGGATCGTTTTGCATCAAGGTAAAATTTCTGAGATGCAAACTGGTGAAGGTAAAACGTTAGTAGCAACTCTTCCACTCTATTTGAATGCTTTGACAGGAAATGGTGTGCATTTAGTAACTGTAAATGACTATTTAGCAAAACGTGATAGTACTTGGAAAGCACCACTTTTTGAGTTTCACGGAATTACTGTTGATTGTATTGATAATCACTCTCCAAATTCTGATGCAAGAAGAAAAGCATACGAAGCTGACATTACTTATGGAACAAATAACGAATTTGGTTTCGATTATTTAAGAGATAATATGGCACATTCGCCAGAAGATTTAGTTCAAAGAAAACACAATTATGCTATAGTTGACGAGGTTGACTCGGTATTAATTGATGATGCAAGAACACCTTTAATTATTTCAGGTCCAGTTCCTGATGGTGATCGTCATGAATTTAATGAATTGAAACCGAAAATTGAACATCTTTACAGTTTACAACGTCAATTAGCAAACGGATTTCTTACAGAAGCTAAACGTTTGGTTAAAGAAGGAAACACTAAAGATGGTGGATTTCAATTATTGAGAGCATATCGTGCACTTCCAAAAAATAAAGCATTAATAAAATTTTTAAGTGAAGAAGGAATCAAACAATTACTTCAAAAAACTGAAAACGAATACATGCAAGACAACAACAGAAAAATGCCTGAAGTTGACGAAGCTTTATATTTTGTAATTGAAGAAAAAAACAATCAAGTTGAATTAACCGATAACGGAATCAAATATTTATCGCAAGATACTGACGAAAGTTTCTTTGTTCTTCCAGATATTGGAACTGAAATAGCAGCTATCGAAAAACAAAATCTTGAAAAAGATAAAGAAGCTGAAGCAAAAGAAAAACTTTTCCAAGATTTCGGAATAAAATCGGAAAGAATTCACACGTTGACACAATTATTGAAAGCTTACACTCTTTTTGAAAAAGATGTAGAATATGTAATTATGGATAACAAAATCCTAATCGTTGACGAGCAAACTGGTCGTATCATGGATGGTCGTCGTTATTCTGACGGATTACATCAAGCCATTGAAGCCAAAGAACAAGTAACTATTGAAGCTGCAACTCAAACTTTTGCAACCATTACACTACAGAATTATTTCCGTATGTATAGCAAATTGTCTGGAATGACAGGAACAGCAGTTACTGAAGCTGGTGAGTTATGGCAAATTTATAAACTAGATGTAGTTGAAATTCCAACCAATAGAGGAATGGCACGTATTGATAAAGAAGATTTAATATATCGTTCAGTTCGTGAAAAATTCAATGCTGTAATTGAAGATGTAACACAACTTTCTGCATCTGGAAGACCAGTATTAATTGGAACAACATCTGTTGAAATTTCAGAATTATTAAGTAGAATGCTAAAAATGCGTGGTGTTGCTCACAACGTATTGAATGCTAAAATGCACAAAAGTGAAGCCGAAATTGTTGCCGAAGCAGGAAAACCTGGAGTGGTAACAATTGCAACAAATATGGCTGGTCGTGGAACCGATATTAAGCTAACTCCAGAAGTAAAAGCTGCTGGCGGTTTAGCAATTATTGGTACAGAACGTCACGATTCTCGTCGTGTTGACCGTCAGTTACGTGGTCGTGCTGGTCGTCAAGGTGATCCAGGAAGTTCTCAATTTTATGTTTCTCTTGAAGATAATTTGATGCGTTTATTTGGTTCAGATAGAGTTGCGAAAGTAATGGATAGAATGGGATTGAAAGAAGGTGAAGTAATTCAACATTCGATGATGACTAAATCCATTGAAAGAGCACAGAAAAAAGTAGAAGAAAATAACTTTGGAACTCGTAAACGTTTATTAGAATATGATGACGTTATGAATGCTCAAAGAGAAGTAGTTTACAAACGTCGTCGTCACGCTTTGCATGGTGAACGTTTGAAACTAGATATTGCCAACATGATGTATGACACTTGCGAAGTTATCGTTGGTGACAATAAAGCAGCTAATGATTTCAAAAACTTTGAATTTGAATTAATTAGATATTTTTCAATCACATCACCTGTTTCAGTCTCAGAGTTTGAAAAATCAAATGAAATGGATTTAACAGGAAAAGTATATAAAGCAGCAATGCAATATTATACTGAAAAAACAGAAAGAAGTGCACGAGAAGCTTTTCCAATTATAGCAAATGTTTATGAGAAAGAAGGAAACACTTTTGAAAGAATTATTGTTCCTTTTACTGACGGAATCAAGTCATTAAATGTTGTAACTGATTTGAAAAAAGCTTATGAATCAAATGGCGCACAATTAGTTGCAGATTTTGAAAAAAATATCACATTAGCGATTGTTGATGAAGCTTGGAAAAAACATTTACGCAAAATGGACGAGTTGAAACAATCCGTTCAATTGGCTGTTCACGAGCAAAAAGATCCATTATTGATTTACAAATTAGAAGCGTTCAAATTGTTTAGAACAATGCTTGATGGAGTTAATAAAGAAGTAATTTCGTTCTTGTTTAAAGGAGATTTACCTCAACAACAAAACAATATTCAAGATGCAAGAAATGAAGTGCGTCAGAAAGAAAATTACACAGAATCAAGAAGTGAAATTCCAAATAGTGATGAACTTGCAGAACAAAACAGAGAAGCAGGACAAACACAACAACGTCAAGTAACGGAAACTATCGTTCGAGATCAACCAAAAATCAACAGAAACGACAATGTTACTATCAAACACGTTATGAGTGGAAAAACGGAAACCATGAAATACAAAAAAGCCGAAAGTATGATAGCAAGTGGCGAATGGGTTTTAGTGAATGAATAAAAACTATTTCAGTTTGAAAATATTATCCTCAATTGTGAAAGCAGTTGAGGATTTTTTTTTACATTTGATAAAAATCAATCCATGAAAAAACACATTTTAATAGTAGTAACATTTATACTTTTTTCATCAGTCTCTTTTGCTCAAAATTTAGACGAATTGAAATCAGATATTCAAAAAACTTATGAAGCAACAACTTCATTAAATTATAATGAAATTTTAGATTATACTTATCCAAAAGTATTTACAATCGTTTCAAGAGATCAAATGAAAGAAGTTTTAGAATCAACTTTCAATGGAACTGATGAAATGAAAGTAAAACTGCTTAATGTTGCACCAAATTTTACTTTTGGAGAAATAAAAACCATCGAAAAACAAAAATTTTGTCTTGTAAATCATAATCTTTCTATGGAGTTAACTCTTAATGAAAAACTTGAAGATGAAGATTCTGAAATGATGATTGAAATTTTAAAAGGTGCAATGGAAACAGAAGATGTAACTTTCGATAAAGAGAAAACAACTTTCAGAGTCAACAAAATAGCTACTATGATTGCAATTTCTGATGAATTAACTAAAAATCAATGGCGATTTTTAAATAAAGACAAAGAAAACAAATTGATGTCAATGCTTTTAAGCAAAAAAGTAATTAAAGAACTAGGATTATAAACTAAACTCAAAATATCATGGCAAAAAGTCAAGACGCAAAAAAAACCGTAAAAAAAGAACCTCTTAAAACGGCTAAAGAAAAAAAAGCAGAAAAAAGAGATAAGAAAAATTCTCCTAAAAGAGACTAAAAAATCAAATCCTCAATTGTAAATCATTTGAGGATTTTTTTTTTATAATTTCACTCTATCAAAAGTATTTAATTTATCAATTTGTAGAATTGTTTTACTATCAGTATTATCTCTGGTAAACATAGGCACAAACTTAGCTCCATAAACAATTTCGCTAAAAATATAAGAAGATCTTTTGACAACAGTATTACTAAACATATCATCAAAAGCTTTTATTATAACAATGACTTCTCCAATGCTATTTTTAAAATCAGTTTCAGTAAAACCATAAAACGGACTTGTTTCAGTAATTGGATGCACTAAAGTCCAACTTAAATTTAATGAATTTACTTTGTCCATTTCTAAATCTAAAAAATAAAACTTATTAGAAACTTTACCTTTATCTTCAATGTGTAAACCTAAAGTTACTTTGGCTTCAACATCAGTCAAATTTGTATTTTTATATGGAGTAATTCGGATCATTAAAGCAATTCCGTCACCATAAGGTGCTATAATTGCATTCTCCGAAAACATAATATGAGCTTTAGGCTTACTAAATCTTCCATAAAATAAACCTGTCGCTATTGCAAAACTCAAAAGACCAAAAAGTGCTTCGACTGCTGCAGTGAAACTCGCTAAAAAACCACTTGGACTAATATGACCATAACCTACTGTTGTAAAAGTTTGAATACTAAAGAAAAATGCTTGTCCAAATTTATCAATCGCAGTAGAAACTTTTGCACCAAGAAGATGTTCAACACCAATGATATAATAAACTCCTGCAAAAAAACAATTCACTAAAAAGTAAAAAAGAATTATGATAAAGAAAAACTTCCAACGAGGAATGTTAAGCATAGTATGATACCAACTAATGCTATCAAAAAAACCAATTCCTGATTTTCTAACATTTGCTGAGCCAGATTTTGTTACAAATCGACCACCATAACTTGATGAGTTTGTTCCAAAACCTGTATTTTTAACCGACTTTGCTTTGCTATTTATTTTTTTAAGAAATGCCATGAATTTTAAGGAATATTAAAAATTGAATCCAACTATTTTATATTTCATCAGGAAAAATTTTTCCGGGATTCAAAATATTGTTTGGATCAAAAACATATTTTATTCGTTCCATTAATTCAAGATGAACTTTTGAAAAAGCAATATTCATATAATTTTTTTGAACAAAACCTATACCATGTTCGCCAGAAAGTGTTCCTTTTAAAGCAACAGTTAATTCAAATATTTCACGAATTCCTTTTGGAACTTCGGTTTGCCAATTTTCATCAGACATTTCTTCTTTTATTATATTTACATGAAGATTTCCATCTCCAGCATGACCATAACAAACCGATTTGAATCCGTATTTATTTCCAATTTTCTTAATTCCATTTAACAATTCAGGTAACACATATCTTGGTACAACTGTATCTTCTTCTTTATAAATTGAATTCGATTTTACAGCTTCTGCCACAGAACGTCGCATTTTCCAAAGTGCATTTTTTTGATCTTCAGTATCAGCAAATAAAACCTCATCAATTTCAAATTGTTCTACAACAGACATAATTTTTTCAGCTTCAGAAAAAAGAATATCAGGATAATTTCCATCTACTTCAATTAGTAAATGTGCTTCTATATTATCTTTCACTTGAACATTCAATCCATCAACAAATCTTAAAGTCCAATCAATAGCATCACGCTCCATAAACTCTAATGCACTTGGAACAATTCCTGCTCTAAATATTGCCGAAACCGCTTCACAAGCTTGACTTGCTTTAAAAAAAGGAACTAACATTAAAACATTATGTGAGTTTTGAGGTAGTAGTTTAAGGACAATTTTAGTAATAACACCCAAAGTTCCTTCACTTCCAACCATTAACTGTGTAAGATTGTAACCTGTGGAATTTTTTAAAGTATTTGCACCAGTCCAAATAATTTCTCCGTTGGGTAAAACTACTTCTAAATTGAGTACATAATCTTTAGTAACTCCATATTTTACGGCACGTGCACCGCCAGAATTTTCGGCAACATTTCCACCAATCCAACAACTTCCTTGACTACTTGGATCGACAGGATAGAATAATCCTTTTTCAGCAACAGCTTCGCGCAAAACTTGAGTGATTACTGCGGGTTCAACAATAACTTGAAGATTTTGCTCATCAATTTCTAGAATTTTATTTAAACGTTCCATCGACAATCCAATTCCTTGATAAATGGATAATGCTCCACCACTCAAGCCGGTTCTTGCTCCTATTGGTGTTGTTGGAATTTTATATTCGTTAGCTACTTTTAGAATTTCAGAAATTTCCTGAGCATTTGCAGGTTTTACAACTACACTTGGAGGAAAAACATAATCTTCTGTTTCATCATGACCATAGTGATTACGAGTTTCTAAATCTGAGAAAATATTAGATGAACCAACAATATTTTCAAGTGCAAATAGTATTTCGGGCGATAAAGACATTTTATTATTGTTTAAATTTTATTACTTTTACAAAAAGCAATTCGATTGAGTAAAAGTATAAAAAAATCGGCACTTTCAGAAATTCATGGCGTGGAACAACCTAAAACGTTAAGTAGCGTTGTGGCAAGTCAAATTCAACAATTCCGAAGAAAACAACCTTCGGCAGAAGAATTAATTACAAAAATTTTGAATGGCGATAAAACTGCTTTGAGTCGCGCAATTACTCTTGTAGAAAGCACAAATCCCGAACATTTAGACAAAGCTAATACAATCATTCAAGCTTGTTTGCCTCATGCAAATAAATCTATACGCATTGGAATTACTGGAGTTCCTGGAGTTGGAAAAAGTACTTTTATTGAAGCTTTTGGGAAGCACATTACTTCATTAGGAAGAAAAGTTGCCGTTTTAACAGTCGATCCAAGTAGCACTATTTCGCACGGAAGTATTCTTGGCGATAAAACCCGAATGGAAGAATTGGTTAAAGATGAAAATGCTTTTATTCGTCCGAGTGCATCCGGAGAAACACTTGGTGGTGTTGCTAGAAAAACTCGTGAAACCATAATTCTATGTGAAGCTTGTGGGTTCGATACTATTATTATAGAAACGGTTGGCGTTGGTCAAAGCGAAACTGCTGTTCATAGTATGGTGGATTTCTTTTTACTTTTAAAAATTTCTGGTGCTGGTGATGAATTGCAAGGCATAAAACGCGGCATTATGGAAATGGCCGATGCTATCATAATCAATAAAGCTGATGGTGATAATATCGCAAAAGCAAAACTTGCAAAAACAGAATTCAACAGAGCATTACATCTATTTCCAGCTAAAAAATCGGGTTGGATTCCTATTGCATCAACTTGCAGTTCTTATACCAAAGAAGGAATTGATGCCGTTTGGAAAACCATTTCAGATTATTTTGAATTGGTAAAATCCAATCATTATTTTGAAGAGAAACGTCAAAATCAGAATCAATTTTGGATGATGGAAACAATCAATGAACAGTTGAAATCAAATTTTTACAATCATCCTGAGATTATAAAATTATTAGAAAAAAATAGATTAGCTGTAGCTTCAAATAAAAAATCTCCATTTTCAGCAGCTATGGAATTATTAAATACCTATTTTAAATAATTTATAATTATACCTCAACTACTTCAATTTTAATTAAAAACCTTGTTTTATACTCTAAAAGGTATAAAAAAAGAATAAAATTAAAAAATATACCACATTAGGTATTAAATATTAAAAAAAACATATATTTGTAGCTTAAAAGGTATAAAAATGAAGAAAAATCTAAACAATATTAGTGTTCACGTTAAAACAAAACGAAAACAAAACAAACTAACACAACCTGAACTTGCGCTAAAAGCAGGAGTTGGATTGCGATTTGTAAGAGATTTAGAACAAGGAAAAAATACCTTACGAATGGACAAAGTAAATGATGTTTTACGATTATTTGGCGAAACATTAGGAGTAGTTTCAATGGATAGAGAAAAATTATTAAATAATGAATAGAAGTGGAAGTGTATATGTAAAAAATGTTTTTTGTGGCGTTGTTAGCGAAACAGATGCAGGATATTCCTTTGAATACAACAAAGACTATTTGCAGAATAACCAAGCACAAGCTGTGAGTCTAACATTACCATTAACCGAAAAAAACTATCAAAGCAAAACTCTATTTGCATTCTTTGACGGATTAATACCTGAAGGATGGCTTTTAGAAATAGCCGAAAAAAATTGGAAAATAAATTATAAAGACAGAATGGGTTTGCTTCTCACCTGCTGTAAAGATTGCATTGGAGCAGTAAGTGTAATAAAAAATGAAGAACTATAAAAAGAAATATTTAGCAACAAAAAACTATCCGATGGAAGTACATGAAAAAAGTACTTTCTACGGACGACGTTGTTTATATTGTTATGAACCACTTTTTGACAGCACTACAGATTTTCATGAAGCATGTAACAAACGTTTTTTTGGACAATTAAAAACACCTCAACTTGCTTATAGTTTAGAAAATTTGCAAGAATTGGCAACTCAAGTAATCCAAAGTCAAATGGCAGTTACTGGAGTTCAAGCCAAAGTATCGTTGAGCCTATATAGAAAAGAAGAGAAAAACTTAACCAAAAAACTCACGATAGTTGGGCTTTATGGTGATTACATCTTGAAACCACCATCAGAACATTATGCACAATTGCCAGAATTAGAAAGCGTAACGATGCACATGGCAGCAGTTTGTGGTATAAAAGTAGTTCCACATAGTTTAGTAAAACTACAAGATGAAACTTTGTGTTATATAACCAAGCGTGTAGATAGAACTCGAAAAGGAAAACTACATATGGAAGACATGTGTCAACTAAGCGAACGACTTACAGAAGACAAATACAAAGGAAGTCATGAGCAAGTTGCCAAGTTAATTTTGAAATATTCAAGCTCACCATTATTGGATGTGAGTAATTTTTATGAACAAGTGCTATTTAGTTTCTTTACAGGAAACTCAGACATGCATTTGAAGAATTTCTCACTTTTAGAGAAAGAAGGACAAGGTTTAAGTTTATGTCCTGCTTATGATTTGGTTCCAACTGCATTAGTAAATACAACCGATACAGAAGAACTAGCATTAACATTAAATTCTAAAAAAAGAAAACTAAAGTATAATGATTTTTTAACCGCTTTTGAAAATGGTGGTTTAAATAAAAAAGTTTTAGATAATACTTTAGAGCTATTTGTTTATGCAAAACCTGAAATGCTATCCTTTTTAGAAAAAAGCTTTGTCAGTGAAGAATTTAAAATGAAATATATCACTTTAATAGAGAGTAGATATAAACAATTGGAATTAAGATAGATGATAAATAAATCAGTTGCAAAAATTTTACAACTGATTTATTTATTAATTATATTACTATTTTTTTATTATTTTCTCAAATATACTACCGTTTTCAGTATTGACTTTTAACAAATAAATTCCTTTTGATAAATTTTCTATATTTAAGATTACATCATTATTATTATGAGAGAATGATTGAATTAATCTTCCGTTGATATCAAAAATTTCAGTAGAAAATATTCTGGTTTTAGAGTTTACATTTAGAATATTATTGGTTGGATTTGGATAAATAACTAAACTTTCAGTTGTTTCAATATCATCAACAGATAAAGCTGCACAACTTATTTGAATGGGAATATTGGAATTTGTGTTTGTTCCATTTCCTAATTGTCCATCTTGATTCCAACCCCAAGTCCAGAAAGTTCCGTCCGTTTTAGAAGCAATTATATGATGATATCCAACATAAATTTTATCCCAATTGGTATCAGCACTTATTTGACTTGGCGAATTTGTACTAATGTTATTTCCATTACCAAGTTGACCAAAATAATTGTCACCCCAAGTCCAAATTGTACCATTTGATTTTTTGGAAAGAGAAAAATAATAACCTGCATCAACAAAAACCCAATCGGTGTCGGAATTCAACATGTTTGGAATATTAGTATCCACAAAAGTACCATCACCTAATTGTCCAGAAGAGTTTCCTCCCCAAATATCAATAATTCCTGAATTTCTTAATGCAATTGTTTGCCCAAAACCTCCGCCATAATAAGTTGTATAATTGTTTCCATTAATTAAGGTAGGAACTAAAATATTTAAAGAGGAACCATTTCCTAATTCTCCATAATTTCCATTACCCCAAACATATAATAATCCACTAGTCTTTCTAGCAATAGAATAAATGTTCTTGGTTGCATCACAACTTTGCCAATCATTATCCATTCCAATCTGAATTGGATTAGTTTTATCAATTGTTGTATTATCACCTAATTGTCCATAAATATTATTTCCCCAAGCCCATAAAGTTCCATCAGTTTTTATAGCTAAAGAATGATTAATTCCGTTTGATACATATTGCCAATTTGTTGCAGTACCAATTTGAGTAGGAATATTTTTATCAACAGTTGTTCCATCACCTAGTTGTCCCTGACCGTTACTTCCCCATGCCCAAAGTGTTCCATCAGTTTTAATTGCATGACTTAAATATCCTCCAGCACTAATAAAACTCCAATTTGTTTCAGTTCCTATTTGTACTGGAATGTTTTTATTCGCTAATGTACCATCACCTAATTGACCATAAAGATTGTTTCCCCAAGACCAAAGGGTTCCATCATTTTTTATTGCTAAGGTATGACCTCCACCAAGAGCAAAAGTTTGCCAGCATGAAGAACTTGTAGGAGGAGTTTCAATAAATTCTGTTTGAAAAGTATTTGTTATAATTGCAGGATTGAAATCAAAATATATATTTGCTGTATTTGGAATAATATCACCAACTGCAAATCCAGAATTCGGTTTTACTTTAAAAACTATATAACCTTTTCCAATTGGTGATGAAGAAGAAACTGATGGAGGAAGATTTATTCCATTAAATTTCCATGAAAGATTACTTCCTGTTCTCTCAAGTGTATAAGGTGCGCTTGATTCAATCATTTCAATTGAATTTGCATCAAGCTGAGAATTTAAAACATCATCAACTTTAATGTTTATTGCATTTCCTGTTCCAGTATTTTCAAATCGAATGGTATATGTTAAATAATCAGATGGTGAAAAAGTTGAAAATAAAATTTTCTCACCATGACTTTCCATTTTATCGTTTGGATCATAAGAACCTCGTATATCTTGAGTTAAAGATGAAACATTATCTAAGGAATGAATATCACTTGGAGGTAATGTTATTGACGCTGTATTTGTAACCAAATCACCTAGAGAAACAGTAGGGATTACCGGAGTATTTACTGTAACATATATGTATCTTACTTCATGTCGTAATAAATTTGTAAATGGATAAGTAAATCCATTTGTTATAGGAGTTGAACCTGCAACAGGATTTATTGTAACATTTGAACCATGATTGAATGTTACTGTTCCAGATGTAATTGTGCTAGTTCCTTTGTTTTCATATCTAATTATGTTTGTATAACTAAATCCTGGAACTGGTCCGCGATATGGAATTAATGAAATTGATAAATCATTAAATGGAATTTCTGTAATTGGGAAATTATAGGTTGTAACTCCTGAACCTGTCAAAACATGAACTCCAGAATATACAACAGCAAAAGGAAAATAAGCACTTGTAAAAGCTGGATTTATAGTATAACTCAAATCGTAAGAATTAGAAGGATTAGTTTCGTAAATAGTAAACATTCCAGAAGAGTCTGTTATGTTATGAATAATTCCATCACTATTTAGTACATAATGAAATTCGCCATTAGTGAAATTTTCTTCACCTACATCTTGTAAGTTATTAGCATTTGAATCTATAAAAGCATTCATTTTTATTGCATCTGTAATTCCTAAAGATGTTGTTGTTGAAGCATTTGCATTTATAACAGCAGAGAAAGAATCTATACCTGAAACTGTACAATTATTAGTTACAGAACCCAACATTATATCGGCAGGTGTAAGAACATGGACAGCTGTAAAAGTAGAATTATCTATTGCGCTTGGGGCAAAAGTAGGAATAGGTATTCCAACCACAGAGAGTGTAGCATCTGAAACTAATACATTAGAAATAACACTTGTTGTTGGATTAGCAATTGTAAATTGATAGTTAATCACATCGCCAACGTTTACAAAACCATCAGTATTGTAATCATTGTAAGTTCCTAACATATTAATAGTTAATTTTGGCAAAACTGTTAATTCAACATATGCAACATCACAAGAACTGAAACCCATTGTACTGCATATTTGATATGATAAATAGTAGGTTCCAGAAGGTGTTAATGGTCCAACAGAAAGTATTCCACTTGGGTCTAAAGTTATATCAAATGGAAAGGTTGAAAATGGAGTAAACATAACTTGACCTGCCAAAATTGGCATTCCATCAATTGTATCATTTGAAATTAAATTATTTGAGCTTTCTCCGTTATATAAAGAAACATAGTCATCATTAGCAAAGACAGTAGGTGTTATTACAACCATTATTTGAGCTGAATTACATTCTGAAGGAATAGCTGTTCTACAAATAGAATAAGAAATATAATAAATTCCAGATGGAGCTCCAGAAAAAAGTATATTTCCTGATGAATCGATTGTAATTGCAGGAATCATTGAATTATCATAAGTGATAATTACATCTGACGGATTACTAATTATACTTCCGTCTAATGTGTCATTAGTTAGAACATTACCAATAGGTCCAAAAGCAAATGAAGGAATTGAAATATTATCATCTGTTGCATCAATTTGAGCAATTGAAAAATTTGAAAACAATATTGCAATTACTAAAAAATAAAAGTGATTTGTAATTTTTTTCATAAAAATTAATTTTGATTTATAATGCTATATAAATTAGTAATTAAAATTGTTACCTTTTTTATAATAAATATTTCACGAAAGTAGGACAAATCAAAGTACTTTTATTGGGTTAATAACCTGAAATTATATCCGTTATTTAACGGTATTTTTATAAAATATCTATTTTTTTTTTATCATGTTTTGTTTTTATTTTACATTACAAATTTTAAAAAATATTCCACAAAAAAAATCCCTAAATATAGGTAAGAATAAAACTGACTTTTGAATAAAATTCAAAAAGCTGATTACGTTAAGAAAGATTAAGAAAATAAACACATACTATTTCAAATTTTTATAATAATACGCAATTGCTTCTCCAAGTGAGGAAATATGAAGTTTTTCGTAGATTCTTTTTGCGTGTGTATTTACTGTAGCATAGCTCACACCAAGTTTATCGGCAGCC
>Ga0075152_10002330_pt1 | contig 13480 bp, 7 predicted proteins | sample JI61114C2DNA_FD_70964 | JGI IMG/M metagenome (GOLD analysis project Ga0075152, IMG submission 70964) | Wastewater effluent complex algal communities from Wisconsin, to seasonally profile nutrient transformation and Carbon sequestration -... | ecosystem: Engineered > WWTP > Effluent > Algae...
GAGACTAAGTATAAAATGCAAGGTTATCAGGGTGAACAAGCTGCTGGTAATGGTGCAGTAATTCCATACAAAACCGGTAAAAGCTTCAGCTACACCGATCGCATTGCTTACACGCCAGCAATGGAAACAAGCAAATTGGAACTACGCATCCATGGCAAACAAGGTAGTAAAGAAGCTGATTTTGCTCCAGTACCTGTTGCTGACGGTATCATCACGACTCCTTATCTTTTGAAAAATGACGATAAGTGTATGTGGAGCAAAGACAATTTTGTTCGAACATTGTCTTATACCAATGACAGCACTCAAATCAATTTTGATTACAACTCATCGGCATTGAAGCCTGCAGAACTGAAACAACAAGACATTACACAGTTGAGTAATTTCCTAAACAGTGCTGCTGTAAATCCAAAATTCGTCATCAAACGTATTGAGTTCATGTCATATGCATCTCCAGAAGGTGAAATGTTGCTGAATGACAACCTTGCTGTTGAGAGAGCAGAAGCTGGGAAAAAAGCATTCAATGACTTGGTGAAAAAAGCAAAAATCACGAACGCTCCAGAAAGCATCTATACTATGTCACCAAAAGGAGAAGACTGGGAAGGATTCCGCGCTGCGATGGAGAAATCAAACATCGAAGACCGCAACATCATCATCAACGTTTTGAAAATGACTTCAGATCTTCAACAAAGAGAGCAGGAAATCAAAAACATTTCTAAGACTTACGTTGAAATTCAAAAAGACATCTTCCCAAGTTTGCGTCGTTGCAGAATCATCGTTGGTTACGATATGGAAGGATATAGCGATGCTGAACTCGTTCAGATCGGTACTTCTAATCCATCTGCGTTGACTTACGAAGAAGCGATGAAAGCAGCTTCACTCACTGAAGACTTGAATACAAAAGCGTCTATCTATCAGGCAGCAGCTTCAAAATCTGATGCTGATTACCGCGCAAGCAACAATTTGGGTTGTGTGTATTACATGCAAAACAAAATGGGTGATGCAAACACACAATGGAAAAAAGCATATGGCATGAAAAAATGTGCTGAAACAAGCAACAACATGGGTATCGTTACACGTGTTGGTGGTGACAGAGCAGGTGCCGTGACTTTCTTTAACGAAGCAAGTGGTTCAACTGAAGCTAGCTACAACAAAGGTTTGGTTGACATTCAAAATGGTGACTATTCTTCTGCTGTAAGCAAAATGGGCTCTTACAAGACTTTCAACTCTTCACTTGCCAAATTGTTGAACAAAGACAATGGTGGTGCTAAAGCTGACATCGATGCAAGCAACGACTCTTCAGCTCAAGCTGATTACCTCCGCGCTATTATCGCAGCAAGAAGCGGCGACGGTTCTGCTGTTGGAACAAACTTGAAGAGTGCCGTTCAGAAGAACGATACATTCAAAGAGAAAGCAATGAAAGACCTTGAATTCAGAAATCATAAGGATCAATTAAACTTCTGATCTAAAGAATAAAATTGAAAACGGCCATCGCAGTGATGGCCGTTTTTTTTTATACACGAATTCAAAATTTAAGATTCAAAAATCAAATTCATGAATGACTAAATTCTATTTCTGTGCATCCACGGTGCGGATGGCATGGAGCAATACTTGTGATTTGTGCTCCGTTTCCAACCACTCGTCATCGGGTATGGATTCTGAAGTAATGCCACCACCGACGAACAATTCGAAGTGATCCGGAAAAATTTGCATGCATCGCAATCCGACGTAATAATCTGCATCACCATTTGGATGATCAATACCGAAAAGCCCAGTGTATAATCTGCGCTGATGTCGTTCGTGACTCAGAATAAAATCGATTGCACTTTTTCTTGGTAAACCGCACACCGCGGGAGTTGGATGCAATGCCGCTGCGATTTGTTCTGCGCTTGCTCCCGACTTAAATGCAACGTCCGTTTTCAAATGTACAACGGGGCCTGCTGAATACACTTTTGGCCCATCGAGTGAAATCTCCTTGACATTTAATCTCTCTATTTCTTTTACGATAAAATCTGTGACCAACTCTTGCTCATGCCTGAGTTTTGGGCTCCATGAATATTCACCATCGGCTTGGAAGGGTTGCGTACCTGCGAGTGAAATGGTGTTGTATTTGTTTTCTTTTTTGGTAAACAACAACTCCGGTGTTGCACCCATCCATGCACCGTATTGATCATGCTGGATGATAAAGACCATCGCATGCGGATACATAGTCCCTAGTTTTTGCAAAATGTGCGATAAGCTCTGATCTTGATGTCTTGGTGACCGGATCAACCTACTGACGATCACTTTATCCAATTTATGCTGATGAATTTCTGATACTGCATCAGAAACCATCAATGCATGTTCTGCTTTTGTTGTTTCTTGTTGCGGCAGAGCTTCTGAGTATTCTTGAAATGGTTGAATGCGAAGCTGTGCTCCGTTTTCATCAGTAAACTGAGCGTTTTCCAACACCGAAAAAAAATGAAACGATCTCGGATGATCATCCATTACAGGTAATGAAATCGCGGCGAATGGTTCACCGGCCTTCACAAAATCATCGATGTGCGATAAATTAAAACTCATTGCTTATGTTTCACCATCACACTTAATCTGCTTACGGCAAGCAAAACTTTGTTTTCATCCATGATTTCAATGTTCCAAACATGCATGCTTTTTCCTTGATGAATAATCTTTGCAATGCCAGTGACCACACCTTCACGTTTGCTTTTGATGTGATTGATGTTGAGCTCCACTCCTACTGCCAGGCCGCCGGATTCAGCAACCAACAAGTGCGAACCAAAACTCCCCAATGTCTCCGCAAGAGCAGCGCTGGCGCCACCGTGAAGCAATCCATAAGGCTGTTTGGTACGATTGTCAACTGGCATCGTCGCTTCTATGTGGCCAGGTTCCACAACCGTGAATTCCATACCTAAGGCACCGAGCAGAGTAGTTGAGTTGTGAGCGTTGGCTTGCTTGAGGGTTTGTTCCATGAGGCGAAGATAAGTGCGGAGAGGTGAGAGGTGAGAAGTGCGGATGTTGGGAGTTCTGGGGTTTGTAGAGAAGAAGTGAGAGGCTAGAAGTGAGAAGTGAGAAGTGAGAGGCTAGAAGTGAGAGGCTAGAAGTGAGAAGTGAGAAGTGAGAAACTCATTCGTTTAAATAGTTAACTCGACAAGTTTTGGGATAATCTGCGCTTAAGGAAGCGAAACAAAATCAAATTCTTAATTTAAAATTTACAGAAAAATTTACTGACGGTTGTAAAAAAGAAGCCAGAAGCTGGAGGACAAACTTTCACTCTAGCTTCTAGCCTCTAGTTTCTAGCTTCCAGCTTCTGACCTTCATCATCTACTTCATCACCAATCTCACCGACTCCGTCGCTCCCGACTCATTCGTCACTTTTACAAAATAAATTCCCGACGAAAGTGATGTGCGATCGATGCGCAACAAATTCTTCGCATTGCTCCAAGTCTGGATTTTTTCTCCGACCAAATTGATGAGTGTTACTTCATAATTGCCTTGTCCTAATTTCAAAAGCGCTTCTTTGTCCATCGGATTTGGATAAAGCGAAATCACTGCGTTTGTTTTTTCTTCTACGCCAACAAGGAACACATCTTCACTGTTTGATATGCATCCAAATTCGTTCACCGTAGTTACGGAATACATGCCCGGCGAAGTTGCATTGAGCGTTTGGCTATTTGCTCCTTCAATAGATTCTTCATTCAAATACCAAGTCCAGGATGTTCCATCCGGAGCCGTGAGATTCCAGCCATCTTCTGTGATGTCTGTTCCCGGCGAAGGATGATTCAATAAGTCGAGCTGATGTGAGACTTCGCACAATGGATTGGTGCGTTCAAGTCGTATCACATACTCACCCGGGACATTCGACATAAACATAAAGTCATTTTCATTCGTTGCAAATGTTTCGTTGATATACCAGCTGTACGTTTCTATGTAAGGATCATTCATTGGATAAACAAAAAGCAAACTCGCACACACTTCTTCGACGTGTGACAATGGTTCAATCATATCACAACTGTAGATGGTGTGAAAAGTGGTATTCGTAACCACCGCTTCATTCTGATCAAAATAAATATTTGCGGTGTTGTTGATGACTGTTTCCGGAATCAAATTCGGTAGCGGTTTTATTTTAAATAGAACATACCCTTGCGAACCAATCATGTCCGATCCACTATCGGGAAGCATGATGTTGTTGAATACAAAACGCAATCTGCCATCAGGATCAACGATTGTGCTAAATGAATGCGAAGCAACTAGCGGTTGAAAGGTTGTGATATCTAACGTGGAAAGATCCAACTGATCTTCAATCACAACATCAAACGCCGGAGCATTTCCTGTGTTTTGAAATCTAATTTTATATTCGATTTCGGTGTCGTTCAAGATGAAATGTGGATCTGCATATCCCACTGGCACCGCTTGTTTATCATTTGGGTCATAAGCGCAGGTAACAAGCAAGTTGCTCTCCCAGGCATTTTCATAAAATACATTTCCATTGTTATCGGCAACAGCGACATCATAACTTACAGGATAATTTTGTCCTACTTGCGCAGCTCCTGGACCTGTGATGAAAACTTGATAATACAAATAAGTTCCCGGAATTTGATTGTCTATTTCCCAAACAACGACGCCATCAGTATTCGAAATAAAAGGAACAGACGTGCCAACTGTACTCAATTGCAACGATGGATCCAATGTGATTGAAATTGTTCCATTCAAAGGCACATTGCCTGTGTTTTGCAACCACACACCAGCACTTCCTCCCAAGGTACAATGTAAATTCTGGCTTAACGTTGTTCCCAACACTTGCACTGCAGCTTCATTTGCCGGGACTAACGGAATCAAAAGTCCAGTGCAGGTGGGAAGCGTAATTGAAAGCGGCGAAGGAACTGAAAGTATCCAGGCGTTATTGGGATCAGTGTAAGTGACATGATACACGCCCGCAATAAGATCAGGCAATACGAATGCGCCAGAAGCATCGGCATAAATTGTTACATCCAATTCTGTGATGTGCACGAAACCAACATTACCCATCGATGGCTCAAGAATAGGCCACGTATCGCGAACACCATTTCCATTGACATCATGAAATATCAGACCTGTAAGATCACTTCCGAAAATGCATGATCCATCATCACATGTTGCCCATGAAAGATAATTGCAAGCGCCAGCGTCCATGCAGCCATTGTATCCACATGAACTATCATTGATCACAGCATCGGGATCATAATTGCATGACGACGCGTTGGTGCAGCCGCAGATACCATCAATCGTTTCATCCGATAACACCGCCAAGATTTGAACAGGCGCTAAGGATGTCCACGCGGAAAGAATTCGGATGTAATAATTAGTATTGGGCTGAATTGTTATTTCATCTGCAAGATCAAAACATAAATCATTGACTGAACAATACACAAGTGGAGCTTCACTGCACGACATTCCTTCGGCTTGCTCATACACTTCAATTGCCATGACATTGTTGGGCGTGTTTTGATAATAGCCAATAGTCGCTCCTATATTTATATGTGATGATGATTCAGAATTAATCACATACCACCCATTTTGATAAGTGGTAAGCCCATTTGCGCATGAAATCGTATTGAAGGTAAATTCACACAAGGTATCCGAAAGCACTTCGCCGCTTGTTAGCGTCGTGGCTGACTCGCAAGAAGCGTTCACCGGCTCAAAATCTTCAATGGTTACGGAACTAGTTGCAACGCAACCATTGGCATCTATGACATCTACGAAGTATTGACCCGGAGTTGAAAAACAATAATATGAATTGCCCATAGCACCATCGCTATACTGGAATGTATATGGAGCCGAGCCTCCCAAAACCGTAGTCACAACGCATGCATTTTGTCCGCAATTATTGCCCACAACAGCCGATGCTATCGTGATTGGTTGAGGATTCATAAAATTATCAATACATGTTTGACCCGATCCAATTTCATTCAGCTCAGCATCAAGAATGGAAACTGTGAGACATGCACTTATGAGCTGATCAGATTCAAACCACGTATAAGATGGAATACTTGTAATCGATGGCGCGCTTCCTGATTGGTCTAACCAACTTGGCTGATATAACTCCTGACTGGAATTCATAGCAGTGGTTTGCCACAAGTAATCTATGGTGTAAGGACTTGGACAATTTGTATTGACAAAACCCATGATGACGATTTCATCGCCGTAACACATATTCTGGTTGACCTGAGTAAGTGAAATAATCACATCACATTGCGCTGATGTGAAAAATGTCAGGGATACATAAATCGCACTTAGTAGAAATTTTCTCATGAGTATGGTTTTAGATATAAGGTAAGCCAATGGTCGAAGGAGCAAATACCAAATTAACACCGATAAAGTCGTTATTCTAGTTTTGGCCCTTCTGTTTTAAGACAAAGTCGAAATAAAAATGGTTGCAAGAATTCTCACCATTCATTTTCAACAACTTAAGAAAAAAATCTAGCGTGTATATTCGCGCCCCGAAAATTGACGGTCAAAAAACCCGGCCTTTTTCACCAACCAAAGCAAAACCAATTACATACATAAATATCAATGGATAAACTGATTTATTTAGTACCGGCCCTCGGTATTCTGGGCCTGATCGTAATGGCTGTGAAATCAGCCTGGGTAACAAAACAAGATCCCGGAAACGACCGCATGAAAGAAATTGGCGGTTATGTCGCAGAAGGTGCGATGGCTTTTTTGAAAGCTGAATACCGCATTCTCGCCATCTATGTGGTGATAGCGGGTATTGGCTTGGGAATTCTATCGCAAGTGGTAGCCACGTCGCACTGGCTTATCGTTGTGGCATTTGTTATCGGATGTTTTTTTAGCGCCCTTGCTGGATTCTTCGGTATGCGCATCGCAACGAAAGCGAACATCCGCACAACACAGGCCGCAAGAACTTCACTTGCCAAAGCATTGAAAGTTTCTTTCACTGGCGGAACTGTGATGGGTCTTGGTGTTGCAGGTCTCGCGGTACTCGGATTGAGCATGCTCTTCATCCTTTTCTTCATGTTTTTCATGAACGGAACTTGGGCTCCACAAGATGGAGTTTCTGCAAATGATATGATGACTCGTGTACTTGAAGTACTTGCAGGATTTTCCCTTGGTGCTGAAAGTATTGCGCTTTTTGCTCGCGTGGGTGGCGGTATCTACACCAAAGCCGCCGACGTTGGTGCTGACCTTGTAGGTAAAGTAGAAGCAGGAATTCCTGAAGACGATCCACGCAATCCTGCGACCATCGCAGATAACGTAGGGGACAACGTGGGTGATGTTGCTGGTATGGGTGCCGACTTGTTCGGTTCGTATGTCGCTACTGTTCTTGCGTCCATGGTTCTTGGAAATTACCTCATCAAAAGCAATGGTGGAGATTCATTCATGGACAATTTCGGCGGAATCGGACCAATCCTTTTACCGCTTTTGATTGCTGCTGTTGGACTTGTTGCTTCCATCATTTCTAGCTATTTCGTTCGACTTGGTGATAATGCAAAACAAGATACGAACGGCGTTCAAAACGCATTAAACGTAGGAAACTGGTCTTCGATCATTCTTTCTCTTGGCGCTACATTTTTCCTTATTCAAATGTGTTTGCCAGAGACTATGACCATCAGCGTATTTAATGATGGTGAATTCAGCACTGCTACCACTACTTCAATGCGTGTGTTTTATGCAACTCTGATTGGTATGTTCGTCGGCGCTGCTATCTCTTATATCACCGAGTTTTATACAGGTCTTGGCAAAAGACCAGTCATGGGTATCGTTCAGAAATCTGCTACCGGCGCTGCAACAAACATTATTGCTGGACTTGGAACTGGTATGCTTTCCACCGCAATGCCAGTGATTTTGTTCGCAGGTGCTATCTGGGGTGCATATGCACTTGCAGGATTCTACGGTGTAGGTATTGCTGCTTCTGCCATGATGGCAAACACTGCGATGCAGCTTGCTATTGACGCTTTCGGACCAATTGCAGATAACGCTGGTGGCGTTGCTGAGATGAGTGAACTTCCTGCTGACGTTCGCGAAAAAACCGACATCCTTGATGCTGTGGGTAATACAACTGCCGCTGTAGGTAAAGGATTTGCGATCGCTTCTGCAGCATTAACAGCACTAGCGCTTTTTGCAGCTTATGTAACGTTCACGGGTATCAAGGGCATTAACATATTTGATGCGAAAGTGCTTGCTGCATTGTTTTTAGGTGGAATGATTCCTGTTGTTTTCTCTGCACTTGCAATGAATTCTGTAGGTAAAGCTGCCATGCAAATGGTAAATGAAGTGCGTCGTCAATTCCGCGAAATTCCTGGAATTTTGGAAGGTACAGGAAAACCTGAATATGGCAAATGTGTTGAAATTTCAACTCGAGCTGCTTTACGCGAAATGTTGTTGCCTGGTGTGATCACCATCGTTAGTCCTATCATTGTTGGTTTCGCTATGGGCGCCGAGGCACTCGGAGCATACATGGCAGGGGTGACAGTAAGCGGTGTGCTTTGGGCGATTTTCCAAAACAATGCAGGTGGTGCCTGGGATAATGCGAAAAAAGCATTTGAAAAAGGTGTTGAGATTGAAGTGAATGGTAAAAAAGAAATTTTCTACAAAAAATCTGAACCACACAAAGCTGCTGTTGTCGGTGACACAGTGGGTGATCCATTCAAAGATACTTCAGGTCCATCCATGAATATCCTCATCAAACTTTCTTGCCTTGTTGGATTGACACTAGCTCCGATGTTGGGTGAACACAACACGACAAGCAGCGACCACGGTATGACAAATACGGTGAATCAACAAGAAACGATCACGATCAGCAACGATGCAAATGGAACAACCAGCATGAACGTTGTAGCGACAAACACGACTCCAGGCTCTGAAAAAACAGTAGAGGTGATGACATTGCCAGATGGTAAAAATGCACTCGTGACAACTACTACAACCACAACAAATGCGAATGGAGAATCCATTGTGAACAAAAGTTCTGAAACACGTGCTTTGTCAATGGAAGAAATTGAAAGAATGAGTGGCGCTGCTAAACTGGCTCCAGCTTCACACTAATTTTTAATACAATCAAAATGAATATGAGAATTCTAATCGCGGTAATTGCAGTTTGCTTTTTTGCAGCATGCAATGACAATAAACCTGCAGGAACAGGCCTCGCTGCCTTTGATGCTTGCAGTTGTGCAACAGTTCAAGACATGAACAGTGCCGATTTTGCTAAATGCAAAGAGCTGCGTGCCGATGCAAAATTTGAAGCGGATTATCAGAAGTGCAAAATCGCAGCAACCAGCGGCATCAAAGACACTTCAAAAATTAATCTTCAAAGTGTGGAAAATGCAACCAATTTGAAACCTGCTGAAACTGGAAGTTATGCAATCACACCTGGCACATCAACTGTCACTTGGTACGGTGAAAAAATCACAGGTAAAAAACACACCGGAACCGTAGCAATAAAAAGCGGCAACATCGATATAACGGATGGTAAATTGACAGGTGAAATTATTCTTGACATGAGCACGATCACTGATCTTGATCTTTCAGGAGAAGGCAAAACAAAATTGGAAACACATTTGAAAAGTGATGACTTCTTTGGTGTTGCTAAATTCCCTGAAGCGAAATTTGTGATCAAGTCTTCAAAATCAATGAATGCAATCCAGCATGAAGTGGTTGGAAATCTCACCATAAAAGGCATCACAAAAGAAGTGTCTTGTAAATTGGTAGTTGGTCCGAATGGCTCTGATGTCAACATTGGTGGCGGATTGCAATTCGATCGTTCTCAGTTTGATGTTCGCTATGGTTCAGATAAGTTCTTCGACAATCTCGGAGATGATTTAATCAAAAACGAAATCACCATCGTTCTCGATCTGAAAGGAAAAAGAGCTGTAGCATAACCAAAATAAATTTCATAAAAAGAGGCTTTCCTTACAGAAAGCCTCTTTTTTTTTAACCCAAAACACCAAAACAGTAGCATTGACTACATAAAATTCATGCGCTTAGCAGATGTGCATTTTTTTCTCTTTGAACATTCAATGATTCAATCATTGTCGTTCTGATTCTTCTTTTTCCTGTAGCAATCAACGTGCATTGATCTGAAGCCAACATTGCCTTGCATAGCAATAATTTTTCCAGCGTTGTTTCACCTATGATATAACTAAAATCATCTTTTAAAAAACCCTCACGGATAAAACTAAAATCCAACTTTCGTTTTACTTCCGGGTTTCGGAATCTTACATAAACTTCGATCAAAACATCAGATGGACTAAGACTTTCAAACTGTTTCGTAGATTTTGTGTATTGATAACGCTCGCCTGCGATGATAGAGCGCAGATCAGAAAAAATACTGAATGCAGTCGGAAAAGCACCCGCTCCTCTCCCTGTATAAACCTGCACGCCGGCATACTCACTTTCAATCACCACCGAATTGAATTCATTCTCAACAGAAAACAAGGGGCTATCAGAAGCGACAAATGTTGGAAGAACAAATGCACTCACTTTATTTCCATGACAAAAAACAGAAGGTACCAATCGAATTCTTAGATTCTGACTTTTTGCATACTCAATGTCGTCTGCTGTCAAGCTCTTGATCCCATAATTGAAAACTTCATCCGTCTTGAGTGCAATTCCGAATGCATGTTTCGTTAAAATTATTGTTTTGAATTTGGGATCAATCCCTTCAACATCATTCGAAGGATCACTTTCTGCATAGCCCAGGGCCTGCGCCTGTTCAAGTGCCTCTGCATATTCAAGTTTGCCTTGAAACAATTTTGTAAGGATGTAATTGCTCGTTCCATTAAATATCCCGGAAATCGACTGTATTGGCTCGAAACCAAATTGCTCTTCGATCTTTCGAACTACAGGAATGGCACCACACACGGCAGCTTCATAGAACAAAGCCGTTTTGTATTCGCGTTGTAGACGTATGAGCTCATCCAAATGTTCGGCGACCATTTTTTTGTTTGCCGTGATTACCGGAATTCCATTCTTCAAGGCTCTTTTCACTATACTGAATGCTTGGTCAGCTTGATCGATTGCTTCTATGATGATATCAATTTCACCATTGTGAAACAGATCATTCACAGAAAAAGAAATAATATCCTCTTCGATTACTCGCGGCTTATTCTTTTCCTTCACAACAATTTTTGTAATCATTGCTTCAGAATATTTTTCGCGTTTCAATAATTGATAAACGCCCTGACCAACGCAACCAAAACCAACCAAACCTATTCTTTTCATATTCTACTTTTTTTTACTTAAATAATTTGTTTTGCACTCGTTGCATATGCAACTGGCATTTCTTTCTGCTTCGATAAAAAATTTCTGATGATTTCGCTTAATTTTTTTGTCTCAACTAAAAAGCCATCATGGCCATAAGTAGATTCAATAATTACGAGCTGTGCATTGCGAATTTCCCGTGCAATGAATCGTTGTTCCGACAGCGGAAAAAGAAGATCACTAGAAATACCAATCACAAGTGCACGAGCTGTGACCATTGATAAAGCACTGCTAATACCGTTGCGATTCCTCCCAACATTGTGCGAATCCATGGCCTTTGTCAAAACAAAATAGCTAAATGCATTGAACCTTTTTGCAAGCTTTTTACCCTGATACCTTTGATATTGTGAAGCTTTATAATCCGTGCATAAAACATCACTTTCATCGGTTTGTGAAGTCGCGTATGCATCATAATGCCGATAACTTAAAAGCGCCATTGCACGTGCATTTTCCATTCCCCGAATTCCTGCTCTTACTCCCTTGTTCTTCCATGTCGGATCATTCTCTATGGCCATTCGTTGTGTTTCATTGAACGCAATTCCCCAGGCAGAATGTTTTGCATTTGTGGCTATAAGGCATATGTTTCCAAACAATGCTGGATGACTTACTGACCATTCAAGCAATTGTTGTCCACCCATTGAGCCTCCAATTCCAAAATGAATTTTACGAATTCCAAGATGCAGGCGAAGTAGGTCATGCACACTCACCATGTCGCGAACGGTGATCTTTGGAAAGGAATGAAAATAGGGTTCCATCGACATTGGATCCATGGAGAGCGGTCCTGATGTGCCATATGCACTACCCAGCATGTTGGCGCAAACAATAAAATACTCATTTGGATTGAGTAATTCATTTTCTCCAACAAGTCCTTGCCACCAACTTTCCACATCACTGCTGCCTGTGAGAGCGTGAAAAATCCAAACAACGTTAGTACAAGAAGCATTGAGACTGCCTATCGTATGATAGGCAATCTCAACCTCTTGCAGCGTATCGCCGCTTTCCAGTTTAAGAGCATGTTTATGCAAATACTTCTTCATCACTAACCACAGTTGATTTGCCTGAGAACACTTTTTGAAACGCCTGGATAAAATCAACTTTGATGTCATCAATATGTTCTATTCCAACAGAAACGCGCAATACACCCGGCACTACGCCAGCGCTTTGCTGTTCGACTTCAGAAAGTTGTTCGTGTGTTGTGGAAGCTGGCTGGATGATCAGCGTTTTGGCATCTCCCACATTTGCCGCATGTGATATGAGTTGCAGACTATTCACCAATTTATCTGCTAGTTCTTTTCCGCCTTTTATTTTAAATGAAAGAACACCACCAAATCCATTGCGCAAATACTTCTTCGCGAGATCATGATAAGGCGATGATGTCAATCCGGGATAATTCACGAACTCGACTTCCGGCAAAGACTCCAGCCAGGTAGCAAGCTCAAGAGCATTGTCCAAAGTGCGTTGAACACGCAATGAAAGTGTTTCCAATCCTTGTATCAGCAAAAACGAATTGAAAGGTGATTGTGCTGTACCCCAGTCACGAAGTCCTTCCACGCGCGCGCGGATGATAAAAGCGATGTTAGGCAGTCCAAGAAGATTTCCTTCGCCGAACACTTCCCAGAATTTTAATCCATGATATCCTTCACTCGGCTCGCTGAATTGAGGGAATTTGCCATTGCCCCAATTGTAATTGCCGCCGTCGACAATCACACCACCGACGGTGGTGCCATGTCCACCAATCCACTTCGTTGCGCTTTCCACTACCACATTTGCCCCGTGTTCGATAGGTCGGAAAATGTAACCGCCAGCACCAAACGTATTGTCGACAATCAATGGCAGATCATACTTCTTCGCCAATTTTGCAATGGCTTCAAAATCCGGAATATTGAACCCAGGATTACCAATCGTTTCCAAATAAATGGCTTTCGTTTTCTGATCGATTAGTTTTTCAAACGATGCAGGTTTATCACCATCAGCAAACCTTACATCCACTCCTAATCGTTTGAATTGAACTTTGAATTGATTGTATGTTCCTCCGTATACAAAAGATGTTGAAACAAAATTATCTCCGGCTTGTAGGATATTATTGAGTGCAATGAATTGTGCTGCTTGTCCGCTACCAACAGCGAGGGCAGCTACTCCTCCTTCCAACGCAGCCACACGTTTTTCAAACACGTCTGTGGTCGGATTCGTAATGCGTGTGTAAATGTTTCCGAATTCACGCAAACCA
>Ga0075152_10002332_pt1 | contig 13474 bp, 12 predicted proteins | sample JI61114C2DNA_FD_70964 | JGI IMG/M metagenome (GOLD analysis project Ga0075152, IMG submission 70964) | Wastewater effluent complex algal communities from Wisconsin, to seasonally profile nutrient transformation and Carbon sequestration -... | ecosystem: Engineered > WWTP > Effluent > Algae...
TAGTCCTCCTCGATGCGCGCCACAGCCAGCAGTTCCGCCACCACCGCCTCGTGCTTGTCCGAACTCTGGCGCAGGTCGACCGTGGCCAGATGGAACCCGAAGACCTGCACCGCGCGCATCAAGGGCGCGAGCCGCGGTGCGATCAGCGCCTCCGCGTGATGAGCACGCAGCGACGCTTCGATCACGCGCAGATCGTCGAGACACTCCTCCGCACACCGATAGGGATCCTGCGGCGACACCGCGTGGCGCAGCGCCTCGGTGCCGGTCAGCACGTGCAGCGTCGCGGCCAGGCGGGCGTAGATGCCGACCAGCGCTCGGCGGTACGGTTCGTCCTGCCGGTGCACATTGTGATCGGGGGACCGCGCGGCCAGCGCGAGCATGTCCGGACTCACGGGACAGAGCGATGCTGACAGCGACAGCTCGGCGCCGAGTTCGTGCACTTCGGTCAGATAGAAGCGCAGCGCGGTCTCGCTCTGACGCCGCAGAGCCGTCGCCAGCGTCTCCGCTGTGACATTCGGATTGCCATCGCGATCGCCGCCGATCCAGTTGCCCATGCGAAAGAACGGCGCGATGTCGTGACCCGGCAGGGCGCGCTCGATCTCGCGATAGAGCCTGGGCAGCTGCCGCAGAAACGTCGTCTGGTAGTACGACAGCGCGTTCTCGATCTCATCCCCCACGGTCAGGCGCGCCGTGCGCAACATACGCGTCTGCCACAGCTGCGTCACTCGGGCGCGGAGCAGCGCCTCATTGTCGGCGCTCTCGCGGGCGGTTCTCAGCCCGTCGCGCGCGCCGATCAACTCGGCGATGGCGTGCTCGGCGTCGAGGATGCTCTTGCGTTGGACTTCAGATGGATGCGCGGTGAGTACCGGCGAGATATAGGCGCTGTTCAGCAGACCCACGATGTCCGCAGCGCGGACCTCCGCCTTGGCCAGGCGCTCGAAGCACATCGCCAGCGAGCCTTCCTGCAAGTGCCCCTGGCGTTCATGATGTTCGCGGCGCCGTACGCGGTGACGGTCCTCGGCGATATTGGCGAGATGGGAGAAGTAGCTGAAGGCACGGATGACGCTGACGGTCTGGTCGGCGCTCAGGTTCTTGAGCAGCCGGTCGAGCGCGTGCCCGGCTCGAGCGTCGCGCTTCAAGCGGTAGGCGACCGACAACTGGCGCACACGCTCCACCAGTTCGAACGCGCCCTTGCCCTCCTGCTCGTGGATGACCTCGCCGAGGATCCGTCCCAGCAGACGAATGTCCTCCACCAACGGTCGATTCCTGGTGGCGGCATCCGCACCGGACTTCCTGGCCAATGGGCGGCGGGGCCTGGCGATGACTGACGACATGAAGACCTCGATGAGGGACGCGACGCTGACGTGAGCGCACGTCCATGTTAGCAGCGTCGACTGAGGTGTTCGCGGACGACGCGCCGCGGTCACAGGCACAGGACGAACCCCGCGCCGCATTGGGCCCGCCCTCCTCGCTCGCCGCTGCTACATGAGGTCGCACCTCCGGGTTCATCTGGGGCCTCGGCGTCGCGCAGTGCTCAGTCGGACACGGACCCGCCCCAGGGCGGCGTGATCCTTGCTCTCTGATCCGACCAGCGCCCATCGCGATGCCCTGGGCCACCTCGGGCGCACTGTGGAGCCGACGACTCCGCGCCGGCGCAGCAGACACCGTCACAAGGGAGCAGAGATGAATCGACTCACAGTACTGAGCGTGTGGGCGGCGACAGTTGCCATCGCAACGGTCGTTGTCGGATGCGGCGAGCCGGCTGAGCGGACGGCGTCCGACGCCATGCGCGATGGCAGCAACGCGGCCGAGCGGGCCGGCGACGCCGCAAAGGACGCGGGGACCGCTGTTGGGGATGCCGTGCTCAATGGGGGCCGAGCCGCGGACGCAGCCATGGAGCCGATGGACGTCAAGACGGCGCTCATGGCTGATTCGCGCATCGACTCCGGCGACATCAACGTCGACACCGATCACATCGCCAAGACGGTAACGCTGAAGGGTCACGTTCCGACCGCAGCGCAGAAGGCGTTTGCCGAAGAGGTCGCCGTGAAGAAGGCGGTCGGCTATCGCGTCGACAACAGGCTGACGGTCAGCTAACTCGAGTACGACGAGTCTTCCCTCGTACCCTCCCGTGGGGAGGCAGCTACACATCTACGCCTGATGGTGGGCTTCGCGGCGCGCGATAGGGACGGGCTCCCGCGGCTCGAGACGCCGTGGCCCCGCTCTCGGTTGGTCAATCGCAATCGCACACACGAGGTCGCGTGCTCGGCAGTCTCGCGGCGAGGACATCAGCACCGCGGTTGAGTCACTGCCGCTCGCCGAGCACGCGATTGTCGTCAGGGAAGAGATGGAGACGTGTCATGGCGAAGTATGGAATCGCATGGTTTCTGGGTGTGCCGGTATCGCTGCTGGTCGTGATCTATCTGTTCAACCAGGTCGCATGCGGGTAGCAGACCCGCAACGGGAGCGCGCATGAAGAACAACGGCAATCGAGACAAGAAGAACCAGCTCGAAGCGCACAGCCTTCCCGGCACCAATCAGGCCGGCAAGGGACCAGGCTCCGGGAAGGCGAGCACGAGTGCGGACCAGACCGCGCGAGACGCACACGTCGAGGGCGGCTCTGGAGCCGCTCCCCTTCCCGGCGTCACGCAGGCTGCGAAGGGGCGGCGTGACACTCCCAACTGACGATTGACCCTGTGATGAGGCCCAGGCTTCGTGCGATGGGCGTCAGGTTCCGACGATGGCCAGCAGACGTGAACGGGTGTGCTGACGAACACCGGCCTGTTCGGCGTGGGGCTGGCGGTGCACGGGTGGGCGCGTTGAACAGCCGCGCCCACCGGTTCACGCGCTAGGGCTTGCAGACGAAGTAGTTCGTGTAGGTGTCGTATCCCGGATCGCCGCCCACCGTGATCCACTGCAACTGCACGAGGACCCGCGGGTCCTTCGAGGCCAGCGCGAAGTCGACCACGCGTACCGTGCCGCCGTCGCGCCACGCGATGGCGTCGTGGCTGTGCGGCCCGACCCCGCGCTTCAGGTTCCACGCGAGGTTCAGGCCAGAACAGCGACCGGCCTCGATGATGCGGTCGCGCAGGAACTCCATGTTCTTGAAGCGCTGCTCCTCCGACACGCCCGCCGCCAGGTACCGCGGCCAGCGCTCGGCCACCCACTTCACGAGCGCGGGACCGTCGGTCGGATACGGGCCGCGACCGAGAACAGTCGGGGGCTCCTCCGGCGTCGTGAACGACCAGGCAGGCGTCCACGCCGTGGTCGTCGACCCAAGTTCCGCACGCACCTGCCAGCGATAGCTCGTCTGGAACGGCAGCACCTGCGGTACCGTCCAGGACGTCCCGTTCACGAGCGAGTCGAAGAGCACACGTCCATCGTTCGCGAGCAACTGGAACCGGTGCCGCATCTGCGAGGTGTCAGCGCCTGCGACCGTGGGCGCGGCGCCGCGGGCCGAGAGCGTCGGTTGCCGCGTCTCCAGGACGGTGCCGCTGTTCGGGGAGAGCAGCGCCGGGTCAGTGGCCTTGAGCGCGGTGCTCACAGGGACCGTCTCGTTCGTCGCCGCCGCGCTGGCACTGGGTGAGGTGGGGGTCTGGACAGCTTCCGAACAGCCAGCCGCCAACAGCGCGGGCAGCATGAGGACGCGAAGGTGACGCATTGCGAGACTCTCTTCGTGAGGTTGGGGGAGGCCACCGTGTGCGGCTCGCGTTGATGCGGGCGCATGGCTGTCCAGGTTCGTAGGTTTTATACGACGAACCATTCACGTGGCCTGTACAGATATTTCCGTTCTGGCTTATCCGAAAAACCGATATCTCAGGTTCGTCTGCCGGCCGTGTGACTCGCGGATGGAGCCGCGTGTCGGAAGGGGCCCGTCATTCCTGGGCGACGGCCGCACGGGTTCAGCTCGCGGTCGTCGCGCCGCTCCTCACGAGCGGGGCTCGTGGCCGGTGGGTTCCGGAACTTCGGGCCGCTCGGGTAGTATGGTCACGTGCTCGAGAACCCTGAGGTCGATCACCGGCGCTCGCCGGGCTGGGCGCCCCGTCGCTGGCTGCTTGCCAGTGTGGGCGTGCTCGCCGTCGGGCTCGGCGCACTCGGGGTCTTCGTCCCCGGTCTACCAACGACCGTCTTCCTGCTCATCGCGTCCTACTGCTTCACACGCAGTTGTCCGTGGCTCGAAGAGCGCCTGCTGCGGGTGCCGCTGTTCGCCCCGTACGTGCGCTTCATCGATGAAGGCCGCCCGATGTCCTCACGGTCGCGCGCCATCGCCCTCGCGAACATGTGGGCCTCCGTGTTGCTGAGTCTCGTCTGGCTGCGCGTGTCGGGCCGCCTGCCGGCCGCACTGGCCATCGGCATCACGGCACTCGCCGCCATCGGCACGCTCGCGATCCTGCGTTTCCGGCGTGCGCCGCGCCCTGAGGCTGTCGCCTCCGAGGGCTGAGCCGCACCAGCCCCATCCCCTCTACCGCGCCGTCACAGCGCATTCGGACACGGACGTCCGGCCTCGAGATCCGACAGATTCTGCAAGGTGATCGTCGCAATGGCGTCGAGCGCCTCGTGCGTGAGGAACCCCTGGTGGGCGGTCACGAGCACATTGGGGAACGTCATCAGCCTCGCGAAGACATCGTCGGTGATGACATCCGCTGAGTGGTCCTCGAAGAACAGCTCGGCTTCTTCCTCGTAGACATCGATGGCCAGGGCGCCGACCTGGTGCGTCTTGAGCGCGTCGACAACGGCGGCGGTATCGACCAATGCGCCGCGGCCGGTGTTGACGAGCATCACCCCCGGCTTCATACGGGCGACCGTCTCGGCCCCGACCAGGTGACGCGTCTCCGGCGTCAGCGGACAGTTCAGGCTGATGAGATCGCTGGAGCGCCAGATCGTGTCGAGATCGCAGTACTCGACGCCCAACTGCTGCAGGCCGGCATCGGGGTGGATGTCGTAGGCGAGCACGCGGCACCGGAAGTGCCAGAGCAGGCGGGCCACGAGCGCGCCGATTCTGCCGGTGCCGATGACGCCGGCGGTCTTCCCGGCCAGGTCGAACCCGACCAGCCCGTCCAGCGAGAAGTTGCCGTCGCGGACGCGGTTGTAGGCTCTGTGAATCCGACGATTCAGCGCCAGAATCAGCGCGATGGTGTGCTCGGCCACCGCGTTGGGCGAATACGCGGGCACCCTCACGACGACAATGCCCAGACGCCTGGCGGCGTCGAGATCGACATTGTTGAAGCCGGCGCAGCGAAGTGCCACGAAGCGGACACCACGGTCGGCCAGTTTGGCGAGCACGCGGGCGTCAGCGGTGTCGTTCACGAACAGGCACACGGCCGGAAAGCCCTCGGCCAGGGGAGCCGCCCGTCCGCGCATGCGATCTTCGAAGAACTCGAGTTCGTGACCGAACGACGAACTGGCGGCGGTGAAGCTGGCAACGTCGTAGGGCTTCGTGCTGAACAGAGCGACCTTCATTCCGGGCTCCCATCTGACTGTGCGGCGTGCGTGCGGACCCTGATAGCATGACGTGCGGGTCAAGCGAGCGCATCACCCTGGCTCCATTGGAGTATTCAACCGAGAGGTCCTTTCATCTCCATGAAACGTATCGGAATACTCACGGCAGGCGGCGACACTCCGGCACTCAACGCAACCATCCACGGCGCGGTCGTTCGCGCGAACCAACTCCGGATCGAGGTATTCGGGCTGATGAAGGGCTTCAACAGCCTCTTCAACCCGAGGGCGCCGCATGTTCATCTGAATCCGCTCTTTCAGGCGATACCGGAGATCGATCCGACCATGGGCGGAACGCTCATCGGTTCGTCCCGCGATTTCGTGGACCCGAACAAGACCGAGGACCTCGACGCCGTGGTGTCCCGGCTTCAGCGCCTGGGGATCGAGGGGCTCGTGTGCGTGGGTGGCGACGGCACCCTGAACGGCCTGCAACCGCTCGCCGAACGCCTGCCGACGGTGCTTGCCCCGAAGACCATCGACAACGATCTCGGCCTGAACTACCCATCAGAGCCTGATGAGTGGAGCCGCACGAACGACCCGCAGAAGGGCGGCGCCCACTACAGGCGCGGTGAATCGCAGGCGGTCTTCGATCTCGAGCAGATGGTCAACTACATGACGCCCGGCTACGCCACAGCGGTCTTCGTGTCCGCGAGTGGCGTCGAGCGCCTGCGGACCACGGCGGAGAGTCACCGGCGCATCGCGATCGTCGAGGTGATGGGGCGGCATTCGGGGTATATCGCGCTCGGCTCCACCTACGGCAGGCCGGACATCGTGCTCGTGCCGGAGGTTCCGCTGGACATCGAACATCTCGCGGAGCGCGTGAAGAGCATCTACGACCTGCAGAAGAACGTTGTCATCGTGTGCGGCGAAGGCATCGTGGATGCGCAGGGCAACGAACTCGGCGCGCAGTTGAAGACGTCCGACCCGGCTGGCAACATCGCACTGAGCGGTGCCTCGGAAGCGTTGCGGGCGCAGCTGATTCAGAGGCTCGGCGACAAATATTTTCAGAACTACCGCCGGGGCGAGTCAGCGAAGGAAGCCATCTTCACCAGAAAGGTGGGCCATACGCAGCGCGGCGGCCGGCCGATTCTGTTCGACCGCTTCTATGCCGCCCAACTCGGCGCCAAGGCGGTCGAACTGCTCAATGACGGACGCAACAACGCCGTCTCGGTCCTCCAGTACAGCAAGTCCACGGGCTTCAACGTCGAGGGGTACGACGCGAACCGCTTCCGCGATCGCTGGGGTCTGATCCACGCGAGGCAGATGCACCCAGCGTTCTACGACGCCAAGCTGCTGAAGCCCTCGCGCCTGGGGATCGAGTACCTGCTGCCGATCTTCACGAACGCCATCGGCGAGGACGACATGGAACACACGCGGCGGACCGCCTTCGCCGCGGGCAACCTCACGCAGCCGTATCACTCCATCAATACGGACATCAACAAGCGCATCCGGTTCCTTCCGGCTGAGAAGTAGCGCACGGTTTTCCGAACCACCAGCAACCACGATCCCGACACGAGGAAGCAGGACGATGGCGACACAAAGCAGGCAGGGTGCGGGAGCAGAGCCGCAGGGCGTCGCAGAGCTCACCGTCCGAGGGATCATCCTGGGCGGCCTCATCACGCTGGTGTTCACCGCGGCCAACGTCTATCTCGGCCTGAAGCTGGGCATCACGTTCGCCACCTCGATCCCGGCGGCGGTCATCTCGATGGCGGTACTGCGGTTCTTCTCCGGCACGACGATCCAGGAGAACAACATCGTCCAGACGATCGCGTCGGCGGCGGGCACGCTGTCGGCGATCATCTTCGTCCTGCCCGGTCTCATCATGATCGGGTACTGGACGCACTTCCCCTACTGGCTCAGTGTCTCGGTGATTGCGCTCGGCGGCGTGCTGGGCGTCATGTACTCCGTGCCGCTTCGGCGCGCGCTCGTCACCGGCAGCGATCTGCCCTATCCAGAAGGGGTCGCGGCGGCCGAAGTGCTGCGCGTGGGTGCCGGCGTTGGCGGCGCGGAGGAGAACAGGCGCGGGCTTGTCGCCATCATGTGGGCGGCGGTGGTCTCCGGCGGCTTCTTCATGCTCGCCAAGATGCGAGTGCTTGCCGACACGGCGTCGACGATGTTTCGTGTGGGGGCGGGCGCCAGCGCGGTGTCTGCGTCGCTGTCGATGGCGCTCATTGGCGTCGGCCACCTCGTGGGCATGGCCGTCGGCATCGCGATGCTCGTCGGCATCCTCATCAGCTGGATGTGGCTGATGCCGTCCATTACGGCTGCGACCGGCATTCCCGCGGACAGCGCGCTCGGCCCGCTGATTGGCGACGTCTTCCGGCACAAGGTGCGATTCATCGGTGCGGGCACCATGCTCGTCGCGGCGATGTGGACGCTGGCCAAGGTCATCGGACCGATCGTGCGTGGCATCCTGCAGGCGCTCGCGGCGAATCGGGCGCGACAGGGTGGCGAGACGCTCGAGCTCACCGAGCGCGACCTGCCGATCACCGTCGTCGGCGGCACCATCCTCGTCTCGATGATCCCGATTGGCGTGCTGCTGGCAGGGGTCGCCCGCCAGGGCGCGGTGGCCGACCATGCGGTGATGCTGGTGCTGCTGTCGCTCGGCTACATCATGGTGGCCGGCCTGATCATCGCCTCCATTACCGGATACATGGCGGGGCTGATCGGCGCGTCGAACAGTCCCGTGAGCGGCGTGGGCATCCTCACCGCGCTCGGCATCTCGCTGATCCTCGCCTGGCTGTTCAAAGGAGCGGGCGAGGCCGTCACGAGCAGCCTGATCGCCTTTGCGCTGCTGGTGACTGCGATCATCTTCGGCATTGCGACGATCGCCAACGACAACCTCCAGGACCTCAAGACCGGTCAACTGGTCGGGGCGACGCCGTGGCGGCAGCAGGTGGCGCTGGTGATCGGCGTCATCTTCGGCGCACTCATCATTCCGCCGATTCTTGACCTGCTCAACACCGCGTTCGGATTCGTCGGTGCGCCTGGCGCTGGCAAGAACGCGCTCGATGCGCCGCAGGCCGCGCTGATCTCCTCCATCACGCAAGGCGTGCTCGGCGGGAGCCTCGACTGGTCGTTGATTGCCAGGGGCGTCGGCATCGGCGCGGTGATCGTCGCCATCGACGAGGTGTTGAAGAAGGTGTCGAACCGGAAGTATCACCTGCCGCCGCTGGCGGTCGGCATGGGCATGTATCTGCCGATGGAAGTGGACCTGTTCATTCCGCTGGGCGCGCTGCTCGGCTGGCTGTATCAGCGTGCGACGGAGAGGTCGACCAACGCGGCGTTCGCCGAACGGCTCGGCACCCTGATGGCCACCGGCCTCATCGTCGGCGAGAGCTTGATGGGCGTGCTGTACGCGGCGCTCGTCGCCGGCGCGTCAGGCGCAGGCAAGGAAGACAGCGCTGGCGTGATCGCGCTGTTCAGCGATGTGCCCGCGTGGGCCACGCCGCTGGGCATGGGACTCTTCGCGCTCGGTGTCGGCGGGTTGTATTCCTGGGTGCGCGCGCGTGCGGGCGAGGCGTTGCCGGCAGGGGAAGGGTCGGCTCGGTAGCGGCGGCGCAAGACCGCCACAATCGGCTGTGCGCCACGGAGTGACTGTCAACGATGGAGGCTCAACGGTGACTCGCTGTAGCTGGTGCGGTGACGACCCGCTTTACGTGGCGTATCACGATGAAGAGTGGGGCGTGCCGTTGCATGACGACCGCCGCCTGTTCGAGATGTTGATTCTCGAGGGCGCGCAAGCCGGGTTGTCGTGGATCACGATCCTGCGAAAGCGCGAGTCCTATCGAAAGGCGTTCGACAACTTCGACGCGGCAAGGATTGCCACCTACAAGGCACCGAAGCTACAGGCGCTCATGAATGACGCCGGCATCGTGCGCAATCGCTTGAAGATCGAAGGCACGGTCAAGAACGCAAAGGCGTTTCTGGCTGTGCAGAGTGAATGCGGCAGCTTCGACCAGTTCATCTGGCAGTTCGTCGGCGGCGCGCCGATCGTCAACCGGCTGAAGGCAGGCGACAGGATTGCCGCGACCACGCCCGAATCGGACGCGATGAGCAAGGCGCTCAAGAAGCGCGGGTTCACCTTCGTCGGCTCGACGATCTGCTACGCGTTCATGCAGGCCACGGGCATGGTGAACGACCATGTGGTCGGGTGTGTGGCCAGACGCGCATAGAACCAGCCGACACGCCAGGAACACACACAGAAGGTTTCAGCACATGGCCATCAACCGTCAATGGATCTTCGCCAGCCGGCCGCAAGGCATGGTCGGGCCGGACAACTTCGAATACCGCGAAACGCCACTGAGCGACGCGCCGCTCCAGCCTGGCGACGTGCTGGTGCGCAACAGGACCTTCCAGCTGATCCCGGCGCAGCGCACCTGGATGAACGCCGACTCCGAGTACTTTCCGCCGATTGCGGTCGGCGCAGCGGTCTCCGCGCCGGCGACCGGTGAGGTCGTCCAGTCGGCCAATCCCGCGTTTCCGGTCGGGACGCGCGTGGTCGGCTTGACTCGATGGGAAGACTACTCGCTCATCAAGGCCGACCGGCTCACGATCTCGCGGCTGCCGGCCGACATCGAGCTACTGGACGCCCTGAGCGTCTTCGGCGGCAATGCGCTCACCGCCTATCTCGGCCTCCTGAAGATCGGCGAGCCCACACCGGGCGAGACGGTGGTCGTCAGCGGCGCCGCCGGGTCTACAGGATCGATCGCGGTGCAGATCGCCCGCCTCGTCGGCTGCACGGCGATCGGGATCGCTGGCGGTCCGGCGAAATGCGAGTGGCTCAGAACCGAAGCGCGGGTCGAGGCGATCGACTACAAGAACGAGAACGTCGCCGAGCGACTCAGGGCGCTGGCTCCAGGCGGGGTCAACGTGTTCTTCGACAACGTTGGCGGCGTGATCATGCAGGACGTGATCGATCAGATGGCCATGCACGGCCGTGTCGCGGTCTGCGGTCAGATCGCGCACTACAACACCGGCGCCGCGCCAGGCCCGCGCAACATGTTCCGCGTGGTGTCGCACCGCCTGCGGATTCAGGGCTTCATCGCCAGCGATCTGATGGCCGACCGCGGGGAGGCTCTTCGTCACTTGCAGCAGTGGGCGAAAGACGGCCAGCTCGCATACAAGACCGACGTCCGCAGCGGGTTCAAAAACCTCCCGACGGTCTTTGGCGAGCTGTTCACCGGCGGCAACGACGGCACGCTGATCCTGACGGTCGACTAGCGCTCAGCAGAACGGTCTGACTCTCCATGATCGCTGACCTGAACGATACATTCGGCATCGACGGCATCGCTCACGTCGTCGCCGGCAACGGCGGCCTTCCAGCAGTGGCCGTCACTTCGCCCGCGGCGCATGGCGCACTCTTCCTGCACGGCGGCCAGGTCACCTCATGGGTGCCCGCGGGCACCGACGCCGATGCGTTGTTCGTCAGCCGCCACGCGGTGTGGCAGCGTGACCGTGCGATCAGGGGCGGCATTCCTGTGTGTTTCCCCTGGTTCGGTGCGCACCCCACCAACCCTGGCGCGCCGTCGCATGGCTTCGCGCGCCTGCGTGAATGGCGACTCGCCTCGATCGAGCGACACGGTGATGGTGTTGTGGTGACCGTCGACCAGTCGAGCGACGCCACGAGCCGTGAGCTCTGGCCGCACGACTTCAACCTGCGTCTCCGCGTCGCCTTTGGCGCGACGCTGCAGATCGACCTGACAGTCACCAACTGCAGCAGCGGGACCTTCTCGTTCGAGGAGGCGCTGCACACGTACTTTGCCGTGGCCGATATCCGGTCGACGTCCCTCAGCGGACTCGACGGCGCTCGTTACCTCGATACGGTCGGCGGCCTCCGCGAGGCACGGCAGCAGGGCGACGTCCGTTTCGAGGCCGAGACCGATCGCATCTACTTCGCAACGGATGAGGCCATCATTCACGACGCATCGCGCCCGCGCCGAATCACGGTGACCAAGAAGAACTCCGCCAACACCGTGGTGTGGAATCCCTGGGTCGCTCGTGCGGAGGCGTTCGCAGATTTTGGCGATGACGAATGGACCGGGATGCTGTGTGTCGAGACCTGCAACGTGCGCGATGCGGCGATCGTTCTCGACGCAGGGCATAGCCACACGATGACGGTTGCCGTGGCTGTGAACGACTAGGGGCTCGACAGGAGGAGGCTCGTGGCCAGGCCGGCTTCACTTTCGTCGGCTCGACCATCTGCTACGCGTTCATGCAGGCCACGGGCATGGTGAACGATCATGTGATCGGGTGTGTGGCCAGGCGCGAGTAGAGACTGGGGGTTCTACGGTTCCTGGCATTCCCCAGATGTGGGCGACGGTAGGCGCTCAGGAGCCGCGAGCCGTGCTGCAGCGCGGCGTCGCTACTACTTCGATTGGTAGCACGCATCAACCGATGTAGAGTGCTCCGTCATGGAGTCGCCGAAGGCGCACCGTGTCTCGCCTCGATTCAATCCCATCCTGGGGCTGGCAACCGTCGCCGTTGGGGCGTTGCTCAGCATCAACCTGCTTGCGCAACAGCCAGGTCGGTGGACTCCACCGCTTACGCCCGACAGGCATCCTGACCTTCAGGGCATGTGGGTGAACAACACCATCACCCCGTTCGAGCGGCCCGCCGCCTTCGCTGGCCGAGCACTCTTGACCCCGGAGGAGATCGAGACGTTCAAGGAGCGAGCGGCACGGCTGTTCTCGGGGTCTGGGGACATCGCGCAGGGGGACGATCTTTTCCTCACGTTGCTGAGTAACCCGGCTGAACGGCGTGCTCCGGCTGGAAGCACCGGCGATTACAACCAGTTCTGGATGGACGACGGGCTGGTATTTGAGACGCGCACATCGCAGGTCATCGACCCGCCCGATGGGCGTTTGCCACCGCTGTCGGCAGAAGGCGCTCGTATACTCGCAGCAGCGCAGCAGGCAAACAGAGAGCGCCCGGCAGATGGCCCCGAGAGTCGGCTCACGCAGGAACGATGCATAACATTCGGCCCGGCGAAGATTGGCTGGCTACACAGCCGAAACAACAGCTTTCATCAGATCATCCAGACGGCCGACCACGTGGTTCTGCACAGTGAGCTCATTCACGAGGCCAGGATCATCCCGCTCGACGGACGGCCACGCGTCGCGGCTCAGGTGCGGCTGTGGGATGGTGACTCTCGCGGCCGTTGGGAGGGCGACACGCTGGTGATCGATTCGGTGAACTTCTCGGCGCAGACGCCAATCCGTCCGATACGCGGGTTCCTGATGAACGCGGGAAACATGCATCTGACAGAACGCCTCACGCTGCTGGATGCCGACACGCTGCAGTATGAGGTAACGGTGGATGACCCGACCACGTGGACGCGCCCATGGACGGCGGTGACGACGTGGACGCGCTCACGCGAAATGATGTTCGAGTATGGGTGCCACGAAGGCAACGCCGCCCTCGGCCACATTCTCAGTGGTGCTCGTGATGAGGAGCGCCGAGGAACACCCTAGCGACTGACGTGTCGCTTGTCACGTCCCGCATCCGGGCAGGCGCCCCCTGCCGTGGCACGTAGCGGGAGCGGCTGCAGGGGCGCTCCCAGCCAGCCACTAGCCAGTCTGCACGCCCTGCTCGCGGAGGCGATCGAGCACCCGCGCCTTCGCCGCATCCGTCGAGCGCCACTGATGGTCGAACAGGCTCATGCGGTCGAGCACCACGTCACCGCGCTCGCGCAGGGCCGCGCTTGAAGATATCACTCGGTCGGCGCCAGGTGGCGCTTCGCGAACGCCCGCCCCGATCCGGTCTTCAGGTACTTCTCGAAACGCCGCGCATCGCGTTCGGTGCGGAACTCGATTGAAACCAGCACCGACCACGGGCGGTATGACGCGGTGTGGCCGGACGGCGCCCGGTTGTGCCGCAGGACGCGCTCTGGCAGGTTTCCGGTGAGTCCTACGTAGTGACGGTCAGGGTCCGCCTCACTGCGGAGGAGATAGACGATGCGCTTCTCGAGGGCAGGCAT
>Ga0075152_10002336_pt1 | contig 13466 bp, 22 predicted proteins | sample JI61114C2DNA_FD_70964 | JGI IMG/M metagenome (GOLD analysis project Ga0075152, IMG submission 70964) | Wastewater effluent complex algal communities from Wisconsin, to seasonally profile nutrient transformation and Carbon sequestration -... | ecosystem: Engineered > WWTP > Effluent > Algae...
ACAAAACAACAGAATAATCCTTCAACACCACCTCCAGTCACCAGCACATCAGTGAGAGGATTGAGGTTTGGGAATCTCTTCTGGTATTGAACGATTGAATTGCAAAGACTCGGTAAGCCGAAGGCTCTGGTGTACTGGTGACTATCTACGATTCATCGTGGATGTACTGTTTTGGATTGCTTTGGTTAGTGAATCGATGTAGAACTGTGGGGGTTTCCATGCTGGAGCTCCTTGACCCTACATCAGCATTGCATTACCAGATTGACTGATTTGGTCTCAATGGCCAGCGGTGTCATGATGCTCCAAACTGTCGGCTTCTCGAACCCTTCAAGTCGCTTCGCCCCACGAATCACACTATTCATAATTCCTATTACACTGCCGTATAATACGGGAATGTATCGTATCAATTCTAGTTGACGTTGACCTGCAGCCTCTCCTCCTCTCCCAATGCAGAAATAGGAAGGGTTATGTCGAGGAGCTTTTGGCGTGTGAACTGCTCTGCGAGATAGAAATTGATGTGTTTACTCATGTCCACCTCAGTGAGCTTGAGGAACACGAAGTCGTAAAGCAGTTCAATTGGATCGCTGGGATTGAACATCCGGCTGAGCTTTGCACCTGACTGTAGTCGGAAAATCACGTCGATTCCGCTCTTTGGAAGCTGGGACAGGTTATCTTCCATGGACATCCGAACCGAAAAGTACAGCTCTGGGTCATGAGTGGGATCAAGTTCGAACTTTGGGTAGTTTGTATGCACCTTCTCATCCATGGACTTACCCTAGCCCTTGTAGGCTTCGAACTTCGGTACCTACTTTTTCTATTCGTAAATGGTTGGGTCGTTTGAATCCTCAACATCTTCCTCAGATTAAGATTTCTGACCCATGGATCTCCTGATAGCTCTCTCATACTCCACTTCGTCGCTTCCACCGATATTCAGCTTGAAATTCTTCTTCTTTTTGAGCACTGTTTCGTAGTAGTGCTTGATAGCACTCGCAGGAATCCACAGTTGGTTCTTGTTCATGTGTTCAAAGTCGTCTGGCTTGCTCTGTGGGAAAGCACCCCTGACTACAAAGATTTGGTAGCCGCCCTCTTTGATCGACATGAGGAATGCTGACAGGTAGAATTCAGAAATGAGTTCTGGCATACGTCTGTTGGTGCTGTTGAGGTTGTACCACACTCCATCCACCCTCCTGATGGTGAACCAATGCGAACTTGAGTTGCAGATGAAACCTTATTAACTGGGCAACTGGGCCTTGTCTGTGATTGCTTCGATCGAGGTTATGGTCAGCCCGTTGATTCTTTTGAGTCCCTCTAAATTATTCCTGACACAACCTTCTAGCACTTGGATTGAGTAGTTGCCGTCTTCGGCTACGTTTCCACTTCCCTCCTTGAGGTACTTCGCGAGGTCATGGGTAGCTCCGTTCTCAGACATTAATGCTTTTTCCTTCGCATCAAGCTCTAAGGCAATGTTTGCAAGCGTGACTTCGTTGTAGTATGGCCCTAAGTTGGTTCAGGCACTACCTTGCAACACTGCGTTGATGCAGTGCACTCCGCACATGCGATCCATCTGCTTTTCCCAGAATACCATCTTGCTGCTGCTGGCCTTCATCACGGTTTTGAGTTTAAACGAATCATTAGAGAAGCTGTGTATCGGAATTAGTATTGGTAGCACAGACATAAAGTATCAGTTGGGAGAGAACAGTTAACGCAGCACGCTGACGAACATTCGGATGGACTAGCGATCAGTCAGCAGCTGGATATGTGCAGTCCTCCCGATGAAGGAGTTGAAGTTCGTTTAGGACTTGCAGAACTGGATTCGAATACGGGTAAGGTTTGTGTGAGATAGCTTCGCTTGGAGCGATTCCAGCATTGCTAGGTACGATTTGGACTGCTGGCTGTTGCCTGAACACTGCGGATCCTTCTCAAGTCTTGCTGAACTGTAGCTGACATACTCATCTTCGCGAGAGGCCATCAGCACGACATTGCGAAACCATTGTAGGCCGTCGTTTTCTGCCAGCTCTTCGATGTAGTGTTTCTGGATAAGCTCATATGTACCTTGGTTTGGGCTTCAGGGATATCCTCACAGCACATTTCCTTGAGGCATTCTGCACTTTGCATCTTATTCATCACCCATAGCCCCGTCTTTACGAGCATGCTGCTGTGGAAGACGTATCCTGTATGGGGACTGCACACGCTTACCAAGGTATGCATGCAGCTCTTGTAAAACGATAGGTAGGGAAGTGCTGCCCTCACGACCAATCCACCCATAGAGTGGCAGATAAAGCTGATTGACACTTTCCCAGGAAGACTGTTGACAAAATTCTTGACTTCGACTGCCAGACGTTGTCCCATAACTTCGATCTTGTCCTTGCTGCTTCCTTAGTTACAGGAGGAGCAATAGACCAGCAGTCCCGGGTCGATGAGTTTGAGATAGCTACCTATTCTTTCCATGTCGCTTGAGTAGGCTTGGTAGCCATGGACAAGTATGACAACGCGAGTGCCCTCTGGTGGCTGAACAGGCTGGAGTAGATGATCTAAATCATCCTTGGAATCAAACACAAGTTGGGTTGGGCACTTGCCCTTGACCTATTTTGGTTTGCCTCCCTCAATTGAACAGTTGTTAGCGAGGTAATGATTACGTTCCGTGATAATGGACTCGCGGTGAAGCTCTTCAGAGAAGCGACGACTGGGATACAAGGCAACGAACTGAATGAACTCCTTCCAGAGATCTTCGATCAGCTTCCCCAGTTCCTCGATATCCTTGAGAATACACTCACCCAGTGCCTGTTCCGATAATCTGAAATCGCTGATTTTGTTGGAAGATAGAAACATGCTTGACTTAAGCATGGAGGCTGTGACCTCTGTAGTTGACTATTGACTCGGTTCTGTCAATAGGCTGCCTTGCCTATTATCTCGGTCTCCAAAGATTGACCTGCGCTGTTTACGCTTGATATGAGTCGGCTCCGGAAGCACCCCACTAAGCTTCCTGACTAATGCCATGTTCATAATAGCCACCTCCTACTTATCCTCCAAACTGTTAAGGTATTCTGTCGCAAGTTTCTTGAGAGCCAGCAGCTCATGCTTCAGTCTTTCCACGTAACTATCGTAGAAACGCTGCACTTCATGCTTCGAACCTACATGACTTTATGCTTACAGTCATTCGTGGCGAATTTCAAGAATTCCTGGAAACCCTGAAAGTGCATCGGTAGCATAAGTGGCTATGAATGCTCGATATGAGACATTCGCTGCCGCTCTGACTGCCTTGCCACCATCTTCTGGAGGTCCTCGAAGTTGTTCATGAACTGCATCGACACCAGCCGGATGTATACTGTTGCGTCTACTGCACTGCCGAACGAGAACACGTCAAAGTAAGGTTCGACTCGTTGGGCTGCACGCATCGGGACTTCGATAGTGCACCTACCTATATCGGTAGGCATGTTTCCGAGTACCAGAGTTGTCCTTGCTGATTCCAATTCCACTTCCAAATTGAACTTCGCTTCTTTAAGTCGGTCGCAGGGATACGCGTTGATCTTGGTCCGGAACACACAAATGTCGTCCAGAGCGACTATTTCGTCCTACGGCTTGTTAAGGCTTGTACCTGGTAGCGGACACAAATGCACTTCGACCGGTAGCACTCTTTTTAGAGTAAAGATCGTGAGTACTCATCAAAGGTGTCACGACGACGCACACCTGCCGCCAGGCTTACTTTGTGCATGATTGTGGGCTGCGCAACTACTTTCTACGTTGTTTGCCAAAGGTTACTCCTGCGAATTGGTCATTATGACTGACGGTGAGTCGCAGCGCCAGCTCACAGGGCTGCCTCACCGAGATGTTGCGAAACGAGCGTAAGTGGACTGCGAGTTCTACCTCGCCAACGAAGAACATCGGTCTATTATTATGACCGGTTCAAATTGAGCCCTATATGAAGATTGCCTTGTTCTGATCAGGTGTATAGCACGGAACCAACGTAGCTGGACTCGAACACGAAGGCCTCCAGCGGGAAGTAGTAGTGTACCGAGGAATTCTTTACCTTGAGGATTAGTATGCGTCGTATCACTTGCGTCTCTGGCAGCTTTCCTTCGAAGTCTTCATTGACCATCAACTGAAGGTTGATCGAGAAGGACGAGCTGCCCAATGTATTTACAGCGGTCTGTGCCTGCAGTCTGTAAGCTTGCTGTTCGGTCAAGTCACCGCTAGGAGGGCCGACAAGCTCCACTTCCATCGACAGGCTTGTCTGGGAGTGATTCTTAAACTGCAGCGGTGCTATCTTGACGTTCTTGCGTACTGGAATCTTGAGTACATTGATGCCATTGTTGGCACTAAACAGTTCCTTACCGTTTGTTATTCTGGGTATTTCGCAGTTCATTTCTATCGGTAAGGTCACCGGCTCAAAGCGATTCAGCTGCAGTGCAATACTTCCCTTCAACTGCATCGGCTGCTTAGTCTCAGGTCCCGTCACTGCTATCTTCAAGAGCACCGATCCTCCTGGGTTTATAGTGTATTTGCTATCTACTCGCAACTCTTCCTCGTATTCTTCGCGAAAACTAAAGAAAGCTGGCTATATGCTCTTTGATGAGCTTGCATTATCGAAGGCCCTGACTGACAGAATTGTGGGGGTTCCAAGTAACCCTTTTGGTAGAGTTAATAGCTCAACACGTAGTTCCAGGAATTCCTTACCGCCAGGCAACACAAGCCGACGGTGAAATGCAAGTTCCGTCCTACTTAATTTGATGAGTTCGATGGTGCGATGTTGCATATCCCAAGTCTAGGTGGGCTGTGTCACAAACTGGAGATTGCTGCCGTCTTCTTCCTCTCCTGTTGACTCGCCTGGGCTATCATTGTCTTTCTGTTAATGGCCAAAACGATCCTTCTACTTAGCCTTCTAGGTCTACTTGCCGAAAGTTAAACGACCCATACCACAAGGCGTCGAACCCAAATCGCCGTTGTTTAGTTCCGTTGAGGACTCCTGCTTATCGGAGCTATCAATTCCCGTTCGCATAGCAACTGCAAACGGGTGGTAGTTGTGGATGACCGATGTCATGCGACTTAGCCAATCAATTATATTTATTCAGGAACTTTCGGTACGGGCTCATAGATGCATGATCTGCCTCGTCCCGCTTTCATCATCGTTGTTAAAAATATTTTTGCTTACGATGAGTGATTGTTTCCTTCGTGGGGTTATCTGCGAGCTGTCAGAATTATGTTAAGTCCGCGATAGAGTTCAAATTGGAGTTACATCTTCCCTTGAGCCGCCGATTTTTAGCAGATTGGTATTATAAGTTAACGACTAGAAATGTTGGAGAAGCCACAGCTCAACGACGGTGAGAAGAAGATCGAGAAGTACATAATCAGGCTGAAGAAGCCACTGGGTAAGGGTGCCTACGCCGAGGTGTACCTGGGTCGACTCATTACCAACAATGAGCCGGTTGCAGTCAAGGTCATCGATAAGAAGATCTTCGCTAATCACTACAACCTGAAGAACATTCAGTCGGAGATTGAAATCATGAAGAAGGTGGAGCACCGCAATATTGTCAAGCTGCTCGATGTCTACCAGACTACGAATAACATGTACATCATCACGGAGTTCTGCGAGGAGGGCGATCTCATGCACTTCCTCAAAACGCGCAAGAAGGTGCCCGAACGCGAAGCAGTGAGGTTGCTGAAGGATATTACTGATGGGTTCAAGTACCTGTCTGCGCATGGGATTACCCATCGTGATCTCAAGCCAGCCAACATCCTGCTGAAGAACGGGAGGTGCAAGATCAGTGACTTCGGTTTCGCCAAGAACCTGCAGTATGGCGAGAATACCGTTATGAACTCCATTGTAGGCACTCCACTCTACATGTCTCCACAAATTCTGAACCGTGCACCCTACACTACCAAGTCAGACCTCTGGTCGGTGGGACTAATCTACTATGAGATGCTGCACGGTTTTACTCCCTGGCCAGCCAACAATTAGATCCAGCTGATAAACAACATCATGAGCAGGCAGATAGTCTTCGATAGCTCTGTTTCCGAGAAGAGTCGAGATTGGATTCGCTCGGCACTGAAGATCAACGAAAGTGATCGGATGAGTTGGGACGATGCATTTAACCATCCACTTTTTAGTGAGCTCAACCGTCTGGACGACAATAACAAAGAAAACCTTATGATGACTCCCTCCGTGCATGATCGCAAAAGATCCGTATCGCAGACCAACCGTCGAGATCGTTCACCCAATGCAACTCGCGAAAAGGACAGCGATATGCTCACTACCAACCGTACTCCGCGTTCAAAGATGGATCGAATTATGGAAGTCGTCACACCTTCCAAAAGTAGAAAGGAGATCCGGGAGTTAAGTGCCTTAAAGAATAACCGAATGGACGCCAACCGCTCTGACAACTCACACGTCCCTTCGACCCGCGACTTGCTGAAGCTGCTCAAAAATAAGCCCAGCTGAGCTGATGCCTTGTTTATGCTATAACCTAACAGTTGGTATTATCCGATCGATTGTATATGGGCATTCTTCAATAGGTGTACGTGATCCGTTCTGGTGCCTTGGGCGTGTCGAACACCGTTGGGAACGACAGGATCTCCCTGTTGCTGTAGTCGCTGTCGAAGAAGTCATTGGCTCTCTTGTTGTACGCCAATTCGGTGAGGTACTTGAAAATATCATCAGCGCAAGCATAGTTGGCTTCGTAGTATTCGCGGTAGCAGGGGTACTTAGCCGACGTACCGATCAACGGTGAGTGGTCGTACTTGACAGCTCTGTCGTCATAATAGACCATATCACATCGCCACCATCTCTCGAACCTCATTGCGCAGAGCATGTAGTAATCGGGCATGGAGTAGAAGCTGTTGAAGGTGCTTGCGAGACGCTGCTTTGGTCCCAAACCGATTTGGAAGCTGGTAGTGCGGCCTGTTGGCGAGAATCCCTTCCACTGCTCAACATCCTCGTCCTCAAAAGCCCACGGCTCCAAGACAACGGTGTACATATCTTCGGGCTCGATGAACTCGTAGTTGCGGCTACCCTTGTTGTAATAGAAACACTGCATAGCGGGGATACGCTACCTTGTAGTACAAACGGAACCAATCCTTAAGCTGATACTTCTCCCAAACGGCGTCAGTACGAAGTTTGAAGTCCTTTTCATACTCCTTCCAGTCCACACCTGCATAGTTAACATGCTGTACCCTTGGTGCTGAAGTCGTAGTTCTAGGGCATGCGTACCCTCACTCCATTCACGAATTCAGGGCGCTTAAACTTAGGCATCAGTTGGTTAGCGGTGGGTTTGCTGGTGAACTTTTGCTTGAGCTGCTCGGTCAGGCTGAGGTTGCTCTGCTATTTGGAGTCCGTCGCGGCCATCAAATATATATTATCGCAAGGGAGGTCATCAACAACACTGCTTCGAGTGGGTAACCCTCCTGAAGGAGCAGGTGCCGCCACTATGTTATTAATATTAATTCATGCTTGCGCGACTGCTCTCTCGAAGATTTTGCTCCAACCTCCTACCAGACTTCCTGGCTCTTTCCGAACAGGCAATTGAAGGGCTTTAGCAAAGGCTTGATCAGCTAGAGGAGCAGGGCCGCAACATTGAGTATAGCTGCAAGGATGGGGTGCTGAAAGTTTCGGTTGGCAGCAACCGTATCGTGGTGAACAGGCAGGTATGGTGCATTGCTAATGGAGATTCCCAACCAGCAGATTTGGTACAGCAGCTTGCGTTCTGGACCCCAGCGTTTCAACTACTCAGAGAAACGGTGGGTTAATGCTCGAGGGGAGTCGCTTCCCGAGGTGCTAGAGCGAGACGTACTGCCCTAATGATACGGACTGCCTGTGCTCTGAGATAATATTAATAAATAGACGGACTTGTTGCAGTAACATGAGGAGGCAGCCCAGCCCGAACTAGTAGCAGCCGGAGGCCGAAACAGTTGCTCGCCTAAACGACCTTCTGCGGGTAGTGAGGCAACGCGAGTAGAACTATTTCAAAGTGGTGGATTTCATAAAGCGCAACATCGACTCACTCGGCAGACAGATGGAGCAGCTCACTATCGTGCATAAGTTCCTCAGCTCGGTGGATGCAGCCGAAGCCGAGCTTACTGGGCAGGAGCAAGTACTTATCAATTAACCCAGCAACACGGCTCCACACTGCAAGAAGTAACCCTACTCTCTTACTCAGGTTAGTTGGCAGGATGGTCGTGAGGTTATTCGAACTATTCGAAGTGTCTCTCAATCGCGTTCGTGGCACATATTTCTGTGGGGAGAGGCACGAGGGAGACTACCTTGCTCTCAGAACGCATCTCAATAAATCGCTTGGTCTGGAGGCCCTCCAATTCGGGATTGTAGCTCATGCAGTGCTCAACTACAGTCGCTCGAAGTTCAATGCCGAAGTGGAACGGCTTCGACGCTACCTATACAAAATCGAACACGGCGCGGATATCGATTTGAAGCGCTATTACATGGGCACTGAAGATGTGGATAGCGACCATTCACCGGACAGAAACTAAAGGGAAGGATCCTTAAAGAAAAAGAATTCTGACAGTCGTAAGCAATCAAAGGACTCCAATAGGCAGAAGAAAGACCAAAGCAAGTTCAATCGGTCCAGTGAAAAGTAAGATTCGCCGTCTGCAGGCCGAACAGCGACAGTGAGCAAGATCATGAAGTTGTACAATGTCTTGGATCCAAGTCGCACACAGTTTCTTGAAGATATGGTGTATACCGAGTCGGAGGAGGCTCACCGCAGTCGCCTACTCAATAACCTTTGGGAAAAGAATAGGGCTATAGATGAGCAGATTAAAGAATACCACAAGAAAGTATAGTTTATGGCTGATAAGATACGGTAGCTGAAGCAACCTCAGCCTAAAAGTGATTGCTAAGCCAGCGACCACAATTCAGCGGAGCGCAGCCGTTCCAACATGTTTCGCAGCGAGGCGTCTATCAAAACCAATAACTTTATTATTTCCAAACCGAAGAAGGAACTATCACTGTTGAGAAAGTCTCGCAGAGACCTCACCGAGGATATTGTGGGAGAGCAGACTGACTTTATAGTGAATTCTGCTGGCGAGTATTCAAGTGGTGCCTAATACGCTTCCGATACAGGCATGTACGCTCCATATACTGACCGTGGTGGTGTTAAACCCTAAGCAACCAAGCGGCCTGTCTCCAAAGCTTTGTTAAAACGCAAAGGGTTTCCAAATTTAGGGTCCCGGCCCAGCAGCCGCAGTGGTCTGAATGAGCAACCTCTCGAAAGCTAGCCGACGAAGCAAATGAAATCGAAAAGTAGCTCAAAGAACAACAGAATATTCATTGTAAAAAGCCCAACACTCTTTGAAGACCAAACCCTGCAAAGCAGAATGGTTATCGTAAGTAATACTGGGACGATTCTTAACAAAAAATAATCCTAATTGAACGCCACTAAGCTTCGTAACAGACCCTCAAATAAGCGGATGAGCAGATCAGTGTTGGTGCGCTAGTAACGCCCCATCGAACGTCCCTCCAAACCATAACGCCACTAGCAGAAGCCAGATATGGAGAAACCACCGCAGGCAGATCCACTGATAAAGTCAATCTTCAATGACAAGCCGCCTATGCTGGAGGACGGGATAATCTTCGATTCATAGCGTGTGCGGCAGTTTGGTGCTCGCAAATAATTCAACCTCCGGTTAAAGAAGCACATGAAGAAGAACATACTCGTATCGGACCGGCTCTTCATTGAACAAACCAATGAGCAGATCAACAGCTATAATTTTTGACTTATATTTTGTATTGGGTTAGTAGGGATGCTTTGGCTCCAGCCGAACTCATACGCTCACACACACACAACCATCCTCAATGCGCAGGCCGCGGTCTTGACGTCAGCATATCTCCCACTTTCCGCAGCCAGGCTTCTTCGAAGCTCGTCTCCAGCCGATGGCTTGCTTTTGCCGTACATAAAAAGCCTAACAGCCAGTCGTCGCTTTCGTTGTCTTGGCATTCCTCTTGCCGCTGTTACCTGTCGGAGTCTTCCCCCCGATCATCCTCTTGCCTCTCCATGGACTCCATCGGCTACCGGAAGAACCCCCGAACTATATCGAAGTTGGGTAGTGCTGATACTAGCAGAGCGAGGGTCGTGCATGTCTGCGTCCGCTGCTTCTGGATGTAGTTTTCCCATTCTGCTAACAGCGGCATGACGTGCGGGTTTGCTAGTAGCAGGAACAACACTGCTTTCTCGGCAAAACTGCCGCACTCGAACATCTCCACGTTGTTTTCGAGAATGAACGAGAAGGTCTGCTCGATTTGGGCGCTGGCTGACTGCATCCGTTCGTATAAGGCAGCGACATTCTCCAGTATGCGTGTTTCGCAGTTGGGACCATCCTCGCTAACATCACATTCCTGCCTAAGCCACTAGATACCTCAAGCTGCTTCTCGACGAGGGGGTTGAAAGCACTGTAGATGACCTCACTGGAGTCAATCTTGTCGGCGACTCGCATCAAGTTCTTCTTGACATTGTGATACTTCTCGGCGTACAGCAGCATACTCTCCAGAATCTTAGAGAGCTCATGCTGGCAGAACCGCTCATCCTCCTGCTACTTCTTAGTCTTCTTCTTCTTGCGACGGTTCTTCAGGTGGTAGACGTTCTCGTAGTCTGTCGCAAGTTCCTCGTTGATCTGCTCGGGTGGCAGAGTAGGGTCATCCGCAAGCTTCTTTAGTTGCTAGCCTAAGTAGCAATCCAGGTAGTACTCAGACTGGCTAGGTCATACTCCATCTTGACTTACAAGCAGCTCATCTGCACGAATCGATTTCTTATTGATTATAAAGCCTTTTATTGTGGTGTGTACTCGACTCATCGGCATGGCTAACGACTGTTCAGACACCTCCAGGGTGCTCGCCAAATTTGCCTACAACGGATACGGCAGTTATCCCAGTTGCGACGGTTTGTTTAAATCTGATCCGGAGTCTCGGAACCAAGTATATAATGCAGCGGCTTCCATTTCCACAGTTGGCTGTGATGTGTCTGGCGGTGGCTGTGCGAGCTGCCATTGTTAGTCAAGCAGCTGTTGGTTAGCAAACTGTGAACAACTTCAGCTATCAAGCACAGGATTGGTGGGCGAATAACTGGCCCCTGTGTAGTACTGGGCAGCTGCAGTCGCCCATCGAAATCGAATCGGCAGGGGAGTTCCAAAGCATCGAATTGCATCTGTCCTTCGAAAATGCCGACAGACCTTTGATGATCCAACCCAACGGCTCCATGCGTATTGAATACGGCTACGGGATGCTTACAGCAAGGTACCCTGGTGAGGAAGAGTCTATCTACCAATCAACGAGCATCAGCTTCAAGACTCCCGGGGAGCATTCAGTGGACGGTTAAAGAGGGGCTCTCGAGATGGAAGTTCGATTTAGAAAAATCTAAGGCAACGGTAGTCCTTTAGCAATACTTGCTGTTCGAATAGCAAGCACCATCAATGCCACCACCGATCTTTGGGAGGATCAGCTGAAGGCAGGAAATGGTCGGTTCTTCCAGTCCAAGAAGGTGAATTTTGGCCAACTAATGAAAATAGTTAAAGCGAAGCGATTGTTTGTATATCGCGGTAGCCTTACCAGACCTCCCTGCAGCGAGATGGTCCTTTGGATTGTCACAGAAGCGATTCTGACTGTCCGGCCGAGCTCCTTAGCCATAATGTCAAGTTTGATTAACCAAGGCCGCCCAAATAATCGGGTTCTTCAGCCAACCAAAAGCCAGGTGATATACGCTGCTGGCAACCTAGAATGATTGTGGCAAATAATAATACGTCAGCAACACAGCTGTAAGACATACACCAATAATTCGTTAGCCTTCATGAATATTGACCGTGTACGATAACCTTTATGTTTGCTGAGAGTTTGAGTCGCTGCTTTCTCCTTTGTTCGGGAAAGATACACCATAGGCACAATCACGCTAACAGCATTTCAATAAGTGTGTCTATGTTGCCTTTGGTACTGTCCGTGATGTCGCCGCATTACTGCGCAAACTCATTCCATGACCTACGGTATACCACCCGAAAGTTGATCTTCTTACCGTGTCTTCGAAGTAGCATCACGGTGCCTGCCGCTCTGCGCTTATCCATTGTTATATTGTGACTGATTATTTCAAACTTATGGCTACTGCGGTGCTAGACTACAAGCAGCTCTACGAGGAGAAGTGCCAGGAGGTCGATGAACTCATCGAGCAAGCACAAATATATCAGGGTACGAACCAACTTATCGCAGAGTAGAGCACCACGATAATCGGGGAGTTTGAGAATGAAATCAAGGAGCTCAGAAAGAAGAATGAGGCACTCAACAGATAACTCACAGAGGTGAAGGTACAGCGAGGCTGAGTCAGGAAAAGCGCAAGAGTGGCATGATGGCTTTGGAACGTGAGCTGGACCACATCAAGAAGTAGCGGAATGACTTCCAGACGAAGTTCTACGAATTTCAGAAGAAGGTGGTGTAGTTGGAGAACAACAACGAAACACTAGAAAGCGAGAACAGAGCTTCAAAGATGATGCTAGCAGAGTACGAGCATCGAGTCGAGAAGACGATGGAGGAGTTAGCATTGCTGCAGACCGAAATGGAAGAAAACAAATCTGCAAGCCAGTAGCAGATGACACGACTTCGCAGTCAACTCAAGTAAACAGAGGAGGAGCTGTATGTGGTGCACCTCAAGCATCAGAAACACAACGATGAATCCGAAAATCGCCGGTCAAGGCTATCCTCTAATTCCTTCAGCTCACAGGACGATGCGACAAGACTGCACACAACCAAGCCAGCAGAACTTGGTGACAACCTCGCCAACCTGGGTATCATCAGTGTTACGGTAGATTTCAAGAGAAACAAGGACGCCCCATTCCAACAGACAATCAAGCTGGTGACCAACCTGATGGGAGAGCTGGACCAGCGTGTAACCTTACTGCGACGATCAAAGTAGTCGGTGATCAAGGGCGTTGCCTGATCCTGCAGACCGCTTAAAATATTTTATTGCTCAGAACTTATAGAAAATGATGCAGTGCAAGCAGAAAAAGAACCCGTCAGCCTTCCTGCGCAACACCTACAACATTCTCATGGTAGTGTCACCACTGATTTAGATGGACGAGCTTGCCGCTATCATCGGGTGGACTCTGGATGGTGCTGCGTTTGAAATTCGAGATCTCCCTCGCTTCGAAGCCGAAGTACTACCGTTCTACTTCAAACATCACAAGTTCAGTTCGTTTGTGAGGCAGGTACCAAACCAGTCCATTCAGCTCAACATGTACGGGTTCCACAAGCTGCGCTACTCACAGCACGAAAATACTTTCCAGCATGAGAAGTTTCGCAGAGGTGCTGACCAACTGATCGAAATCAAGCGCAAGCCTTAGAAGAAAAAAAAAGCAAGAGCGCCACCCACCTGTAGTGAACAATCCGTGCGGCAGGACACCATTAACTAGCAGAGTCCGACTGGTCAGCAGTCTTCCGAGGAGTGCTCTTAGCCGTCTATTGAGGAGAAAGAACAGCTAGGACT
>Ga0075152_10002338_pt1 | contig 13464 bp, 10 predicted proteins | sample JI61114C2DNA_FD_70964 | JGI IMG/M metagenome (GOLD analysis project Ga0075152, IMG submission 70964) | Wastewater effluent complex algal communities from Wisconsin, to seasonally profile nutrient transformation and Carbon sequestration -... | ecosystem: Engineered > WWTP > Effluent > Algae...
TGAAATTGATCCGTTATTTTCACCGGATGGAAAAATGGCTTTATCCCAAAGCTTCCTGGGTGTCGCATACCAATGAAATGCGTATGCAACGTTTTGAAAAAGATATTACCCCGGCAATCGTCAATACAAAGTATATATTTCCGAACTATCCACCCATTAGCTGGTTGAGACCCGCTAAAAAACAAATGGGTAATCCTGTAAAGATCGTTTATGTTGGTGCATTGAGTTTACATACCATGTACACGAAAGAATTTGCAGATTGGGTATTGAAGCAACAGGGAGCGGTAACCTGGGATATCTATACGGCTAATATAAAAGCGGATGCCCGTGAATATTTTACAAACATGTCAACTCCGTTGATAACATTACATGAAGGCATTCGATACCAGGGCCTCCCGGATGTATTGGCAAAATACGATGTTGGGGTGATCCTGTATACAGGCCATATTGATAATTATATTTACAATGCTCCCAATAAATTATTCGAATACATGACTTGCGGATTGGATGTTTGGTTCCCGGATGTCATGAAAGGCAGTTTACCTTATGTAACTAAAGATATTTATCCCAAAGTGATTGCAATGGATTTTACTAAGCTGAACCAGGTAAATTTAACTGTTCTTGCCAATCATGATGACCTTGAATACAGGCAACCGGGGTATTTTTGTGAGAACCTGTTGGAATCTTTGGGGAAACAACTTTTATCATGAGTAGTGAGAATATTTGAACGGACTTCCCATGTCAATAACATTTAAACTTATAAATACAAACAGTTGAAGAGTCTGCCACTTTTGATCATTGGCGGTATGATCATGGTATTGGTGTACCTGGTTTATTTTCATACTGCACCCGAAAATAACGGTGCCGATTACCTGTTTTGGGGTAAGATGCATATTATTTTGAGCACCATCCCGGCAGTGATTTATTTTAATGGATATACAAGGAAAAGTATTTTCCCTTTCATTGCATTTGTTTCTTTTTTCCAATTGATTGCCTTCGGGTTGCCTGTGTTTTTTATCAGGATCAATAGTTTCCAGATGAATGATGTATTGAATGTAGAAGCGATGGAAATTGGATTCTGGGGCTTATTGATCTTTTACTTCACTTATTTTTTCATGTATCCATATCTTTTTCAGCGGGTCAAACCATTTATGCCGATCCCAAAAACCCTGGATACCGTTTACTTTAATGTACTGATAGTACTGGTATTGTTGATATATGCCTTTTCAAAATTCTTTCAGTTAGTAGCCATCAGGCATCTTGGTAATTTCAGTTTATATGTTTACCTGGGTTTTACCATAACTAAGCTAATAAGAAAGCGGGCAAACCTATGGGAAATGCTCATCTTTGGCTTGGTCCTGGGTTTTGAGTTAGTAGACAGGCTTACTTCAGGACTGATTGCGGAGCTGGCAACCCTCGTGCTTTTCCTCAGTCTTATTTTGATCCTGGAAGGTTCAAAAAAATATCTCATAGCTGTATTCATGGTTCCCTTCCTGATATTTTATGTACAATTCTCGAGTGTGAAAGGTACCTATCGAAACATTGCATGGTTTGGTAAAAAGACACTTAGCTATGAAGAAAAAGTGAATCTTATTGCTGACCTGATCGAGAAAGATGAAAAGAAACCTGATTTTGACGACAAGGAAGGAAAGGATAACTTTCTTTGGCGATTCTCTTATCCCATGTCGGCCCTTTCCCTGGTGGTCACCAAAACGCCCTCCGTTGTTCCTTACTGGAACGGTGAAACCTATCTTCCGTTCTTCACCAAATTTATACCCCGGGCCTTATGGCCAACCAAGCCGGAAGAAAACATGGGCCAGCGATTTGGGAAAACCTATCGCATCATCAAACAACGTGATAACGCCACATCCATCAATACGCCCATCCTTACTGAACTATATATGAATTTCGGGGTGAAGGGCTTTTATATTGGTATGTTCATGCTCGGCATATTCTTTGTATTCCTGGATAAATTCTTTAACAGCAAGTCGGTGACCTACGATAACCAGATTGTAAACATGTCGATCATTTTCCCGTTGTTGATCATGGAGTCGAATTTCTCCCTGATCTATGGCAACCTCTTCCTTATTTGTATAAGCTTATTCCTCATATTCAGAACGATCAAGAAATAGACAAAGGTTTTCTGTATCGTCTATTGGTTTACATTATATATAACACATCGGTTGAGAAAGTTCCCCATCATATTTAACATCATCATTCCTGTCATAGGCGCAATAGGGTTGCTGTACTATTATAAAGGCAGCACCCGGAAAGGAACCGATATCGGGCTGGGAGAGGGTACCATTTGTTATACGCCTTCGGTTGATCAGTATCCTATACATATCATGAGCCCGGTAGGAATGGATTCAATGAAAACGGGATACCAGCACCGCGGAAGCAAGCCCGTCATTCTATGGATTGGCAATTCACAATTACATGGCGTAAACCAATTTCAACCTGGACAATCCAATTGCGTAGCGTTTTTATTTCACCAGTTGAAAGCAACCAACCGTGAAGTGCTGGGCATGAGTTATCCCAATGCCAACCTGCAGGAATTGCTGATGTCGGCTGTTTATTTTTCTAAACAGGTGCCGGTAAAAGCGATCGTTGCACCCGTTTTTTATGATGATATGCGGGAAACCGGCATTCGCAATGATCTGCATGATCAGCAGATGTTGAATGCCATTGCGAATGAGCCTGCTTATTTTAAGGAACTGAAGGAAGTGAATAAATTGTTGGTGGATACTAATACAACGCATACGGCTACAAATGACTATAACGGTATCCGTGAAACGCTGCAGGATCGTTCCGAAAGATTTCTCAATAATAAATTTGATGAACATTGGGTAATCTGGAATAGTCGTGCCGATTTCAGGGCCAGGCTTTTCAATGATCTATACATAACAAGGAATATGCTCCTCGGCATTAAACCAAACAGTGTACGCAAGATGATTCCCGGTAACTACCAGGATAATTATGCGGCTTACCAGGGCCTGTTACGGTATTGTAAAGAAAAAGGCATCAGACTGCTTATATATATACCACCTATCAGGAATGATGTAACCATCCCATACGATATGAAAGCTTACCAGGCCTTTAAAGACCAGGTAAAAACGGATTGTAACAATGCTGGAGCTACATTTCTCAATATCGAGAACCTGGTTGATAACAAGTATTGGGGTATGAAGAAATCTACCGGCAGTTTTAATGGAAAAGGGGAGGTAGATTTCATGCATTTCCAGGAACATGGACATCAATTGATTGCAGATACAATTTTTAAAACCATTGCCAACTGGTAAGCATACATGATTTTTAATTCGCTTAGTTTTTTACTTTTTCTGCCACTCGTGGTGATATTGTACTGGCTATTGCCCCGTACGACCAGGGTATGGATGCTTACATTGATGAGCCTGGTCTTCTATGGTTTCTGGAAACCAGAGTATACCTTACTCCTCATTTTTGCCGCGGTGCTGGATTATTTTGTGGCCCTGGAGATAGCCCGGCGGGATGATCCACGAAAACGAAGGAATTTTTTGATCTTCAGCCTTGTGCTGAACCTTGGCATACTATTCTATTTTAAGTACCTCGTTTTTTTCAGCGGCAACCTGCAGGATGTTTTAAATGCCTTCGGCAATCATTCGCTGATTTTTCCTCACCTCGAGATTCTGCTTCCCATCGGAATTAGTTTTTATACTTTTGAAACGATCAGTTATACAGTTGATGTTTACCGCAGGCATATCGAACCCGAGCGTAATTTTATGCGTTATCTCTGTTTCCTGGTGTATTTTCCGCACCTGATCGCGGGACCTATTTTAAGAGCTGCAGATATACTACCGCAGCTGGCTAAACGCAATCCTTTCAGGAAAGAATACTTATCCGAAGGATTTAAAAGGATCGTATATGGGCTGTTCCTGAAAGTAGTACTGGCCGATAATATTGCCCCGATGGTTGATCATGGTTTTGCCATGGAACATACAGCTATCAGCGCCATTGATGTTTGGACCCTGGCCTTCTTGTTTGGATTCCAGATATATTTCGATTTCTGCGCTTATTCGCATATCGCCATTGGTTGTGCGAAGCTGATGGGCATTACATTCTTTGAGAATTTCAATTTCCCTTACCTGGCTGTATCACCGAAGGCTTTCTGGAAACGCTGGCATATCTCACTATCTAACTGGATCAAAGATTACCTGTACCTGCCGCTCACCGGGAAGAAAGTGGTATACGATCAGCAACAGGCTATTTCTGAGATCAATAATTCGAGTACGCTCAAGGGTTATACGGCATTGTTTGCCACCTGGGCCATCATGGGTTTCTGGCACGGCGCAAACTGGACTTTTATTATTTGGGGACTTTATCATGCTATTTTAGTTACCATTCATAGACTGATCATTCCTGTTACGGCTGGCATTTCTAAACGGGTAAGAAATATTGCGGGCTGGTGTATTTCCTTGCCATTCCTGATGTTGGGTTGGATCCCATTCCGGGCAGGTAGCATGACAGCACTCACTGGTTATGCAGGAAAGATCATACAGCCTCATGGTTATACCTGGCTGGGATTAAGAGAGAATGTATACCTGGTTACCTTCCTGGTGTTGTTAACGATCATCATTGTATACCTGTTGAATACTTATGTAAAACCATTGATAGAAAACAGTGTATTTGGACAGTTATTGAATACCCTTGTAATGACGGCAGCCATCGCACTGGTGATTATTTTCCTGAGGCCGATCAGCCAGTTTATTTATTTCCAGTTTTAAAGAAAATTAAATAGAGAAAAGTCACTTCATTGAATTCAGTAAAAAAAATATTTGTAAGCATTCCCTGGTTTCACCCGGCTTTTCGGGCGGGTGGGCCGGTGCAGTCTGTTGCCAATATGGTGAATGAACTGAAGGAAGGATATGAGTTCTATATTTTCTGTGGCAATACAGATCTCAATAATACATCGCTGGAGAATATTGAAACTGGTAAATGGATATTGTATAATGATCATACAAAAGTGTGGTATGCTGCTTCGTCTAACCGTAGTAGTGTATTGGTAAACCTGGTAGAAAAGACCAGGCCCGATGTGTTGTTCATCATAGGTGTTTACTCCTGGCATTTTAACCTGGTTCCCTGGATATTTTGCAAGGCGCCAGTGAAAATATTATCGGCCAGGGGCATGTTGCACCCCGGTGCTCTTTCACAGAAGAATAGCAAGAAAAAAATATTCCTGAAACTGTTCAAGTTGTTGGGCATGCAAGGCAAGGGAATCTTTCATGCCACAGATGAAACGGAGAAAAATCATACCAGGGAGATCATGGGCCCAGATGTAAAGATTCGGGTTGCGGGTAATTTTCCGAGGCGGTTTGAATCAGGACAGCCGATCTTAAAGAAAGCCGGAAGTCTCCATCTCATCAGTATTGCGCTGATCAGCCCTATGAAGAATCATTTGCTGGTATTGCAGGCATTGGAAACCGTTACTGCAATGATCGTTTACCATATCTGCGGACCAGTAAAGGACATGGAATACTGGCAGCAATGCCTGGAACAGATTAAAAAATTGCCGCCAAATGTAACCGTTCATTATCATGGCGATATTCCGCCTTCTAACGTATATGAATTTTTATCTGCGGGCCAGGTGTTCATCCTTCCCAGTAAAAGTGAGAACTTCGGTCATGCTTTTTATGAGGCGCTGAGTGCCGGAAAGCCGGTGATCACCAGTCATTTTACGCCCTGGCAAAAACTGGACGAGAAACAAGCTGGTATGAATATTGAGTTAACTGCAATGGCTGTAAAGGATTCTATTGAACAATTTGCCCGGATGGACCAGGCAACGTATGAAGCATGGAGTAATGCTGCAGTAGATTATGCGGCCGATTCCATTAATATACCATCGCTGCAGGAAAGTTATCGGCTTTTATTTAATGCATAGTTGAGTTAAAAATTTTGACATTGAACTTATTAAAGAATAAAGAATTCACCAGGTACGTCGTAAAGTTCATCCTGATCTTTGCCATATTGTATTTCGGAACACTTGCATGGATTGGGTTTGCGGCGCCGGGCGGATTATATAGTCCGTTTATAGCTGAATACCTCGACTATGTAAAATGGATCAGGATATCTTTACTGGAAGGAAGTAAATGGCTACTGTCGTTATTCGATATAGATACATATCGTACAACTGATTTCCGCCTCAGGTTTCCACAGGGAAGAGGTGTGATCATGGCCTATGACTGTGTTGGATATGGTGTGATGAGTTTCTGGATCGCATTTGTTTTCGCATCTACGGTACCGTTAGTAAAGAAATTCGCCTGGACGCTGTTGGGAATTACCGTGATCTGGTTCATTAATATCAGCCGCGTGAGCCTGTTGCTGGTTGCCATCAATCGCAAATGGGCCATGCCGCTTGGTTGGGATCATCACACCTGGTTTAATATTGTTGCGTACATCGCGATATTTACGATGATGTATTTTTTTGATAAAAAACGAGTAGTAATTAATAAAGAATAATTAATAATTAAAAATTCATTTGGGATGAAGATTAATTGGTTATCTGATCCTGCATCCTGTATCTTGTATCCAGTATCCAGTATCCAGCATCCAGTATCCAGCATCCAGTATCCAGCATCCAGTATCCAGCATCACCCTAACAACCACCACTACATGATAATCATAGGCATTAACGCTTACCACGCCGATTCTTCAGCAGCCATCTTTGTAAATGGAAAGATGATCGCGGCCATTGAAGAAGAAAGATTCAAGCGGGTAAAACATTGGGCCGGTTTTCCCAGGCTGGCCATTGAATTTTGTATGAAAGAAGCGGGCGTATCGTATGAGCAGGTCGATTTTTTCGCCATCGGCAGGGATCCCAAAGCTAAGTTCATCAATAAACTTTTATACCTGGCGGCCAATCCGTCGGGTAGTTTTAAAGCGGTGAAAGACCGGTTGGCCAATAGCCGTAAGGTTGCTTCCATTCAAAATGAATTAGCTGAAATGTCCGGCCTGCCTGAGTCTTTGTTCATACCCAAGATCAAACAGGTAGAGCATCACCGTAGTCATCTTGCTTCTGCATTTTTTGCATCTCCATTTGATGAGGCCGCCTGTTTATCGATCGATGGTTCGGGTGATTTTTCAACCACCATGATCGGCACGGGTAAGGGCAATAAGATCCATGTTATAGATTCAGTTGATTTTCCACATTCCCTTGGAATTTTTTATACGGCATTCACCCAGTTGCTTGGTTTTCCCCATTATGGCGATGAATATAAAGTCATGGGCATGGCGCCTTATGGCGAAGCGAAGTATACCGATCAATTACATGATGTGGTGAAGCTGACTCCCGATGGATTATTCAAACTCAACCTCGATTATTTCCGCAAGGGCACTGCAGGCGTGATATCGTACGGCGAAGATCATATTCCGGTAGTAGCGCCCATGTTCAGCGACCTCATGGTAAAAAAGTTTGGGCAACCGCGGGCAAAAGACGAGCCATTGAGTCAATACCATAAAGACATGGCAGCGTCGGTGCAAAGAATGACCGAGATCGCCATTTTTCATATCCTGAATCACCTGCAAAAACGCACGGGACTGGATAGTGTATGCATTGCCGGTGGTGTGGCACAGAATAGTGTGGCCAATGGTAAGATCACCCGAAATACGGGATTCAAACATGTGTACATTCCTTCAGCCGGCCATGATGCGGGTATTTCAATGGGAGCTGCTTTATACGTACAACAACAGTTGCAGGAAATGCCCAGGCAGGAGCCAATTTATTCAGCCTATACAGGCAGCCGGTTCAGTAATGAAGAGATTCGGGCCATTCTTGATGCTAAAGGCATCGCCTATACGCAGTTGAGTGATGAAGAATTATACGACCAGGTAACGGATTGCATGATACAGGGTGGTGTAGTGGGATGGATGAATGGCCGGGCAGAATTTGGCCCACGGGCATTGGGTGGCCGTTCGATCATTGCCGATCCGCGTCGAACGGATGCAAAGGAGATCCTCAATTTAAAGATCAAGCGCAGGGAAAGTTTCCGCCCTTTCGCACCAAGTATCCTGAAAGAATATGTTGGTGAATATTTTGAGCTGGATGAGCCGGTTCCCTTCATGGAAAAAGTTTTTCCCATCAAGGAATCGAAGCGAAGTGAAATACCCGCCGTAACGCATGTGGATGGAACGGGAAGGTTGCAGTCGGTTGATAAAACCGTATCGCCAAAATATTATGCACTGATAGATACATTCAGAAAAAAAACCGGCGTGCCCATTTTACTCAATACTTCTTTCAATGAAAATGAACCGATCGTAAACAGTCCGGAAGAAGCACTGGCCTGCTATTTACGCACCCAGATGGATATGCTGGCCATTGAAAACATCCTTATAAAAAGAAAATAGGCAGAATAGCCACGCAGGTTTAGCAATAAACCTTTATTATTGTACAGGATTTGTGAAAAAATGTTGTGCAATATGAAAGTGACCCTCATCACTGCTACTTATAACTCCCAGAAATACCTGGAAGACTGTATCACGTCTGTCATACGGCAGGGTTATAAGGATATTGAGCACATCATTGTAGACGGAAAATCGTCGGACAATACTGTAGCCATCATCAAAAAATACGAATCACACATAGCCTGGTGGGTATCTGAAACCGACCGTGGAATGTATGATGCCATCAACAAAGGAATGAAAATGGCTACCGGCGACGTCATTGGTATTCTTAACAGTGATGATATGCTGGATTCCGATGATGTGATTGAAAGCATCGTAAAAGCATTTGAAGAAAAGCAGGTTGACAGCATTTATGGCGACCTGGAATATGTGGATCCGGATGATACAAATAAGATCTACCGCATCTGGAAAGGCAAGCCATATAACAGGAATCTTTTCCGTTTTGGCTGGATGCCGGCTCATCCCACGTTTTATTTTAAAAGGGTATTGCTCGAGAAATTCGGCGGCTATGAAAGCCATTACTATAGTGCCGCGGATTATGAATTCATGGCCCGTTATCTTTTCAAACACCGGATTTCGGCATATTATCTTCCTAAACTGATCGTGAAAATGAGGCGTGGCGGGCAAAGCAACAGCAGCCTGCGCATCAGGCTCCGGGCCAACCGCCGCGATTACCTGGCGATGAAGAAAAACAACATTCCTTTCGCTTTTTTTGTTTCTATACTAAAGCCTTTAAGTAAATTGCACCAGTATTACCGGAAGTAACATTGGTTTACCAGCAGCGTCGGATAATAAACTGATCTTTACTTCTGTTTATAGCGGGCTATATTTCTGATAACCATTTCATATTCTTAACAAGAACATGTTTTCTTTTTTCAAAAAAAAATCTGCTGAGCCCGGGGAAATCTATTTTCCGATCAAAACAGACATGCATTCGCATATTCTGCCAGGTATTGATGATGGTTCACCCGACCTGGAAACATCGATTATGCTTATTAAGGGATTGATGCAACTGGGCATTAAAAGATCCATCGCCACGCCACATATCATCGGCGACCTGTACCGCAATAATCCCACGACCATCAATGCTGCCTTAAAAAAACTGAAAGATGAACTGGCCAGGCAGAAGATACAATTTGAAGTGAGTGCAGCAGCTGAGTATATGCTCGACAGTTACTTTTTTGAACTCCTTCAATCAAAAGAACGGTTACTCACGGTAAAGGATAACCTGTTGCTCACCGAATTTTCCTATGCTTCCCGTCCCGATGACCCGGGAAAACTTTCCTTCGCCATCATCATGGAAGGATATACGCCGATCCTGGCTCATCCCGAACGTTATCCTTATTTCTACAATAATTACAAACAGTTCCATCACCTTGCAGAACTGGGTTTCCTGCTCCAGGTAAACTTACTCTCCCTCACCGGTTATTACGGCAAAGAAGCCGCCAAAGTTGCCCAATATATTATCAAGAACGACCTCGCCAGTTTTGTAGGCACCGATCTGCATCACGAACGCCACCTCAATGCATTGAAAGATAAGCGCACGATCGCGTTGTTTAAAAAGCATTTGGGGGACAGGCAGTGGAATTTGATGTAGAGGAGGATGCGGGATACAAGATACTAGATACTGGATGCTGGATGCTTGATACTTGATGCAGTGTCGTAACTTTCGGGTTCTTGATCCTAACGGAATTATTAATTATTAATTACTAATTATCAATTAATAATACAGCTCCTAAATAATCCAATCGACAATCTCATTCTCCCACGCTGCATGATAGGGGGTTGAAATTTTGATATAATTATCCGTATAGCCTTCCATCATCCCGTTTTTATTTACACTTTCAAAAAGCACTTTACGGGTTTGCCCGATGTGTTGTTCGGTAAAGGCCTGCATCTTGGTATAGCTGAGGTTGCGCAGGATCTTGTTGCGTTCATGCCTTACCGATAGAGGCACTACCGGTTTGATCTCCAGTGCCTGGGTATGATCTCTTTCTGAATACGTAAATACGTGCAGGTAAGAGATGTCGAGCTGCTGAAGGAATAAGGCTGTTTCGGCAAAATCTTCATCCGTTTCACCCGGGAATCCTACGATCACATCGGCGCCAATGCAGGCGTGTGGCATCATTGCTTTGATCAATCCTACTTTTTCGGCATATAGTTCCCGCTTATACCGGCGACGCATAGCTGCCAGTATCTTATTGCTGCCGCTTTGCAGGGGAATGTGAAAATGCGGCATGAATTTTTTACTATTGCTGATGAATTCGATCAGTTCATTGCCTAATAAGTTGGGTTCGATGGATGATATGCGAAAACGATCAATATAAGGCAATGCATCAAGTTGCATCACCAAGTCGGCAAAATTTTCTTCATGTTTTTTCCCGCCAATAAATCCCTTCCCAAAATCGCCCAGGTTAATACCGGTAAGCACAATTTCCTTTGCACCGCCTGAAGCGATCTCTTCCACATTCTTCAAAACATTTTCAATGGATTCGCTGCGGCTTTTACCACGAGCTAACGGTATGGTACAAAAGCTGCAATTGTAATCGCAGCCATCCTGTACTTTTAAAAAGATACGGGTACGTTCTTTGAGAGAATGCGATGCAGTAAACGTATTTACGTCTTCAATATCGCAACTGCAGATCTTTCCTGCATCATTTTTACTCAATTCTTTCAGGTGCGCCGCAATGTTGAATTTCTCCGCAGCGCCCAGCACCAGGTTCACCCCGGGAATAGCGGCGATCTCCTTTGGCTTCAACTGCGCATAACATCCCGTGATCACCACCATGGCTTCCGGCGCCTTGCGCTGGATCCGACGCACCAGCTGCCGGCATTCTTTATCGGCATTGTCCGTCACCGAGCATGTATTGATCACATATACATCGGCCACCTCATCAAAATCCTTTTTTTCAAAGCCGTCATTTTCCAGCAAACGACCGATGGAAGTGGTTTCGCTGAAATTAAGCTTGCAGCCAAGGGTATGTAATGCGACTGTTTTTTTCACGGCGCAAAAATACGTAAGAAATAAGGAATAAGGAATGAGGAATATGAAATGAGGAAGTGGAAGAGTAAACTTAATTAGAAGGGACTTAAAAATTTGGAATTCAATCTATTAAGAATCGCAAACCCTTAAACCCTCAAACCTTTAAACCCTCAAACCCTCAAACCCTCAAACCCTTAAACCCTTAAACCCTTAAACCCTCAAACCCTTAAACCCTTAAACCTTTAAACCTCCCCAACAACCTATAAAAATTTCCTCCTACCTTGCACCGTGATGAAAAAATATCTACCATATATCGTGCTCATTGCGGCGGCCATGTTCTTCATCTGGATAAAAAAGAACCAACGGGGTAAAACTGAAAAGACCGTTATACCCATTGAAGCGCCACTGGTAACGAAGGGCAGCGACCCTTTTGTAAGAGATACCGCCCATCTCATTTACAGCAAACACGCCAAATGCCGCATGGATTGCAGGGAAATAGATGAATCGGAAGTGAAGGAGATCATCGCAGCGGGTGAGATCAACTACCAGAAAGTAGAGGAAAATGCAAAGGGCAAAACCTATCCATTGGAAGGCGTTACGCACGACAAGCAACGCGTGCGGATCGTAGTGGCGCCACATGACAGGGAACTGGTGGTAGTGACCGTCATAGATTTAGATACCGAATGGAAATGTAATTGTTATTAAATTGCCCTTTCAAGGCCTTTTTATACTTTTGAATATCAAAAGAGCGGGATTCCGACAATTGTGAAATAGATGAAAATAAAATCGTTCCTGGCAAAACCATTTGCCAATTATATATACCGGCAAACGAGGAAGGGGATGCTAACGGCAGTGGCCGATCAACAGCATATTTTTGCCCAGCTTATTAAGACTGGCCAGAAAACCCAGTTTGGTAAAGATCACCAGTTTGCCCAGATTAAGTCCCACGACGATTACGTAAAACAAGTTCCCATCCGCGACTATGAAGCTTTCAGGACCTACATCGATCTGATCAAAGAAGGAAAACACAATGTGTTGTGGAAAGGCGTGCCAATTTATTTTGCCAAAACGAGTGGCACTACGAGTGGTGTGAAATACATTCCCATCACTAAAGAATCTATTCCAAACCATATCAATACGGCCCGCAATGCCCTGCTTTGTTATATGGCTGAAACGGGAAATACCAAATTCGCCAATGGCAGACTTATTTTCCTCAGCGGATCTCCTGAATTGGAACGCATCGCAGGCATCCCAACGGGAAGGCTTAGCGGCATAGTGAATCATCACGTGCCCAAATACCTTCGGGCAAACCAGCTTCCATCGTATGAAACAAATTGCATTGAAGACTGGGAACAGAAACTGGATAAGATCGTGGAAGAAACCATCAACCAGGATATGACACTCATCAGCGGAATACCGCCATGGATGCAGATGTACTTCGACCGGCTGATGGAAAAATCGGGCAAAAAGATCGGTGAACTGTTTCCCAATTTCAGCGTGATGGTACAGGGTGGTGTGAATTATGAACCTTACAAAGCCAAACTAACGGAGAGCATTGGACGCCATATCGATACCATCGAACTTTTCCCAGCCAGTGAAGGATTTTTCGCTTTCCAGGATTCGCAGAAAGAACCCGGCATGTTACTCAATACCAACAGCGGCATCTTCTTTGAATTTATACCAGTGGCTGAACTTGGAAATGAAAATCCCACGAGGCTTACACTCAAAGATGTAAAAGTAGGAGAGAATTATGCCCTCATCATCAGCAGCAATGCCGGATTGTGGGCTTATAATATCGGGGATACGGTTAAATTTGTTTCTACTACGCCTTACCGTTTGGTGGTGAGTGGCCGTACAAAACATTACATATCTGCCTTTGGCGAACATGTGATCGTGGAAGAAGTAGAATCAGCCATCCTGGATGCTGCCCGTGCCGAAAATATCCATCTCACCGAATTCACCGTGGCGCCACATATCAGTACTGACCATGGCAAGAGCTACCACGAATGGTTCATCGAATTTGAAAAAGCACCATCTGACCTGAAGGG
>Ga0075152_10002341_pt1 | contig 13457 bp, 12 predicted proteins | sample JI61114C2DNA_FD_70964 | JGI IMG/M metagenome (GOLD analysis project Ga0075152, IMG submission 70964) | Wastewater effluent complex algal communities from Wisconsin, to seasonally profile nutrient transformation and Carbon sequestration -... | ecosystem: Engineered > WWTP > Effluent > Algae...
AAGCTACTCGTCGCCCGTACTACGCCCCGTCGTCGTGACCTGGCCGGCTTCTGCGTACCCTCCCTTTTGTGACGAGGTGGGGGCCTCACCCCCCACTACTTACGAGGGTGTCGCCCGAGCGCCGCGGGAGCCTACGGCCGCACCGAGCCGGCCAAGAACGTTGGGGGGGTAGACTTCTGGCCCCACGACTCGTCCGTGCCCCCGCCTGGCGCCAGGGGGATCATGAAGGGATGCACCGATTGGCCAAGTCAGTCTTCTACTCCTTCCACTACGAACGGGACGTGCACCGCGCCCAGCTCATCCGCAACATCGACGCTCTGGAAGGTCAGTCGTTGTTGAGTTCGCAGGCGTGGGAAGAGCTGCGCAAGGGCGATCTGGGCATCAGGGACTGGATCCAAGCCCAGATGGCCTACAAGAAGGCCGTGATCATCCTGATCGGGCAGCAGACGACTGGGCGACAGGGGGTCAACTACGAGATCAGCAAGGCATGGGCCAGCCACGAACCGCCTCTGGGGGCACGCGTTCACGGCCTCTCCTCCATGGGCACTGTGGACAGGCCAGGTTGCAGCCCATTCAACTCGGTTTCCGGAATCCAACTACTCGATCCCACAGTGAAGGACGCATGGGGCACTCTCGAGTCAAAGGCCACGGACCAAGAGTTGACTGAGAACTTGGAGTTCTGGTCTTCCCGAGGAGTCACGCGTTCGTGAGTCCAGTTGCGCAGTCTTGCCCCTTCTGTGAGATCGTCCGGCGCGAGGATCCTTACGCCCGCGAGGTATACCGCGACGACCACGTGGTGGCGTTCTTCCCGACGAAGCCCGCTACGCTAGGCCACACGATGATCATTCCACGCCAACACATCCCCGACTTGTGGTCGCTGGATGAGGAAACGGCGACATTCCTTGCCCATGCGACGCTTCGGGTGTCGAAGGCCGTCCTGTTCGCCCTGAAGCCAGGCGGCCTCAACGTCATCCAGTCCAACGGCGAAACGGCCACCCAGACGGTCTTGCACCTTCACGTCCATGTGGTTCCTAGATGGGAGGGAGACGCGTTGGGAAACATCTGGCCCGATGAGACGCACTTCACCGACCACCAGAAGGATGACGCGCAAGAACGAATCAGGCAATCGCTCAAGCGGGCGTCGACCCGATGACCAGTGAGTCGTCGTCCAGTGATGAGGACCGACGCAAGCACCTCGACTTCATCCAAGCCGTCGTCACACGCATGTCGGCGGCATCGTCAAGCGCAAAGGCATGGCTACTGCCGGTCGTGACTGCAACCTACGGATACGCGCTCACCCGGAACGCTGAGTCCGTTGCCCTTCTCGGCATCGCCGCAGTGCTGCTCTTCCTATTCTTGGATGTGAACTACCTCCGACAGGAGCAGGCTTACCGGCGCCTTTACGACGCTGTGGCCAAGAAGACCCGCGACGTACCCCTCTTCTCGCTTGACCCCTCAGAGGCTGATGATCCGATCGCCGACACTGGGAGTCTTGTGGAGAAGGTAAAACGCATCGTTAGCCTGTTGTTCCCCGGACGGGAAACGTGGCTTTCGTGGTCCATAGGACCCTTCTACGGGCTTCTCCTCCTAGCTGGCGCGGCGATATTCCTCCGTGCATGGTTCGTGTCTGTTGGCGGCGCGTGAGCCCTCGCGGCGAAGCCAGTCGATGAGGGAACTCGCGGTACTGTAACAACGAGCAGTGCTAGATTCTACTGCAGGAAGGGTCGGCATGAGGAAGGACGTTGGGTGGACGGGGTGATCGCGGATAGGCCGTTCCGCGTGTTCATTAGTCACTCATCTCCAAATTCGGAGGCACGAGAACGCCTGACTGAGCTCGCAAAGCTTATTGAGTCAGAGCAACCGAATGTACGTGTGCTTTTTGATCTAGAACAGATCAAGGCCGGGGATTCGTGGCGCGAGCGCATCTCTCTCATGTTGCATTCGTGCCATGCTGGCGTGGTGCTCCTCGACGAAGCCGCGGTCGGATCGCCTTGGGTTCTCACCGAGACCATAGTCCTCGCCTATCACAGTTGGGCGAATCCTCGGTTCAGGTTCATACCAGTGGCCATCGGCGACCAAACGCGAATCAGGGAGATTCTAGGGCAAGGGCGAAGTACGCGCGACCCTGGGTCTGCCTCCTGGGATACCGTGGGAATGGAAGAATTCCAGTTTTGTTCAGGGACTTCAGCAAAGGACATCTGTGATCAGGTTGTCAGATCACTGGAAGTCACAGGGGAACTCCCGAGCGACACGCTGGCCGAGAGACTCGCCGATGAAATAGAGCCACATCTCGTGAGGGCGACCGGACCCAAGGCCGTCGCGACAATCGCCATGCTTCTTGAAGACCAAGCCCGATACTACGATGGGAGCGATAGCTACCACGCTGCCCTAGGATTGGTGCGGCTCATGCTGAAAAGCCCGAGACTCGCCGTTGTTATGGCGGAAATTGCCAAGACTCGTTCCCGCGCAGTTCCAGGCGATGACTTGTTCATCGCTGACACCTTGGCCCCGCTCCTAGTCCCAGCGGTCCCTGCGGCCGTCATAGCCCGAGCGGCGATCGAGGGAAGTTCCTTGCCGCACTCTAGTATCGCCGTCACCGCGTGCCCCCGGCATATGATCCCATTATACCTGCGTCGTGGACACCTTCCAATACAAGCACCCCGATACTTGTTCGTCGCGAACACTCACGGATCGTTCGCAGGCCTTCGCACGGAGATGCGTAAGGTCGCGCGAACCCTCTTGCACTCGACACATATCGACGATCTGCCTGAGCGATTAATCGATGAACTGATCGGTGGGATACCGTATCTGATCCTACCGTCGGCGGGAAGGGATCTGCTCCGAGAGATCGCGGCGTCCTTTCCAGATATGGTAGTCATTCAGTACCACCGACACAGTGACCGCGCTTCGATTGACGTCCCCGAAGTACCGAATGTCCTTACCGAAGATGAAGAACTCGAGGTTCTTCTTGATTACTTCTCATCAACACTGAATCAGAGCGAAGATTGGGGCTAGAGTGGAGCCGATATGTGATGTGGCGACGACGTCGGAGCATGAGGAGTCCGATGCAATCCGGTATGTTTATCATGATGAGCGGATTTCCCTTGCGGTGGATGTTGCCCGTGCCATTTCACGACCGTTGTTGGTGACGGGTGAACCAGGCTCCGGCAAGTCCACCTTGGCAAGGGATGTTGCTCGAGGATTGGGATGGGCCTTCTTGCCCGTTACCTTCACGTCTCGGACCACGCTTGACGATTTAGTGGCGAGGTTCGATGCTGTGTCGAGGTTGGCGGATGCACAAACGTATACATTGGGGCCCGACGAGCAATACCTCGTCCCCGGGGCACTGTGGTGGGCGTTTGATGGCGACAGCGCATCGAGGATTGTTTCTCAGAAACCAGCTATGCGTCAATCCGTGGACCCCCGACAGGATCCGCAGCGTCACTCGGAGGGCATCGTGCTCCTGCTCGACGAGATCGACAAGGCGGAGCCGGATATTCCAAACGATCTATTGGGTCCCCTCGATGGTGCTGGCCTGTCGGTACCCGGCCGACAACTCGTCGAACCACAAGGTAAGATCTTGGTCATTATCACTAGCAACGGGGAGCGAGCCATGCCCTCCGCATTTCTTCGACGCTGTGTTCACCTGGATCTTCCGGTTCCACAGGGAGACGTTCTGCTGAGCATCGCGCGTGCCCACTTCGGGACAGCCGATGAGGAGCTATATCAGGCAGTCGCGCAAGAGTGGTCTGAAGCACGTGAGCAACATCAGTACAAACAGGGACACACCCCATCGGTGGCTGAGTATCTTGACACGGTCCGAGCCTGCATCGAGTTGGGAAAGTCCCCGAAGGACGACGTCTGGGACGCCATCAGGGCTATCTCCATGAATAAGTTTCACTTCTCTACCCGCTCTCGTTGGTAAGGAGACTGGCCAGTGCGACCCGTTATCGGGTGGTCGGATTTCGCGGTCGCGGCTAATGTCCTGCGCATCGTGGATCGAAGGAAGTTGAGCGCAATCGCAACAATGCTCGGCCTAGAGTACAGCGTGAGTGCTGACGTGCCACCGGTAGGCGCCGTGCGCGAAATGCGTCGGTCACCGGACGAATTGCCTTGGCAGAGCATGGCGACGTTCATCGAACCCCCGTACAAACCTGCTGTCGATTCGTCCCACGCCAATACGACCACTAGACCCGAAGAGACGGTTGGTGGCGCGCACGACGCTGGCGAGGCCCCGGGCGGGGCCCTGACCTTCTTGTTTTCGGTGACTGAGGCGCGTGGGGCGACATTTGTGCCCCTGATCGACAGGCGAGTAGTCAGAGCTGCATTATTGGGAGCGTTGAAACAGAAGGCTTTCTCCGATCGACCCGACTTGTCGGCCCTCGTTGACGAGGCCTCGAGGGCTCGACCAATCGGGGTCATACCGATGGAGCCCGAAATGAGGATACGTGGTCGCGTTGTCGCTGTGGCAGACATGAGCGAGGCGATGTCTCCCTATCACGAGGATGCGCGCGACGCCATTAGGGAGTTGTCTCGCGTGCTCACACCGGACAACTTGCGCGTTGTTTGGGCAGGCGATGCAGACGTGCTTCACCCAGAGAACCTTATGCGTCAGTGCATGGGGAGTGAGCGCGCCCCCCAGATACTGGTATTCACGACGTTGGGCTCGTTCGGTGGTTTCGGGCTGGGAACGCATTACAAGCGAGCGTGGGAGGGTTTCGCCCGCCTTGCCGAGAGGGAGGGGCTCGATGTGACCATCGTCACTCCAAGGCGACATGTCAGCTTGCCTTTCGATTTGACTTCAGTGCGTTCAATCGCGTGGGAAGAACTTCCGAACATCAACTCACGGTTCGGCCGCTCTAATCGGAGGACGCAACCGTGAGGCCGATATTGCCAGAACCAATGGCTGAGCAAAAGGTACGTTCCCGAGCTTCACGCTTCGGAGTGCGGATTTTGTATGAATTGCAGAGGGTCTACCCGGAACTGGTTTCACTCGCCAGGATTTCCAGCGTCGCAAGCATCATTGACCCTCCCTTACTTCGCCAATTGCGCTTAGCGTTCCCGGGACTGGACGGCACACAAGGATTGCTTGATCCGGGAATCGAAAGCGACCTCTGGCACAGCCCGCTAGTCGAATCCTCATCCCCGGCGCACATGGTCCTGCAACCTGACGTTCTCGCGATCCTCAGGGGGCAATTGTCCAGGACGGAGTACCGCGACGTCGCCCTCCGTGCTCGGAGTGTCGTTGAGTCAAGCCATGCGCACGAGTCAGCATTTGTCAGGCTGGAAGAGGTTCTGATCTGGGACTACATTCAGCGGGGGGGCGGAGCCGCCGACGCCTACCTCCAGATCCTCAAGCGAGAGGCGCGATTATCTCCAGGCGCAGAGTCCATCGTGACGGCATGGTTCATTCAGGCCAGCCGAAGATTACCTCGTGCCGCGGCGCAACGAATCGGAGTTGCCCTGGGTGAGGCCAGGCGCCCATCAGGCGCACCACTTGGCGCTACGGTCAGCGCCGACGGCACGACGTTCGCCTTGTGGGCGCCTCGTGCCACCCGCGTCGAACTCGCCCTGGCGGACGCCCGGCGCCAGCAGACCAACCACGACCTGGCCCCTGCGCCGGACGGGGTGTGGAGCACCTTCGTCCCCGGAATCGGCGAAGGGCAACGGTACGGCTACCGCGTGCACGGCCCGTGGAGCCCCGAGACCGGCCAGCGTTTCAACCCCGCCAAGCTGCTGGTCGACCCCTACGCCCGCGCCATCACCGGCGGCGTCGACTACGCCGGGCCGATCAGCGACCACACCGCGAAGTCGAACTTCCTGCCCGACCCCACGGACTCCTTCGGTGCGGTGCCTTTGAGCGTGGTGGTGGCCGACTCGCCCCCTCCAGTCCCCCTCGCCCGCCCGCTGGGCGCGGACGAACTGGTCGTCTACGAGACACACCTCAAGGGGTACACCATGCTTCACCCGGCGGTGCCTGAGCACCTTCGGGGCACACTCGCCGGATTTGCCTACCCGGCCGTCATCGAACATCTCCTCCAACTCGGGGTCAACACGGTCGAGTTCCTGCCCGTCCACCACTTCGTGCACGAGCCCTTCGTGATCGGCCGGGGCCTGTCCAACTACTGGGGCTACAACACCCTTGGGTTTTTCGCCCCTCATGGCCCCTACTCCAGTTCGGGCACCCTCGGGCGGCAGGTCGCCGAGTTCAAACAGATGGTCTCTGCGCTACACGAGGCCGGGATCGCCGTCATCCTCGACGTTGTCTACAACCACACGGCTGAGGGTGGCCACGAGGGGCCGACGCTGAGCTTCCGCGGGATCGACCAGGCCGGCTACTACCGGCTCACCGACGACCTCCGCGCCGACGTCGGGGCCGAGGGGCGGAACGGGCTCGACACGGCCCAGCCAGGAGTTCTCAAGCTGGTCCTGGACTCCATGCGGTACTGGGCCACTGACATGGGGGTGGATGGCTTTCGACTTAGTGAAGCAGCTGGGTTGATCCGCGACGAAGCCCATCACGTACGTCAGGATCACCCGTTCAAGCAACTGGTAGCTGCGGACCCCGTACTCTCCACGAAGATCCTGATCGTGGACCCCAACGACACCCTCCCGAGCGGGTATCAACTCGGTCGATGGGGTCGGGGCTGGAGCGAGTGCAACGACCGGTTCCGCAGCTTCGTCCGCGATTTCTGGCGCGGGGCAATCGGCGGCGTCGAGGAACTGGCGACCCGGCTCGCCGGCTCGGCGGACATCTTCGACAATGACGGCCGTCCGGCAACCAGTTCGGTCAACTTCGTCACGGCCCATGACGGCTTCACGCTGCGCGACCTGGTCACCTATGACCTCAAGCACAACGAGGCGAACGGCGAGGGTAACCGCGACGGGGCTGACGACAACCGTTCCTGGAATCACGGTTACGAGGGCGAGACCTACGACGAGGCCATCAACCAGGCCCGGCACCGGACGGTGCGCAACATGACAGCGACACTGCTGCTCTCTTCCGGGATCCCCATGCTGCTGGCCGGCGACGAGATGGGCCGCACCCAGCATGGCAACAACAACGCCTACTGCCAGGACGCCCCGCTGTCCTGGGTCAACTGGCACACCCGCGAGGACTGGGACGACCAGTTCGGCCTCACATCGACCCTGCTGAAGCTGCGCGCCGACCACCGGATCCTGCGACCCACCACCTTCCGGACCCGCTTCGAGGTGATGGACGCGCGCGGCCACGGCCTCGGACGCACCGAGTCCGCCTGGTTCAACGAGCACGGCACCGAGATGTCCCTCGAGAACTGGCACGACTCGTCGCGGCGCAGCCTGGGCATGTACGTCTCCGACCGCGAGGAGGCGTTCTACCTGTTCTTCCACGGCGGCCACCACGATCTCGAGGTGGTCCTGCCGGGCGAACCCTGGTCGTCCGGCTACCGCATCGTGGCGCACACCGGCGAGCCAGCCGAGTTATCCTCCCGGGCGCTCGCCCCCGGGAGGAGGCTGGTGGTGCCCGGACGAACCGTGGTCGTCATGAATGCCACAGTGGCCAGCCGCCGCACGGACAGCCAGTCGCGCAGTTGACCACCCCGCAGAAGGGCGGGTGATGCCGGGACGCTTCTCCTTGAAGCCGCCGCCAGGCGGGATCGTCCAGCACTTCTTAATCCAGCACTCCTTAGACGCAGGACTCCAGACATGGTGGCCGCAGATCAGTTCCCTTCCGCGGGCTGGCAAGGGGATCCCTTGGGCTTCCCCGCACGATGGGTGACAAAGTCGAGGAGCGGTCGCACTACATTCCTCCGAACAACTGCCGCAGCGACCAAGAATATCTTGCGGTGAGCGAAGGTGCCGCAGTGAATTGCCCCGCTGAGCAGGACCCTTGCGCAAGGTTCCCCGGCCGCATCGAGGGGCCGCCGTGCATCAATTTTGGCACCACGTCAGGAGTCCTGAGACGAGGACGAAGCTGTAATTCCTCAAAATCCGCCCGATCGTGGGGTGATCGAGGGCGGGCATCGTGTCAGTCAGCACCACGTGTTGCTCCAACAAGCGCAGCGACCAGCGCGTGTATCACACGCTGCTACAAGCTGGGTGCGCGGGCGGGTCCGCCCCGTCGCCGAGTGCGACGGCTCAGAGTGCCTCGGGCGGGCCGCTCGTACCACGGCGATGCGGGTCGCCATGACGCCCGCCCCATGGGTTGACAGCGGTGGTTCTAGCCCTAGACCCCACCCAGGCGCCGATCTTGACGTTGAGGCTTTGGCGCCGATGAAGGTGCCGCGGCCCGGGCCATCAGCCGATTGCGGGCACGCGGCACTCGCCGCGCTCGTGTGCGCAGGCACGTGACGAGTTCACGCTTCAGCACCGCCACCCTCTGCCGTCGTGACCGTCCGATGAAATCCGCGGGGGGATGTTGGCTGTCTCACCTGTGGAGATCCCGGTCCGGTTCGGGGCGGAGCGAGGACGCGAACGTCTGCTCGTACAGACGTTGGGAGCGTTCCAGCACCGGGTCGGCCACCGCCTTTTCCAAGGGCGTCCATGGGCCGTCTTCCGCACGCGACGAGAGTTCCTCTCTGATGTGGTCGCGTGCTTGCTGGATGCGTCGGCGGGCGGTGCTCTCGGATACCCCGATGTCCTCGGCGATCGCGCGGGTCGAGTGGCCTTGCATTGACTGCACGAGCGGTTCCCGCAGGGTCGGGGGCAGCTGTTCAACCGCCTGCGCGAGGGTCTTGATGGCCTCCCGCTGCTCGATGCCGGCGTCGGGGGCCGGCGCGCGGCTCGCCGGCTCTATTCCGGCGAGGGCCACGGTGGTTTGTCGGGGGCTACCGACGCGGCTCCGCGGTCGGACGACACCGGAGTCATCGACGCCTCGCCAGCGACTGTGCTCGAGCGTTGTCCAAGCGTACTTGGGCCAACGCTCGGGGCTGGTCCGCTGGGGGTCGAACAGGTGGGCGGCGCCCATCAGTTCGACGAACATCTGGCCGCGAACGTCGGCGGCATTGGGAACGCCTCTGGTCTGGGCGTAGGCCATGGGGATGACCGAGGCGACCAGGTCCGTGACTGCCTGCCTGCCCTCGACGACGAGTTGCGGCCAGCGCGAGGGGTCGATGCCCCGGAGGATCTCGGGTGGGTGGGTCAGATCGGCGGACGCTGCGGCGACGCCCAGGTCCCGGGCGCGGCACAGCGCCAGGATCGTGTGACCCTCGAGAACGGTTCCGGGCCTAATCGACGGCTCCCCCAGACTGGCCGAAGCCGGGGCCGACGCGCTGGGTTCCCGGACGGTTGCAGGCGGGGGATCCGCAGGCCTGTCAGTGGGCAGGGAGCCGGGCGGGGCCGGGGGACGCAGGATCCCGGGGTTGGCCAGATACTCCAGGGCGAGTCGGCTGATGTTGGCCGCAACGGGCTTGGCCGCGGCGTCCTGCGTGAGGTTGGCGACCAGGACCGCCTCGCCAAGGCTCGACCGCAACAAGGCATCCAGGCGGACGTGAGCGGGTTCGTTGATGTCGAGGCGACGAGTGAGTTGCCGTACGGCCAACCCCACCTTGAGCATGACAGCCTGGTCGACGCTACTGGCGCCAAGATGCCGGCCGTCGATCTGGCCTAGGGTGGTCTGGTGGGCTCGGGCGAGGTCCCGGATGCTACCAAGCAGCGCGTCGCTGTACGCCTCCGGCAAGGCCCCCGACTGCCGGGCCTCCCCCACCAGAGCGTGGGCGTCCCGCAGGATCGCCAGATGTCCGAGCGCCACGCTCCGACGCACGATCGCAGCATCCTGGACGGGTTGCACGGCCGCGAGCGTGTCCTGCCACGCTGCCAGACCGACACCAGCCGCGGAGCGGCCGGCTGGAGCATGGATCGCACTGTCGAGCGCGGTCTCCCCTGCCAGCAGCCAAGTCTTCGCGCGGTCATCCGGCGTCCGGACGCGCACCCAGTGCGCGAGTTCGTAGGCCACCTGGTTGAGGGTCGCGACCTCGCGGCGTCCATCATGGCCAGAGGCAGCTTCCAGGTCGCGAGCCACCCCGGCAAGCGCGTCACCCACGCCGTCGAGTGATGGCGCGAGCGTGGGCCTCACGCCGGGCGTCCGCATGGCCCCGGTCGTGGCGGTGGCCAGCAGTGCGACCGGGTCGTGGGCGGGGACCGGACCGAGCGCGCGGCGGATCGCCACGAGGGTGTGCACGGTCCGTGTCCAGTCGGCCATCAGATCCAGGGTGAGGGGCGGCTCCACATCCCACTGGAGGTGGGCGAGTTCCCGCCGGACGGTGTCCCACATGGCGCTACTCCCGTGGCCCCATCGCGGCGTCCAACTCAGGACGGACGTCGGCCAACAGCACGCGAAGGCGGGTCATGTCGGGCAGGTCGACGGCGAGGGCCAGGTCCCACGACTGGGCTTCCCGAAACGCCTGATCGATACAGCCCAGCGCATCCAGACCAGCAAGCCCGGGGACCTCCACGGGCCGGTCGGTGGGGTGGGTGGCCGCCATCAGCAGCGCGATCCCCATCGCCTCCTGGATCATCGCGGCGACGTCGTCGAAGCGGTCAGCGGTCAGCATGGTCGCCTGCCCGAGCAGGAGGTCGACTGTGGCGATCGACTCCGCGGGGATCAGCACTGGATTCATGATGGGGTTCCTTTCCTTCCGGTGGTGCGGCGACCGTGGAAGCTCCCACGAGTCCCCTCGCCCCTACAGTTGGCGGACGGTGCCGCCAGACGCCACTGTCCACAGGACGAGTTCCGACCCCGCGCCGCGCGGGTGCAGGGACGGCGTCCGTCGTTGGCCGGAGGTCGGGCGGTCCGTGCAGCCGGACTCCGCAGCGCCGGCGCCGCGACGGGTCGCGTCACCTCGGAGACCGCCTGATGGATGAGGCGTTCGTGGTGCGTCGTGGTCCAGGGCAGCAGATAGGTCAGGCCGATCACGACGATGATCCCCACGGCGGCGGGGATCCGGTCGGCCTCGATGCTCTGCCAGATCGCGACGCCGGAGACTACCGGGCGCACCCGCCACGCGAACCCGATCAGCGGCAGCCGGGCCAATCCGTGGGCGAACCCGACGACGAACGAGCCGAGCACCTGCCACGGCCATGTGAAACACTGGTAGGCCACCTCGAAGCGTCCCGCGGACACCAGTTGACGCAACCGCGCCCGGACCAACAGCGCAGGCAGGTCCGCTCGGCCGACCCACGCTGCGGGCACGATCAGGAGTCGGCGTCCGGCCTGCCCGATCCCGGCACCGTTCCGGCGGGTCACCAGGACACGCACCTGCAGATCCCCGGGCACCACGATCGAAGCCGACGGCCGCCGGGCCCACCACAGCAGGCGGACGACCGCCGGCTCGGCCACGACCGCGGCCACCGTGCCGCCGGCTACGACGGCAAGGACTCCCCACCGCGCGACACCGCGCAGGGCTTCGATCACCATCAGCCACAACAAGGCGGCAATCAGCACCCGCGGCACCTTCACCAGCACCCCCGCCAAGCGCAGTTCAGCCGTCCGGAGCGGGTACCCGGTTGTCGTCATGATGTCCTCCTCGGCCTCCCGATAGTCGGGAAGCTACTGGTCGGCTCCGACAGTCCCGGACGCAGGTGGGCCACCCGCCGCGGACGCTGGCAGCGCCGCGAGCTTGACCAGCCGGGCGGCGTCCTTATCGGCGAGATCGCACCACCGGGCCGCCTCGGCCACGCTCAACCCACTCGAGGTGAGCGCCTTCAGGGCGGCGCCCGCGCGCCGTTCGGTGTCGGCGATCAGCGCGTCGCGCTCGGCAAGGGCGGTCATCACGACGGCAGCGAGTTCCTCCTGCTGCTTGACCACGTCCGCGCGCTGCTGCCGCAACCGGGCGACCCGCTCTGCGGCGCTCTTGCGGGCCTGTTGCCGGATTTCATTGATCGCCATCCCCGTCGCCCCTCCCCAAGCCCGCCGGCCGACACGCCGGTTCACCCTCCCTAACGGGTCAGGCGCGCGTCTGGTGGACTCGCAGGTCGACCGTTCAGGGATTCATGTCGTCGTGCAACCGGACACTCGAGAGCTCGATGCTGCCGTCATTGAGCAGCCAGTAGTGCAGCCGCCGCGCGGACGGGGTCTTGACCTGCAACGACACCCGCCAACAGGTGGCACCGTCCTCACGCACCCGAGGCGGATCATCGCCCCCCGGCCCCGACCGCAACTGGTGCGCCTCCAAGCCAGCCAGCTCGTAGACGCGGCCGGTGAGGACCTCGACGATCACGTCCACGACTTTCGACCGCGCCACCCCCTCCACCGCAGACCACGAGGCGAAGAAGTCTGGCCCCACCGTCCAGGGCGCCAGCGGCAGGGCGTCCTTCTGCTCGGCCGAGACACGCCGCGCCCACGCCAGGTGGACCTCGAACTCCAACTGCCTGAGCGGGTCACTGAACAGGGCCTCGTCGTTCAGCGAGCGCCCCAGTTCGCCCTCTGCCCGGGTGAGCCGTGCCTGCAGGGCTTCGCTTCGGCGGGTCTCCTTACGCACCGCGGTCCGCAGCGCCCCCAACTCCCTCCGCGCCTGCCGCGCGGCCTCCCGCTCCCGCTGCAGTTCCTGCAGCAGGGCGTCACGTTCGATCGTCAGGGAATCCAGCGCCTCGGCGTCCGCGCGTACACCCCCAGCGAGGGGCAGCGAGGCGGGGGCCGGCGGCGTCCGGGTCGAAGGCACTGCCGCCAACGGCGGCACCACCACGGCGGGGACCTCAGGGACCAGGCTCACCAACGCGTCCTCGTCCTCGACCGGGGACACCAGCCACGACGGGCCCCCGCTCAGGATGCTGGGCGCCGGGAGCGGCACATCGTCCGGGCTCACATCCACCAGCGACAACTGCCAGTCCTCGGGCGACTCACCTCGAGTCAGTACGCGGGCGACGACGACCTCGCCCTCGGTGATCAGCGTCCGCAGGTCCACCTGCCGGGCGGTCACCACCACCCCCTCCGGTTCGATGACGACGGGGAAGTCAGGGAACAGCTCGACCACGCACAGGGCCCGCTCCACCGACCGGGTCAGCCCGAGGACGACGCTGCCCACCTGATAGTCCGCGAGGGCATCGCCCGCGGCCACCAGCATCGGCGAGACGTCGATGCGGCGGCTGTCCAGGTCGAGGGTCCCGGCGATGGCCATGCCCTTGGTCAGGACGCACGCCTCGTCCACGTCGGGAGCGACCAGATCGGTCCACACCGACCCCATGCCGGACGCCCCCCGTGTCAGGTGGACCAGCCCGCGGCCAGCCGTCACCCCCAGCACCGTTCCCTGCACGGCCACCGACCGCTGGGCGGGAGCCGCGAACGACCCGCCTGCCCGAACCGCCCGCATCGCGTCGGTGGTGAGCTGGGCGATCGCCGCCTTCCCGTCGGCGGGCCCATAGACGAACCGCAGCGGGGCCGAGTACGGGTCCCGGGTCCACGCGTCTCCCGGCGGGTACACCCGCGCCGCTCCCCCGTAGACGTCGCACATCTCCGGCATCTGCCTGGTGAACGCCCAGCT
>Ga0075152_10002342_pt1 | contig 13456 bp, 12 predicted proteins | sample JI61114C2DNA_FD_70964 | JGI IMG/M metagenome (GOLD analysis project Ga0075152, IMG submission 70964) | Wastewater effluent complex algal communities from Wisconsin, to seasonally profile nutrient transformation and Carbon sequestration -... | ecosystem: Engineered > WWTP > Effluent > Algae...
AAAATTCTAATTATATTCAATTTATAACCCTATAAAATAATTTTTTGCCACGATTTTTAAATAAAGTAGTTTTATTATTAGAATTACGTTCACATTTTTTGAATTTATAGTTGCAAAAAATGTGCTCAAAAATCTATTAATAGTATTGTATTGTATCTCTTTTTCTTTAGATTTGCAAAAAATAATATAATATCTATGGATTTAGTAGGATTAATTGTTGCAGGGTTAGTAGTTGGTTTTATTGTAGGAATGACCGGTGTAGGAGGTGGTTCATTGATGACCCCAATATTGATATGGTTTGGGATTCCACCATCAACAGCAGTTGGAACCGATTTGTTATATGCTGCCATTACTAAATCTGGGGGTGTTTTCGTTCACAACAAGAAGAAAAATATTAACTGGAAAATAACCGGTTGGCTTACACTTGGTAGTGTTCCTGCAGCCTTATTGACTTTGTGGATACTTCACAATTTGAAAACAGACTTAGAGGTTTTGAATAAAATTATTAAATACAGCTTGGGTTGGGCCTTATTGTTTACTTCGGTTGCTATTATTTTCAAAAAGAAACTTTTGGTGATTTCTCAAAGACACGCTGGCGATAAATTTCATAGCGAAAGTAAAACTCAAAATTTATTGACAGTTGCCATAGGGGTTATGTTGGGAGCAACAGTTACTTTAACCTCAATCGGAGCTGGAGCTTTAGGAACAGTCACTTTGTTTTTTCTTTATCCTCTTTTGCCAACTCCAAAATTAGTTGGAACTGAAATTGCTCACGCGGTTCCATTAACTTTAGTGGCAGGATTGGGTCACGCCACAATGGGAAATTTAGATCTAAATATATTAGGACATTTATTGTTGGGTTCTTTGCCGGGAATCTATTTAGGTAGTATGCTGAGTGGAAAATTACCCGATTTAATGCTTAGGAATGCGATTGCAATTATGCTATTTTATGTGGGGTTCAAGTTGGTCGCTTAATCGGTAAAGGTAAATTTCAAATCCTATATTACTTTATAATTTATTTATTATACTGCATCACTTTTACATTCTCGATATTTAACAAGTGTAATTCAATGTGTCTGTCGTGGGCTTTTCTTTTAAATTCGCTTATGATTTCTAAAATGTCATAGTCAATTTGGCGGCTTTCACTGCCATCGATTGTCAAAACGCAATATTCTGGAACTTCATCCAAAGCTTTTCGCAATTTTACCTTGTTCAGAAATGTAACATTGTGATTTAGTTTGATGTATTGGGTTTTTATACCTAAAAGGTGCGTTTGAGTAATGTTATATTCAATTTTAAAATTACTTTGAACGATATAATAAATCGAAATCAATAGCCCGATGCTCACACCTATCAGCAAATCAGTGGCGAGGATAACCAAAATGGTAATCAAAAACGGAATAAACTGTTTGCGTCCCAAACTCCACATATTTTTGTAAAGAGTTGGCGGTGTTAGATTAAAACCTGTAATTAATAAAATCGAAGCGAGTGAAGCGTACGGTATTTTATTCAATAAAAAGGGAACTAATAAAACGGCTAACAATAAAAATAATCCGTGTGTAAAAGCCGAAAGTTTAGTTCGAGCACCCGCGTGAACATTGGCCGAACCTCTTACTACTACTGCTGTCATAGGAATTGCACCTAGCAATCCACATGTCATATTGCCAATTCCTTGGGCGATAAGTTCCTTGTTGACAGGCGTAATTCGGTTCCGTTTGTCTAATTTGTCAACAGCTTCAATGCAGAGTAAAGTTTCTAATGAGGCGAGCAATCCAATTAGTATTCCGTTTTTCCAAATTTCAGAAGTAGAAAATATTTTAGAAAAATCTGGAAAGGAAATACTTTCGAAAATATTTAAGGGAATAGCTACTAATTGAGTGGGTCTAAGGGAATATTCCGATGTCATATTGGTGAAGAGAATATTAGTAATAATACCAATAATCACTACAATTAATGGAGCCGGAACAACCTTCCATTTTTTGGCAAAGGGCTGTTGAAGAATAATTAGCACAAATAACGAAAGTGTGGTAATCAGAATAGCTCCTCTTGTAATGTGAAGGTTGAAATTTTCGATATTGCCAAAAAAATTATCCGCCGAAAATAATTGAATGAATCCACTGGTCCAAAAATCGGGTTGGTCATATCCTAATGCTAATGGAATTTGTTTAGAAATCAAAATGATTCCAATGGCTGCCAGCATTCCTTTGATAACCGACGACGGAAAATAATTAGCAATTGCGCCCAGTTTTAGCACTCCCAATACAATTTGAAATAGACCCGCAATAACAACAGCTAGAAGGAAAAGTTTGTAATCTCCAAGCGAAATAATCGCTGCTGCAACCATTGTGGTCAATCCTGCTGCTGGACCAGAAACAGCCAATTGTGAACCGCTAAGCAAGGAAACCATTAATCCTCCAATAATTCCCGACAAGATTCCAGAATATAATGGAGCTCCCGAAGCCAAAGCTATTCCCAAACAAAGCGGCAAAGCAACTAGAAAAACAGAAAGTCCAGCAGGTAAATCATGCTTAAACCAAATAATTCTATAGTATTTTAATGCTCTATTCATTGCTAAAAAAAATTACATCCAAAGGTAAGATTTTTATGTATATAGCATAAAATGAATCAAACTTTTTTAAAAGCCTATATTGGCGAGAAAAATTTAAACTTAGTGAAAATGATTCTTGTTGGGATATTGATAAAAATTGATTATTATAATCCTAAGTTGGAATTTTTTCGACTATGAGGGCGGAGTTAGTTTGGTCAAAATAGGTGCAAGTCATTTCGACAATATTGACGCTCCATTTTGATATACCACAAAGCGCTGCCTGATTGCAAAAAGTTAGATAATCCGTTTGACCGTCTTGGTGCATCACCAGAAATTCGATAAAACGTTCTTTGTTGGCCAAGGGTGCAACAGGAATAGTGTCGTAATTTTCAGGAGCAGCTACTCGATAATTATCAGCACCAAAATATTCTTCGTGGCCGTCGTTCACAAAGATATCATAACCCTGAACACCCAATTCAATTAAATCCTGAATGTAGGCAGGGAAATCTGCTCCAGATTTAACCTTGGAATGCGCTTCTTTTATTTGGGCAATGCTGAACATAATTGGGATAGATTTTGATGAATTATAAAGCTGTAAAAGTAGTTGTTTTTGGGAAAACTGTCAGCGCATCCACAACAATTTGTGGAGTAGGAGAGGCCAGTTTTCGGAGTTTAGTATCCATCCAAGCACCATCTACCGTGATGACGGCACACAAAATAGCGTCTCGATACAACTCGTGAACGATTGACCAGCGGGAAGCATCGGCATTCATTTTTGCCATTTTGGTCTGCATCGTAATTACATCGGAAAGCTTGATTTCTTTTCTGAAAACACATTCTTCTCTGAATAATATGGGACCAATATGTTCCTTTTGCATTACTCTCAAAGTCAATCCTAATTCTTCCAGGATTTCGACACGATGCTGCGCTCCAAAATCATAATAAACACTGTGGCGCAAGTGAAAATTGGGGTCTAAATCTGACCATCGAAAAGAAAGTTGTTTGCTAAATGTAGCCATTTGGAGAATTTTTATAGGTTATTTTAAAGCCTAAAATTAAGTATAAAAGTTGAAAATATTTTATTTTTCTGAGTTATCGTACTCCAAAATATCGCCTGGTTGACAATCTAAAGCTTTGCAAATGGCTTCTAAAGTGCTGAACCGAATGGCTTTTGCCTTTCCTGTTTTCAGAATAGAAAGATTGGACAAAGTCAAATCTACTTTTGCCGAAAGATCGTTTAGCGAAATTTTACGTTTCGCCATCATCACATCTAAGTTTACAATTATTGGCATAGCTTAAACAGTTAAGTCGTTTTCGGTTTGAATATCTACTCCTTTTTTGAAAATAGCTGCAATTACATAAACTACAGCTGCCATCAAAATAAAAGCCTGACTATCGACCCAAAATTGATTTAATTGTTCAGTTTCGTAGCCGTAGTATGCTATTCTTTTAGCTATTTCCCGAGCAATATAACTCAAAAGCCCAATAGAAAAAGTCAAATAACTCATTCGTGTAATTTGTGTTGAAACAAAAGCATTAAAAGGTTTTTCAAGATTTAGCTTGAGAAGAAGCATAATGACAATATAAAATAAAATGCATTTGAGGATCGAAATGATTAAAACAAAACTATACATACCGTAAAAAGCCCATTGGCTTTTATTGTACAATTCGCTTAAATCCATCTTTTGGTATAAATTATGCACCATTTCAGGTTTGAAAATACTGAATATAAAATTAACGATTAAGCCTCCAGCTTCAATGCTCAAGCCTACAAATATGAGCCAAGCTACAATGTTTAGGACAATAAATACAAAGTTGTTTTTTGATTTCATAATTATTTCTGATTTTAAAATTATTCAGCAAACATAATAAATATTTATTGATAAACAATAAAAATAGATTAATAATAAACAATTATTTTTTTATGTTCAAAATATTGTTGTGGTAAAAGTTTGGATTGTAATGGTTTGTTGGAGAAGTTAATGTTTATAAAGTTTATCAAACCAGAAAGCTTTCGAGATCGACTTTGAGGTAGCGATTTATTTTATCTGACTTTATTTTGGATTTTATTTTATGTCATTCATTCCACTTTTTTGAAGACATTTCTGTTTAGTTTTGCTTCTAACTTTAGAATCTGTAAATTTATTTTTGGTGTAAATATTTTTATCACTTCTTTTATCAATTTGTTAAATTTTTACTGGTGTTGATTTCAATTATTCGTCTATTTTTTTTGATGAATTATTTGAAACGATTTCATAAATCAAATAAGGTATTCTGGATTCATCATTACCAATATAGTTATTCTCCGTTATTCAAAAACTAAATCTCAAATTCCAAATCTAGATTCCTAATTTCTAAATAAATAAAAATAATTGTATTTTTTACACATATTTTTTTAATCTTCACTTTTATTTGTATTTTAGCACAAAAATCGATATAAAATTATCTTAAAAAACATAAAAATCTACTATGAACTTTAAACGCAAAACGCTATTACAAGCTACAATATTTGTAATTTTGACAAGTATGGCGATTCCAGGATGTTCTTCATCAAAAGGGAAAAATGCTTCTACCACCAATAACGATACAATTCGAAGTATCGATGCCTATTTTAAGCCTGCTTCAACAACCAAAATGACTCCAGATTCGGATGGATTTATTAAAAGATGGCTATTATTGGAACCTATCAATAAACCAAATCGTAGTAATACTGTTTTTACGGAAAGTTATATTCGACAAACTTTTTCAACGGAATATTTCCCCAACCAATTTTCAGTTGTCCCAAAAAATGGTGACAAAGTAAAAGTGGGAGATCAGGAACTTATGTGGCATGCATTAGACAGCAAAAATTTCAACACCAAATTGTTCCGTTTTTCGTATGGTTTAAAGAAAGAAATATATGGCGTTCTATTTTGGTCTGTAACAGTTGTGAATAGTCCCCGTGAAATGAAAAACATTAGAATGGCTGTTGGGTCAAATTCAGCTTCAATGTGGTGGTTAAACGGAAATGAAGCTGTAACACTTTCTGGCGACAGGCGAATGGTAATGGACGATGCAGTTTCGCCTCGGTTAACTCTTAATCAAGGGAAAAATATTGTGAGAGGAGCTGTTATCAATGGACCAGGAATGAGCGATTTCTGTGTTCGATTTCTTGATGAAAATGGAGCACCAATTAAAGATTTAACAATCACTCTTGAATAAAGCGGATTAGTAGCCAAACCAACTAATAAAAAAACATTTGTTTAAAATTTATAAGTATTATGAAAATTAAAAATAGTTTAATAGGAGCAGCGGCTCTTTTATCAATATGTTTAACAGGATCAGCACAAATAGGAAGACCGTTTATACATGACCCTTCAACAATCATGGAATGTGAAGGAAAGTACTATACTTTTGGCACCCGAGGAGGAGGACTAATTTCAGAAGATGGTTGGACTTGGAATGAAGGTGGTGAAAGACCTGGAGGAGGAGCTGCACCTGACGTTATAAAAATAGGGAATCGCTATCTAATAGCTTATGGCTCAACTGGTGGCGGATTAGGCGGCGGACACGACGGAAAAATTAACACAATGTGGAATAATACATTTGATCCAAAATCACCCGATTTTAAATATTCAGAACCCATAGTTGTAGCGTCATCTAGCAATATGGAGGACAATGATGCGATTGACCCAGGATTGCTACTAGATCCAACAGATGGAAGATTATGGTGTTCCTATGGTACTTATTTTGGGTTCATTCGATTAGTAGAATTAGACCCAAAAACAGGTAAAAGGGTAGAAGGAAATAAAGCAATTGATATAGCAATTGACTGCGAGGCAACAGATTTGTTGTATCGCGACGGTTGGTATTACCTTCTTGGCACACACGGAACCTGTTGCGATGGTGCAAATTCAACCTATAATATTGTTGTAGGACGCTCAAAAAAAGTAACAGGACCATACGTAGATAATATGGGTAGAGATATGCTAAAAGGAGGAGGAAAGATGGTAATTGCAGCAGGAGGTAGAGTAAACGGACCAGGCCATTTTGGACTAATTGACCTAGGCGATGGCGTTCAGAAAATGTCTTGTCATTATGAAGCCGATTTAGATCAAAGTGGACGTAGCGTTTTAGGCATTAGACCATTGCTTTGGAAAAATGGATGGCCAGTTGCAGGAGATAATTTTAAAGAAGGAACTTACGAAATTGAATCTGAACGAAGAGGATACGCATTAGAATTAGCTGTTGATTTTGTTCGAATGCCAGGAGGAATGAGGGGAATGAATCGAAATAACGATGAACCCATAAAACCTATTCCGTCTCAAGAATTAGCCGATGTAATAGCTACTTGGCCAAAAGGAAATACTAGAATAAGTATTGGTGATTATATGTTTCGACCACATCAAAAATGGACAATAACTGCAGTGCCAAATGTTGGAGGTTATCTTGGAGCACCATTTTACAAAATTGTAATTGCTGGAACTGAGAGAGCATTAGCCGCAACGGCCGCAGGAGAATTGATATCAGTTCCAAAATTTAGCGGAGATCCTGAACAATTGTGGCAAATTGATCAATTAATTGATGGAACCTATCGAATTATGCCTAAGGCAATACCAAACTCGAAAGAAAGATTAGTGTTAGTTTCTTCAGGTGATAGTACCCCAACACTCGACAAGTTTGATATGAATAGCGACAATTCTAAATGGAATTTTAGAGCACATTAAAAAGAGTATCAATTATATTTTTCTATGAGTAGAAAACAACCTCGTTTAAAAGTGCTTAAACGAGGTTTTTTGTGTTTTATTTTGATCCCGCCCCTTCGTGGTTCTAGCTCCAGAAATAAGGGAAGTACAAACTGCTCTTAAATCCCATTTTCACGATTTAAAAAAAGGCTAATTTTACGACTACCAATTTTTATAAACGCTAACTTGAGCATAAAACAAACCCCGCTTATCCCGAAGTATCGGGAGAGCTTAAACGAGGTTATGTTTTAGGTTTTATTTTGATCCCGAAGCTTTTTTTGGGGTTGTGCAACAGCGATCTGGCTTTTCAAGGAACTTTCGGCTAACAAAAAAAATATTTATTTGTTAAATAGTTGATATTTAGTATTTTTGAAATGTTTTCAATCTAAAATTAATATCTATCTTCATTATTATGAAAGAACAAATAAAAAAAATAATTGGAAATTTTCTCATAACTATTTTCCCAAAAAAAGCAGCTAGTTTAGAAAAACAGGGGTTAACTATTATGGATCCAAAGTTTAACATTCTGGAACGCCAAATGCGGTCTGCTATTTTAAAAAATGCAGAGTCTAAAAATAATTTTGATAAACTATCAAAAATCCATAATGATTATTGGGTCAATCAAGGAATAGATGTTTTTTCTTGGAACAATAGTTTCAAAACTAATTTTTTGCCTAATTGTACTTTTCTTCTAGATATAGTTAAAGAAAAGTTTTTTGAAAACGAAATACAATTTGACACTCTTGTAGAAATAGGAACTGGTAATGGTGACGTGCTCAATTATTTAGAAACTAATTTTCCCGAAATCAATAAATTCATTGGTATTGACTTGAGCACGGAGCAAATCAAGATAAACCAAGAGAAGTATAATGAAAATGATCGGTTAGAATTTGTGAATTCAGAGGCGCTGGAATGGGTAAAAAAAGAAGGACGCAAAAACACGATTTTTATGACCTCAAATGGTGTTTTTGAATATTTTACTGAACAACAGCTAAGGGAATTTATTGAATACACCAACGGCTTGGGGAAAGTGCTTTTTGTTACTATAGAACCTACTGACATAGACCACAATTTCGAACAAAATCCTAATTCGATGATTTATGGTTTAGAAAAATCCTTTTCACATAATTATGGTAAAATTTTTCAGGATTCAGGATTCAAAATTATTCACCATTCAAAAAAGCTATTGACTCCTGGCGATGGTTATGAAATGAATTATATTTTGGCTGGAAATTAAAGGGTTGTTCTTAAAAACATTACCATTCAATTAACAGAAATGAAGATGGGGAGTGTTTCCTAAAAGAGTAATTTTGCAAAAATTTGAAGTCAAAATGAGCAATACCATTCCCATTTCTATATTAGAATTAGCCATAATTTCTCAAGACAGTACGGCAACTGCCACATTCGAAAAAACAAAAGAGCTGGCACAACTCGCAGATTCCTTAGGATACAAACGATTTTGGTTGGCTGAACATCATAATATGGCGCACGTTGCCAGTACAGCCACTGTGGTTTTGATAGGTTATATTGCGAGTCAAACTCAAACGATTCGAGTGGGTTCTGGTGGGATTATGTTGCCAAATCATTCGCCACTAATTATTGCCGAACAGTTTGGCACCTTGGAAATTCTTTATCCCAATCGGATTGATTTGGGTTTGGGTAGAGCACCCGGAACCGATGCGCAAACAGCACAAGCCATTCGGAAAGATTTCTATGAACAATCGCAACAGTTTCCAAAAAATGTGGAAGCTCTTGAAACTTATTTTTCTGAGGATAATGCCAAGGCCCAAGTACGTGCTTTTCCTGCCGAAGGTACTCAGGTTCCTATTTGGATTTTAGGATCGAGTAGGGAGAGTGCTCTTTTGGCTGCTTCCAAAGGATTGCCTTATGCGTTTGCCGGACATTTTGCTCCGAGAGAAATGATGGAAGCTTTCCGATTGTATCGTGAACATTTTCAAGCCTCGAAGTTTTTGAATGCTCCTAAAACGATGGCTTGTGTCAATGCCATTGCTGCTGATACGGACGAAGAGGCCGAAATTCTATCGACCAGTTTGTATCAAATGTTCCAGAATTTAGTGCAAAACAATAGAAAACCTTTGCAACCTCCAGTAAATTCATTGACTCATTTGATGAATGCCATGAGCGAAGAAGCCCGTTTTCATGTTAACCAAATGACGGCTTGTTCGTTTGTGGGAAGCACAAAAACATTGACTGCCGAATTAAAAGAATTCATCCGTATTTCTCAGGTGGACGAATTGATGATTAGCTCACCTATCTATGAGCATCAGGCTAAATTAAAAAATTTACGTTTGCTTAAAGAAGTTATGGATGGTATAAATGGTGTTTGATTGCATTGGTTGACAGCTTGATTTATTAAATTTTTATAGTTGGAATGGGCACGGATTTCTTCGTCTCTGCGCTGAACTCATGTGCAAATCTAAGCTATCGTTTAGCGGGGATAAAACGCGTTGCAAACGCTACGATTTGATTATTGATTTAAGTAGGTACTCGATGCAATCGAGCACCAGTGGGAATGGGCACGGATTGCAAATCCGCGCTATCGGGAGCGGGGGAGGCTTTTATAGCATGTATTTTTTTTCGTTAATATATTTTTCAATATTTTTCAAAATACTTCTTAGATATACTATCACTTGACTTTTAATTTCTCTTAAATCGCTCATTGTATAATTTCTTCCACATTCCGCAAAAGAAATATTTCCGTGAGCGAGATTATTTCTTTGTGTTTTAACTTGAAGCAATTTCACACCATTATTGGCTTTGTAATGTGAATTATTTGAAAACCCATATTTTGAAGAAAAATTTCTTATTTTTTGTCCGTCAACATTTCCTGAAATTATTTTCGAATTAAAGCTTATGTTAATTATATCTTCTGCCAAGTTATTTATGACTATAAAAATATTATTTACTCCTTTATTTTTAAAATTGATATGTTCTTCCTCTATCCATATTTTCTTTATTTCATCTATCACTTCTTTATACTTAACATTTTCGGATGTTATAGAATCATAAATTTCGTTGAGGGATTGTTTTATTGAAGATTCGGCTAAATTATATAGCAACAAAAATAAATTAGCCTTGAATACTTTAGTTAATTCAATATCATAATTAACGTACTTATTTCGGCTTTTGTTTGGGAAATATATTTGGGCATCTTTTTCTTCAATATATTCCAAATGAGTAAAATATAAATCAATCTCTTTTACCCTTTTTTCAAAATCTGAGATGACCGTTCTCATTTCAGGAGTTGATTGTAAACGTATTCTATTCTGTCTTTAATTGCGCTTGGAGCATTTTGTCCACCTTTAGTGATTAATTCGTTGAATGTAGAAGATGATAACCAATTAGTATCCGAAACTTTTAATTTAGGATTTTCTCTCAAAGCTAAAATAACACCAACAGAAATAGCATCAAATCTTACTCTTGGAGTTTTGTTTGAACCTGCTGATTTTACAAAACCGTTAGGGAAGTTTTTGTCAACAAATTTTAGCATTTTATCAAATTCATCTGCAAGTTTTGCTTTATCGAATGATTTGTTTTTCTTTTCGACAAAATCATTCAAAAAATCATTGACCCCACTTTTTACGTCTTTATAGCTTTCTGAATATGCAAAAAATCTAATTATAAGCTCTTGTGGTTCACCCCTTTTTTCTAATCTATCTGTAAATTTTGTGTTTCTTAAGAATAATGGATGCACGGAACATTCATTATAAACAAAGTCCATAAATTTTCCGCCAAAAATACCTTTTCTCTTTTCCATTTCCTTTAGAAGAGAGCTGCCAGTATTTATTCTTTCAAACATCATAAATCTAACATCTTCATCACTTTTGTCCGATAATGCAATCATTCTTATTGTTGAATTTTGAAATTTTCTCTGACGAGATTTCACTAGGTCTTTATAATGAAAACCATTTAAACTGTCTAGGATTTCTAAATTCTTAAGGATTAATTTGTTTTGGAAAAAAGCAACAATTGTTCTCAATCTTTGAGAACCATCTATAATTTCTAAACGCCCTTCTGTGTCGGCTGAGAAGATATAGGGTATTGGTAAACCTAATATAATAGATTCAATAAATTTTGATTGTCTTTCATTATCCCAGACAAAATTTCTTTGATAAGTAGGTATGAAAATATCATTCTCATCACTTTCAATTCCATTTAAATACTTACTAATTAGTAATTCAATTGTAAATTCTTTAATGTCGAAATCAACTATTTTTTGTTTTTCAACTATTTGTTCTTCTGCTTTTTGATATATGTCCATAAAATATATTTTAGTTAAAAGTAATGTTTTTTTAAGCTTGCAGCTAACTCGTTTATTTTCAAAACAAACCTTCTTATATAGACCCTAAAACGGGTAGATTGACAAAATTTTATTTTGTTTTAATTTCCTTCAAATATATTAATTTTTTCTTACAAATTATATCATTTTAATTCAGAAGGTTTCTAAATGAAATAATTTTTTTGATATCCCCAATTGCCCTAGCCCAGATGGAAACGGCATCCTCTTGTGGCGGTGTTCGCCACGAGAGATATAGTGGACAGCTGGAATTAGCTCCTAGTAATGACAATATAAAAATGTCATCTTGTCATATCTTTTTGCGCCAATTTTAACATAAACTGACAATTTACAGGCTGTCATTGACTTGGCACAAAGATTGACTATTGCAACTCGAACCGTTAAAATTAGTATACATTAAAATTAAATATAAATAAAAATGGGTAAAATAATCGGAATTGATTTAGGTACGACAAACTCTTGTGTTTCTGTAATGGAAGGTAATGAAGCAGTTGTTATTCCTAATGCAGAAGGAAAAAGAACAACACCATCTATCATCGCTTTTGTTGAAGGTGGCGAAATTAAAGTAGGTGATCCTGCCAAAAGACAAGCAGTAACTAATCCAACTAAGACTATTGCTTCTATCAAACGTTTTATGGGTCATTCTTTTTCTGAAGTTTCAGCTGAGGCAAAAAGAGTTTCTTACAAAGTAGTAAAAGGCGACAACAATACACCACGTGTGGATATTGACGGTCGTTTGTATTCTGCACAAGAATTGTCAGCTATGACACTTCAAAAAATGAAAAAAACGGCTGAAGACTATTTAGGTCAAACCGTTACTGAGGCAGTTATCACTGTTCCTGCTTACTTTAATGATGCACAACGTCAAGCTACTAAAGAAGCTGGTGAAATTGCAGGTCTTAAAGTTATGCGTATTATCAACGAACCAACTGCTGCTGCATTGGCGTATGGTTTGGATAAAAAAGGTAAAGATCAAAAAATTGCTGTTTACGATTTAGGTGGAGGTACATTTGATATTTCTGTTCTTGAATTAGGAGACGGAGTTTTCGAAGTTCTTTCTACAAATGGTGATACTCACCTTGGTGGAGATGATTTTGACCACGAAATTATTGACTGGTTGGCTAACGAATTCAACACTGAAGAAGGTATTGATTTACGTTTAGACCCAATGTCATTGCAACGTTTGAAAGAAGCTGCTGAAAAAGCCAAAATTGAATTGTCTTCTTCTGCTGAAACTGAAATCAACTTGCCATACGTAACTGCTACAGCTTCAGGACCAAAACACTTAGTTAAAAAATTAACTAGAGCTAAATTCGAACAATTAACTGATTCATTAGTAAAACGTTCTATGGCACCAGTTGCTAAAGCGTTGAAAGATGCAGGTTTATCTGTTTCTGATATTGACGAAGTTATCCTTGTAGGAGGTTCTACTCGTATGCCAAGAATCGCTGATGAAGTAGAAAAATTCTTCGGTAAAAAAGCGTCTAAAGGAGTTAACCCTGATGAGGTTGTTGCTATTGGAGCTGCTATTCAAGGTGGAGTTCTTTCTGGAGATGTTAAAGATGTATTGTTGCTTGACGTTACACCTTTATCTTTAGGAATCGAAACTATGGGTGGAGTTATGACTGTTTTGATTGAGTCTAACACAACTATCCCAACTAAAAAATCACAAGTATTCTCTACTGCTGCTGATTCTCAACCAACAGTTGAAATCCACGTATTGCAAGGAGCTAGAGCAATGGCTGCTGATAATAAAACGATTGGTCGTTTCCACTTAGATGGTATTCCACCAGCACCAAGAGGTGTTCCACAAATTGAAGTAACTTTTGATATTGATGCTAATGGTATCATCAAAGTTTCGGCTAC
>Ga0075152_10002344_pt1 | contig 13441 bp, 10 predicted proteins | sample JI61114C2DNA_FD_70964 | JGI IMG/M metagenome (GOLD analysis project Ga0075152, IMG submission 70964) | Wastewater effluent complex algal communities from Wisconsin, to seasonally profile nutrient transformation and Carbon sequestration -... | ecosystem: Engineered > WWTP > Effluent > Algae...
CCGCCCGTCACGACGCCGCCCGTCATGACGCCGCCCGTCACGACGCCGGAGCCGCTCGCCCCGGTCTCGCCCGCCGCCGTGGGTGTGGTGACCGAGCCCTCGCCGCTGGCGATCGCCGAGGCGACCCCGCTGCCCGCGGATCTGCAGGCGAGCCTGGCCCAGCCGGTGCGGGTGCGGGTCAAGGTGCTGGTCGACACCGAACTCGTCGAGCGGCGCCCGGACTGGATCGCCTATGCGCAGCGGCACGTCGCGTGGGCCTCGCAGGCGCTCGAGCGCCAGGTCGGCGTGCACCTCGAGCTGCGCGGCGTGGTCGTGTGGCCGGGCCCGAGCGGCAGCGACACCGCCGCGTTGCTGGCCGACCTGCAGAACCGCGAGCGCGACGGCGCGGACCTGCTGATCGGTCTCAGCAGCCGCAGCTTCGCGGGAGGTCCGGCGCCGGCGGTCGCGGAGGATGTCAACCTCGGCTTCGTGGTCGCCGAGGCCAACCCCGGCTCGCGCGCGCCGCACCTGCGGGGCATGTTGCACGCGATCGGAGCGGCGCTCGGGGCGAGGCCGGTGATCGGCCCCGGCACCTTCATGGGCGACGTCCTGATCAACGATCGCAGCCCGATCGATCTCGACGCGGACAGCCGCCGGCGGATCCTCGAGCGCAAGGGGCTGCCCTTCCAGGGGCTGCCCGAAGCGGCGCCCGCCGAGGACGAAGCGGCCCCCGAGGCGGCCGCGGACGAGGTCGAGGAGGCCGCCCCCTCGGAGCAACATCAGTCGCATCAGCCGCATCGTCCGCTGCCGTCCGTCAAGGACAAGGACGAGGAGCTCTAAGCCATGGCCCAGCCCACACGTCTCCCCGCCCACGCGTCCAGCTCGGACGACGCCGAGTCCGCGGCGCCGCAGTCGCGGCTCGCATGGTTGCTCGGCTGGGTCGTCACGCCGACCCTGTTCTTCGGCGGGATCTTCCTCGCGGGCGCCTATGTCGGCGCGAACCATCCCGACGGCTGGGTCACCAGCTCGGTGCGATGGGTGGTCGGCCTGTTCTAGCTGGCTCGGTGGTCGGTCCTGACGGACCTGTGCTCGGGGACAGGTCCGGTGCTCAACAGCGGGCGAGGGTCCGGCCGGTCTCGCGGTGCATGAGCTCGCGGTAGCGTTCGATCTCCTCGTCGACGGTCCGGGCCGAAGCGCCCCAGGCGTCGACCATGCGCTCGGCGACCGGGCGAGCGACGCGGACCCCGAGGTCGGCGTCGGTCAGCGCGAGGGGGAGTCGCCGGCGCAGGATGTCCTCGAGGTGCACGCAGCCCTCGGCGGCGATCGCATGGTCGACCTCGACCCAGAGATAGGGGAGGTCGGGGATCAGGCGCTCCCCGAGCGCGGGATCGCGCTCGATCTGCGCGGCGAGTTCGCGGGCGAAGGGGCCGTGGCGGTGCGCGAGCTCGGCCATGTGTGGCATGCCGAGTTCGGCCGGGGACAGCGGCTCGCCGGGCGCCAGCGGCCGCCGGTGCGTGGTGCAGCGCGGCAGTCGGAGCCCCAGGCGCGACTCGACGCGGTCGACGGCCTCCTCGGCCATCGCCCGGTACGTGGTCAGCTTGCCGCCGACGAGCGCGAGCACGCCGGACTCGGTCTCGATCAGCCGGTGACTGCGCGACAGCTCGACGGTCGAATCGCCGGAGTCGGCCGCGGCGCGCACCAGGGGCCGGACGCCGGACCAGGCGCTGACGATGCGGTCGTGGCGGAGCCCCGCGCTCGGCATGATGCGGCCGATCAGGGTGAAGAGCTCGTCGGCGTCGGCCGGGGTGACGCCAGCGGCGCCCGGGTCGCCCTCGTAGGCGGTGTCGGTGGTGCCGAGGTAAGTCCGGGCGCCCCAGGGCACGACGAACAGGATCCGCCGCTCCTTCGCGGCCTGGACGACGACGGGCTGACGCACCGGCAGGTCCTCGGCGCGCAGGACCACGTGGATCCCCCGCGAGAGGCTGAGCAGCTCGCGGCCGGCCACGCCGAGCAGGCGCTCGGAGGTCCAGGGCCCGGCCGCCACCAATACGGCGCGGGCCCGCACCCGGGTGCCGTCGCCGAGCTCGGCGACGTGGTCGGGGCCGTCCCGGCCGAGCGAGCGCACCGGCGCGTAGGTCAGCACCTCGGCCCCGTGGCGGCGGGCGTCCTGCAGCGTGGTCAGGGTCAGGCGGGCGTCGTCGGTGACGGCATCCTCGTAGGTGACCGCGCCGCGGAGCCCGTCGGGGGCGAGCAGGGGCTCCAGCTTGCGCGCGGCGGCCGGTCCGAGGGTGCGATGGCCGCGGCTGCGGTAGAGGCTGAGCGCGTCGTAGAGGGTCAGGCCGACCCGGAGCTTCCACAGGGGGAGGCGGTCGCCGCGGTAGGCGGGGAACAGGAACTGGCTCGGCTGGACCAGGTGACCGGCGATCTTGTAGAGGCGTCGGCGCTCGCGCAGGGCCTCGTAGACGAGCCCGACCTCGCCTTGCTCGAGGTAGCGGACGCCGCCGTGGATCAGTCGGCTCGAGCGCGAAGATGTGCCAAAGGCCAGGTCACGGGCGTCGACGACCAGGACCCGCAGGCCGCGCATGGCCGCGTCGCGGGCGACACCGGCGCCCGTGATGCCGGCGCCGACGACCAGCAGGTCCCAGACGGCGGAGGGCGCCGCCGGGGCGGTGGCCGGCGGGTCGCCGGTCCCCACCGGGTGGGTCGCGCGTGGGCGCCCGGAGGCCACCTGGAGGCGGTCCTGCAGGGCGCGGATCTCCCCGGGTCCCCACGCTGGCGGGGCGACTTGTTCGGTGAGGGCATCGGCGCGATTGTTGCGCCTAGGGGCGGGCATTTGTGACACTGTGCTCAGCCTACCGCGAACCGGAGACCTCGATGGCCTCGTACACGCTCCACATTCAATACGTCGACCGTCCCGCAGAGACCCGGACCTTCACCCAAGCCAAGGTCACGTTCGGCCGCGACAGCGGCGATGTCGTGCTGCACGACACCCAGGTCTCCGGACGACATGGCGAGATCATCTTCGAGAACGGGACCCTTCGTTACACCGATGTCGGGTCGACCAACGGCAGCTTCTTGCTGCAGGGCCAGCGCGTCGCCAACATCGAGCTGACGCCGGGCATCGCGCTGCGCCTCGGTAACTCGTTGATCACCGTGCAGGTCATCGACGCGCCCAATGTAGCCGGAAAGGGCCGGACGATGATCGCCGGACCGGGTATGGCGCCAGGATTCCCGGCGCCGATGCGTGCGGCCCCGCCGGGGGGCGGGGCCACGCCGGTCCCGCGGGCCGGCGGCCCGATCCCCGCGCCGGTGCCTGGGCCGCCGCCGGGCGCCTTCGCCTTTGCGCCGACCGCCCAGATGCAAGGTCCGGTGCCGCCGGGCGGGATGCCTGGACGACCGGCCCCGATGGCGCCCGCACCGATGGCGCCCGCGCCGGGGCGACCGGCTCCGATGGCGCCCGCGCCGATGATGCCGGCGTCGCAGCCGAGCCCGGTCTCGCAGGCCCCGCAGGCGATCCCTGCGCCGCAGCCGATGCCGGTCCCGCAGCCGCCTGGGCCGCCGCCTGGGCCGCCGCCCGGGACGATGGCGGGCTCACCGACGGCACCGATGTCGGCGCCGGCCTCGATGATGCCGGCGACGCCGTCGACGATGGCGAATGATGGCGCGATGCCCGAGGGGGGGGTCGCCGCGGCGCCGGAGGACGTGGTCGGGGCGATCAAGCACGCGCTGCTGCGCGGCCTCGAGGTGTTCACGCCGGTCGCGGCCGGTGCGACGCTGCTGGTCGCGGCGGTGTTCGTGCCGCTCGCGCTGCTCGGACAGATCTTCCTGCAGTTCCTCCCGCTCGGGGTCGCCGGGGTGCTGACGCTGCTGCTGGCGCTGGCTCAGCTGGCGGCGCTGACGATCGTGCTGCCGTCGCTGCACCGCTACATCCTCGGCGCGTACCTCGGGGAGCCGGTCGACCTGGTGGCGAACGTGAAGGTGCAGGTCGCCAACGCGAAGGACGTGGTCGTCAACTGCTTCGTGCCGTCGCTGGTGCTCGGGGTGTTCGCGGGGCCGATCTACTTCGTCGAGGGCAAGAAGCTCGGCGAGGTCATCGCGCGCAACTTCAACCTGCTCGGCCGCCACCTCGTCCCGATCCTCGGGGCGGTGTTCGGCTTCGCCATCGTCGCCACGCTGGTGAACTACCTGGTCGCGTGGATCCTCGGCATGTTGCCCGTCGGCTGGCTGCTGGCGAGCCTGTGGATCAACACCATGACCGCGATCATGGTCGCGTACTTCGCCTCGTTCAGCGTGGCGATGTACTTCGACCTGCGCCGTCGCTTCGAGGGCGGCGACCCCGAGGGCGAGGCCCGGGCCCGCCTCGCCGCCGCGCTGCCGCCCGGCGCCTGAGCCCGGGACCGGGACCGGCCCTGGCCCTGGCGAGAGGAACATGTCCCATGGGGCATGTTCCTCTCTTCGCGTGTGCGCGTCGACGCGGGTATGCCTGTCCGATGAGACAGGTGGAAGATGCGCCGCCACAGCGCCCGCGCAGCGCATGCGCCAGGTCACGCCTCGCGGGCGGCTCGCCAGCGAGCCTGTGGCACGCGGCCGGGTGAGAAAGTCCCCGCGCCTGCGGTCGCGGCCGGGTTTACCCATGGGAGCGAGTCGCATAGGCTTCTCGGCGCTGCCATGGATACCCCGACGCCGCCCTCCGCCCTCCGTCACGACCTCAGCGCGCTGGACCTGTACCCGCAGCTCACGCCGGAGCTGCTGCGGCTGGCCTACCGCGAGATGTTGACGGCCCGCTGCCACGTCGAGCGGGTGGTCCAGGAGTGCGCGAAGGGGACGATCAAGTTCTCGATCTGGGGCTCGGGGGAGGAGGTGCACGGCGCGGCGGAGGCGCTGGCGCTGTCCGAGCTGGTCAACCCCGAGGCCTTCGGGATCATCGGCCACTACCGGTCGGCGGGGCTGCTGTCGATGTGGGCCCGGCTGCGCGGCTACGAGGACTTTCACCTCGACCACATGCGCCAGCAGCTGTGCCGGACCACCGACCCGTGGACGGGCGGGCGCCTGATGACCGCGCACTTCGCTGACATGCGCTACAACATGTTGCCGGTGCAGAGCGCGCTGGGCATGCAGCTCGGCAAGTCGGTCGGCTACGCGTTCGGGATGCGCCGCCGCGGCTTCGAGGACGGCCTGGTGGTCGCGGTCATCGGCGACGGCACCTGCGCCGAGAGCGACCTCCACGAGGGCATGACCGGCGCGTCGATCCTCGAGCTGCCGGTGCTGATCTACGTCACCGACAACAACGTGGCGATCAGCGTCACGCCGGAGGACGGCCGCGGGATCAAGGACTTCGAGGCCTACGCGCGGGCCTTCGGCTTCGCCTTCTTCGAGTGCGACGGCAACGACTTCTTGCAGTGCTACGACACCACGCGCAAGGCCGCGGGCTACTGCATCGGCCAGCAGAAGCCGGCGATGGTGTGGGTCAAGAACCTCTCGCGTCTCAACAACCACTCCTCGGCGGCGGACTTCACCTTCGACTTCGACAGCTACGACCCGCTGATGGACTTCGGCCAGGCGCTGGTCGAGCGCGGCATCGTCGAGCCGGGCGAGATCCTGCGCCGCAACGCCGTCAGCGAGGGCAAGGACTACTATCGCCGCCACGACTTCGGCACGCTGGCGCAGCAGGCCGACGACTACGTGGTCGAGACCATGCGGATCTGCGAGGGCGAGCCGGAGCCGACCTACGAGTCGATCTTCGAGCACATCCGGGCGCCCTTCCCGGCGGTGACCGAGCAGCCGGCGCAGGGCCGCCCGACCGCGATCTCGCTCAACGGTGCGATCCGCTCGGCGATGCAGGCGATCCTGCGCAACAACCCGATGACCTGGCTTTATGGTCAGGACGTCGCCAAGAAGGGCGGCGTGATGGTCGCGACCAAGGGCCTGTGGGACCGCTTCCCGGAGCAGGTCCGCGACGCGCCGATCAACGAGCCGCTGATCGTCGGCTCGGCCTTCGGCTTCGCGCTGCACCCGGGCGCGACGGCGATCCCGGAGATCCAGTTCTCCGACTACAGCCTGAACACGCTGCACTGGCTGGTGCTGCTCGGGAACCAGCTGTGGCAGTCGGCGGGGCACATCAACGTCAACGTGATCCTGCGCCTGCCGGTCGAGCCGCTGCACGGCGGCTCGGTCTACCACTCGATGTGCATGGAGGGCTTCTACGGGGCGATCCCGGGGCTGACGATCATCGCGCCGACGACCTCGCGCGACGTCTACGGCATGCTGCGCTCGGCGGCCGAGTACTCCGGTCCGGTGGTGATCTTCGAGTCGAAGGGGCTCTATCGCATGACCCTCGGCGACGCGTTCCCGGGCGAGCCGACCGACCCCAAGGAGATCGCGGCGCTCAAGCGGGCGATCGGCTTCGGCGGGCACATCCCGGACCTCCCGGAGGACTTCCGCGTGCCGCTCGGCAAGGCCGCGCTGCGCCGCTCCGGCAAGGACCTGACGGTCGTCACCTGGGGCCGCTGCACGTTGTTCTGCGCCGAGGCGGTCGCCAAGCTGGCGCAGGACGGGGTCGACTGCGAGCTGCTCGACATGCGCACGATCGTGCCGCCCGACATGGAGGCCGTGCTGGCGAGCGTGCGCAAGACCGGCCGCTTGCTGGTGGTCCACGAGGACCGGGTGTTCTCGTCGCTGGGCCGCGAGATCCAGGGGGCCGTGCACGAGGCGATGCGCGGCGAGCACGTGATCTCGCGGGTGCTCGGGCAGGACGCGGTGCCGGGCATCCCCTCGCCGGTGCACGTCGAGGAGGCGATCGTCGTCAGCCCGGAGAAGGTGTACCGGGCGGCGCTAGAGGTCATGGGCCAGCGCAAGGCGCAGGCAGCCGTGGCGGCGCCGGTCGAGGCCCCGCGCGGCGCGTACACCCGGCCGCAGATCCTCTGGACGCCGAGTCGTAACTTCGTGACCTGACATGACGGAGGTCGCGAAACTCGACGAGCTGCGCGTCGGCGGCCTGACCTTGACGGGCATCACGCGCGGCGGCGTCGAGACCTGCCTGATGGTGCCGGAGCTGTCGTTGATGTTCGACGTCGGCATGTGCCCGCCGGGCGCGCTGGCGTACCCCACGATCCTGGTGTCGCACGGGCACGCCGACCACCTCGGCGGCCTGACCTACCTGATCTCGCAGCACGGCCTGATGAGCTCGCCGCCGCCGGTGATCCACATGCCCGAGGAGATCGTCGCGCCGATGCGGCAGATCCTCGCCGGCTGGTCGCAGATCGAGGGCTTCGAGCTGCAGTTCGACCTGCACGGGCACGCCCCGGGGACGCGCGCCACCGTCGGCCGCAACCTCTCGGCGCTGGCGCTGCGGACCAGTCATCGCGTGCCCTCGCTGGCGTGGGCGGTCGAGCGCACCACCCACCGCCTGCGCCCGGAGTATGTCGGCCGCGAGGGCCGCGAGATCGCGGCCCTGCGCGCGGCCGGTGAGGCGATCACCGAGGCCCACGTCGAGCCGCTGCTGTGCGTCACGGGCGACACCAAGATCGAGTTCTTCGACGAGCACGAGCTCGCCCGCCGCTGCAAGGTGCTGGTCCACGAGTGCACCAGCTGGGACGATCGCCGCGACGTCGAGGTGACGCGAAAGTGGGGGCACACGCACCTCGACGAGCTGGTCGCGCGCGCCGAGCAGTTCACCGGCGAGGCGCTGGTGCTGGTCCACCGCAGCATGCGACACAGCCGCGGCGAGGCCGAGGCGATCGTCGCGCGGCGCTTCCCCGCGGCGATGCGCGGGCGGGTTCACGTGTTCGGATGGTGAGCGCCGACGACCGTCCCTGCGACCTGCTGATCCTCGGGGCGAGCTTCGCGGGCATCGAGCTCTATCACCAGCTGCGACGCAGCCGGGCCGGCCGCGAGCTGCACATCACGCTCGTCGACCGTCAGGCGGTCCACGGCTACATCCCGCTGTGTCAGGAGCGGATCGTCGGGCGCCTGCCGCCGGCCCGCAGCGCCCTGTCCACGGCCCGCAGCGTCGAAGGTGACCCGCGCGCGCGCTACGTGCTCGGCGAGGTCGAGGCCTTCGACCCCGCGACCCGCGAGGTCCTGCTCGCCTCGGGCGAGCGCCTGCGCGGCCGCTTCGTCGCCGTCGCCCTCGGCTCGGTGCTGACGCCGCCGCCGGGTCTGACAGGCCACGAGCGGCTGCTCGGCTACAAGTTCGGCGACGAGTTCGACGCCAGCCACGCGCGCCTGGCCGCGCTGCTCGGCGGCGGGCCTGCGGGGGCGCCGGGGCCGAGGATCGCGGTCATCGGCGGCGGCGTCAGCGGGGTCGAGCTGGCCGGCGAGCTGGCCCACCTGGCGCGCGCGCGGCCGGCCGGCTGGGCGGCGCCGCAGGTGACGCTGGTCGACGGCGGGGAGCGGCTGCTGCGAGGTCTGTGCGCGCGAGCGGGCCGCCAATCGCTGCGGCAGCTGCAGGCGCAGGGGGTGGAGCTGCGGCTGGCGACGCGGGTGCTGCGGGTCGACGCGGACGGGCTCGAGCTGCAGACGGCGAGCGGGTCGCAGCGCTTGCCGTGCGCGGCGGCGTTCTGGGCCGGCGGCGTGCGTCCGGCTCCGGCGCTGGCGCGGCTCGGTCTGCCGCGGACCTCGCAGGGTTATCTCGAGGTCGGGCCGACCTTGCAGTGCTTCCCGACGCTGCAGCCGACGCACCCGGAGATCTTCGCGTGCGGTGACGCGGTGCGGGTGGTCGGCGGCACCGGCGAGTGGCCGACGATGCAGCGGGCGATCGAGTGCCTGTGGCAGGCCAAGGTCGTGGCGCACAACGTGCTCGCGCTGGCCGCCCGCGGCCCGGAGGAACCACGGCGACACGTCGGCCTGCGGCCCCATCGCCTGCGCGCCGACTTCCCCTATGGTGTCAGCATCGGCGCTCGCTCGCTGATCGCCTATGGTCCGCTGTCGATCGACCTCGGCCCGCTCGGGGTGTGGTTTCGAAGGTTCCTGATGCGCCAGTACTTCGCCCGCTACGGCCAGTCCGGGCGGGTTTCGCGGGCCGCGGACCCCCAGTCGTGAGCGCGGCCGGGGGCCCAAGGGCGTGACAAATCGCGCGGCGCACTGGACTGGCGGATTCGGCCCGCTCCGAACAAGTCTCGGCCTGGACCCCCATGTCGAAATTACGCCCCCTGACATTCTTCACGATCTGCACGCTGTCGCTGGCCGCCGCGTGTACGAGCACCGATGACGCGAGCACGGACGCGACGAGCGCGAGCGGCACGGCGAACGCGACGAGCAGCAGCGGCGCTGCCAGCACCGACGAGCCGACCTCCGCGTCGACGGCGGCGCCGTCGACCGGCGGGACCCCGGGCAGCACCAGCGGCGAGTCGATGACCGGTGAGACGACGCCGACGAGCGGCGGTCCGGACACGACGACCGGGGGCACGACGACCGGGGACACGACGACCGGCGAGACCGGGGACACGACGACCGGCGGCGCGGAGGTGTACGACCCGAACCTCGACGGGCCGTGGATGACCGCGGAGGTCAAGGGCAACTTCATGGTCGGCCAGGTCGTGGTGCCGATGGACGCCTTCTATCCGACGGCGGGGCCGGAGGCGGGGCCGTACCCGGTCGTGGTCATCGCGCACGGCTTTCAGCTGCCGGCCGCGCAGTACACCAGCTACGCGAAGCGCCTCGCGAGCCACGGCTACGTCGCGCTGACGGCCGACTTCCAGGCGGGCTTCCTGAACCCCGACCACGTCGCCTTCGCCAAGCAGGTGCTCGGCGGCATCGACTGGGCGGCGCAGGAGCCGACGCTCGCGGGGGTCGCCGACACCAACAACGTCGGTCTGACGGGTCACTCGCTGGGCGGCAAGCTCTCGGTGTACGGGGCCATCGTCGACAATCGCGTGCGCGCGAGCATCACCCTCGACCCGGTCGACGCATCGGTGATGTGTGACCCGGTCAAGTGCCCGGACGTCAGCGACATGCTGCCGACCGACATCCCGCTGGGCTTCGTCGGCGAGACCCTCGACGGCATGGGCGGCTTCATGCCCTGCGCGCCGGCGGCCGACAACTTCCTCACCTTCTACGCCAAGGCCTCGGGGCCCGCGCTCGCGGTCACCGTCAAGGGCGCCAACCACATGAGCTTCATCGACGACGTCGCCAGCTGCGGCGTCACCTGCAGCTTCTGCCAGAAGCCGACGCTCGACAACGCGACGGTCAACGCCCTCGCGCGCGCCTACGTGGTCGCCTTCTACGGCCGCTACCTCCGCGACAACGCCGGCTACGACACCTACCTGACCGGCGCCGAGGCCAAGCAGCGCTACGTCGACATGGGGCTCATCGCGATTCAGACCAAGTGAGGGCGCGGCGCGGGCCTGGCGGCCTCAGCCGAGGTTGCCGGGCTTGAGGCCGTTGTAGGCCTCGTGGGTCATGCAGGCGAGCGGGCGCAGGCGGCCGCCCTCGTCGCGCAGCACCAGGCGGTGGCCGCGGCCGACGGGGACGCTGATGATGCTGCGCTCGCTCTCCCAGCGCTTGCCGCCGAGGGCCGTGTAGGGCTCGCCCGCGGCCAGTCGACGCAGCAGGTCGCGGGCCTTGAGCACGCGCTCGCGGGTCTGCAGGTCGCGCAGGTCGATCGGGTCGTCGATGAAGGTGGCCTCCCAGGCCAGCCGCTCGGCCTGACGCTGCGCGAGCTGGGACGCGCTGTCCTGCGCGCGCCGGGTCGTGTGCTCCGCCTCCTGCCGGCAACGGTGACAGTACTGGCCCTTACCCTGGTGTCCGCACGGAAAGCCTCGCCTCGCCATCTCCACCTCCCCCGATCGCGCTCGCACATGTTCAGCACTCGTCGACCTCGGCGCCGAGCAGGCTGCCCAGCAGAGCGCCCCAGGGGCCCGCCACGAAGGCGCCGAGCAGGCCGCCGAGCAGCGTGTGTCGGCAGCTCGGCGCCGGCCTGAGGCCGGGGAGGGCCGGGGCTCCGGCCGGTCGGCAGGCCGCCGCGGGCCCCGCTCGCCGGGCCGGTGTCGACCTGGCGCTTGAGACATGGCTCTCGAAGCAGGTCGCACAGGCGGGCCGCAGGGCCCCGGAGTCGATGTTCCAGGCGCCGCGGACGGCGTCGCGAGCGTAGCCCGAGAACGCGAGCTTGCGGCGGCAGCGGTGACAGTATCCGCGGGTCGACTGGTAGATCTGCTGCAGGGCTTCGTGCTCGCGGGTCATGGCTCTCGAACCTCTGTATACGCGTGCGTAACACAGGCCAGCGCGGGCGCCTGATCCGCTCGAGAGCAAGGGCCAGATCGCCTCGCAGGCGCGTCACGACCGCGAATTCACGGCTTTGCGCGGCGCGCCGACTTCGCGCTCGTCGGGTCGCGGCGCGTCGCACGAACGCGCTCGCGCGTGGCCGCGCGCGGGCCCTGCTCGTGCCGAACGCCGCGATCTTTTATGCTGGCTCGGATGGTTCGGGTTTGGCTGGCGGGGTTGGTGGTGCTCGGCGCTTGTAGCTTCGACGCGTCGGGCTTCGGCCGCGCCCCGGGGCCGACCACGACCGAGGCCACCGGCACGGGCACGGATGCGACGACGGGCGGGCTGACGACGACCGCCGCGTCGACGACGATGCCGACGGGCGACGACTCGGGCACGGCGACGACGCTGGACCTCACGATCACCGGCGACAGCAGCAGCAGCAGCGGCAGCAGCAGCAGCAGCAGCGGCGATCCGAGCACCGGCACGAGCACGAGCACCGGCTTCGACCCCGGCACGGGCACGAGCACGAGCACGAGCGGCAGCGACAGCAGCGGTGACACGGCCGGCAGCAGCACGACCGACGGCTCGAGCAGCAGCGGCGGCTCGAGCAGCAGCGGCTCGACGGGGGAGGCGGCGAGCTGCATCGACGGCGCGCAGAACGGGCTCGAGTCGGACATCGACTGCGGCGGGCCGGACTGCCCGGCTTGCGCCGACGGCGGGCAGTGCGGCGGGGGAGGCGACTGCGTCTCGCTGCACTGTGAGCTCGGCGTCTGCGCGGCGGCGGCCTGCGACGACGGGCTCGCGAACGGCGACGAGTCGGACATCGACTGCGGCGGACCGATCTGCGTCGGCTGCGTGGTCGGCATGGTGTGCGCCGTCGACGACGACTGCGCGTCGGGGATCTGCGGGCCCAAGCTGTGCGTGGCGACCGCGTGCGAGAATTTCAAGCAGGACGGCCAGGAGACCGGCATCGACTGCGGCGGCGGCTGCCCGGCCTGCGTCGACCCGGTCATCAACGAGGTCGACTACGACCAGGACCTCGCCGACGACCGCGAGTTCGTCGAGCTCGTCAATCCTGGTCCCTCACCGATCGCGCTCGCGGGGCTGCAGCTGGTGCTGGTCGACGGGGCCACCAAGGCCCCCTACGCGACGATCGAGCTCGGGCCGGCGGGGGTGCTGATGCCGGGCGGCTTCCTGGTCGTGCGGGCGCCGGGGCTGGTGGTCGCGCCGGGCGCCCTGACCCTCGACTTCGGGCTGCCGCTGGACAACATCCAGAACGGCGCGCCCGACGGCGTCGCGGTGGTCCACGCGCTGCAGCCGGCGCTGTGCGACGCGCTGTCCTACGAGGGGTCGATCGTCGACGCGAACATCCCGCCGCTCGGGCTGGTCGCGCTGGTGGAGGGGCAGGCGAGCCCGGCGCTGGACGAGGGCATCGGCGCGACCTCGCTGATCCGCCTCCCGGACGGCCTCGACACCGATGACGCGCTCAGCGACTGGATGACCAGCGGCACGCCGACGCCCGGCGCGCCGAACGTGCCCTGAGATGGTCGATCGGGCATGTCCATGTGGACATGCCCGATCGTACATGTCGACCTGTCCCTCAGGACAGGGCGATGCGCAGCGGCAGGGCGAACTGGATCTCGAGGCGCAGGCCGGCGATCGCGGGGTGGACGGTGGCGGAGATCTCGACGGAGGCGCGGGCGTCGTCGACCTTGACCCGCAGCGAGGCGGCCTCCGGCGCGAGGTCCGGGAACAGCAGCACGCCGGCGGCCTGGGCGAACAGGACCTCGACCTCGTGGGCGGCGGTGCCGGCGGCGATCTGGTCGCGGAACCAGGTCGAGAAGCGGACGATCCTTCCGGTGAGGATCTGCGCCGGCAGCGAGCCGGCGTCGGCGGCCGCGTGCACCACCGGGCAGGCGGCGACCACCAGCGAGTCGCCGCCGCGCGGGCTGCCGAGGGCGATCATGCCGAGCAGGCCGAGGCGACCCTGGGCTCGCAGCGCGGCGAAGCGCTCGGTCGGGAGCTGGGCGCCGAGGTCGGGGCCCGCGCTCGGCTCCCACACGGCCGGCGCCCGCACGGCGCCCGGACGCGCCAGGCTGGCGAGGCCGGCGGTGTCGCGCTCGCTCGCCGAGAGCAGGGCGGCGAGGGCCAGCGCGGGCGCGCCGAACAGCACGCGTCGCGCGGCGCCGTTGCCCTCGCTGACGAGCGCGACCGGGTTGACGACCGCGGCCAGCCAGCGGGTGTCCTCGTCGGCGCGCAG
>Ga0075152_10002345_pt1 | contig 13438 bp, 11 predicted proteins | sample JI61114C2DNA_FD_70964 | JGI IMG/M metagenome (GOLD analysis project Ga0075152, IMG submission 70964) | Wastewater effluent complex algal communities from Wisconsin, to seasonally profile nutrient transformation and Carbon sequestration -... | ecosystem: Engineered > WWTP > Effluent > Algae...
GTCCGTCACCATCAGCACATTCGCGCCACCACCCACGTCCGGGCCAGTGATCATGTCTTGGGCGGCGCAATCCCTCAGGTCGCAATGATCAATCGTGATGGTACCGGTCGCGCCGAAAGTGCCGATGCCATAAACACCACCGACCGGCGTGGGGTTGGTGATTTTGCAATATCGCACGGTCGGGTTCGCGCCGCGAATATCCCACTGGCGGTTATTGCCCGTCTGCCCGGTCGAGTTGAAATCGCCAATGCAGTCTTCATAGATATTGTTGTCGCCAGTGTTGATCTGACGATAGCCGCTGAGATCAATGCCCGTGGTGGTTTTCGCCGTGGCGGAAGTCGTGACGGTCGTTCCGCTGAGAGAAACGCCAGTCTGTGGAAGCCACGATGCAACGGGGGTGAACGTGCTGACCCGAGGTCCGACGCCAGCACCATCGCGGCGGGCGAAAACGGTATCGTACCAGTTGGAACCAGCCGTGCCGGTGATGGTCGCAGTCGCCGTGGAGGTGGCATCGCTGCCAACGCCGTTCGTTGCAGTCCAAGTTGCTTCCAGCGGGCCGGAGGCGGTCGAGGTGAACAGGCCCGACGAGACAGAAGCTGTCACGTCAACGCCGTTCTGTAGCAGCAGCGTGAGCGATACCGTGGGGGCAGGAGCGCCGTCAGCAACGGGCGGGGTGAGTGTGTAAACCGTGCCGACCGGGCCAGTAGCAGGCGAGATGGAACCAGCCACGAGGATCGACGGGGCCGATGTGCCGGGCGTCAACGTAAGCGCGCTGGATTCCGTCGAGGCCGTATAGGACGATGGAAACGATGTTCCGTCGCCCCAGTCCACGCGGTAGCGCATTTTCGCGCGCCGGGTTGCGCCGGTCGGAAGCGTCAGGTCGTAGGTCGTTGAGCCAGTCAGAACGCCAAGGCGTGACGTGCCGTTGCTGGCGTTGAGCGGCGTGTTGGGGCCTTCCAGGAGGTCACACTGAATAGCCGGGGTGTTGGCTGGCAGCGCCCCGCGCGTAAAGCGCATGACGGTAGAAGATACCTGCGATAGCGTCGGGGCGGGGGCCGGACCGGGGTCTTGCGCCACGGAAATGCGCAGCGCGTTTGCCCCGCTTGCTGCCGTATCCACGTAAAGACCTGTAGCGGTATTGGTGGCGCGGATGATTGGGTAAACATCCATCATCGCCGCTGAGGGCGTTCCCGCCAGAATACCGCCAGAGGAAAGCGTCATCCCGGTCGGAAGCGCGGGCGATCCGGGTGCAAGCGCGTAGCTGTCAGCGTTCACGAAGTTCTGTGAAAGGTCATAGCTTGGCGAGTTGCCAAGGATGATTTTTTGGTAGGGGATGACCGTCAAAAGGCCGGGCGCTGATGGCTGGGCAAGGCCAACGCCCAACCCGATATAAATTCCGAGTTTCATATTGCCTCACTCAACCAGAATGTTGACAGCGCCAGCGTCGAACGTGTCGGTGCCGTTCGTCGTCGTCAGGCGGATGCGGTCCAATGCCCCGCCGAGGGAAATCAGCCCGCCACCGTAAAGTGCGCCGTTCGCACCGGCATGACCGCTAAGACCGCCAAGCCATTGGTTGCCAGTGATGCGAATCAATGTGAGAATTGGGCTGTAGGCGAGGGCCGCACTGACGCCGCCGGTCAGAAGCATCCCCGCCGTGCTGGATTGCGGCGCGTTGGTGCTGGTATGTGCGGAGCTGGTGTATCCCGTTGTAACAAACGACCCGTTGCCAAGCTGAACAAGCAAGTTGGCCGTGCCGTTGGTGCTGACGCCCGCCAGCATGACCGTCACGCGCGTTGCCGATGCCGGAATGCCAGTGGTGAAGTCGATTGATGTGCCGGAAGTTGTTGCGACCGAAGTGCTTAGCGTGAGGTGCGCAGCCCACTCCGGAGCCGTGGCCCCGCTATTGACGCGCAGGAGTTGCCCCGCTGTGCCAATGCCAAGCCGTTGCAGCGTGTCGGCAGCAGTCGCATAGAGAACATCGCCAGCCACGAGGCTCAGCCCCGCAAGGCTATTCAATGACGGGTCAAGGCGTGTCAGCCATGCGCTTGCCGTGGTTTCAGCAAGCAGAAGCTTTGAATAAACCGACGAAGACCCATCAAGGTTATCCTGAACACCTTCAATCGCATCCTGGACGTTGAGAAATGGCAACTCAGCCGTCGCCGCGAAGGAAATCTGCGCCGCGCCTGTTGCTGTGGCTGACGAGCGCGGCAATGGGTCAACCGTGCCAATTGCCGCCCCTGTGGATGTGGTTAGAACAACCTTGGCCGCTGTCCCGCCGAAGTATATCGCAGGAAGCACCCCGTTTCCGTTCGCTACGACAGGCACGGCGTGGGCCACCGTCAGCCCCACATCGGTGTAAACCGTGAGAGGCGTCGTGGTGCCGCTGACGTAAAACGTAGCCTTGGCACCGGGATATGGGTTTCCGTTCCCGTCCAGCACCTGCCAGACGGGTTGAATAGCAATGTCAGCCATTATCTTACCTGTTGATTACCGCTCGGGGTGGTTCTGGCGAGTTGGCCGCGCCGCCTGCTTGTGTTTCGGAAGCTGCCATGCGCATCAGAAGCGCGGCATCTTCGGCATAAGGGCCTTTGCCCTTCGCCATCGCCTCAATGGCCTTGGTATCGCCGCTCATGGCCCTGTTGACGGCGCGCAAGAAGATTGGCGAGGTCATGGCCTTGGCTGAGAGAGTTGCCGTTGCAAGCCCAGCAGCCGTTGCGACAGGGGCCTTGATAAACGCGCTGGCAAGAGCGGTTGCCGCAACAATCGTTCCTGTGTTGGACGCGTTGCGTTCCATGTTCCCGGCCTTCACCCGCTCTGCGACCTTGGCAATCTTTTCAAGTTCAACCCGAACCGGCTCGTCAAACAGGATGTGCCGCGCATCTGGCGACATTTTGTTCCATTCGGTCAGGAATGTTGCCGGGGAAAAAACAGTGCCATCCGCGTTTTGCGCGCCCGCTTTGGCCTTCCCGAGGCGGTCGGCGATGCTTTCGGAAACCTGCGTCCAATCATCCCGGCCCATGGATGCCTTGATCTGGCGCATACGGGTTATGTCCGCCGTTGATCTGTCAGCCTGCGTCAGCGCGTCGAAAGCTTCAAAGGCCCGCTCGGGGTTTTTGGCTGATATTGTCGCGTCAAGGCTGCGCTCGATGCGATTGGCCCCGGATTTGTAAAAGCCGTTTGCGCGCGACCATGCCTTGTACGCCTTTGGGCCAGCCGCTTTTGCAGCCGCTTCCATGTCGGAGGTCAGAGCGCCATAGAGTTGCTTCAACCGGCCAATATCCTCATCAGCTAAAGCGCCGCGATTGCTGCCGATTGCATCACCGATCTGCGAGCGAAGCTGCCGAACCGCCTGCCAGCTTATGCCGTTTTTCTCAGCCTCGGAAACAACACTGTCCCACTTTGTCAGGCCCAATTTGCTGGCGAGTTCCGGGTTTCCTGCGAAGTATTTCTTCGTCTCATCGACAGCGGCGCGCATGTTTGCCACGCCAACTTTCGTTCCGGCAGGAATTTGCTTGCCAACTTCGTCGTAAAGCTTGCCCGCGCGCTCTTTGAATTTACCAACGAAGCCCGTCAGGCCCTTTTGCAGCAACTCGCCCGCCGATGATGGGGACAAGCCGCCAGAAATCACCTTGCGAAACGCGCCTTCGACTTCACCGACAGCCCGCGCGGCGTCTTTTGCCACCATTTCAGCCGCAAATGGCACCTTTTCGAGTGCCGCCGCTGCCATCCCGCCAGTTTTGCCGGTCATACCGAGGCTTGGCGTGATGCCGAGGTCTTTCGCCGCACCCGCCGCGCTGTTGATCTTGCGATCCGCGTTGATGGCGGCGCGGGCCGCTGCCGATTCAGTGGTTGCGAGCGGCAATGTGCCAGCCGTGGATTCAACCATGCCTATCATGTCGTTCGCCAGACGCTGCTGGCTGTCCTCTGACGCCCCAAGCGCACCCGTGGCATCACCGATAGCCCCCGCGCCACCGGCCAGTGCTGTGTGCAGCCCTGAAAGCGCAGCGCCGCCCGCGTTCACAATGCCAGCCGCTACATCAGATAGACCCGGAACATAAACCGACGATGCCGCGATGTTCTTTCCGGCTTGGCTTTCGCGAGGGTTGGCAACGCCAGCCATGAATTCCTTTGTCGCGGCCCAAGGTTCCGCCGCCATATCCTTGGCCGTGTTCAACGGCCCGGTTGCGGCGGGAGACATGTCTGGCGCAGGCCCCATAGGCGATGTGCGTGGCGGCATCAAAGGATCAGACGGGTTTGCCGCCGATACCTTGCCCTGCCCCATGCCTGTTTTGGCGAGTTGCACAAGCTTGCGGGCCGCATCGGTATCACCGGCTGCGTCTGCATTCTTGGCGGCGCGCAAGAGTTCTTCGACAGTTGCCATAGTGGCCCCTTGAAAAAACGGCTTCTGAGGCGCAATCTGTTTGAATGCGTCCCGGTTATCAGATCATTTGGGGCATTTTCGCCCTGTGGGTTTTAGGGTGGACTATCGCCACTCACGACTTCATCAGCGTCGGTGCCGCTTCAATGGCCCCGCTGTTTTTCGCGTTGAAGTTCACCTGGCTGTTGAGCCGCCACCCACGGCGGTAGATCACTTGTACTGGTTGTATATGTCCAGAAGGTCGGGCGGCAGCGCCACGTCGCCCGCAGATGGTTGTGCTGCGGCGGGTGATTCAGCGGTTGCTGGTGGCGCGTTAAGCTTGTCGGTAATGGTCTTGTAAATAGCCTCAAGGTTCTGGAGGTTCTGCATCAGTTGTTCGGCGCTTTGCGATTGGTCGAGGCTGGTGAGTGCCGACGAAAGCAGGCTCATTTCCTTGTCGGATACCGCGCCAAGCGCGCCGCCGGTCGGAGATGAGACTCGCATTTGCTGCAACTTGTCGAACGCAACGTTGGCCTTGATGGTTTCAAGCGTGGCGCGGAGGTCATTTGCCGCCGTGCCGCCCGTATTCATGAGTTTCTGACCGCCATAGCCGGTTGTTGGAAGGAACCCTCCTGAGTTGGTCACGAGGCTTTTCGCCTCGCCAATCTTGCCAGTGACAACATCGGCGGCGACTTTGGCCTGTTCCGTTGCGAGTGCTGCTTTCTTGTCAGCACCAGAACCACCATACTCGACAACAGTTCCGTCCGCAGTCGTCACAGAAAAGCCCTTGCCCTTCTTGGCATTCTCGAACCCGATACGGTCAAGAGGCTGACGGCCAGCGGCGCTTTCCTCTTGAACATACCGCTGATAGTCGTCCTTGGCTTCCGGCTGCATTCCTGCAATCGGCGACACGCCCTTGCGCGGGTCAGTCGGGTCGTTCCACAGATAGCCGTTCGGCGCGCCCTTCGTCGGGTCAACCTTCTCCGGCGCGAAGGTCTTGTAAGCCTCAAGAACACCGTCGATCTGCGCGGCATGGGCCGGAAAGCTGTCGAAGGTGAATTCTTCCGGGTCCAGCCCCTGCTGTTGAATGAAGCTGGTATAGCCTTGGCGGTCGCCCTTCTGATAGAAGAACGCGGCACCTTTCAGGCCAGCCTCAAGTTTCGCGGCTTCTGCCGTCCGCTGTTCTGCTGTCAGAGCCTTGGCGCGATCTGCGGCGGCGTTCTTTGCCCCCTCGCGCAACATGCTCATTTTCTCGGCATCAAAACCCATGCTTTGTTGCTGGCTCTTGATGCCAAGCGCGGCATTCGGATCAAACTGCGCCAATGCGTTAAGCGCGTTCGGGTCGCCGTTCATAATCCCGGCCCCTTGGCTTTTGTAGAGTGCCGACAGTGCATTCTGGCGCTGCATGGCTTGCGTTTGCGCTGCGAGTTCATTGCCTGCCGACATGGCCCCGAGAACGTTGACAGGCTGGCCTTGCAGAATGATTGAGGCGTCATAGGCCATTTATGCAGTCCCCAGGTAATTGCGGCGCTCGTACATGTTCTGAACCGGCGCGAGTGCGTTGCGCTGTCTCATGAATTGTGCCGGATCAAGTTGCGCGATCTGCGGCGCGAATGCGTTTTGCTGCGCTGCGGGCTGAGAGGCCAGCGCATTCTGAGGCGGCTGAGCCATGCCTCGTGCTTGCGGGTCCGAAGGTAGCGCGCCGGAAGGAAGGCCCTGCCCGGCGAAAATACGCGCCTCTGCGGCCCTGCGATCAGCGTTTACGCCGCCGTTGTGCGAGCCAAGGTCGCCGATTGCTGTTGCAGCGCCAGCGAAGTCTCCCGCCGCAACCCTTGATGCCACACTGTCCGGCAAAGTCCCGTAGTTGTACGTCACCGACAGAAGCGAAGCCCGTTGCGGCTCTGAAAGATGGTCCCATGCATCCTGCCCGACCTTGGCAATGGCGCGCGGCATAAACTCCGAAGAAATGCGCCGCTCCAGATCGCGCTGCGCATCTTCTGGCGTAACCGTCATGCCCTGCTGGACCGGAACAACGCGGCCATCGGCCATCGTTACCGTGTCCGATCCGTAGCCCGTGCGGTAGGCGTTCACGTCCCAATATGGGGTTGTGCGGAAGCCCTCAAACCGCTTGATGAGTTCGGACGCGTTCATCAGAAGCCCCAGTTACCCCAGCCAATGCCGGACGTGTTGGGTTGCTGCTGCGCCTTCTGGTACTGGAAAGTCCCCAAGAGGTTGTTTGCCATGCCTGAGAATGCGTTGCCGACACCAATGGCCCCCGCCGCCTTGGCATTGCCAATGCCGGACAGCGCGTTTGACACGCCCGCCGCTGCGTTGGCGTTGGCATTGCCCTGCATCGAAGCCGCCGACACGCCCATATCCGACAGCCCCGCAAGGCGGTTCAGATAGCTGTCGCGGTATTGCTGCGCCATGCCTTGGCCGTAGTCGTTCAGGGCCTGCAACGTCGCGCCGCTGTTCAGCCCGCCCTTTGCCCCTGCGAGGGCATTGACGCCCGCCGTTCCCTGATCAAACTGGAATTTATAGCCCGGCGTCGTTTCCAAGCCAGCGTATTGCGTTCCGCCTGTCGGGTTCGCTGCGGCGTAGGCTTGCGCCTCGGCCATGCTGTTGAAAATCTGTCCGTTGACGCGGTAGCGCGTTGGCTCGGCCTGCTCTACGGGTTGATTGCTGGCGTAAGGGTTCGGACTATCGCGACCGTTTACGCTCCCGCCAAGCGCATTGACGCGGCCAACAGATTGCCCCGGCTGCGTACCCGGCTGCGCCCCGCCAATCGTCTCGATAGCCGAAGGGGTGCCGCCAATCGTCGGCGCATTGCCAAGCCCGAGAAGGTAGTTGTAGGCCGAAAGCGCGTTTGTGCCTGCCGTCTTGAACGGCGACAGATCGGCCCGCGTCAGGTCGCGCGTTTCCTTCTGGAAAGCCAAGTCCTGAGACGCCGCCGCCTGTTGGGCCTTGGACGCCTTCTTGGCCGCGCTTGCTTGCGATAGCCCGCCGACAACGCCAGCGATTGCCCCACCAATGCCCATTACAGTCTCCAGCCGCTCATGATGACTTCGCCACTTGAAAGCGGCAATCGTCCGTCCTCTACAAACCCAACGCGACGTGTCAGCGCGACTGCTCCGCGAAATCTCGCAGGCGTCCAACCAACAATCCGTTCAGGCTTTTTCTCATTCCAGAACTCGCGCAACACGCGTTTGGAAGGCTCGACAAGATGCCCGAACCCTTCCGGCTTGGCCGCGAAGTGTAGCATCCAGACATTCGGAAACGGGGCTAGATGAAACACCCCGCAAATCGGACCATCCGCCCAATACTCGAAAGGCTCATCGGGCAAACTGTCTGGCGTTATTCCGAAGACCTGCTGCGATGGATGGGCGAAATATGCTCTCGCCTCGTCCACCGTTATTCTCATGTCACCGCCGCAATGATCGCATTGATGGCCGTCCGGCTTTGGCTGTCCACCGTTGCCCCACCTGTCGGGCCGGTAATCGCCGCCACAGCATCAAGCCGCGCGCTGAGGCGGTTCACGTCCCTGACGAGGATCTGAATCACTTCAAGCAACGCGTCGGAAGCCATTGACCCGTCGCGGGTCGCGGCCTGATCGCGCAAAAGCGGCTTGGCGGTCATGCAATCCGTCCATCGGCGTTCATCGGTATTTCCGCCGCCGTGCTGATCCGAAGCTCAACCGTCCATTGCCGCGACTGCCCCAAGGCCCGCCACGTCAAGCGTCTGTTGTATTCGCCCACTGCCCAGGAGCGTTGTCGCCAAGCGCCCCATGTCTGTCCGCTGTCTTTTGACAGTCTCATATCAATCGCGCCCGCAACCCAACCAATGCGGGCAAAAGCCTCAAGTTCGTTGATCGTGATGCGCTGGCCGTCATTGTCCAGCGTCCGCGACACCATCGACCTGATGAGTGGCGTTCCTGCGTCGTCGTTTGTCCGCGACAGCTTGAGAACGTCACCACCCGACCGCCCGATGTACCACGACCCCGCCAGTTTCGCGCTGGATGCGGCCTGCCACGGGGCCAGATCAAGGCCCTGCGCCCGCTCGTGCCATTCGCCCGTCGCAAGGTCGTAAACCCACGCCGCACCGTCCCGGAAAACAATGGCGCACATCGTGTGGCCCTCATCCTCCCAACACAGGCAACGCTCCGGATTCAGCGTCTTGATGGCTGTTTCGACGGGAGGAATGGAAACCGGGCCAACGCCGATAATGTAAACTCGACCGTCAGCCCCGACAAAGAACGCCGATGACCCCGGCACCTTGGAAAACAGCCCGAATGATTTCAGGCCCGTTTCAATCACGCCCCCGGCTTGGCGCTGAAACGCATTGGCTCCGGCTTCCCCGGTATTGTACCAAACCTCGTGGCTTTTCTCTTTGAAGATATAGAGGTAGCCATTTACCCCGGCACAGCGAATAATCTTGTCATCCTTCCCATCCGCCGATGAGAAATTCAGCCCCGGCAACGTTGTGGCGTCGGCTTGGCCAGACCATTGAAACCGGATGCCGTTGTATTCCGTGAGAACCGTGTAGTTGCCGATGTAGTCCAGAGACCCGAATGACGAAAACGCACCTGCCGATGGCTGAGTGAGTGTCGTACCATTCCAGACGTAGTAATTGCCGCCGATACACAGCGTCACGTCACCATTGTTTCCGGCAATTGACGCCTCTGCGCTGTCGCTCGTGGCCCCGAGGCTCATGGCCCCGCCGCTCATGTCGATCTTGTACAGCGCCGATCCGCAGGCGGCGTAAAGATAGCCCTCGATTTCCTCGATGACCCGAAACAGTACCCCCGAGACATTCGAGAACGCCGTCATTCCAAGGTCGGACTTGATGATATGACCGGTCTTGCCTTGCGACGCCTCACGATAGCAATTCACCAGCCGCGATGAAGACGCCTGCCAGTTGTCGGGGTCGCGTGAGCCAGCCCCGCAAAACTCGACTTTCATCTAGTGAACCAGTTTGTCAGCGTCTTTCCCTTCCACGTCAGCGGGTCGGGAATGGCCGCATCAGCAATCACCACATAGCTGGCCTGAATCTTGCGGAAGAAGTCATCTGCGTCGAAGTTAGCAGGCGCGGACCATCCCGGAGACAGTCTCATCGCCAGAAGATACCCAACGCCTTCGCGGTATTTGTCGGCTAATGGGAACGTGTCATTCAGCGCTGCGTCGGTGAACGTCAGCGCGATGCCATCAAGCACCCACGCGGAAATCATGTTGTTGAATGCCGTCAGGCCCGACTGGCCCTCGTCACTCGTCATTGCGTCGTCTTGGGCGACAACGCCAATATGCCGAAACGCCGTCTCGACAATATCGCGGACTGTGGTCATGCATCACCCATAGAAAAAGGCGGGGCCATGACAGCCCCGCCAGTTGGTTAGTTGGTCAGGCGCAGACCTAGGCGCGGGTCAAGGCACTTGACGCCCCACAGCATGTCAAAGCGCATGTAGTGGGTCAGCGTGTTTCCATCGACCCACTCGGAGCAGGAAATGGTCACACGGTTGCCGGTTTTGGTCGAGGTTTTCAGACCTGCGCCCTGCGGGATATTCAGCGGGCGCGACACGAGCGCGAGCGCTTTCGGATGCAGGAGCAGAGACTGCTTGTAAGCCGTGCCGCCCGTGCCGGTTTTCACGGTAATGGCGGCGTTGTCAGCCGGAGCAGCCGTAACAGTCTGATACGCACCCGAGGTGATGATCGGAGGCGAAATGGTCAGGGTTGAGGGTCCGGTCGAAGCGCCAGAGTTGGCATCCGCCGTCACGACAAAGGTTTGCAGGCGGTTGGTGGTGGCTTTCGACACCGGGTTGACCGCATACACACCAGCAATCGTGATCACATCACCGGCTTTCAGGATACCCGTGATCGAGTTGGTCCAGCCGTCCGTGATCAGCGATTGGGTCCAAGTATCCTTCGACGCCGTGTAGGTGACGTTCTGCGAAGCGCCGTTAACCAGCGGGGTGCCAGTTGCGGTGCCGACAGTGTGCGTCGGGGCGTGGACGGACTGGTAGTTGTCGAAGCCACCATAGAAGCCGATGGTTGCCTTTTCAAAGGCAGTCTTGGCGGTGTTCTGGACGTAAACACCCTTCAGGCCGTCAGCCAGGTTGGCGGTCGCGTCAGTCCCGTGAATCGCAAAGCGATCCGAAGGAATGGCAGCGTCCGTCATGATCGACCCGGCGTTTGCCAGAGAAAGGAACGTCGAAGGAACGGTGCCGGGGGTGCCGCTGAACCAATAGAGGTTGGTGTAGAGCGAGGCGAGCGAGGCTTCGATCTTGTCTTTGAACTTGATCGCCACCGGCTTGATGATGTCTTCAACTGTGCGGTCGAACGACAGAGTGCGGTCAAGCGCTGAGATGTTGACCTTGACCGACAGCGTCTTGTTCATGCTGATGGTCGTTTTGCCCTGCGTGATGTCCTCATTGTACGAGGTCACGTCAAGGTTGTCATCCTGCCCGAGGTATGCGGTCGGCCGACGGACACTGATCGTGTCACCCACCATCGCAAATTCGGACGAGAGGTCCGCGTGGACCTTGTTGCCGAGAACGAGTTCGTTCTCCAGCAGCATCAAGCCTTCCTGTGCGAACACTGAAGGCGTTAGAAAAGCGTTAGCCATTTTCTAGTTTCCCTAGAAGCGGCCCCCGGATTCCCGCCATGCTCGCCATTCGGACGCAGACATTTTGGCAGGGTCTTTCGTCGCTGTTCCGCCGGGTTTGACGGCAGCGATTGGAGGGGGGGCATTTGTTTCGAGTTTTGGCTGGGGTGGCGAGAGGCGAGCCTCTATGCGCCCGAGTTCCCGAGCCGCTTGTAGCGGGGGCAACTGAGAGATTTGGCGGGCAACAGCCGGGTTCTTCCCGAGGTGATAGGCCAGATCAACCGCAACATCGCTTGCCAGCACCATTTCAGCGACATGGTTGGACACAACGTCTGCACGTTGGGCCACAGCCAAAACCTGATCTAGGTCGGCATATTGTGTGCGTTTCTCTGCGATCTGATCGGCAAATTCGGCAGCCCGCTCAGCGCGTACCTGCGCCTCAAGATCCTGTGCCTTTTGCCGATGTTCACCCGCCTCAGATGAGATTTCCGCCGCGTCCGATTGGGCGTCCGCCTGACGTTGTTTCCACAACGCCCGAGCCGCCGCAAATTCGATAACGTCTGGGAAGTCATCCTCTTTTGGTGGGGCTTCACCTTCGCGAGCCGCCTTGATGCGGTCGAGCCGCTTTTCAAGTTCGGCAGCGCGAGTAATCGCCGCTTCCTTTTCTTGCTCAGAATGCCGAATCGCAGCTTCGCGACGTTCGCGGCGTTGCTGCGCTTTCGATTTTTCCTCTGTCTGATCGGGCTGGCCTTCTACCTGCCCCTCAGTGTTTTCCGTCGCCTCCGACGTAGTTTCTTCAGACACGACTTCCGGGGCTGCCCCTTCAAGGGCTGCCTGCTCAAGTTCGCTCATTATTTCCCCGTGGGTTAGGCCGGGAATACCGGCGTGATCTGGTTCACAGGAACCAGTTGACCGCCCATCGCGGCCAATTCGAGTTGCGCCTTTTGGGCGTTGAAATGTGCCGTCTGCGCATCAGCTTCAGCCTTGTCAGCCTTGGCGTTCAGTTCGCGCAGTTGAAGCATGGCAGCCTCTTGGCCCATTGCCTGCTGCTGTTGGGCCTGCATGGCCTGTTGTTGGGCCATTGCCTGTTCTTCAGGGTCTTCAATCTCGGCCATACCTGGCGGAAGCATCTTCTTGAGCCGCTCAGCAATCTTGTCGGCGTCTGGCCAATCCATAGACTTGGCAATCAGATCCCCGGCGACTTGTGCTGCTGGCGGGAATGCCTGGATAAACTGCATCATGCTTTCCGCAGTCTCTTGGCGCTTCGTGGCATAGTTCGGGCCAACTGCAACGCGGACGTTGAAATTTCCCTTGGTCAGATCGTTGACGATCACTTGCCCGTTTTCGGTCATGACCGGCTGGTTAACAGTTGTCATGCCGTGCTGATCATCTTCGCCAAGCATGGCGATAATGCGGGTCGTGTCGTAAACCTTCGGAATCATCGACACAATGACGCGACCACAATGGGCAATCGCTTTGGCCATATTGTCGGAATAGATCGACGTTGAAACGTCGCTTTCCATTTGTCTCTGGCGAATGGCAACGCCAGACTTTTCGTTAGAGTGCTGCCCCAAGCCAGCGTCATAGATGCCTGTAGTGGCCTTCATGTCGTCAGCAGCGAGGCCGACTTCTTGCATCATCCCGCTTGATGGCACCGGAGGCATGGCGCGTTGCGGAGCGCCAGGAGCCTTTTCATCGGGGTTGTACGGCAAGTATGGGCGGTTGCTGTCGTTCGCTTCGCCCCAGATTGCTTCAAGACCTGCGATCTGCTTGCCAGTGACGAGATAGGGCGCTTTCGGTTGCAGCGCGATCATTTCCGTCTGAGCAGAGCGCCAATAGTTGTAAAGCCTCTGCGGGTCTTTGGCGAACCGGATAACCGACGAGCGATAAATCCTGTCGCCGATATGCAATTCCTCGCCCATGACCGCGATAACAGGAATGTGCTCGCCCGGAAACTCTTGCGGGCCTTCCAGCACGTCCTTGCCGCTGATCTTCGCCCACATGATCACGTCATAGTTGACGGTGCGGGTTTTTCCACCAAGTCCTTTAGGCGCATTCTCGACAATCTGGCCGCCCGGAAGCTGCATGATTGTCTTTGTTTTTGGCTCTTTCCAGAAATACTCGGCTACAACGGCCTCACCGTTCTGCCTCCAGAATTCCAGACCATCACCAGTGCCGTGCTGCTCAATGCTGACGTTCACCTTGCCCGGATATTGCTCCTTGAACGCCTCGTCATTCATTACTGACGTGATCAGGCACCAACGCGCGTCTTCACGTGTGGACTTGCGGGCTTCTGGGTCGAAATACACCGAAAACGGGTTGTCGATGCTCTGAATGATGATCTTCTGATCAAACGAACTGTTGTCGACATAGTCGGTCAGGACACGGAAATATCCCATTCCGCAAGCCGCAGCGGATTCAGCGGAGCGCTCATAGATCGAAGTTGCGTCGCTTTCGTACTGGATTTGCCGAATGACGCCTTCGACC
>Ga0075152_10002349_pt1 | contig 13429 bp, 9 predicted proteins | sample JI61114C2DNA_FD_70964 | JGI IMG/M metagenome (GOLD analysis project Ga0075152, IMG submission 70964) | Wastewater effluent complex algal communities from Wisconsin, to seasonally profile nutrient transformation and Carbon sequestration -... | ecosystem: Engineered > WWTP > Effluent > Algae...
GCCGGCACGTCCGACAGCGCCTCGGCGGCGCGCCACGCGAACTCGGGATTGGTGACCTGCGCGCCGAGGGCGATCGCCATCGCCGCCGCCGCGACGCCGGGGCCACCGCCCGCGCTGCGGCGGGCCAGCGCCGCGACCATCGCGAGATAGGCGAGGGCGTACAGCGCGAACGGCACCCGCAGCGCCAGCTCGCTGCCGCCGGCGAGCACGCCGGGCGCGGTGGCCACGCTCATGCCGATCGAACGGTGCAGCGGCAGCGCGCCGTGATCCTCGCCGTGCAGGAGCGCGTCGGCGCCGAGCGCGTACACCGCCTCGTCGTGGCCGAGCGCGCGCGCCGGCGCGAGCGCCAGCACCGCCAGCACCAGCGCGTAGACCACCGCCGCCGCCGCCGCGACGGTCGCGGTGCGCGGCGCGATGGTCAAGGCCGCTTGGCCCAGACGATCTTCCACCGCCACGCGTCGTCGAGGGCCGCGCGCCAGGTGGTGAGCGTGGCGCCGGTGACGATCGCGATGCGGCGATCGCGCTTCTCCATCGCGGTGACCTTGCCGTGCCAGGTCATCCACACGATGCGATCGTCCTGCTCCTCGGCGGTCGAGCCCATCGCGAGGCGATCCATCGCGCGGCTCGCGGCGTCCCAGAACTCCAGCGCGTCGACGTCGGTGTCCCAGGTCGTCATCGCGACGCCGGTGGTGCGCCACGGCTTGGCCACCTGCGCCGTGGTGCCACGCAGCGCGACCCGATCACCGCCCCAGCCGGCGGAGGCCGTGGCCGCGACGTCGGCCGCGACGCCGTTCGCGAGCAAGAACTCACGCCAGCCCTCCTCGCCCCACACCCCGGCGTCGAGCTGCAGCGGATCGGCGGGCGCGGTGATCACGTCGGGGCGCGCGTCGGCGAAGTAGAGCGCCGGGTGGATGATCTGCTCGGTCGAGCGCGGCGGCCGCGCGAACGCGGCGTCGACCGCCGACCACGGCTTGCCCTTGCGCAGCGCCGCGACGAAGCCGACGCCGGCGCGGTACGGGAACATCATGCCTTCGCGCAGCGCGATCGGCGCGCGATCGATGAGCTGGCTGCCGGTCTCGCCGGTGGTGCTGGCGCCCATCGACGAGGTGAGCAGCTTCACGACCTCGTCGTGATCCCACGGCGCGCCCATGTTCTGCTCGGCCAGCGTGTACTCGAGCATGAGCGCGACGCCGTCGCCCTCGACCAGCGCCTGCCGCGCCAGCGACGCGTCGTTGTCGTCCTCGACCGCCTTCATCCACGGCGTGAGGCTGAAGTGCTGATCTTGCAGCGCGTGCGTGATCTCGTGGGCCATCAGCATGTCGGCCCAGGTGTCGTCGCTGCCCGGCTTGGCCGAGACGTAGAGCTTGCCCTCGGCCGGATCGTAGAAGCCGGCGATCTGCTCGGTCAGCAGATCGAGGATCAGCTGATCGAGGTCGGTGGCCATCGGCACCAGGCCCCAGCGCTTGGCGACCGCGGCGTCGAGCGCGCGCTCGGCGGCTGGCGAGTCCTCGTCCATGCGCAGGAGGATGCGGGCGCGCAGGCCCTCGTCGTTCATGATGCCCTTGTCGATGACGCGCTTGACCGCGAGGCCGCGCAGCGCCGCGACCTTGATCGCGATGTCGTCGGCGCGCGCCACCAGCTTGGCGGTCCAGTCGGCGGGGGCGGGCGCCGCGGCCTGATCGGCGCGAGACGGGGCGGCAGCGGCGGTGGCGAGCGCGGCGATCACGAGCGCGACGGCGGGCGGCGCGGAGCGAGCTGACATGGCGGTAAGCGTACACGGCCGGTGCGCGCTCGGCTCGTCGCTGGCGGCGGTCGCGGTAGCATGCGGCGGTGATCGATCGCGCGCGCCTGCTGACCCAGCTCGAGTACGCGTCGTTCACCCAGCGCGGCGCCCTCGCGGCCGAGGCGGCCGCGGCGGCCAGCGTCGACGAGCTCGACGCGCTGGTGGCCGCGCTCGACGACGAGCGCGCCGGCGTGCGGCTCGGCGTGCTGGCGGTCCTCGGCGCCGCGCGCCATCGCCCGGCGCTGGCGCGGCTGGTGGCCCACGCCCGGAATCGCACCGGCGACGATCGGGTGTTCGCGCTGGCGGCGCTGGCGGCCCTGGCGCAACCCGGCGACGAGCCGCTGCGCGCGCCGGCGCTGGCGTGGTCGCGCGACGCCGACGGCTTCGTCGCGGCCCAGGCCCAGAAGCTCTTGCTCGCGCTCGGCGCCGGCCCGGGCACGCCGCGGGCGGCGCTCGAGCAGCTGGTCACGTCGCTGTTCACCGCGACCCGCGCCGCCGATCGCCTGCGCGATGTGGCGGCGATCGAGGCTCGCGGTCCTGCGGCGCTGGCGGCGGTCGCGCGGCTGGCGTTGACCAAGGGCCCGTCGGACGCGGTGGCGCTGGTCGCTCAGGCGCTGGTGCGCCACGCCGACGCGATCCCCGACGGTGCGGCGCTGGTGCTGCTGATCCCGGCCGCGCGCCGACGGCTGGCCGCGGCGCCGGCGACCGTGGCCGCCCTCGACGACGCCGCGCTGGCGCTGGGCGGCCTGGCCGCGGTGCCGATGCTGCTGGCGCGCCTCGGCGAGCTGGCGCCGCCCCAGGTCGACGCGGTGGTGGCGCGGCTGCTCCGCGAGCCGGCGCCGGCGATCGCGCTGCACGCGCCGCCGATGCTGGCCGCGCTGGCGACCCGGCCCGCGATGTGGTCGTCGCTCGGCCCGGCGCTCGTCGTCGCCGCCCCGCACCTGCGCGATGGCCTGCGCACCGAGCTGCGCGCGCGGGTCGATCGCGAGCTGGGCGCGCTGCGCACCGGCGTCGCGCTGCCGCCGGTGACCGTGGTCGCGGTCGCCCACGTGCTCGCCGAGCTCGCCGCGGTCGGCGAGCCGCTGCCGACGCCGCTGGTGCGCGCGCTCGAGCGCCTGCCCGTCGGCGAGGCGGCGATCGCGCTGTGCGCGCTGTGCGCGCGGCTGGCCACCGAGCCCGCGGCGCTGGCGCTGCTCGGGCTCACGCGCGATCCGTTGCCGGTGGCCCAGGCCGCCGCGCGCGAGGCGATGGCCGCGTGGCGCTCGCCGTGGATCGCGTTCGTCGACGGCGCGGTGGTCGCGCGCTACGTCGACGCCGCCGGTGCCGCGCTGGTGCGCGTCGACGGTGGCCTGCGCGATGGCGCCGGCGCGGCGTGGATCCTCGACGGTGCCGGCGTGCCGATCCCGGCCGCCACCGCCGAGCACGGCGCGTGTACCTGCTGCGCGCCACCGCGGGCGCTGGCCCATCCGCGCCGCGAGGGCCTGCGCTGCCTCGCGACCTGGATCGGCTACCTGCGCGACGGCGACGCGATCGTGCGCGCCGACCAGCACCCGCACGGTCGCTGCACCGCGTGCGAGTCGGTGCGACCGCGGGTGCGCGAGGGCGATCGCACGGTGTGCCTGGCGTGCGGCGCCGGTCGCGCTCCGGTGGTGTCGCGCCCCGCCGAGCCGGGACGTCCGGGGCTCGACGAGCGCGTCGGCGACGGGCTGCCGCGACCGCCGACGATCGACGAGTTCGCGCACGTCGCGCCGACCATCCGCACCGCGATGGGCGCCAACGTGTTCCTGCGCGCGCGCGACGGCGGCGACGGCTGGAACGGCTCCGGCATCGTGATCGCGCGCGACGGCAACCACGTCTTGATCCTCACCAACCGCCACGTCGTCGAGTCCGACGATCAGCTGCGCCTGTGTCGCCTCGAGGCGATGACCGTCGCCGGCGAGGCCCGCGAGCTGCGCGTGGTGTGGCGCGCCGGCCGCGGCGTCGATCTGGCGCTGGTCGAGGGCACGGTCGGCGACGCCGATCAGCTCGGGGTGATGGCGCTCGGCGGCGGCGCGGCGCTGGTCGGCGCCGCGGTGTTCGCGATCGGCAACCCGCTGGGCCTGGCGTGGAGCTACAGCGCCGGCACGCTGTCGGCGGTGCGGCAGTGGAGCACCAGCGCCGGTCAGCCGCTGCAGATCTTCCAGACCGACACCACGATCTCGCCGGGCTCGAGCGGCGGTGGGCTGTGGCACGTCGACGGCCACCTGCTCGGCGTGATGTCGTTCTTGCAGCAAGCCCACGTCGGCGCCAGCGCGCACTTCGCGCTGTCGATCGCCGCGGTGCGCGACGCGTTCGCGCGCGAGGACGTGCGCTGGCGCGGTCGCGTACTGACCAGCCTGCCGTGATGTGCGCGCGGCGGCGGGGCTGCTAGGCTGCGCCGCCTTGCCGACCGTCCGCGATCTCGTGCGCGCCGCCGACCGTGGCCCGGTGCTGGCAACCGGCACCACCGCCGCCTACGCCGCGTACCTCGGCGCCGCGCTGGCCGCGACCCGCCCGGTGATCGCCGTGGTCGCGTCCGACGTCGCGGCCCGCGCGCTGGTCGAAGATCTCGCGCTGTGGGGCGCGACCGCGACCGTGCTGCCCGAGCCCGACGGCAGCGCCTACGCCGAGCTGGCCGCGGATCGCGCCGCCGAGGCCGCGCGCCTCGCGGTGCTGTACGCCCTGGCGCGCGGCAGCGCCGACGCGCCGCGGTTGATCGTCACCACCGGCACCGCGCTCCTGCGCAAGACCATGCCGGCCGCCGAGCTGGTGGCGCGCGGGCTCGCGGTGGTCCCCGGCACGTCGCTGCCGCGCGACGCCACCGCGACGCGCCTGCTCGAGGCGGGCTTCGCGCGCGCCCCGGTGGTCGACGACGTCGGCACCTTCGCGGTGCGCGGCAACGTGATCGACGTCGGCGCGCCCGGCCTGCCGTACCCGGTGCGCCTCGAGCTCGACGGCGACGACGTCGACTCGATCCGTCTGTTCGATCCGCAGAGCCAGCGCACGCTGCGCACGATCGAGCGCCTCGATCTGCACCCGATCCGCACCGCGGTGCCGACCGCGAGCCACGACTGGAAGTCGGCGCTGCGCGAGCTGGCCGACGAGCAGCACCACCCGTCGTCGGCGACCCGCCGCCTGATCGAGCAGCTGTCCAGCGGCGACGCGATCGGCGCCGACGTCTACGCGCCGGCGTTCCACGCGGCGCTCGCGCCGGTGGCCAGCTACCTGCCGGCCGACGCGACCTGGCTGTGGTGGGATCCCGACGCCACGGTCTCGGCCGTCGACGGCGACCTCATGGCCGCGGCCGCCGGGTTCGCCGAGCGCCGCGCCCACAAGCAGCTCGCGTTCGCGCCGACCGCGCACTTCGTCGAGCGCGCCGAGTTCATCGCCGCGGTCGCCACCGGTCCACGCCGCGTGGTCCTGCCGGCCCTCGCGCTGGTCGACGATCCGCGCGGCCGCGGCGCCGACGTGGTCGCGGTGCAGCTCGATCCCCTCGCCGCGCTGCGCACCCAGCTCGAGCGCGCGCGGGTCCAGCACGACGATCACCTCGGCGATCCGCTGGTGCGCGCCATCGCCAGCGCGCGCCGCGACGGCTCCGCGGTGATCCTCGCCGCCGACAGCGCGGCCCGCGCCGATCGTCTGCACGGCCTCCTCGAGGGCCACGGCCTCGCCGCCGATCGCGTCGAGCAGATCACCCGCACGCCGGATCGCGACGACCCGGTGCAGATCGCGGTCGCGCCGCTGTCTGGAAGTTTTCTCTCTGCGGCCGACGGCCTCCTGGTGATCACCGCCGCCGACGTGTTCGGCATCAAGCGCCACGCGCCGCGCAACAAGTCCGCCGCCAAGCGCGCCAAGGACGCGCTCCTCGGCGGCGTCGGCGACTTCGCGCAGCTCGCCCCCGGCGACTTCCTGGTCCATCAGCTCCACGGCGTCGGGCGCTATCGCGGCCTCGCCAAGCTGCCGCTGGGCGGCACCGCCATCGACTTCCTCCAGCTCGAGTACGACGGCGGCACGCTGTATCTCCCGGTGTTCCGCCTCGGCGAGGTCCAGCGCTACGTCGGCGCCGAGGGCCACGGCCCGCGCCTCGACAAGCTCGGCGGCGTCACCTGGGAGAAGGCCAAGGGCAAGGTCACGCGCCAGGTGGCGGCGCTCGCCGAGGAGCTGCTCCAGGTCTACGCGCAGCGCGCGACCTTGCCCGGCCATCGCTTCCCGCCGCCCGACGAGATGTACACCGAGTTCGAGGCCGCGTTCCCCTACGAGGAGACGCCGGATCAGCTCGCCGCCATCGAGGCCACGATGGCCGACATGGAGAGCGCCAAGGCGATGGATCGTCTGGTGTGCGGCGACGTCGGCTACGGCAAGACCGAGGTCGCGCTGCGCGCGATCATGAAGTGCGCGCTGGCCGGCAAGCAGGCGCTGCTCCTCGCGCCCACCACGATCCTCGTCGAGCAGCACGCGCGGACCATGACCGAGCGCTTCAGCTCGTGGCCGGTGCGCGTCGGCAAGCTGTCGCGGTTCCAGACCAAGAGCGAGCAGCTCGCCACGCTGCGCGCGCTGGGCGACGGCGCCCTCGACGTGGTGGTCGGCACCCACCGCGCGCTGTCGCCCGACGTGCGGTGGAAAGATCTCGGGCTGGTGGTCATCGACGAGGAGCAGCGCTTCGGCGTCACGCACAAGGAGCGCCTGAAGAAGCTGCGCGCCCACGTCGACGTGCTGACGCTCACCGCGACGCCGATCCCGCGCACGTTGCACCTCGCGCTCACCGGCATGCGCGATCTGTCGATCATCGCGACGCCGCCGGCCGATCGCCGCGCGGTGCGCACCTTCGTCGCCCAGGTCGACACCGCGCTCATCAAGGGCGCGATCGAGACCGAGCTCCAGCGCGGCGGGCAGATCTACTTCGTCACCCGCCACATCGACGGTCCCGGCGCCGGGCTGACCGGCAAGGCGGGCGATCCGACGGTCCCCGCGGCGCGCAACGATCTGTCGCTCGAGCAGTGGGCCAAGCTCCTCGCGCAGCTGGTGCCGACCGCGCGCATCGGCAAGGCGCACGGTGGGTTGAGCGCCGAGGCCCTCGAGGACGTGATGGTGGCGTTCGTGAAGGGCGACCTCGACGTGCTGGTCGCCACCACGATCGTCGAGAGCGGCCTCGACATCCCGCGCGCCAACACGCTGTTCGTCGCCCGCGCCGACGCCTTCGGGCTGTCGCAGCTCTACCAGCTGCGCGGCCGGGTCGGGCGCTCGAGCGCCCGCGCGTACTGCTACCTGCTGGTGCCGCCGCCCGAGCAGCTCACCGACGAGGCGCGCCGCCGGCTCGAGGCGCTGCAGCGGTTCACCGAGCTGGGCGCCGGCTTCCAGATCGCGTCGGCCGATCTCGAGATCCGCGGCGGCGGCGAGCTGCTCGGCGCGCGGCAGTCGGGCTCGATCGCCGCGGTCGGCTTCGATCAATACGTGCGGATGCTGGAGGAGGCCGTGGCCGCGCTGCGCGGCGAGCCCATCCATCATCCGGTCGACCCCGAGCTCACCGTCGACGTGCCCGGCTACATCCCCGACGACTACGTGCCCGATCCCGGCCAGCGCCTCGATCTGTACAAGCGGCTCTCGGCGATCGAGGACGAGGACGAGTGCCGCGGGCTCCTCGACGAGCTGGCCGATCGGTTCGGGCCGCTGCCCGGCGAGACGCTGCTCCTCGCCGATCTGATGGTGGTGAAGGCCCTGGCCCGGCGCCTCGACGCGACGTCGATCGAGCTGACCAAGCACCGGCTGGCGATCGCGCTGGGCCCGTCGACCCCGGTCGACGTGACCAAGCTGCCCCGGGGCTGGCGCCTCGATCGCGACGGCCGACTGCACACGCTGTTCGACGCCGAGGCCGCCAAGGCGCCGCCCCAGGCCGCGCGGCGCCGCCTGCAAGACCTGGGGTTGCAGGCCGCGGCCCCGCGTGCTACCTGACAGGCGAAATCCCTAGCCACGAAAGGCAGTTATGCCCTCGCGCCGCATCGTTTCCGTGGCTCTTCTCTCGATCCTTGCTCTCACCGCCTGCGAGTCCAAGAGCTCCTCGCGCAAGGGCCCGACCCGGACCACCGGCGGCGTCGGGGCGCAGGCCACCGGCGACCTCGGCACCGTGCTGGCCACCGTCGACGACATCACGATCACCGTCGGCGAGTTCCAGGACCGCCTGAACCGCCAGTCGCCGTACATCCGCAACCGCTACACCTCGGTCGAACAGAAGAAAGAGTTCCTCGACAACCTGGTGCGGTTCGAGGTGCTGGCTGCCGAGGCCGCGCGCCGGGGGTTCGACAAGGACCCCGAGGTGGTGCGGACGATGAAGCAGGTGATGATCCAGAAGCTCCTGCGCGACGAGTTCGAGACCCGCGTCACGCCGGAGTCGATCACCGACGCCGACATCAAGGCGTACTACGACGCCCACGCCGACGAGTTCGTGAAGCCCGAGGAGGTGCGCGCCTCCGCGGTGGTGGTGAAGTCCCGCGCCCAGGCCGAGCGGGTCGCGACCGAGGCCGCCGGCGAGGCCGGCAAGACCAACAAGGGCTTCCGCGATCTGGTCGCGGCGTACTCGATCGACGAGGACCAGAAGCTGCGCGGCGGCGACCTGCGCTACCTGTCGAGCGCCACCGACGACGTGCCCACGCCGGTGGTCGCGGCGGCGTTCGCGCTGGCCAACACCGGCGACGTGTCGGGCGTGATCGAGGCCGGCGACGGCACGTTCTGGGTGCTCAAGCAGACCGGCCGGCGCAAGGCGGTGACCCGCACCCTCGACGACGCCACCCAGACCATCCGCAACAAGCTCTACCGCGACAAGCGCCTCGAGACCCAGAAGCAGTTCGTCGAGGGCCTGCGCACCGCGGCCAAGATCGAGATCCTCGAGGACAACCTCGCCAAGGTCCGGGTCGACACCTCGCTCGAGGGCGGCGATCCCCACGGCGAGACCGCGCCGCTGCCCGACCTCACGCAGCCGCTGCCGCCGCCGAGCGGCGCCATGCCCGTGCCGCCGCCGCTCGATCCCCCGCCGGGAACAGGCGACCCCGCTCCCGCCACCAAGTAGGCAGGCAACCCCCGCTCCCTGGCTCCGGTCCAACCTCGCAGGCCCCCATGCTCACTCGCACGCTCGCTCTCGTCCTCACGTTGACCGCCGCCGCCGTGGTGCCCGCGGTGGCCCAGCCCGCCGACAAGCCCGCCGACAAGCGCCCCGCCGTCGCCGCGCGCCCGGCCTACGTGGTCGATCGCGTGGTCGCGGTCATCAACAGCGCCATCGTGCTCGACAGCGAGCTCACGGTGCAGCTCACGCCCTACGAGGACGACCTCGTCGGCATCGACGACGCCAAGGAGCGCGCGCGGCGCCGCGAGAAGCTGCGGGCCCAGGTGCTCGACGAGATGATCAACGAGGAGCTGATCATCGAGGCGTTCGACGACGCCAACCTCGAGGAGATCTCCGCCAAGGAGGTCGACCAGATCATCCGCGACACCAAGGAAGACAACAAGCTCGACGACGCCACCTTCCAGCAGGCGCTGGCGGCCCAGGGCGTGACGCTCGCGCAGTACCGCACCAACGTGAAGCGCCAGCTCACCCGCGTCCGCGCGATGAAGATGCTGGTCGCGCCGAAGGTCAACGTCACCGACGACGAGATCCGCGCGCACTACGATCAGATGATGCGGCGCTCCGACGGCGTGGCGAAGGTCCACCTCGCCCACATCCAGCTGTCGTTGCCCGATCGCCCCACCGACGCCGAGCTCGCGGCCGCGCGGGCCAAGGCCGCCGACATCGTCAACCGGGTCAAGGCCGGTGAGGAGTTCGGCAAGCTCGCCGCCGAGTTCTCCGACGACGCGGCGACCAAGACCCTGGGCGGCGACCTCGGCTGGATCGAGCGCGGCCTGCTCGAGCCGGCGTGGGAGCAGATCGCCTTCGGCATGCAGCCCAAGGAGGTCCGCGGGCCGGTCACCGGGCCGCGCAGCCTCGAGGTGTTCTACGTGCTCGAGGTGCAGCGCACCGAGACCAAGACCCTCGAGCAGCTGAAGGATCAGCTGAAGATGGAGCTCCAGCAGCGGGGCATGCAGAAGGCCACGCAGACCTGGGTCGACGAGCTGCGCAAGAAGGCCTACATCGAAGTTAAGCTGTAGCGACCCGACCGATCGCGCAGGCGCGAACCTGGGCGAGCAGGCTGGTCTTGCGCGACGGACGACTTACAATCGTCCGCAGTGAGCGAGAACCGCCGCACCGCTACCCGCCACGCCGTCGACCTGCCGTGCACCTTGCGCGATGGTGACGAGCGCGAGATCCGTCTGGTCAATCTGTCGGTCGGTGGCGCGGGGCTCGCGCATCTGCGGATGCCGATGGGGCATCGAGTGCACCTCGCGTTCCGCGTACCGTCGTCGGAGCACGCCATCGAGATCGGCGCAGTCGTCCGCTGGAGCACCGACGCCGAGGTCGGTGTGCAGTTCGACGGCCTGCGCCCCAAGGACGTATGGGCGTTGACCAAGTACTTCGAGTCGCTGTAGCGATCGCGGTCGCGGCGGCAGCGGCGCCGTCGGCGTTCGCGGCGCCGCCGTCACCGCTGACGGCGTCTGTCGCGGTGATCGATGCGCGCGGCGACGACGCGACGACGACCGCGCTGGTCGACGGCTTCACCACCGCCGGGCTCGAGGTGGTCGCGGGCGATCGCGCCGCCGCCGCGCGGGGTCGCGACGACGACGACCTGGCGATCGATCGCGCGCTGGCCGAGGCCAGCGACGGCTACGGCCAGCTCGACTGCGGTCGGGCGCGGCCGTGGGCCGAGCGCGCGGCGCTCATGACCGCCGGGCGCACCGCCGCCGGACTCGACGAGCGCACCCGGGCCGGGAGGGCCTGGAGCTACCTGCTCCTGTGCGCCGATCGCGACGGCGATCGCGCGGTGGCTCGGCATGCCGCGGAGCGCGTGCGCGCGCTCGGGGCCGGCGCGGCCATCGGCGCCGACGTGTGGTCGCGCTATCCCGACATCGACGCCACGCTCGATCGCGACGTGGTGGCGCTGACCGTGACCGGCCCCGCCGGCGCGGTGGCGACCATCGACGATCGCGTGGTGGGTCCGGTGCCGGCGACCGCGCTGGTCGGAGCCGGTGTGCATGTCGTGGCGGTCGGTGCGCCGGGCGTGCGCGGCGCGGCGTGGGCGCGGGTGGCTGGCAAGCCGGTCACCGTCGAGGTCGCCGCGCGCCAGCCCGACGACGCCGTGGTGGTCACCGTCGCGGCGGCGGTGCAGGCGCTGCGCGGCGGCGCGACGATCGACGCCGCGGCGGTCGATGCGGTGGCGCGCGCGCTCGACGTCGAGATGGTCGCGGTGGTCGGCGCCGATGGCGTCGGGCTGTGGCAGCGGCGGCGCGGCGCGACGACCTCGCTGACCTCCGGCGAGGTCGCGGCCGTGGTGGCCGCCGGTCGCGCGGCCTACGACGCGGCCCACGATCGCGCGCCCGATCCGTCGCTGCCGCTGGTGCGCGAGCCGCGGACCAAGGCCAAGGTCGACAAGGATCCGACGCGCTGGTGGGTGTACGCCGCGATCGGCGGCGCGGTGCTGGCGGGCGCGGCGGCGATCTACGCCGCCGATGCCGGTGATGATCGGCAACGCTTCGAGCTGGTGTTCCCGTGAGCGCGCGCCGGCTCGCCCTCGCGGTGGTGCTGGCCCTCGCGCTGGTGCTCGGTGCGCGCGGCGCCGCGCACGCCGACGTGTCGCTGCCGGTCACCGTCGAGCGCGGCGCCATCGTGGTGCGCGCCGAGGCCGGCCTCGATCGCGCCGCCAGCCGCGCCGCCAGCCGCGCCACCGCGGCCCTGGCCCGCATCGCGGCCGATCTTCCCGGCCTGCCGCAGCCCGCGACCATCGAGATCCGCATCGTGCGCGACAGCGACGATCTCGTGGACGCTGCGCCGCCGGGACGCGGCGCGCCGCGGTGGGCTGCCGGCGTGGCGTACCCCGACGACGGCGTGCTGGTGCTCGCCGTCGGCCGCGGCGGTCAGCGCCACGATCTCGACAAGACCCTCGATCACGAGCTCGCGCACCTCGCCCTCGGCGCCGCCGTGCCCACCGCGCCGCGCTGGCTGCACGAAGGCTTCGCGTGGCAGCACGCCGAGGAGATGTCGTGGCAGCGCGTCGAGACCCTCGCCGGCATGGCGTGGTTCGGCTCGGTGATCCCCCTCGACGAGCTGACCTGGGCCTTCCCCGCCGGCGAGGCTCCCGCGTCGCGCGCCTACGCCGAGAGCTACGACCTCGTCGGCTACCTCGCGCACCGCGGCCGCTACGTCGATCGCGACGACGATGGCGATCGCTATCCGTTCATGCAGTTCCTGCGCGAGCTCTCCAGCGGCAAGTCGCTCGACGACGCCGCCCTCGCCGCCTACGGCGCCACCATGGACGAGCTGTTCGCCGAGTGGAAAGCCGACCTGTCGCGGCGCTACCTGCTCGTCCCCGCCACCGTCTTCGCCACCGCGATCTGGATCTTCGCCGCGATCCTCCTGATGATCGGCTGGTGGCGTCGCCGCCGCCGGGCCCGCGCCACCCTCGCGCGCTGGGCCGCCACCGAGGCCGCCGCCGACGCCGCCCGCGCCGCCCGCGTCCAGGCCCCGCCCGGCACCTCGCCGTGGACCGAGGACGATCCGCTCGCCGAGCCCGATCCGCTCACCGATCCCGACACCGATCCCTCCGGCGCTGATCCTTCGGGCCCCGATCGCCGCTGGGTGAACTGAGCCGCGGGGGCGCGGTCGCCGTACGATGCGCGCATGAAGATCGGCATCATCGGTACGGGCTGGGTCGGCGCGAGCGTGGCGATCTCGGTGCTGCATGACGGCACGGCGCGCGAGCTGCTGCTGCACGATGCGCGCGGGGCGGTGGCCGAGGGCGAGGCGATGGATCTGCGGCACGGCGCGGCGTTCTATCCGACGGCGGAGGTGCGGGCGGTGGCGCTCGAGGAGATGAACGACTGCGACGCGGTGGTGATCGCGGCGGGGCGGGGCGGCGGGCCGGGGCAGTCGCGCCTGGAGCTCCTGCGCGACAACGCGGCGGTGGCGCGGGACCTCGGCGCGAAGCTGGCGCGCGCGCGCGGCATCGTGGTGGTGGTGACCAACCCGGTCGACGTGATGACGCAGCTCGTGGTCGAGGCGTCGGGGCTGCCGCCGGCGCGGGTGCTCGGCACCGGCACGATGCTCGACACCGCGCGGCTGCGCCAGGTGCTCGGGCGCGAGCTGCAGCTCGAGCCGCGCTCGATCCACGGCCAGGTGCTCGGCGAGCACGGCGACAGCGAGGTGGTGGTGTGGTCCGGCGTCGAGATCGGCGGTCAGCGCCTACGCGCGCGGGCCGACTGGACCCGCGATCGCGAGGTCGCGCTGGGCACCGAGGTGCGCCCAACCACGCGATCGGGCTGGTCACCGCCGCGCTCCTGCGCTGGATGCTGCGTGGCGAGCGGCGCGTGCTCACGGTGTCGCGGGTGCAGGACGGCACGGGGCTCGAGGGCGTCGACGGCGTGGCGCTGTCCTTGCCCGCGGTGGTGGGCAAGGACGGTGCGACCGAGGTGATCGTGCCGGCGCTCGACGACGACGAGCGCGCGGCGCTGGAGCGCTCGGCGGCGGTGCTACGCGCGGCGCGCGCCAGCGTC
>Ga0075152_10002350_pt1 | contig 13427 bp, 19 predicted proteins | sample JI61114C2DNA_FD_70964 | JGI IMG/M metagenome (GOLD analysis project Ga0075152, IMG submission 70964) | Wastewater effluent complex algal communities from Wisconsin, to seasonally profile nutrient transformation and Carbon sequestration -... | ecosystem: Engineered > WWTP > Effluent > Algae...
TCCATGTAGTCGAGGTGAGGCAGCACGGCTTCGACTAACTCATGGTAATTAATCTCAGCGATGATGCGTTTCGCTAGGACGAGGTCGTAAGACTCCAGAGCAATGCCCAATGGCATCCTGTACTCTCTCTTCCTCAAACTTTTTTCGACCATTCCATCGACGATCTCCTTGTAGCGCTCACCAGACTCCAATGGCAAGCTCTTCTTAGCATGCTCAATGTAGCGTTCGATACTCTTGTTGACAAGCACCTCGGTGAAGTCGCTGTGGTCATCAACGTTGAAGTATGCTCCACTTTTGAGTGCGTAGTTGAGTGCCTCCTTATAGTCGTTGAGGTGGAAGTAGAGCTTGGAGAGAAGTATGGCTGCCAGTTGCTGATTCTTGAACTTTGGATCACGGAAGAGGCTCTCACTACGTAAGTGGAATGGTACATATCGCCAATGTTATTGGCAATGTCGCTCCAATGGAGGTTAACGTTGCTCAGAAGTGACTTCAGACCAGCCTCCTTGAGATCGTAGTCGTCCTCCTTGAGGAGACTCTGGAATGCGCTGACGGTGCGCAGACTCGATGCCATGATTTAAATATTTTTTAAATATAATATCCTTGAGGCGCTGTCTCGGCTTTCAAAGTTCTCCTACTTCAAGCCGAGTTTCTTTCTCGTAGCCATCTGGCCTAATACTTCTAACCAATAACTTTTGGCATGATTCGAAGGAGTGAGGATACACAAGTACAAAGCATCATCTGCGTTGCTACTGCTGCTGATTTCGTTGAACCTTGCGCTGTTCGTAGTCCGGATCATCGGTTTTAAGTTCATGACGGCAGAGCGGACAGGAATTATGAGACTTGAGCCAGGGTACAATACACTATTCGTGGTTTAAGTGGCCGCAAGGCATCCTGACCAGCTGCTCGTCGTTCGTGAACGCCTCTTTGCAGATCGAACATTCATCAAAGCCCTTTTCGGCCTGGTCCTTATCGAACCTCACCTTCTCGAGCTTGCTAATCTCATCGTTGCTGGCTGGTGGTGTTCCGTATCGGTTTGGATCGATGCGGCGGAGGTACTCCAGCACATTGTTCATGTATGTATTTTCGAACAGGTCTTGGTTTGTGAACGCAAACACTGGTCCAGGGCCATGGTTGATTATCCAGCTTTGCTGAATACGGCGGGTCAAGTTTCGAGGTCGCTCGTGTCTCACTTCGTAGGGCACGTAGCCTACTGGACTATTTTCAGTGGTTATTTCTTCGCAGAAGTCTCCGGAGCAGTAGGGGCACTTCACATCTTCAGACTATTGCACGAATGCGCGTTTGCACTGGTGGCACCAATAGCTTAAGGTGCGTACACTTTCCATCCTGTAAATTATATCGAGAGATTCTTCAAGAGTGCTCGTTTATAATTCATGCAGGAGAGCATTCAATAGTTCCAGCGAGGACTACCCATCTACGAGTACAAGGATCGCATCATTGAGACGGTGTGCAAGAACAACTTCACAATCATCACCGGTGATACTGGTTCAGGCAAGTCGACCCAACTTCCTCAATACTTGATTGACTCCAAGGAGGTCGCAGAAGAAATCAAAAAGCGGCAACAAGAAGTAGAGGAATACCGCTCCAATAAGGTCAAGCCCATTGAGGAGATCAAGCTAGTAATCACGCAGCCTCGCAGAATGGCAGCAGTGTCCATGGCGGACCGGCTCTGCTATGAGCGTTCAAAAGTGCTCGGACAGGAAATAGGCTATACCATTCGATTCGACGACAAGACCAGCAACGCAACACGCTTGAAATACGTCACAGACGGAATCTTTGTGAGAGAGTGCATCAGCGATCCCTTCCTGTTCAAGTACCAAATCGTAATTCTCGACGAGGCTCATGAAAGGAGTCTCTATACGGATATACTGTTTGCGTTGATCAAGAAAGCAGTGGAATACCGTAAGGGAACCCTCAAACTCATCATCACTAGTGCAACTCTCAACACAAAAACGTTCTCCAATTACTATAGCAACTGTCCGGTGCTGCAGATGCACGGTAAGCTCTTTCCAGTTGAGGTTAAGTACTTCCCTATTCATCATTCGCAGCGCATCGAGGAGGCAGTCAAATCAGCAATTCGTATGCATCTCCATGAAGGACCAGGAGACATTCTGGTATTCCTGACAGGATCTGAGGAGTGTTAGATAGCCACCAGGTACGCCTTTCGTTGACGCAGGATGTGTTACGAGAAGCTGGAAGAACTGATGCACCGCGGCCGAGACGTACCTGGCATGATCATTTACCCACTATACGGTGCACTCAGCAACGAAGAGCAGGCACGGGTATTCGAGAAAACGCCAGAAGGCATCCGAAAAGTAGTCTTCTCCACGAACATCGCTGAGACTTCTCTTACCATCGATAAGATTGGATTTGTGATCGACTGCGGATTCGTCAAGCAGAAGACCTATAACCCCAAGACAAACATGGACACTCTTGTGACAATTCCAATCTCAAAGGTGCAAGCAATCCAGAGAAAAGGTCGAGCGGGTCGTACCCAAGAGGGAAAATGCCTTCGTCTTTATGCTGAAAAGTTCTACGAGTAAATGAAAGACTTCGCGACCCCATAGATCCTTAGAGTGTCCTTGACAAACGTCATCTTAACTCTGAAATCAATGAGGATCAACGATGTGATTAACTTCGAGTACATGGAGAACCCAGATAAACAAGCAATTTTCAAGGCATTGAGTGAACTCTACCTTCTGAACGCGTTGAACGATAACGGTGAGATAACCGAGCTCGGAATCGAAATGTGCAAGTTTCCCTTAGAGCCTCCTTACTCGAAAGCATTGATCACCAGTCTGTTGTACGGCTGTTAGGAGCGAATGATAACCCTGGTGAGCCTGCTGTCGACCGAAAGCATTTGGAAGAAGGTACTGCGCATCAATGAGGAGTAATACAACAAGTAAACAATTGTTAACGCAGTTTTATGGAGAAGATGAAAGAGTTTTATCACCCGACTGGAGACCACGAGACAATGCTGGCAGCTTACCGCAAGTGGACATAGAACCAGTTTAGCAACGAATACTGCGAAGAGAATTTCATGAACTTCAGAGCTATGCGGCAAGCTGAGAACATCAAGAATCAACTGTACGAGATACTAGGTGTATGCAATATCGAGCTCTGCAAGAGATTCTACCGAAAGGATCATAACTACCAAGACCACAAAGAGATAGAACAAGCCGAAAAGAAGCTGCCTCCGGAGTACGTAAGAACGCTGCTCCGTAAAGCACTCGCAACAGGGTTCTATTTTAACTCAGCTAAGATCATGAACAACGCAGAGAACTATCTGCTGATGTACCCCGAGGGCACAGTAGTCAGTTTGGATCCGACTTGTGCTCTGTCGGTTCAGGAATTATACCCGAAGTATGTGGTATTCACAGAGTTGGGTTCGGGATTCGGTGTCCCAGTGATGCGGACTATCAGTGCGGTAGATGGTGAGTGGATCCTGCCCTATATGGCACGAACCAAGGATATCGACATCTTTCGGTTGGCTGGAATGAAATTCGAGCCAAAAAAGGCAGTTCAGCCGAAGGAAGAATAAGATGAAGAAACCAAGAAGCGCAAGCGTGAACTATCGCTCGAGCAAAAGTTAACGGAGGCTCGTTTGCGCTACGAACAAAGAAAGAAACTGAAGAAGTCGTGATGTGCCCTGAACTGTATAATTACATATGAAATTCTCTGGTCTGGAGGAAGAGGAAGCAAGCAGAAACTCTTCACTAGACCCCAACTTCGAGGAGAGGAAGGATGTGGAAACGCAGCTGGTCAGTACGGTATCAGATACTCGGCAATCAACATCCGATGAACCTCCAACCCTCATCCTCAAGAAATAATGCAAGCTGAAGCCACTATTGGTGCTGGGTGGAATAGAACTCCTGAACACTGGACCTGACTTTGGTTTCTTCCTTCCCGCTCTACTGACATTCATCGTAATCCTCAGCACTGTCACCTACGTTGTCATGAGCATCCAGAATGTAGACATAGTGATCAAGAAGGCTGTTCTATATGTCAACCTCACGCAGAATCTTTCATATTTACTGGCAGGCTTACTCAATCCAGGCGTCGCCCGCACAAACTAGCGAATTATCTCAACCTCGGAAGAACTATTCTTATGCCGTCCATGCGGAATTCACACACGCCCAGCAACACGCCACTGTTCCTACTGCAATGCCTGCATCAAGGGGTACGACCATCACTGCCCTTGGGTGGGAAAGTGTATTGGTCGAGGCAACGTAGTCCCCTTCTTCGTGTTTGTCCTATCAACGCTGGCGGCTATTCTGATCAGCATGATCTCCTTAATGATGGCCATCATTGGGTCCTGATTGAACGAACTGCTACTTTTTAACGCAAATGCCTCAGAACCGATATAACTGGCATTATGATGTGATGCAACCTACTGCTTTAGCAGTAAAAGCCATTTATTCGGTAGGTTGGAAAGCAAAGAAGTAATTGATTGCGACATTCTCGGATTACTCCCTACCATTAAATATTTCTATCAAAGATCCGAGAGTCAAAGTAGTTTAATGCGGCACCCTTTTCTCCTGAAAAAGTTGGATAGGAGTCGAGCTGCCAACCCGCGTGGAGATCCGTGTATAATTGATAAATATATTATTGCCTCGGAATGGCGATGACTATTGACGACTTCACGCTGCTGAGTGTGGTGGGGAAGGGAACCTACGCAAAGGTGCTGCTGGTCAAGCACAAAAAGACAGATGAGGTGTATGCCATGAAGGTGCTCAAGAAGAAGTTCATCGCCGAGAAGAAACAGTAGGAGCACATTCAGACAGAACGCCAGGTGCTGGTGAACATGGACCATCCTTTCCTGATGAAGCTCTTCTACAGCTTTCAAGACATCAAGAAACTCTATTTCGTTCTAGAGTACTGCCCGGGCGGTGAGCTCTTCGGCCTCTTACAATCCAAGTAGGTCATATCCGAGGAACAGTAACTGTAGAGCTGATACAGAGCGAAATTCTACAGCAGTCAAATTGTGCTGGCACTCTAAGCCCTCCATGAAAAGAACATTATCTATCGTGAGTACCCCATACACGATTCAGCCTTAAACCAGAGAACGTCTTAATCGACAAAAAAGGCTACATCAAACTGACGGACTTTGGCCTCAGCAAGATCCTCACCAAGAACGATGAGTCTGCGATGTCTGTGTGCGGCACTCCATAATACCTTGCCCCGGAGATCATTTAAAAGCAGGGGCATGGAGTGGCCGTTGATTGGTGGTGCCTTGGTTGTCTCATCATGGAAATGGTCACTGGCCATCCTCCGTTTGAATCTCAAAACCGTTACCAGCTTTTCGAGGATATCCGGAATGCTGACGTCAAAATCCCAAAGAACGTACATCAAGTAATAATTCAGCTGTCTCCGAAGCTGCAGTCTCTGCTCAAGGGTCTTCTCGAGAAGAACTCGAAGAAACGCTTAGGTGCGAAGGGAGCAGGAGAAGTGAAGAAACATGCTTGGTTCGACACTACGAATTGGCAGGCAGTTCTGAACAGGACTATTAAAGCACCGTTCATACCGATGGTGTCGAGCGAGACCGACATCAGCAACTTCGACGTGGAGTTTACTTCTACTGAGGTGGAATCTTACAAGTCGGGTGACTCCCACACGGAAGAGCCACTCTACCAAGGTACGCAATTCCCTGACGCAGGATTCTCGTACTAGAACAAGCAATCAGCTTGATGCATACTGTCCACCGCCATAAACATTTGGAAGCAATATCACAGAATGATGTCATGTGGTGGTCAGCGGGTGTAGAGTTCCTCAACGAGCTATTCCGGTGAATCGAACTTTCCGTAATGGTGCAGCTTGAACGTCTTCTTGTTGAGTTCTCGGACGTCTTTGCAGCCTGGGAGCTTTGCCAGGTAGCTTTCAAGAGCCTTCAATTCGAAATCGTTGCTGCCCTCGTAGTACGGCAGTATTGGAATACCGTTCTCCAGCTGGAAGGAGTAGGAGTAGGCTGCATTGTCGATCAGCACCATATCGCTGAGAGGTCGGTTGATTATTCGAAGGTCCTTAATGTACATGCCTTTGTCGCTTTCGTAACAATGTTCCCGATAAAGCCGGTGTTGAAACAGCTGCCGTTCAGGATCTAAGTAGTCCAACACGACATCGGCGTAGCAGCTGTGGCTGGCTGTGAAGATTATCAATTCGAAATGTTTGACCAGCTGGTTGAGCAAGGTTATTGCGTAGGGTCTGATGTTGATTCCAGCATCGATCTGCTCACCGTTTGACATTTTGATGGTGAGGGTTACGTCGGAAGGTGATTCTGCGTTTTCATTGCAGTGAATGAGGGTTTCATCGAGATCGAAGACGAGTGTCTTCTTGTCCCTGTATTGCTGGCGTTTGGGCAGGTTCAGTTTTCGGTGTTAGATGTCGCTGTAGGAAGGCAGTTACTCATTTTCGAGGAACTTGAGTATTTTTATGGAGCCTACCAAGTGTTCTCGGGCGATGGAGTTCCGATCGCTGATTGCACGAATAATTTCGGAGACATAGTAGATGTTGTGCTTGCGTGGTGAATACGGGTTCGTCTCAAAACCGTGACTGTCCTTCGGTTTGGGGATGCTTTGCACTAAGGAAGAAATTCTAACTGAAGGGCTCTTTCGAATGGTGTTGGTCGATTCCTGTGATTTTTGAGACTCTTAGTCCTCCTTGCTCGGAGGGCATTCGTCTTGCTCAAGGATGATGTAGCGTGGTTGAAAGCGCTGCTCCTTATGCCGATCATTTTTCTTCTCAAGCTCTTTCTTGGCGTTAAATACTTTGCAAGACAAGTTGTTCAGCGTCTGTTCAATGCTTGACAACTAGCGGGAACGTTCCGAAACGTTGTCGTAGAGTTCCTCCTTAGCCCCTAAATCATAACTCTTGCGCATGGGGGCGTAAGGTTGCTGTATTGGCTGCGCATACCTATGTTGTCCGATTTGAGGTGAAAAATTTGGTGGCAGCAGACTGTTACTAGTAAACGTAGTGCGGTACTTGTAGGGCTCAGGAGATTCACGACCTGCGGAGGTTTCCCTTAACCTCTCTCGAGATCCTACTTTGGGTCTTCGGTTTGGATTCGCAGAGCGATCGGGTGAACCTTGTGATATCTCCTGCTGACTCATCACTCGTTTGTCTGCGAAGCTTGTGTAGCCAGATGTAAATTCCTCATCATCGAACCGCAAATCTCGATAATCGAGGTCAGATTGCCGCTTTAGCTTGGGGGGTTGGTACACGGATCGAGGATCGCAGTAGGCAGGTATCCGTTTGGCAACATTAGTTTCAGTAACGCGGAAGTCCATCTTCCTGTTGAACGGCTTCATGAAGCAATAATTTTATACAGCCTGAGCTATTGGTTTGAAAGACAGTATAGGGCGGATGTGAGACTTGCAGGTTGATGATGGCTTGACTGTCACCCTCTGCAATTGAATAGTGAATGTTTCCAGTGAGCAATCTACTTGACGTTTGTTACTAATAAGAGTGTCTCGTGTCGCTGGAATCGATTAAGTGGTAGCAAGGGTCTCCGCCAGACCAAATTACCGTATCAAAGAACCCGAATCTTAGTTCTTGAACATCAAGCATAATGGTGGTTTCAATAGCGCATACGCAGACTCGTGCGTAACAGGATCACTTCAGCAGTCTAACTAATCCTTTGCAGTCAGTCGAAGCCATTGTATTTTATTCGATATTACTTATTGAGTTTGCCCAGTCGTATGCATCCATGAGGAAACGACTCGTAGGCAACAAACAACTCCGTGCAGATACCCAAGCAACTAGGGCTACTGATTCAACGATTAGGATCGAAAAGCTTAATCAGATTGCGGAGGACCAAGAGTTGGAGAACCTTGAAATGATCTACGAGCTTGAATACAAACTCGAACGCATGGCAGGCTACGTATCACGTTCACTCGATGACCTGCGAGGAGTGACCCTTACTGGAGCGGACCTTGAAAACATTAATAAAACCAGGGATCTGATTTAGATTGGCTTGAAGAAGCAGTTGAAACAGCAAATGGACCGTTTAGTTGAGGGACAGCAAAAGAAGGCATAATTAGAGTCGACAGTCAAGCAACTGCACGGAAATCTCAAGGAGAAAAAAAGGGCGATCATAGAGATCAGGAGAGAGATTAAATGTAACAACAACGACTTCGAGTGGGCTCGCAAATTCGAGCAAGAACTTGAAATGCATCGGGTGGAACACGAGTCATCGCTGAAGGATAGGTCAGTCGTAATGAGTGCGTATCGAATTTCTCAGGAGAAAGTTAACAAAGCGATAGCTGAGCTGTCAGAGTTGGAGAAGAGCATCAAGTCTAAAGAGCAGCAGATTGAACAGTTTGAGGCAGATGAGGAACGATATAGGAAGAATGCTATTATGGTGGAGCAGTATGCGAGCTTGGAGAATTACAAGCTTCGAATGGTGACGGATTACCAACAGAAGGGCTAGCTATGCCAGAGAATGTCTCGTGACCGAATTCAGGAACTCGTTGAGGTTAGGGCCAACATTGCAAAGATTGACGAGGAGTTAAAAGATGTCATTGCAAAGAATTATGAGCAGAAGGCTTTCTTAAGAGCTGGTCTTCAATAAAGAGAACACGACCAAGAAGCATCTGAAGCATCAAGCAGAATAGACGACGATATCTCAGACTCCGAGGAATTGGCGAAGTATAACGGCGACAGCTAATACCTACCTCCTCTCGAGAGTAGATGGCTGAGAATCAAGAAAAATTTAGACAAGCACCTTTTCTAACAACAACCAAAGCGCTTGAGTAGCTACGAAGATGCCTACATGAATGTTGCGAGGCACTCTCGCAAACCGACAGATTAATTCAAATAGTTCGATGAGGAGAGTAACGTTCGGAACTCTATCCTGCTCAAACCAAATAGCCTCAATCAAATTATAAACAAACACGGCAAGCTCAAAGGCTAGGCTTATTAAGAAAGGCTTCCAAGCTCAGTGAGAAGACATCAGAGGAGGAGTTCAAATACACTTCGGATGGAAAATGTTGGAGGCAGGGAATATGCAGGCGTCAGAAGAGCCACGAGGGTAAACAGTGAACTGCCTTTGGTAGCACACAATAAATCCAGCCTATATGCGACACCGAAGTACATAAACGGCAAGTACCCAAGATAACTTATACCAAGAGCTCCAAAGCTTATGGCAAGCAAGGAATCATAATTTGAGTTAGTTTCGGTGGGAGAGAGCGAAGATGACCCAAACTTTAATTACGTGGAGGTGGAGTTGACCAAGAAGTAATTGGAAACCCTCAATAAGGCCCGTAAAAAATGACTGTTTCTGTCTTTCCAAACATGCAATTAAGTCAATGAGCTGATCAGTCGAGTAAACTCAGAACCTTGGAATAAATGACCTCTCCGTATCGATCCGCCAGACTGAGTTGTTTCATGAATTTGAGATAGGTGCTTTGCTTGCTGATTACCGAGAGGGTGCTAAACTTGATTTGTTTAGTTCTTGCGTTTTGTGGCCTTGAGTAGCTGAGAATGTAGTTGCATTCCCAACTCTCCTCGTGCTCTTGCAGTGTGAAGTAGTACGAGCTTAGCAGATCGCCAGTCTCCAGTGCTACCAGATCGATGATATTATCGTACTAGGCTCCATTGTGGGCGTCTCTGAACATTCTCGGGACCATCATTACTCCAGTCTTGAGGTTGATCAGATTGTTGCCTTCCATAAAGGAACTGGGTTTGTAGTTGAACTCAACCAGCTGATTTTCCAATGGGTTGAAAGTTAAGAATTTCACTCGGTAATCGGCATTTACAGCAATGATATACTGCCCGTTACTGACCTACTGGATGGTCTGGACTACCACTTTATCTTTGAATACGTCGTTCTCGAGTCTGTAAATTTGCTCCTTGAAGCTATTTCGTATGTTGTAGAAACGAACTGTCCACCGATTGCCTGCCTCTGGGTACTGCCCAAAGACGGCTATCGTGTCCCTCTCGTTGACAGTTTGGATGAGGAACTCCGTACCCTGTATGGTCTTGTCAGTATAATTCTCTGCTATTTTCCCATCAACGCGCCCGTAGTAGTGAAGCACAATGTTATTAGTGAACTACTTCTTTAAGAGAAAGCTGCCGTTCTCCTTGAATACCAACAATTCATTTGTGTAGATATTCTCGGCCTATTGCTTATTGTTCTGAGGACGAAGTGACATCGATGCGAGAACCCTAGCTTGGAGACCAGTGCTAGTGTCTATGATAATCAGTGTTCCATTGTCAAGTGTACACACTAACTCGTTATTAGTCAGTGCTTTTGCTTGGATCACAAGACCGTCCAACTTCATGGAGCTGATGACTTTATAGTCGTGGAGATCGTAGTAGAGGGCTTGACGGCTCTTCATAAACAGCATCACGCGTCTCCTACACATAGGCGCCATCTTCAGCAAGGTTTACTCTCCTTCGAGATTCACGGTATGTCCCTCCTCAATTATCCTGCTAAACATTTAATCTAAATGATTACCAAGCCCAAGCTACCTGGCAAAGCCACCACGAAACAAGCAATTTAAACAATAATTTGCGGCTATTGATCAAGCATAGCAGGTGGCTCTCTCGACGTTCCAAGCCTTCTTGTCCTGCCTTCCGGCATTGTGACCAGCCCACTGGATGCGATCTCCAATGGTGAAGTCGTAGTCGGGCTTGTTGGCCTGCAGCTTTGTGCAACCTCCGATGTAGAGGGTATGTTGTTCTCCGTTGCGACCAGCGGCAACGACCTTTCCGCCAGACACTGTGGTAATGGTACCAGATTCTTCGCGAGACTCAGACTTTCCGCACCCAAAGTCACCGTGTTCACCGTGACCCTTGAGACCCCATCTAACTGTGAAGGGATAGAGAGTAGCGGCATTGACTCCAGCAGTAAGAGAGTTAGAGATGTAGTGAGTAAGATCTCCCTCAAGTTCGCGTGGGCGAGCACCAGCACCAGCAGCATAGACTCCAGTAGCTCCTCCGGAACCAACATATGATCCAGGACGAGTTCCAGCGGTACCCTTAGAGCCAGCCTTAGCACCTTGTGTGTGGTGAGTATGAGTCTTCTTTCCGATTCCGAAGTCTCCAGTACCTGGGATAGAGTAAGGGAGAACGGTGGATCCTCCTTGCCTCTTAATCTGTTCGTTGACGGCAATATCAGCAATTTCCTTCTCGGAGCGAGCCTTCTCAAGAGCAGACTTGGCATCGTTCAACTGGGTGAGGGAGTCCAGATACTTGGACTTGAGGGCATCGAGGACACCCTTGAGCTGGTTGTACCTGTCGTTGGCATCGTTTCCGTCGTTGTAGGCCTGGACAAGAGCGTTGTTGTAAGCGGGGACCTGGCTCAACAGGTTGTTGAGGGTGGTGGAGCTGTAAGTGATGGACTGGACAATGGTAGTAGATTGAGCAGACAGACCGTCCTTGTTCTTCTGGGCGTTGTTAATGGCAATTTCAATCTCAGAAAGCTTGGCCTTCAGGTTGGCAATGGTGTTGGTGGCATCAGAGATGTCTCGGCTGATCTTGTCAATGTTGGCATTGGCAGCATCAAGAGCGGCTTGGCCAGCAGCAATCTGTCCGTTGAGTCCTTCAATCTGACCCTTAAGGAGTCGGATCTGAGCACCTCCAGTGACATTGATGGTCTTGAAGTAGTCGGACCTGTTCTTGGCATCAGCACGTTGTTGACGGAGCCTGTCAAGTTGGACAAGAAGAGCGGCAATCTGAGCATCGAAGTTAGCGATGTCAGCATCAGCAGCAGCGACATAGGGACCAGAGTTGTCAATGTCAACTTGGATGGCAGCGATCTTTCCGCTAAGGTCATTAACCTTGTTGCGGAGAGCGTCAAGGTTGTTCAAAGCATCTCTCCTGGCCTGCTTGGCAGCATCAAGAGCAGCGGGGTAGTTGCTGAGACGAGCAGTAATGGAGTCAAGGTTAGCCTGAGTGGTAGCCTTGCTGGTGTAAGCAGCATCGATGGGACCCTGAGCATTAGCGAGATCACCGTTGACCTTGCCGAGGTTAGTCTGGAGGGTGGTAATCTGGGTCCTGACGGTCTCAACGTTGGAGGTCAGAGTCTTGTTGGCGTTCTCAGCGGCGACGACCTTCTGTTGGGCAGTGCGCTGGTCAGCGATGGCCTGGTTAACAGCCTGAGTGGCAGAGGGGATATCGGCCTGGACTCCGTTGACGTTAGCGGTCAACTGTTGGATAATAGACAGGAGGTTAGCAACGGCCTTGTTGGCGTTGATCTGACGTTGGAAGACTGCCTGGCTGCGGACGTCCTCAGTGGTGGTGGTGTAAGTATCCCTGGTGGTGACAACATCGTAGTTGTAGTTCTGGATCTGAGTTGGGAGGTTGGAGGGGATATAGTTAGCGGAAGGACCAGTGGGGAAGCTCTGGGTGGGGAAGGGGCTGCTGGGGCCAGTGGGATATCCAGGGGTATAACCAGCGGGAATGGGACCGACTTCGACCTTGTTGGTAGTGGTTGTGACGGTGGTCGAAGAAGTGGTAGCTCCTCCGATAATGGTGGTAGCGGTGGCTCCGGTAGCACCGGCAGTTGTTCCAGTGGTGGCAGTTGTGGTGGTAGTAGTGGATCCAGTGGTGGCTCCGGCGGCTCCAGTGGTAGCGGCAATAACACCAGTTGGGTTGAAGCTGCTCAACCAAGATGGGACTCCAGCAGTAGCACCAGCGAGACTGCCGTCACTAACAGTGACCTTGACAGATCCACTCCCAGATGAAGAGACAACGCGGCCGTTGGCATTGACGTTAATGACGATGGTCTTGGTGTCGTAGTTGCCCTCATCATCGTATGTCCTGACTGTAATTGGGAATGAGCCGGTAGTGCGAGGAATACCAGCAATGACGGCACCCTGGTTGCGAAGACCAGCGGGGAGTCCTTGAACATCGAAAGCGTATCGTCCAGATCCACCGTTGGCGGAGAGGACGTAGTTGAATGGCTTGTCAGCATCGGCGTGAAGGGACTGCTCACAGACGAGCGAGACCTTGGCGGCAGTGGCGAGGGCTATGACCAACGCAACCGCTAGAATCTTGAAGTTCATGAATATTAATGTGTTAAAAGCCCCGTTTATTTAACTTTTATAATGGCTTCTAATTAGTATCTGCGGGGGCAAGATAATGTTTTCCAGCGAGCTTCAAACTGGGAGCCGTAGCGGCAAGCCGTCACCTGACCCTTCGAGATGGATTGGACTTTCATTGACTTGGAACTTAAATTTGCAAAGACTGGCGCACGAGAAGAATGCTGTTGAGGTAAATGACTTCCACTATGAGCTCTCTACAACACCTTGCCTTCTCATTCACCATAGTGTATAAAATTCGGACTACAGCGAGAACAAATTTAAAAGGCGGAGCCATGCCACACAAGCATCCGCTACACTCACAATTAAAGAACTTCTAGTCTACTTGACTGCCCTCTCTGAGTCTACAATCCAATTTACAAGACGACT
>Ga0075152_10002351_pt1 | contig 13425 bp, 11 predicted proteins | sample JI61114C2DNA_FD_70964 | JGI IMG/M metagenome (GOLD analysis project Ga0075152, IMG submission 70964) | Wastewater effluent complex algal communities from Wisconsin, to seasonally profile nutrient transformation and Carbon sequestration -... | ecosystem: Engineered > WWTP > Effluent > Algae...
AAGAATTCTCTCCTTCAAATATTTGCCTTACTATTACAGAAATGACAGAAATCGATCATTTAGTAGGAACGCTACCTATACCCAACGAAACTGGCTCAGATATCGAATCAATCCCGGATATTGATAACAGCGGAGTCATCAACCGATAATTCTCACCTCATCACGCAATTAATTATTGCGTGATGAATTCTATTTTAGCCATTACTTCGGAATAACGCGTAATGGCACATTTACTTTCTATTGTCGTATAGGAATACAAGCATAAAAAACTTTGCCTTTAAGATATTTTAACCAGTATTTTTTATTCAATAGCTCGTTATCTCAAGCAGACAGCACAGAAATCACGAAATTCTTAGCACCTGCGGAATATTGTTTTCCTCAGACTCCCTTACGCGGTGGATTTGACAAAATCATCCTCGATCATCATCGTGATCATTTCTCTGGAAGGTCATTCCAAGATCCTGTTGTTGAAAAATGGTTTTTCCTGGTGAGAGATTGATGTCAGCACATTCATCGGCGATAGCCAAATATCGGCGGATTATGGTCTGCGACCGAGATGAAAACAATCGTAATAACTGCACAAACACCCATTGTGGTACCGGACGAAGAAGTTCTTGATATCGATGCAGTCGACATCGCAGGAAAAACAACTTCCCGTCCATAAACGATCACCATTGCAGGGGAAAATGGTCGATCTGATCAGATTAATATCTGTCACCCGTCACAAATTATCCGTTCCGTCATGAAATATGTTGATAGAATAGCCGACGAAGCTGGCTAGACAGTCGCTGCTGCTGTTCAATCGAACAGCGGGGGAGGAAAGTCCGGGCTCCATAGAGCAGGATGACGGCTAACGACCGTCCACCGTGAGGTGAGGAACAGGGCCACAGAGACGAGCGTATTCAGTTACGGTGAAACGCGGTAACCTCCATCCGGAGCAAGACCAAATAGGCAGGCGAAGATGTTGCTCGCAGAGTCTGCGGGTAGGTTGCTTGAATGTACGGGTAACTGTGCATCTAGAGGAATGACTGTCCAAGACAGAACCCGGCTTATCGGCTAGCTTCATCTTTTTTATAATTTAACTGAATATCATCTATTGAACACTCATGAAAAACGGATACCCGTTGTATAACTAACGTTGGATACCTTCAGCCATTCGCAATGATCCGTAAATTTCTTCGCAAAGTATTCAGCCGCAAAGCCCCTGTAGCGATCCCTGTTTCTCAATCCATCGCAAAGCTAAGCATCATTCCGTTCAAACATCATGGCATCCGACGCAACCAGATTAGTCCTTGTGCGTTAAAAATCACGACCAACCTGCAACAGGCGGGGTTTTCGGCTTACATTGTCGGAGGTGCTGCGCGTGATTTATTGCTGGGGTTAACCCCCAAAGATTTCGATGTGGCAACCAACGCGACTCCCGAAGAAGTGCATCATATTTTTCGCAGGTCACGCATCATTGGCCGACGCTTCCGTCTGGTGCATGTCATGTGTGGCTCAGAAACTGTGGAAGTATCAACTTTTCGTGGCCATTCACCCGTGGATGAAAATGAAGATGCATCGATCTCGCTGACCGACCAGCACGGCCGCCTATTGCGCGACAATGTTTTTGGCAGTCAGGAAGAGGATGCGGTGCGCCGCGATTTCACGATTAATGCGCTTTTTTATGATCCTTCCAAGGAAGAGATTCTTGATTATCTGAACGGTTATGAAGATATCAAAGCGAAAAAGCTGCGCATCATTGGCGAGCCGATACAACGTTTCCGCGAAGACCCTATCCGCATGTTGCGTGCGGTTCGATTGGCCTCGAAATTGAACATGCAGATAGAAGCGGAAACTGCCAAACCTATTGGCGATCTGGCGCCTTTATTGCAAAACGTTCCGCCATCCCGCTTGTTTGATGAAATGTTGAAGCTGTTATTGTCCGGGCATTCATTACCTTGCGTGATTGATTTGCGAGCGCGAGGCCTGCATCACGGCCTTTTGCCCATGCTCGATATCATCCTCGAACAACCTCTGGGCGAACGCTTCATCACGGTTGCGCTCAGAAACACCGATGAGCGCATCAAACAAAATAAACCGGTCTCGCCCGGGTTTTTGTTTGCCATCCTGTTATGGCATGAAGTGCTATCCACCTGGCATTCCCTCCAGGCTTCCGGGGAGAAACCAATGCTCGCTTTATTCAGAGCAATGGATGAAATTCTTGCGTTACAACACAAAAAACTCGCTATTCCACGCCGCTTTGATGCAGTCATACAAGAAATATGGGCCATGCAACCGCGTTTTGAGATCCGCACCGGACGCAAGCCATTCCGCTTGATAACCCATCCGCGTTTTCGTGCTGCTTACGATTTCATGTTGTTGCGTTGTGAAAGCGGTGAACTAAGCATGGAATTGGGCGAATGGTGGAAAACATTTCTTGCCGTAGATAATGAAAAACGCGAGGCGATGCTGCCCAAGCAAGTATCGCCCAAAAAAGGTAAGAGAAAACGCACGCGCAAAAAACCTGCATCTGATCAAACACACCATCTGGAAAACTCATCCAGCAATATCGCTACTGGCCATGAATAAACAAACCAGTCAGGCATACATCGCATTGGGAAGCAATCTGGAAAATCCGATTTCCCAGGTGCGGCAGGCATTCGATGAATTAAAGCAACTTTCTGGCATCGACTTGGTGCGCCAATCTTCACTTTATAAAAGTGCGCCGGTCGGCCGATTGGATCAGCCGGATTTTATCAATGCGGTAGCCCTGATCGAAACCCGCCTTACGCCCCACGATTTGCTCAATGCGTTGCTAAGTATTGAACAGCAGCACGGACGCTTGCGCGAATCTCTAAATGCGCCGCGTACGCTGGATCTCGATATACTGATGTACGATGATCTACAATGCCATGATGAGAAATTAACATTGCCGCACCCGCGCATGTCACAACGCGCATTCGTGCTAAAACCCTTATTCGAAATTGCACCGGATTGCCACATTCCCGGCTTGGGTCATATCGCTCCTCTATTGGCAGCGTGCCATGAACAACAGCTGGAACAAATTAGTACTTAAAATCCATCTTAACTAGCTACCGCAACCGACTCCTCATTCTCGGAAGACTGTATCGACCCCAAGGGACGAACAAATAATTCAGAGGGAGCATCTTTAATAATTTTTCCACCATTTAGCACAATCACCCTGTCTGCGCTGGCTATCGTTTCCGGACGGTGCGCCACAATGATACGAGTCAGTTTAAGTGTACTTATAGCTTCATTCACACTTCGTTCTCTTGCAATATCCAAATGACTGGTGGCTTCATCCAGAAAAAGAATGCTGGGTTGGCGGTACAGCGCACGCGCAAGTAACAGGCGCTGCTTCTGACCACCTGACAAAACAGCTCCCATATCACCCACTAACGTATTATATTGCATTGACATGGCGACAATATCTTCGTGGATTGCTGCTAGCCGGGCACTGGCCTCAATTCGTTTGTAATCCACTTGAGAATCGAAAAAACAAATATTTTCAGCAATTGAGCCGGCAAATAACTGATCATCCTGCATGACACTAGCCACTGCTTGGCGATATCTTGTAATACCCAGGCGCGCTAGTGGAACACCATCGACTTCAATACTTCCCGCGGTTGGCTGTAACAACCCTAACATGAGTTTAACCAGGGTTGTTTTACCACAACCCGATGGTCCTATGATAGCCACTGACTCACCTGCCTGGATACTGAAACTGACATCTTGCAGCACCAAAGGATCTGTTTCTGCATGACGAAAAGCGACTTGCTTTACTTCGATTCGACCATCGAGGGGAACCGCACTGACACTACCTGATTCATCGAACTGCTCTACGGGTGTCAATGCAATATCACCCACCCGCTCTGTATGCAATCCCAGCATACGCAATTCCAGCCCTTTTTCAATCAATGCAGCCACTCGCTGTACAAATTGAGTTTTATAAGCAATGAAAGCGAACAACATTCCTATCGAAAAACCACTGCCGTTCGCGGTATCCAAAACCAACATTGCGCCTAACCAAATGGTAATAATATTCTCCACTCCAAACAAAAGACCATTCAATCCTTGATATAGAATGCCCATACGCTGGGTTCGAATACCGGCATTGAACTGATCGACGGTCAGATTTTGCCAAGTAGCCGTGCGGGGAGATTCATGAGCAAACAGTTTGATGCTTTGCATACCTCTGATGGTTTCAAGGAAATGGCTTTGTTGTTTAGCACCTCGAACAATTTGATCTTCGGTAGCAAGTCGAAACGGACGGTATAAGGCAAAACGCAGCAAGGCATAAATCGTAGCAGCAACAATCGCGATCAGCGCTAGCTTGATACTGTAAAACAGCATCATGCCAAGAGTCACAATAACCATAACACCATCGATCAATGCTTCCAGAAATCCAGTTGTTAAGGTGCGTTGGATAGCATTGAGTGAATCAAAACGTGACACAATATCGCCGACATGGCGTTTATCAAACCAGCTCATGGGCAGGCGAATCAAATGACAAAATAAATTCGTGATCATTTGTAAATTTAGCGTCGTCCCCAGCACCATTAAAACCCATGCACGCAAAACCGTCACACCGGTCTGCACCACGGCAAGTAGTAGAAACCCAATTCCCAGCACGGTAACCAGATCATAATCTTGTGCAACCAATGCCTGATCCACAACCCATTGCATATAAAAGGGCGCCAGGATGGCGAAAAGCTGCAATACCAAAGCCAGAATCAGGATCTGCGTAACCGTTCCGCCTAATCCCTGCAAACGACCGATAAGCGTTGACAATTTTACCTTGCGAATATCGTTACGAGGCTTAAATTCACTCGTAGGGGTTAGCTCTAAAGCCACTCCGGTGAAATGTTTAGAAAATTCTGCTAAAGGCATTTCACGCTCACCGACGGCGGGATCATGCAGTATGACCCGATTACCCTGGACCTGTGTCAATACCACAAAATGATTGAAATCCCAATGCAGCATACAAGGCAGCTTAAGCTCAGGTAAATCTTCTAGACCAAGCCGTAAAGGACGAGATGAAAATTTGAGTTGGCCTGCAACTTTCATTAAATCAGCCAAGGTCGAGCCACGCGGTGAAACGGCATGGCGTGCTCGCAACGAAGCCAAATCGATGCGGTGACCATGATAGCTAATGATCATGGCAATACAAGCTAGCCCACACTCAGAAGCTTCTGTTTGCAAGATCACTGGCACACGATGGCTAAAGGAAAAATTAAGCATATTTTTAACCTTTTAAATACGGCCCGTAATCGATAGTAAAGGATCAAATACCCACTCAATCAGACGGCGCCGATCCATATGAATATCAGCATCGAGTACCATGCCTGCCTGCAAAGGCATCGCCTGTCCATAGGCATGAACTTTTTGCTGTGGCAAACGAACGGTAACGCGGTATACCGATTCCTGAATGGATAGCGGCAAACTCGATTCATTAGGCTGAATGACCGTGCGCCCAATTTCAACGACCTCTCCCAGATGATGCCCGAAGCGCTGATAAGGAAAGGCTTGATAGCGTAATGAAACTTGCTGAGTTGGTTTGATAAAACCTGCTGCTCTTGTTGGCACGAGTAATTGTGCTTGTAATTCAGCACCTGCAGGTAAAATGGAAAGTAATGGTGTATTGGGATTGGCTGTTTGTCCAAGTTCAACCAATATAGTAGTTACCGTTCCATCTGCGGGTGCCGTCAAAACAATACTACGTCGCGCATCGGTCTCGGTTAACTGTTGCTCCAGCTCGGAAATCTGCCGTTCGATTGCCGATGTGTTGTTATCGCGTTTTAAACCAGAAGTGGATAACTCTACTCGTGTACTACTCAATTCACGGTTCAGACTGGTAATACTACGCTTTAATTGCGCAAGCTGATTACGCTGGCTGATCAATTCATCCTGCTTTTCCTGCAATGCCACATCGGAAACGAAACGTTCTAAAAGTAATTTTTCATATCGAGCTACCATACGTTCAGCACTGGTCACGCGGCTGGATTGGAGTGCCATTTGTGCTTGCGCTTCACGGATTTCAGTTTCCAATCCACGAATTCGTCCAACAATACCGGTGCCTGTCAGCGCATCAATTTCTTGCTGCTTGCCTTGCTCCAAGCGCAAACTATCACGACGTTGCTTGAGTTCCGCAAGCATAGCCGCTTGGGTTTCTCGTGTTGTAGAAGTGGCTCGTTCACTGGAAATCGTCAACAGTACATCTCCCTGCTTGACCAATTGCCCTTCATCCACATGTTTTATAAGTACAGTACCGACTTGAGGAGAGTACATCTTGATCATGCCCTGTGTTGGGGACAAATAGCCTGCAACATGTTCCTTACGCGTGTATTCACCCCAGAAGGCAAAGCTCACTAAAGCAATAGCAAATAAAGCAGTAACCGAAACAAATAGTCGTATGGTTGGTGATCGAGCAATCAATATTTCACCATGCAGGCGATCTTGTTGGTGAGCTAGGGCTTTCGTTCGAAATAATGGAGTACTCATGATTTACAAACGATCAATTCACTTTAAGTGAATATTTGTTTATCATATTTTCCATACTTAACTCATTCATATCTGTAGATCAATGATTGAACCTAATACCGCGCCGGCGCGGTATTAGGTAACTGCAAGTAATTTTTAAGCTATTACTTTTTAGAATGGCCACCAGCTATCGATCCAATTTCCGACACCGATAAACCAATCACCGATATCATGGAAAATATTACCTCCAGCTATCTCATTAATTTCTTGTGAATTTAGTTCTCTCATCATATTCTCCTTAAAATAAAAATTTGTAGTCGCTCAATTGAGTCTTGCCTGCGGTGCGACTACCATTTTCCGCAGATAAGGTTTAAATAACTTCCAACAGCTTTGGAAAGCTTTCACTATTTTTTAAGTAATGATCAATTTCCAAGTACAGAATGACTGATTTATAGAAATTTTTCTGTGTGAAAAATCACATGAATCAGCAGGTTATTTATTTAACCTTAGGATCAGCCGCCTGCCGCATTTCAAGCGAAGGATCGTAATTCACCGTTACAACCTGCGGACAGCGCCTACAAGCCGATACGCCTTCCTGTTTCCACCAACGACAATCATTGCGAATGGCACATTTGGGGAGTTTTTCAAATACAACCGGTGCTAAACGAACCGTTTTTTCAGCCAATCGGCAGCTTTGACCACCTTCATCAAAATGAGCACAGGCGCCTTTGGCACAAGGTGCAGAAAAGCGGAACACTTCCGCCGGTGCAACAGGTGCAGCCATAGCAAGCAATTCATCAGTCACCGGCTGGGCTTGATCCAGATAGGCCGTTTCCGGCCTATCTGGCGTTCCACCGACGACCGCGAAAACCTGCGCGCCTTCCCAGTTTGGCTGAGCGCTTGGGCAAAGTGTTTCGGGTTCGGTTTTCATAAAGAATCCTTATGAATATTGTTGCAAATTAATATTGAAGGAATTAACTTCAATAGAAGGTTGGAAAATATCGATAGGACCCCATATACCTCCTGCAATAATTGGAAAATACAATTCATATAGTCCACCACCAACATCTGCAGCCTGTTCTGAAGACAATTCAACCATGTGTTTACGTGCCGCCAGTGCACGTTTGACGCCTTGTTGTGCGACTGCTGCAATCTCTTCACTCTGAATGCAGGCAGGCTTTTGCTTTGTATTCATGACATACTCCTTAAGTTTGTTTGTGGCCAAAATAAAACCTTGCATACAGAATGGCCACCATGATCTGCAAGCAAGACATGCATGGCAGTCAGGATTTTCAACCTCATGCTGATTTCTCCGCATGTAAGCATTAACTGCGTATTCAAAATAGCGCTATCCGCTTAGGCTGGCTGTGTGATAAATCACATTGGATTGAACTTTGCTTAGCAGTCTGGTGATTGCTGGGATGTAGATACTTTAAAACGATTCCGAAGAATAATAAGCACTACCCTAATAGACATCCGTGCTGAATATTGAAATATCCTTTGAATATACCCAGTGCATTTTCATGGGCTTGCCGAGATATAATTGCACAGCACTTTACATTCCTGTTTGTGTTAGGTAATTTGTTTCAAGTGAAGCAAGTTTTTGATAATGGCAAAGAATTAATTAAATATCCTTATACCCGATGAGAATTACCCAGACCACGCTGCAAAAAATGGCTGAGAGCCATGAGAGATTTACGGTTCTGACTTGTTATGACGCTATTTTTGCAATGGTATTGGAAAATGCGGGTGTTGAAGTTTTGCTGGTCGGTGATTCGTTAGGCAATGTATTGCAAGGAAAAAGCACCACCTTAGCGGTGACGTTGGATGACATGGTTTATCACACGCGCTGTGTTGCGCAGGGTTCCAGCAAGGCATTCATCATGGCCGACATGCCGTTTGGCAGCTACCAGATCTCCCCTGAGCAAGCATTCGAGAATGCTGCCAGAATTATGACTGCAGGGGCGCATATGGTCAAAATCGAAGGTGGTCAAATCATGGCGGATACGATTCGATTTCTGACTCAACGCGGCATTCCCGTTTGTGCGCACATTGGCTTGACTCCTCAATCGATTCATCAGTTGGGTGGCTATAAACTTCAAGGAAATTCGCAGCAATCTGCGCAACAACTCCTGGAGGATGCCCAAATACTGGAGAAAGCAGGTGCTGGGTTACTGGTTATGGAAGTGGTTCCGGCAACACTGGCCAGCAAGATCACCGAATCGCTTTCCATTCCTACGATCGGTATCGGCGCCGGCCCTCATTGCTCCGCTCAAGTTTTAGTGTTGCATGACATGCTGGGACTGTATTCGGGTAAAAAACCGCGCTTTGTCAAAGACTTCATGTCAGGAGCCGACAGTATTCAGGCAGCGGTCAGCAGCTATATTGCTGCCGTCAAAACGGGTCAATTTCCTGGCCAAGAACATGAATTCTGATTGACCAAATCGGCATGAAAATATTTAACGACATTAACAGCTTACGTAAAATTCTTAGCCGTAAGCAGCCGATTGCTTTTGTTCCCACCATGGGAAATTTGCATGCCGGACACCTTGCTTTGATCAAGCAAGCGAAACAGTTGACAGACAATGTAGTTGCCAGCATTTTTGTCAATCGGCTTCAATTCTTACCGCATGAGGATTTCAATCGGTATCCGCGCACGTTAGATGATGATTGCAGGTTGCTTTCAGAACTGAATGTCAATATCGTTTTTGCACCTAATGAAGAAATTCTTTTCCCAACGAAACAAGAATTCTTGTTAGCATTACCATCTGTTGCGGATACCTTGGAAGGGGAATTTCGTCCAGGTTTTTTTCGCGGTGTAGCAACGATCGTGCTGAAATTATTCAATATTATTCAACCTGATATTGCAGTTTTCGGTAAAAAGGACTATCAGCAGTTATACATTGTGCAAGAAATGGTACGACAACTCAATTTGCCTGTTGAAATCATTGCGGGTGAAACGATTCGCGCACACGATGGGCTGGCACTGAGTTCGCGCAATCAATATTTGAATGCAGCGCAACGCAGTGAGGCTTGCCAGCTTTATCAGATACTGCTTCAGATCAAGCGTGAAATCATTTCCGGCCATCAAGATTTTTTATCATTACAAGAAAACGCGACTCAGCATCTGACCGGGCGTGGCTGGAAAGTTGATTATATCCGCATCCAAAAACGCAGCTCACTGATGCCAGCACAAACGGGCGATGATGATTTAGTGATATTGGCTGCAGCATGGTTAGATAAAACACGATTGATAGACAACCTAGAACTATAAGACCAGATATTTTTTGTACATTAACATTGCACTGTGACTGCTTTTCAAAACCAGACAGATAAAGAACAAAAAATTATGCAATCACTCAACACTTTCTGGTTATCTTGCCTTGATCATTTTAGAAAAGAATTAAATGCTCAACAATTTAATACATGGATCAAGCCATTACAAATTGATCCGGAGATTAACAATGACAATGAAGTCACTCTCATCGCTCCCAATCGTTTTGTTTCACAATGGGTAAAAGATAATTTCATCACCCACATAGAAATCATGGCGCAAAGCTATTTCGCCAAGAAAATCCAGTTCCACTTAAAACTGGCCGAGCAAACCGAAACGGCTAATCCATCGGCCAGCATTGCTCCCGTGCAAGTGCAGGAGGAACCCAAACCCGAAATCAATGCCTCCTACGCACCAACCAAGAAAAACCCCAGCCGCCTGAATCCCAATTTCACTTTTGACAATTTCGTGACGGGGAAAGCCAATCAACTGGCACGTGCAGGCGCCATCCAAGTTGCCGAATCGCCTGGAACCGCCTATAACCCGCTGTTTATCTATGGCGGTGTCGGATTGGGCAAGACACACCTGATTCAAGCGATAGGCAACTATGTGCACGAAAATGACAAATCAGCAAAAATTCGCTATGTACATGCTGAGAAATATGTCTCCGATGTTGTCAGTGCTTATCAACACAAGGCTTTTGATAAGTTTAAACTGTACTATCACTCTCTTGATCTGTTGCTGGTGGATGATGTGCAGTTCTTTGGTGGAAAAAACCGCACTCAGGAAGAATTTTTCTACGCTTTTAACGCGCTGATTGAAACGCATAAACAAGTCATCATCACCTGTGATTCATATCCCAAAGAAATTTCCGGATTGGAAGAACGACTCGTTTCCCGTTTTGGATGGGGATTAACTGTTGCCGTAGAGCCGCCTGAATTGGAAATGCGCGTTGCCATTCTGTTGAAGAAAGCGGAATTGGAAAGAATCAAGCTGGATGAAAATGTCGCTTTCTTCATCGCCAAGCATATCCGCTCCAATGTTCGTGAACTGGAGGGTGCATTAAAACGGGTACTGGCTTTTTCGCGCTTTATTGGCCAGGAAATCTCGCTTGATTTGACCAAAGAAGCCTTAAAAGATTTGCTCGCTGTGCAGAGCCGCCAAATCTCCATTGAGAATATTCAGAAAACCGTAGCTGATTACTATAAAATCAAAGTCTCTGAAATGTATTCAAAAAAACGTACCCGCATTGTGGCAAGACCGCGGCAGATGGCGATGGCGATTGCCAAAGAACTGACGTCTCTGAGTCTACCGGATATAGGTGAAGCGTTTGGTGGAAGGGATCATACGACCGTGCTGCATGGCTATCGAAAAATTAACGAATTACGCATTTCTGATCCTGTCGTGAGCCGAGATTTCAATGCACTGATTCTTATTTTAAGAGGTTAACAACTGTCTAATACATTGTGGATAACTGGCTTTTAAAAAATATCTTAATTTTTATCCACAAACTATCCCATAACTATACAGCGATCATACAAACGAAAAATTGGTGCTATCTTGTTGATCTTCATGGAATGTTAGAAAATATACAGAAGTATTCATGACATTATCTAATTATTATTACTTTATATATAAATGCTTTTATTAAAAACTAACAGAGACACTTTACTAAAACCACTTCAGACAGTGACAGGAATTGTGGAGCGTCGCCAAACACTACCCATCCTATCAAACGTCTTAATTCAACAAGACAACGAAAAGACCACCTTTTTGACCACTGATCTGGAAATACAAATTAAAACAGCCGCTGCCAAAGATGCTTCGGCCGATCAAAATTTTTCTTTGACGGTTTCTGCCAAAAAGTTTCAGGACATTTTGCGTTCATTGACATCGAATGCAGAAATCACATTGACACGGCAAGACGATCATCTTCAGGTAAAGTCAGGCAAAAGTGCCTTCAACTTGCAGATATTGCCTGCAGAAGATTTTCCTGAAATTGCACAAGAACTAGATTCAGAAGTCTCCATCACGCTCAAGCAAAGCGAATTTAAAAAACTATTGCATCTCGTGCAGTTTTCAGTGGCGCAACAAGATATTCGTTACTATCTGAATGGGTTGTTATTACTGGTTGAAAGCAAACATTTAATTGCGGTTGGTACCGACGGACATCGGCTTGCTTATATCGCAACCGATTTAGAAAGCGACCAGAAAAAGCAGGAAGTCATTCTTCCGCGCAAAGCGGTGTTTGAGTTATCAAAATTGCTGAATGATAGTGAAGATCCGGTAAAGATTGAATATTTTCAAAACAAAGTACGTTTTTCCTTTTCTGACATCATACTGACGTCAAAAATCATTGATGGTAAGTTTCCGGATTACAATCGCGTCATACCTACCAAAAACGATAAACTCTTTGAAATTGATCGGTTAATTTTTTTACAAGCGCTACAAAGGGTGTCGATCCTTTCCAATCAAAGCGAAAAATTCCGTGGCGTTCGTTTAGTCGTCAGCAAAGACAATTTATGCATTCTGTGTAAAAACAACGAACAAGAAGAAGCTCAAGAAGAACTGGAAATCAAATATGACCATGAATCGATTGATATCAGCTTGAACATCACCTACTTATTGGATTTATTGAACAATGTAAATAGCGAAACCGTGCAATGTGCTTTTGAAAACGCCAATAGCAGTGTGTTAGTCACCGTCCCCGGAAATAAAGAATTTAAATACATCGTTATGCCGATGAGGATTTGATTCATTCCTTGACAAGAGAGAATCAAAATCCCCAAAAGTTGAAACACGCCATTCAAACTTCATAACCATAAAGTGCCTTAACTGATGAGTGATCCCAATAGCAACGTACCCAATACCAGCACAAGCCAAAACGACTACGATTCTGAAAGTATTAAGATATTAAAAGGCCTGGATGCCGTACGTAAGCGGCCAGGCATGTATATCGGCGACACCAGCGATGGCACCGGTCTGCATCATATGGTGTTTGAAGTCGTGGACAATGCCATTGATGAAGCATTAGCAGGCCATTGTGATGATATTACCGTCATTCTGCATCCGGATAATTCAGTCAGTGTAATGGACAATGGGCGCGGCATCCCGACGGGCATCAAACAGGATGATGAATTCAAGCGTTCTGCCGCAGAAATTGTCATGACCGAACTGCATGCCGGCGGTAAATTTGATGACAATTCGTATAAAGTTTCCGGCGGCTTGCATGGTGTAGGCGTTTCAGTCGTCAATGCGCTATCCGAATGGCTGAAACTGACCATTCGCCGCGATGGAAAAATTCACCAGATGGAATTTCGCATGGGAGTTCCGGTAAAACCACTGGAAGCAACCGGAGAAAGCGAGCGCCACGGCACGGAAGTGCACTTTCTGGCCAGTAAGGAAATTTTTGGCAATATCGAATACCACTATGATATTTTTGCCAAGCGCTTGCGCGAACTTTCTTTTCTCAACAATGGCGTAAAAATCCACCTGATCGATCAGCGCACCGGCAAGGATGAAAAATTCGCTTTTGTCGGCGGCATTAGGAATTTTGTCGAATATATCAACCGTTCCAAATCGGTGCTTCATCCGAATATTTTTTACACCATGGGAACAAAGGACAATATTTCCGTGGAAGTTTCCATGCAATGGAATGATAGCTATAG
>Ga0075152_10002353_pt1 | contig 13416 bp, 5 predicted proteins | sample JI61114C2DNA_FD_70964 | JGI IMG/M metagenome (GOLD analysis project Ga0075152, IMG submission 70964) | Wastewater effluent complex algal communities from Wisconsin, to seasonally profile nutrient transformation and Carbon sequestration -... | ecosystem: Engineered > WWTP > Effluent > Algae...
GTCATCTTTATCATTGTGCATAATTACCAATGGCGTTTTTACTTTAGGTAAATGAAATAATGGAGAATTTTCTATGTACAAATCTGGTCGTTCCCAAAGTGTTGCACCAATTCGGCTTTGTGTTTTCTCGTATTGAAATTGTCTGGTTAAACCACTACCCCAACGTATACCTCCATAAGCACTTGTCATGTTGGCAACAGGAGCTCCAGCCCAAGCAGCAGCATATAAGTTGGTTCTTGTAATTAAATGTGCAATTTGATAACCACCCCAACTTTGTCCTTGTAAACCCATTTTCGTGCTATCAACATATCCTTTTTTTACAACAGCTCTTGTACCACTTACTATGTAATCGTATGCACTTTGTCCAGGCTTCCCAGTTTTGTACCAAATATCTGGTACAAAAACAATGTAGCCCCTACTTACAAAAAACGAGATATTTAAACGTGAAGGCGTTGGTGCTGGAGCAATATAATTGTGTAAAGTGTTGTTACTTCTTTCATAGAAGTAAACAATCATTGGATATTTTTTTGTTGAATCAAAGTTTTCAGGTTTGTAAATGATTCCCTCTGTTTGTTTACCTGTATAAGCTTTCCAAGTAAACAATTCTGCTGTACCCCAATTGTAATTTTCTTGTTGGGGATTTGTTTGGGTTAATTGATTGGCATGTAAGGAAATTGTTGTATCGAAAATTTTCGAGTCGTTTAAATTTTGGTTAAATGAAGTATCTAAACCATAACCAACATATAAGTTTGGAGAATGAGCATAATCTTCCATCACAAATAAACTTGTTCTCGAATTTTTTGCTTTAATAAAGCTATTGATGTTGCTCAAAATATTACTATTGAGCAATTTGGGTTGAATGCCAGCAACTGTTTTTGTTGAAGTTGTTTTAGTAGTTGTATTTTTTGCAACAACTGGATTGGCTTCTCTAAATATTCCTGGCTGCATAAATAAAATTGTATTTACAGCAAAGGTTTTTGAACTATCTCTTTCTTCATTTTTTACATTTTCTTCACCTTTTAAAAGTGGTTTAATTGGTACAAATGCTTGATGTAGAAGTACGCCACTAGCTTTTGTTACTTCATCATAAATTCTAAAATATACATTTTGAAATGGTGTTATAAATTTTTCATCTTCATCAACACTTAAATATCGGTGTTGTACTTTTTCTTTTCTACCATTGGTTATGGCAATTGATTTTTCTTTGCCCGTTGGGTCAACTTTCCAAACATCATATCTATCATAAATCAATACATATTTATCTGCCTCCATCCATTTTACAATACCATAAGCATTTGCATCGTCAGGTACGTCATTGTCTTCATCATATAAAGGATAAGGAATATCTTTTGCAAAAGGTGTAACTACACCAGTTGAATGATTGTACACTTCATATTTCTTTTTTACCTCATCATACATTACTAAATATTTTCCAGTGTACGATGGATAAATATTGCCTTTTAAGTTGGTTTTAATTAGCTTTTTGTTGCCATTGCTTACATCAATTGCATACACATCGTTATAAGTAAATCCTTGCCATTGGCTAGCAACTCTTTTACCTAAATTACTAGTAGAATATGCAACAGTAGCATCACCTTCTAACGGAATTTGCACTCTTGTAAATTCTTCATTACCCAATTGAACAATTTTATTTTTTTGCACATCTACAATAGCCGTATAACTTCTTTTTAAATTAGCATCATTGTTTTTTAATTGTACCGTTTGTAATTCGTCATCGTTATAATGCCAAACATCTACACTTACTCTTTCAAACTCTGGTAAGCTGGTGTCTTTTGCAATAATTTTTGGAGAAGTGCCAAACAACAATCTATTTCCAGATTTACTAAAACTGATAGTAGCATTCTCGTTAATACGCCAATTTGTGGGTAAGCCATTTGCTTCATTCTTAAATACAAACCATTCTTTTTGTTGATTGTATTGATATAAATTATAGTCCTTTTGTTCGGTTTTAGTAGTATCAAAAGTTGCTACAAAAGCCAATTGATTGCCAGTTTCATCTAAGACAAATCTTTTTGTGTCGGCATAGTTTTTTAATAAAGTATCGGCTTTAAACTCATTTAATTTAACCCATATCGCAGCATTTTTAAGTAGGCTATCTTTTTTAGATCCTCTTCTATCCAATACCAAAGTATTTCCATTTTTATCAAACAAATAGCTGCTTATTTTATTAAAACTATCTATTTTATTGTTGCTAAAATTTTTCACAAAAAGCATAGTGCCTTCTTCAGCATCAGCTTTTTTATCTAATTCATTTTTTTCATGCAACCATGCCAACCAATTGTTTTCTTCTGAAATTAAAAAAGATTTTACACGAGCAATTTTTTGAATACTCATATTTGCCAATGTAACAATTGCCATACTATCTTTTGGCATTTCGTCGGGCTTCTTCTTTTTAATTTTGGCTTCTCTAATTTGCTCATATGTAGGTTTTATTTTGCAAACTAAATAATTTCCATCTGCAGAAAAACTAGCATTGTACCCTCGTGGAATAGCCATTTTTGTAGCTACTTTTTCTTCATACGATTTTTGAACATACAATGTATTGTTACCTTCTTGTACATTAATTGTATAGGCTACATATTCACCATTATTGCTAATTAATTTTTCACCAATACTTTCCCAACTATCGTACACTGTATGATTTAATGGAGGTTTATTTTTTGAAGCTGAGGTAGATTTTTGTTGTGAATCTGCTACAAACAAAAAAAACATAGAGCAGAATAGTAAACAATACTTTTGCATAAGTTTTAGGTTAATTTTTTAATAGAAGTTAAACAAAATGAATGTGCAATTGTTAATGCATGAAAATAGAGAAGATTTATGAAGAATTTTTTTTTAATTGTATTGAGTTTGTTTTTATTGAATACAACATTTGCTCAAAATACAGGCATTATTTCTGGAACAATTATAGATAAATATTCACAACAACCACTTGCTGGCGTTTCAATAATTGTAGATGATGCAAAAAATGGTACTTTTTCTGATAAAGAAGGAAAATTTAGTATCAAAAATTTAGGTACAACAGCACATACATTGCGTTTTTCGTTTGTTGGTTTTACTCCTATTACCAAATACAATGTAATTGTAAGTTCTGGTAACGAAACCGTTTTTAATATTGAACTAGTACCAGAAGCAACAAACTTGGGTGATGTTGTAGTAACCACAAAAAGATTAAATGTAAAAGCTGCTTCATTAGAAACCCCTCTTAGTGTGCAACGCTTAACTACAGAAGAAATAAAAGCCAATCCTGGTGGCAACTTTGATATTAGTAGAGTTATTCAAACATTGCCTGGCGTTGGTGGTACAGCTGCAACTGCAGGATTTAGAAACGATATTATTATACGTGGCGGTGCTCCAAATGAAAATGTTTTTTATTTAGATGGAATTGAAATTCCTGTAATCAATCATTTTGCAACACAAGGCAGTGCTGGCGGACCAACAGGAATTTTAAATGTTAGTTTTATAGAAGATGTTAAACTAAGTAGCAGTGCTTTTGATGCAAGAGTAGACAATGCACTATCGTCAGTATTTGAATTTAAGCAAAAAAAAGGCAATACCAATAAAGTACAAGGCAACATACGTTTAAGTGGAACTGAATTGGCTGCAACCTTTGATGGACCTTTATCTAAGAACAAAAAAAATACTTTTTTAGCATCTGTAAGAAGAAGTTATTTGCAGTTTTTATTTCAAGCCATTGACCTTCCGATAAGACCCAACTTTTGGGATATGCAATTTAAAACCACCCATCAACTCAATAAAAAAACTACCCTAACATTTTTAGGTGTTGGTGCAATTGATGAGTTTAGTTTTGCAGCTCCTAAAAAAGCCACACCAGAAAAATTGTACACATTAAATAGCAACCCATCTATTGAACAAAATAATTATACAATTGGGGCAAGTATTAGGAAAATAATTCCAAATGGATATTGGAACTTAGCCATTAGCAGAAACTATTTTAATAACCAACTTGAAAAATATGAAAACAATTTAGGTCCAATAAAAGGTGTACAAACTTTATTCTCAAAGTCAACAGAAGCAGAAAATAAGTTGCGTTTTGACGTTACTAAAAACATCAAGGATTGGAAAATTACTTATGGAACTTCTGTTCAACTAGTCAATTTCACAAGCAATACATTTCAAATAATACAACCAGCAGTTACCGATAACAATGGCAATATTGTTACCAATGCTGTTACAGCCAATTTCAATTCTGCCATCAATTTTGTAAAGGCTGGTGCATTTATACAAGTTGGCAAACGCTTACTCAACAATCGTTTAGCCATTAGTGCAGGTTTAAGAACAGATGGAAATAGTTTTACCAACAATGGTTGGAATTTTTTAGAAACCATTAGTCCAAGAATAAGTGCAAGCTATGTGTTGGCGAACAAATGGAACTTAAATGCAACTATTGGCAGATACAATAAAATTCAACCAAACACAATTTTAGGTTTTCAACAAAACAATCAATTGGCAAATAAAAACAGTGCTTACACCATTAGCAATCACTATGTATTGGGCATTGAACATTTAAAAAGTGACGCAACTCGTTTTACCATTGAAGCATTTTACAAACAATACAGCAATGTACCTGTGAGTATTAAAGATGGCATAAGTTTAAGCAATCTTGGAGCCGATTTTAATGTATTGGGTAACGAAGCAGTTGTTACAAATGGTAAAGGACGTAGCTATGGAGTTGAATTTTTTGCTCAACAAAAATTAACCAAACGTTTCTTTGGTGTATTGAGTTATACTTTTTTCAAAAGTGAATACACCAATGCCAATGCAAAATATGCAGCAAGTAGTTGGGACAATCAGCATTTATTAAGTATTACTTGGGGGTATAAATTTAAAAGAAATTGGGAATTGGGTTTAAAGTTTCGTTACCAAGGTGGTGTGCCTTTTACACCTTTTGATGAAGCTGCAAGTAGAGCAAATTATTTAACGCTTGGACAAGGAACCATGAATTACAATTTAGTAAATACGCAACGTTTAAACGCTTTTAATGCAAGCGATATTCGTATAGATAAAAAATGGAATTATAAAAAAGTTACTCTCGATTTATATATAGACATAACCAATTGGTATGCATCTAAAGCTCCTGGTTTGGCTCAATATACTTTTAAAAGAAATGATGACAATACTGCATTTTTAACAACTGATGGACAACCCATTCAAAAAAATGGAGGCAATGCAATTCCATTTATCTTATTAAACAATGATGCTCAAATAACGCCTACCATTGGTTTTATAGTTGAGTTTTAATTTAATTAGAATGACTGTTTTTTATGCTGATATTCCAAAATAAAAAACAATCTAGTAATATCTTATAGTAGTTTTGGAAAAAACTCTATTGTTATGTTATTCAGTTTAAGAAAATATGTTTTGTTACTACTTACTTTAAGTTGTTGCAAACAATTAACTGCTCAGCAAACAAAAGAGTTTACCCATATTGATACTGCTTTATTTCAAGACAATGCACATCATTGGTACGATATTGTTGAAAAAACAGCAGTAATTCATCCTAGTTTCAATCAGCCAAAATATCAATCTACACAATTGCAAGAGATTGCCAACAATGTACTATTGTATCAAAAAGAAAATGGGGGTTGGCCTAAGAATTACGATATATCGGCCATATTAACTCCACAACAAAAAGATACATTGCTACAAAACAAGCAGTCTGTTTATACAACTTTTGATAATAGAACCACTTACTCACATATTGCACTATTAAGCAAAGTATATTATGTAATAAAAGATGAGCAATATAAAAAAGCAGCACTCAAAGGAATTGAATTTATTTTAACTGCACAATATGCAAATGGTGGTTGGCCACAGTTTTATCCTTTACAAAAAAATTATAGTCGTTATATAACTTTTAACGATGATGCAATGGCCGGAATTATGTTTTTATTAAAAGATATAATTGACCAGAAACTAGAATATAATTTTATTGATAATGCATTGAGAACACGAATTAAACATGCATTTAATAAAGGGATTGATTGTATTTTAAAAATGCAAATTAACGATGGAGGTAAACCTACTGTTTGGTGTCAACAACACAATGAAATTACATTAGAGCCAATTTGGGCAAGAAAGTTTGAACCACCCAGTATTACAAATGGCGAAAGTTGCAAAATAATTTTATTGTTAATGAGTATTCAAAGTCCTTCGCCAGAAGTTATTCAAGCAATTGAAAATGCGATTGTTTGGCTCAATGAAAGTAAAATTTACAATACAAGAGTAAAAACTGTTGACGCAACACCTACTCAATTTGCTTATCATTTTTCTAATAAAGATAAAGTGGTAATTATTGATTCTACAGCTCCGCCAATTTGGACACGTTACTACGAGTTAAAAACGCATCGCCCAATATTTTGCAATAGAGATAGCAAAATTGTATACACTTTGGCTGAAGTTGAAAGAGAGAGAAGAACAGGCTATGGGTGGTATACTTATGAACCTCAAAAAATATTGAATGAATATGTAAAGTGGAAAATAAAATGGAATAAGCAATAACACGCATTTGATAAGTGGTTTGTGTAGTTGTTGCAAATAACTAATTTCGGCTTACAAAAAAATTATATGAAAAAGTATTTTTTACTAATTACCCTTTTTATTAGTGCATCAACATTTGCACAAAATGCTACTTATATTTTAATTCGCCATGCCGAAAAAGATACAACAGCAAAAGGTTCTACAACCATGCAAGCCGATCCTCAATTAAGTTTTATGGGGCAAGAAAGAGCTAAAAGATTAATTACTGCATTGCATGAATATTCACTAGATGAAATTTATTCAACCAACTTTATTCGTACAAAAAGTACAGCGTTACCTATTGCCGAAGTTTCGAAGAAAGAAATACAATTGTATGATCATAAAAACTTAAAAGCATTTGCTGATAATCTTTTGCTCCAAAACAACAAAACTATTTTAGTTGTTGGGCACAATACAACTACGCCAGGCTTAGCCAACCTACTTTTAAAAGAAAGCAAATACAGTAGTTTAGATGAATCTGTTTACAATAAAATATTTATTGTAACTATTCAAAACAACATTGCAAGTTGTAAAGTTTTAGAATACTAAAAATGTATACATAATTAAAAAGCCCTGCAAAATTTTGCAGGGCTTTTTAATGTTATTTATATCAATAATTATAAAACATTAAAACCATAGCTAACATAGTATAAACCACCTATGCTAGGAGCTCCCCAACCTGTAGTGAAATATTTATTCCACAAATTGGTTGCACCCAACTTAACCAAAGCTTTATGCTTAGGAATACGGTATGTTAAAGCTGCATCTACAGTTGTATATGATGGAACTGTACCTGCACCAAATGTTCCTTCATAGAAGAAAGCATCCTGCCAACGCCACATAATAGAACCACCCAATCTGTTTTTAAGCAATAAGCCAGTATTAGAAAGACCAACGTTTACACGATATTTAGGTGCATTGAAATAAGTTGCAAAACCAGCTGGTACGTCTTTAATTTCATCTGAAAATGCATTAACATTTAAAGCAAAATTCTTAGGTAATAAGTATTCAACTGATGCTCCCCAACCTTGTACTTTTATTTCTTGAGATTGATTTACAGAAATGCTGTATGCCTGACGAGTATTTGCACTTAATAAACCCAATGCACTTGTTGGTCCACTAAGATTTGATTGTAACACAACTACACCACCAATAAAATCATTGTAAGTTGATTGATAAGCGTATACATCTATCAATAATTTCTTAGCAATAACACCTTTGTAACCCAATTCAAAAGATTTTACAGTTTCTGGTTTAAACTCACCAAATTCTTGTGGTTTTAAAATGCTTTGAGTTGCAGCTAAAGCTGTAGCAGCTTGTGTAGGTGTTGGTGCTGCAGGATTACCACCTTGTAAAGCAACATTTGTAGCAAATGCAGTTCCAAAAGCAGTAACATTAGCAACGCTATAACCAGAACGTGTATTAAAGCCATAATACTCTCTCAATTGTGGTAAACCACCCATTAATCTTGCTCCACCAGATACAAATAAATTGATCCATTGGTTTTGAGTTGACGGGAAACGATATGCACTTTGATAAGACATTCTTAAGTTATGATCTTTTGCTAACTTAACAACAGCAGAAGCTCTTGGCGTAAAACGACCTTTAAAATTAGAATTCTTATCATAACGACCAGAAGCAGTTATTTTTAAGATATCGCCAAATAATTTCTTTTGAATTTGAATGTATCCACCATATTCATTGATTTTAATTTTACCTGCTGTATCAGCAAATAAAGTACCTTTTGAATCTAATACATATTGTTTATAGTTGCCACCAATCATAACATCAAAACCTTGATCCCTCACTTTCAAATCATCAGTTAAGTTGTATTGACCTTCTACCATGTTTAAAGAACTCTTATCAACAAATAAACCTCCATTGGTAGTTCCACCAATTGGTTTAGATGCAACACCTTTAAACATTGGATTATCTTGAATATTTCCAGTAGGACGACCAACATCAGCAAAATCTCTTGCAGATAAATGTGCATTAGAAGCTGGTAAACCCAATGAACGTGCAGTAACATAAGCACCCATGTATTGAGGATACCATGTTGTACTTGGCTTCCAAGCTTCATTAAACAAACGAGTGGTAATGGTTGAGTTGTAAGATTGACCAGCGTCTTCTCTTGTAGTATAAGCTCTTAAGAACCAGTTACGGTGTTTCAATTCAATTTTGTATTGACCCATTCTTAATTCTTTTAAAGAATATCTATCAGAACCAGTATAAACTGTAGTACCCATACCATAATATCCAGAAACAATTGCTTCAATATTATTGGTTAACTTATAATGTAATGCACCTTGTAATTTAACATTCAATGTTTGTGGATTGATTACATCTTTTTCAGCATAACCAGTACGGCTTACACTTTGATTGTTGAAATAGTTACGACTTGGAGCAGAACCATAAATAAATGGAGATCCACCGCCAGCAACAATTGCACCTGCACCAATACCAGTTAAAAATGTATTGAACTGATTGATGTTTGCAGTTGGATTACCAGCTAACCAACCATTAGACGCAGCAACAACAGCACCTGGAAAACCAGCCAAAACACCACTTGCAATAGTGCTCATGTTTTGAGTGGTTTCATCACCATAAACATTTACGCCATCATAATTTGGATCTGATAATCTATTTCCAGCAATATCATTACCATTTTGGCTAGTTGCAGTTGGAGTTCTAGAATAATTTCTATCATCAGTAGCTAACCAATCATTGGCCTGAATTAATTCAGCACCAAATTTAAAAGCAAATTTATCACTCACTTTTTTAGCCCAACGTATAGTCCAGTTATAATAAGGAGAAGCTGCTCTTTGCTTATTGTCTACATGGTTAATACCTTGCTTAATTTGAAAACTTAAACCTTGATATTTGAAAGGGCTTTTACTGTTTACCAATAAAGTACCATTCATACCACCTGGACCATACAATGCAGAAGAAGCACCACCTAAAAGTTCCATGCTTTCTACATCTAACTCAGTTAAACCAACAAAGCTACCTACAGCAAAATTTAAACCTGGAGTTTGGTTGTCCATTCCATCCATAATTTGGTTGAAACGTAAATTACCACTAGATGCAAAACCACGTGTAGTAACTGTTCTAAAGTTTAAACTAGATACGTTAACATCAACACCTTTTTGGTTGGTTAATATATCGTAGTAACTAGTAGCAGGTGCATTTTTAATTGCAGCGGTTGAAATTCTTTCAATTGTTGCAGGAGATTCTAAAATTCTTTCAGAAACTCTTGATGCAGCAACAACAACTTCTTCACCCAATGCAAATTTTGTGTCTAAAGCAACAGTTACAGTTTGGTTATTGGTTGTAACATTTACTTCTTTATCGGCGTAGCCAACAGAAGAAAATACCAATGTGAATGGAAGTTTTTGAGTAGTAGTAATTTTAAAATTGCCTTTATCATCTGTAAATGTACCAAGCGTAGTGCCTTTAACAGTAACAGAAACAGCTGAAATAGCTTCGGCGGATTTGGAGTTGTTTACGTTTCCAGAAACAGTTACCTGTTGTTGTGCTTGAACAGCAAATGCAAAAAATACAGATAAACATAGCAGGAAAACGGACTTGAATTTTCTCATACGGCTTAATATTTGGTTAGAATTGTTTAGCAAAATAGTGATTGTTAGTTTCTTATAAAAATTTTTATTTTCCCCACAATGTTAGTAGAATTAATTTATTCTCATCGGTATATTTTGCACTAACTCAAAATGCTACTTTACTTTTGTTCAATGTTTACAGAAAAGCTACCCAATCAATCCAATTTTTATAAAGGAAAAGTAAGAGATGTTTATAGCATTAATAACAATTTATTGGTAATGGTTGCAAGCAATCGGATATCTGCTTTTGATGTTATTTTGCCAAGCCCAATTCCGTTTAAAGGCCAAGTATTAAACCAAATTGCTGCTTATATGTTGAATGCAACAAAAGATATTTGTGCCAATTGGTTAATTATTTCTCCTGCACCAAATGTATCTATTGGTAAGAGGTGCGAACCATTTAAAATAGAAATGGTAGTTAGAGGCAATTTAACAGGCCATGCTTGGAGAACTTACAATAGTGGACAAAGAATTTTATGTGGTGTAGAAATGCCAGATGGTATGAAAGAAAACGACTACTTCCCTACTCCAATTATTACTCCTAGTACAAAAGCAAGCGAAGGGCATGATGAAGATATTAGTAAAGCTGAAATTATTGCACAAGGACTTGCATCTACCAAAGATTGGGAAATTTTAGAAAAGTATGCTTTGGCTTTATTTGAAAGAGGGAAGGAAATTGCATTACGTCAGGGATTAATTTTAGTGGATACCAAATACGAATTTGGTAAAATTGGCGATACGATTTATTTAATGGATGAAATACATACACCAGATTCATCAAGATATTTTTATGCTGAAGGTTTTGATGAAAGACAAACTGCTGGAGAAAGGCAAAAACAACTAAGTAAAGAGTTTGTAAGAGAATGGTTAATAGAAAATAATTTTATGGGCAAAGAAGGGCAGACTGTACCGCACATGAGTAACGATTGGATAAACACTATTTCTAAAAGATATATTGAATTGTACGAAAAAGTAATTGGAGAAAAATTTGTTCCAGAAGAATTAGGTGATGATGAAACTTATACAAGAATTGTAGAAGCACTTGATTTGTTATAATATGAATTGTTAAGTATTTATATTTTATTGGTATGTATGAAAAAAAACCACCCCCTAGCCCTGCTCCAAAGAGGGGAATAAGAACCATAAAATTTGAAGTATATAAAAAATAAAGGCAACAATTTTAGTTGCCTTTATTTACTTTAGAAAATATATTTTACAGTTGCACCACCAAAATAATTGGCTTTTAAAGGAGCTGCAACGTAAGCATCTGGTAATTGATTTACAAAAACCATCATTGGATATTGAGTATTGTTGATATTGTTAATTGCAAAATTTACGTCAACTTCAAAATGGTTTAAAAAGCTTTTTTGATAACCAATTTTTGCATTTAATAAACTATAACTACTAGCATTGTACATTCCATTTGAGGTAATTGGCATTCCGTCTTTATAAAACAAATTTACATTGCCATAGAAACCACAATTGGTTGCAAGATCTACTCCAATATTGCCTACAAATTTTGGAACACCTGCTACTGCTTGATTGCTATAATCAACTGTAGTTACTGTTGTTCCTGCAAAAGATTGAAATATATAATCTTCATATTTAAAGTCAGAATAAGTTGCGTTAACAAATGGTATTATCGTTTTAAAAAACCCTTTTGCAGATTGATAAGCAGTGTATTTTACCAATGCTTCAACACCTTTATGATTTTGTTTACCACCATTGGTAACATAACTATACAATGTTGTTGTGCTATTGTATGGCACTGCAACTGTGGTCATTTTATCAGAAAAAATAGTATTAAAAATAGCCAATTGATAGGTTAAGTTTCCATTTAAAGAATTGCCTTTAGTACCAATTTCAAATTGATTTCCAATTTCTGGTTTTAAATTTGTGTTCACAACACCAGACTCAGAAAAGCCCACTGCATAAGGAATGTAGAAGTATGAACTTACTGGAGCTTTGTATGATTTACTGTAAGATGCGTATACTGAAAACTGTTTGTTGAACACTTTGTTTATTGCAATACGAGGCGATGCCATTTTGTTATAAGATGCATCATAAAGTCTTGTTTTACTTGGTGTAGCTGCATTATAAAATTTATCATCTAAAGTAATTTTCATGTTGCTTAAACCAATACCAGTAGTAATGGTAATGTCTTTTGGTAAAGCCAATGTCCATTCTGTAAATAATGATGTAGTAGAAGTTGTTGTATACACATTAGAGGTAGATGCTCCAACTATCCAATAATATGGATTACCATTGGTATAATATTGCCAAACAGTATTAGGATCACTTGGGTTTTTTACCATTGTATAACCAACTGTTGTTGCATTTTGAAACTGTGTTTCAACCCCCGTTATACCACTTAGAGTAATACCATTTTTTAAAGATAACTTAGTATCAAAAGTTGAACGAATACCCAAATTAGTAGAAGATTTATCTGTCCAACCTCCAGCACTACTTGCATTGCTACTAAATCCAGTACCAAAAACAGTTGTTGTATTGGTAATATTTTTTGTAAAGTTGTAAACATGGCTAACACCTGCTCTTACTGAATAAACTTCGCTATGAGCATTCCTTTTTATGTATTCAATATTGCCAACATAATCTTTGTTTTCGTATTGAGTTATGGTTAGTTCACCACTCCTTTCATCATAACTATTGCTATATCCAAAGTAAGTAGTTATGTTTTGTTTGGCACTGGGTTGAAACTCTCCTATAAAGTTTACAAACTTTTTTTGCGATGCATTGTGAATGGTAAATCCATCAGATTTCTGGCTGCCATAATTCACTAAAATTGATGAATTTTCTCCACTCGTTTCAAAACGTGTTGTGTAACGTTGTAAACCATAATTGCCCAATAGTACATCTTGAGAAATTGCAGTTTTGCCTTTTGTTGGTTTAACAGTTTTAAGATTTACAACACCTGCAATTGCAAGACCATATAAAGTGCCAGATGGACCTTTTACAACTTCAACATTACCTACAGATCCAAAATCAATATCATCCATTGTTGTAATGCCTTCAGCATCTGTAACAGGAATTCCATTTAAATAAACTTTATACCCTTGTCCATCGAAATTACTGCTCACTCCTCTTGTACCTCTTGTACCATTTCCATAACCTCGGATATTGAATTGCTGGCCAGAGGAAACTGCTCTTCTATTCATTGATACACCAGGGACATTGCCATTAATCGCTTCATCTAAAAACAAACCTGTGCCTCGTTTTA
>Ga0075152_10002354_pt1 | contig 13416 bp, 8 predicted proteins | sample JI61114C2DNA_FD_70964 | JGI IMG/M metagenome (GOLD analysis project Ga0075152, IMG submission 70964) | Wastewater effluent complex algal communities from Wisconsin, to seasonally profile nutrient transformation and Carbon sequestration -... | ecosystem: Engineered > WWTP > Effluent > Algae...
CTGGGGCTGGAGAAGGTCCCAAGGGTTCGGCTGTTCGCCGATTAAAGTGGCACGTGAACTGGGTTCAGAACGTCGCAAGACAGTTCGGTCCCTATCTGTGGTGGGCGTTAGTAAATTGAGAGGACGTGACCTTAGTACGAGAGGACCGGGTCGCACGTACCGCTGGTGTATCTGTTATGCCGCCAGGTGTAATGCAGAGTAGCTATGTACGGCAAGGATAAACGCTGAAAGCATCTAAGCGTGAAACCTTCCTCAAGATGAGTTTACTTTTAAGGGTCGTCAGAGACTATGACGTTGATAGGCTACAGGTGTAAAGTTGGTAACAGCAAAGCCGAGTAGTACTAATTACCCGTAAGCTTTATTTTTAATTGTTTTGATTACTTTTCCAATATGTAAATTATTCGAGTGTAAACTCAATCTTTTTATGGTGGTTTTGCCGAGGGTGTTCACCTCTTCCCTTTCCGAACAGAGAAGTTAAGCCCCTCATGGCCGATGGTACTTGCATTTTGCTGGGAGAGTAGGTAGCTGCCGTATTTTTTGAAGCCTTTCTATTAACTTAGAAAGGCTTTTTTGTTATTTTATTAGTACTACTATTTAAGCATTTGTATATATTGGATATAGTGCTTTTTGTATATAAATTTCCACTTTTATCAACTCTCATATAACAATTGAAATATATTTTTAATCTTTCAATTTAAACTACAATTATTTTTTAATCATGTAGAGATTTGTGAAAGGTATAAACAAACTTTGACAGGATATAACTTAACGAAAACTAGCTTCACTTAGAATAGTAGCTCAACTTTTGTTTATGATAGCTGATGGCTTAATTTTTTAGAAATAAAATAAATTTTCTGGGACAATCGTTTTATAATGCTGCTATTTATAGTCGCACTAGAATTTGATTTCCTTAAGTTTATTGTACTATCTAAAGATTGAACTAGAAAGTTCTTATTTGAAGTTATACAAGTCTTGTATATTGCCTGTTTCACTTTTTATAATAAATCCTGTGTTGCTTGCTATTCCAAATTCTAAGTAAGTATAATGGAATCTAAATCAATAATTACGCTTCTATTTTGGGCTTGTGTGAGTTTTTGTTAACGTTTTTACTTGCTTATACACTATGGATTATAAATATTCATTTTTTGAATTTGAACTTAAAGTGCTAAAGAACCTTGAAATAGTATTTTAATTTGTTTATTTAATTAGTTAATATATCTATATTCAATACTCTTTTATGAGAAAACATTTGTCTAGCATATTTTAGGTCTAATTGTCTTCGATCGAAATTTTAACTACTCTGTTTAAGATAGAACTTACTTCGTATAATTCTTCTCTCAAAATTTATTTGATTTCAAAAGAAAATAATATTTGACTTTAAATGAAATAGTGTCTATTCTTTGTAACCATAATGGGTTGTGGTTATCCATACATTGAGCATACTTTAAATGCACCAATCCAAATAATTTCTACCATAAAAAGAGCAATGAAATTCATTGCTCTTTTTATAATTAATATGAAAAATTTGTAGGAGAAAAATCCTATGATTAGCCCATTTATTATTGTCCCATTCCTCCACCCATATCCCCTGAATCTCCACTATCAGCTTTGTTATTTTTTCTCTTGAATAATGAAATATCAAACTTCCCAAATCTGTAACTAAAATTCATTCTTAGAACTTGTGGATCTCTTAACCTGTAAGTATCTTGTGTGAAGAATATAGCTTCTGTGTATGTTTCGGTAGCTGTTCTGAAAATATTGTTCATGCTAAAAGTAAGTGAGCCACTTCTACCATTCTTCCAAGTAAAGTCTTTGCGTAATGCAAGATCAATGTCAAAATATCTAGGTAAAGTATAACCTTGTGCAAGGGTTTGATTGCCACCACCCCACATTCCACCACCACGTCCTCCACCACCACGTCCACCACCACCTTGTGGCAATAAGGTTTTTGAACGAGCTTCTCCAGAAACTTGTAACGATAATCCTTTTGCCAATTTAAAACTATTGTTCACTTTGGCAAACCAACTTACAATAGAATTATCAATATTTTGACCAGGAATATTTGCATTAATTTGCGAGTTGTACAGATTAAGATTTAAAGTTAAATCCCACCATTTGTTTACAGGTAGTTTATTGGTTAATTCTAAACCATACGTATAACTGTTATTGGCATTAATGCTACTAGTATAAAACAAACTATCATTACTAACTTGCCCTGGTTGCGTATTTTTATCAATATCTTTAAAAATATAACGTGTAATTAAATTGCTACTATATTTAAAATATGCGGTAGCTAAAAAGTTGGCATTTCTTTTATAATTATTATTGTACGATAACTCAAAAGAACTTGTAAACTCTGGTTTTAATGCTGGATTGCCTACTGATGGATTTTGTGGATCAGTAAAATCGTACACAGGCAATAATTGGAAGAAGTTTGGTCTGTTTACTCTTCTCGAATAGTTCAATTGAAGATCTTGCTTATCTGTTAACTTGTATGTAATAAAGGCACTAGGAAATATACTTAATGGAAAATCTACTTTAAATGAACTAGAATCTTCTCCATTAACTTTTAACAAATTACCAGTATAATTAGAACTTTCTACACGTAACCCTAACTGATAACTAAATTTTTTGTATTTAAAACTGTATGTAGAATAAGCTGCATATACTTGATCATTAAACTTATATCTACTACTAGCTCTTGGACTCAATACAAAGCCATTACCAGAAACATTGTCATTGATGTATTGTAAATTGTCTGTTTTGTAATCTCTTATTGCACCTCTTACGCCAGCTTCAAATTTGGTATTTTCGGTTAGTTGATTTTCATAATCTGTTTGAAGAGTAAAGAACTTATTTGTACCATCACCATTGCTTCTTTGCTGGTATAATGGGTATTTTTGTGATCCGTTGGAATTATAAATTGCATTACCAATATTGGTTTCATTGGTATTAGAACTAGAATTATAATTTGCATCGGCAGAAATACTATGCCCATTTTTTGCAAAATTGTGTTTAAAACTCAATTGCCCACCAAAGTTTTTAAAGTTAAACGACGACAACGTATTTCTATTTGACATAGAAATTAAACTGGTGGTTGTAGTATCAATTTGCTGAGTTCCGTCATTATCAAATTTTCCCTTGTTAAAATTTGCCGTAATAGAAATTGTGTTTCTATTATCAACAAAGTAATCTAAGCCACCTCTAAAAAAAGCAAAGTATCCATTGTTGGTATTGTTGCTAGTAGAAACAACACCCATAGGGCTTGTTCCAATAAATTTTGTATTGGCATCAGATACGCCCAATGATTTTCTTTGGTTGTAACTTCCACTTGCAAAAAAATTAACTTTGTTTTGTCTAAAGTTTATATCTCCACCAGTATTCAACCTTCCTCTAGTATCAACACCTAACCTCAAACCTCCATTGTAACCATTCTTTTTATTTTTCTTTAAAACAATGTTTATGATTCCTGCATTGCCACCACTAGCATCAAACTTTGCAGATGGATTGGTAATAATTTCTACTTTTTCAATAATATCAGCAGGTATTTGATCTAAGGTTAATGTTGTTGGTCTGCCATCAACAAAAATTTGTGGGGCAGCATTTCTTAATTCAACATTTCCATCAACATCAACACTTAAAGATGGAATTGTTTTCATAATTTCAGTTGCAGTTTGTCCAGTGCTAACCAAGTTTTTATCTACATTGAAAACTTTTCTATCAATACCCATTTCAAACAATTGCTTAGATGCTGTAACAGTTACATTTGCTAAATCGTTTGGATTGGTTTGTAGTTTTAAATTACCTAAATCAACATCAGTCATACCAATCATCTTTTGCATTCCATCTCCACTTGCATCAGCTCCCATTTGTTGAAACTTAATATCAAATTTCAAAGTTTTGTTGAAGTCTTTATAGCCAATACTCAACGCTTTTAACTTATAAGTACCAACAATAGCCAAACCATCAAAGGTAAAATCGCCATTGTTACTTGTAATTACAGTTTTTAATACAACTTCTTTTTTTGATTTTGTAACACTATCGTAAATATTACCATAAAGCAAAACACTTACACCATCTATTGGTTTGTTGGTTGTTGCATCTACAAACTTCCCATAAAAGTGACCTACATTCATATTCATGCCACTACGGCCACCTGCACCTCTATTTCCACCTCCAGGATATTGAGCAAATGAAAAAAAAGTACTTAAAAGAATAGCAATTGAAAGAAATAAATGTTTCATAACGTTTAGTTGAAATAGATACAAAGGTTGGTCTAAAATAGTACTATAAATTAATTATATAATACAAGTGGTAATATGACAATTTTAAATGGATAAAGTTGTAATAGCTTAACGGTGAAACTGCTTTATTTACCGATTAGTGAATTAAATGTATAGAATAGTCACTTGAATTAAGCCCAAAATAAAACCTAAAATACCACCCAGTATTTCTATAAACCTAAATTCTTTACTCATGATACTTTTTAAAATATCTTCTAACTTATCACTAGAAAAACCACTTACTTTTTCTACAACAATTTTTTCTAAATCCAATTCTTCTTGTAAGTGTTTCATGTAATTGCTCATAATAGTTGGAAACAATTCTTCTAATTCTACAATAAAAACTTGTTTTAGTTGATTGATTGTTTTATCTCCAATAAACATGCTGATTACGGGCATTTGCTGGGCCAGTTTTACCCTCAAAAAGTGGTCAATATGCTCTTCTACCAATGGCATTAATTTCTTTACATTGTCAGGATTGGCAATTTTTTCCTCTATTTCACGAAAAGAAATTAGCTCTTCACTTACTAATTTACCCAACTTTTCAGCAAATTGTTTTTGTCGTTTCGGAAAAATACCATGAATGGTAAGACCCAAAAAACGAATGGGCTTTTTAGGATGAAATAACATTTTTATAGCTATCCAGTTGGTAAACCAACCAATGAATGCCGATATAACAGGTACAAGTACAATCCAAAAATTCATAAATAATATTTAATAAAAAACCTTGTAAACATGTTGCAGTTTACAAGGTTTTGTTGAGATGGGAGAGTAATGGGTCTCGAACCCACGACCTACAGTGCCACAAACTGTCGCTCTAACCTACTGAGCTATACCCTCCATTTTTTTAAGAGTGCAAAAATAGCCGTTTTATTCGTTCTACAAAATACAAAACTGCTTTTTTTATAAAAGGTTCAAATTTTATAACAATAAAAACCTTTGTTAATAGGTAGCAATGGCTGTTGGTTAAACAATAAAAACTATACATTTGAAAAATAGTATGCAAAATTTTATACAATTTATGAAGAGTAAAAATGGAATACTTGTGCTAATTGCATTTGCATTTGGAGTGTTATTTATTGCATTTACCAACACAAGTTTAACTGGAAAAGATGATACAACTTTAGAACAAAGAAAGAAGTTATTGGCTGCAATTGGATTGTTGTTAGAGAAACAGCATTATAGTCCAAAAGCAATTAATGACCAGTTTTCAAAACAAGTATTTAGTAAATTTTTGGAAGAATTAGATGGTGAAAAAAACTTTTTTTTACAATCTGATATTGAAGAGTTAAAAAAGTACGAAACAACTATTGACAATGAAATTCATGGCGGAGATATTGCTTTTTCGCCAGCTGTAGGAATTATCTATGACAAGCGTTTAGCAGAAATAACAAGCCTCTACAAAGAAATTTTAGCAACACCTTTTAATTTTTCTGTAGATGAAGTTTATCAATCTAATTCAGAAAAAATAAGTTATTGTAAATCTGTAGAAGAAAGGAGAGATAGATGGTATAAAAAATTAAAATATCTTACTTTAGAAAGGTATTCAGATTTAATAGATCAAAGAGAAAAAATTACCAATAAAGACTCTATTAAAGCCGATGCCAATATTGAAATTGAAGCAAGAGAACGTGTGTTGAAAATAATGAATAGAACTTTCGAAAAAATAAAAATTGCAGCAACAGACGAAAAACGTTTTAGCAGTTTTGTAAATGTGATTACCAATTTAATGGATCCACACTCAGACTATTTTCCACCAGTAGAAAAACGTGCATTTGATGAGCAAATGAGTGGCCGATTTTATGGCATTGGAGCTCAGTTACAAGAAACTGAAGGTGTAATTAAAATTGCTAGTCTTGTTGCAGGTTATCCTGCTTGGAGAAGTGGTGAAATTGAAGCCAACGATATTATTGTAAAAGTTGCACAAAGTAAAACAGGCGAAGCCATTGATATTACTGGTTATGAGATTACAGAAGCAGTAAAATTAATTAGAGGGAATAAGGGTACAGAAGTTACGTTAACCATTAAAAAACAAAATGGAACAACCAAAATTGTTACTTTAATGAGGGATGAAATTGTACAAGATGAATCTTATGTACGAAGTGCTGTTATAAATGAAAACAATAAAAAAATTGGATACATTTATTTACCAGATTTTTATGCAGACTTTGAAAGAGTAGATGGGGCAAGATGTAGTGAAGATGTAGCTGTAGAAATAAGAAAATTAAAAGCAGAAAATATTGATGGAATAGTAATGGATTTAAGAAGCAATGGTGGAGGGTCGTTATATGAAGTAGTGCAAATGGTTGGATTGTTTATTAAAACAGGACCAATTGTACAAGTAAGAGATAAAGAAGGAAAGATTTCTGTATTAAGCGATAACAATCCTTCTGTATTATACGATGGACCATTGGCTGTAATGGTAAACGGTTTTAGTGCATCAGCATCAGAAATTTTTGCAGCTGCAATTCAAGATTATAAAAGAGGAATTATTGTTGGTACAACAACCTCTACTTACGGAAAAGGAACAGTGCAAAGAAATGTACCATTGGGAAACATTTTAGATTACAATAGTGGAAGAACAGAATTTGGTGCTGTAAAATTAACCTTTCAAAAATTTTATAGAATTAATGGTGGTTCTACACAATTAAAAGGTGTTGAACCAGATATTTTATTGCCAGATTCTTATGAGTATTTGAAGTTTAGAGAAAAAGACAACACATTATCATTGCCTTGGGATGAAATTAAAAAAGCCGATTATCAAGTTTCTGCAACAGAAAGTTTATTGAATACAACGATTACAAATGCTAAGTCTAACATTGTAAATAATGAAATTGTTTCAATCATCAATTCAAATGCATTGTGGTTATCTAAAAATTCCGAACAACCAATTAGTTTAAATATTGTGAACTTTAAAGAGCAACAAAAATTAGTAAAAGCAACGGTTGCACAAATAAATAGTTTAGTTAAGCTAAAAGAGGAGATGAAAGTAACTGTAACCAAAGCAGATAATGATAAATTTTATGCAAATCCAGATAAAGCAAAAGGAGAGCGGTATCAAGCTTGGCTAAAAAGCATTAAATCCGATTTTTATATTGGCACTACAACTCAAATAATTGGCAATATGAGCAAGTCTATGTTAAGTACTGCGAACAAGTAATTGGTACTTATTTTATTTTCAAAAAAGCAATTGCCTAAACCACAATTGCTTTTTTTATAACCAACATTTTATTATATCCACAGTGTGTGGATTATTACACACAACCTACTGAAAGCATAGAAGTTAACTTTGGAAAACTACTAACCCGTTAATTTCTATGGATAAATTATTTAATAGAAGTTACACACCGTTGCTGTGTGTAATATTGTTGTTGCATGTGCTTGTATTGAGCACATCATGTGGCACCAATAAATCATTAGCAATGCTGAGCGATTTGCCAGATTCTTCAAGAATTGCATTGCCTCAAATGCAACCACCAAATACAGTAATCCAACCAGACGATATATTAGAAATTAAAATAGCAGGTAAAAACCCAGAAACAGTTGTTGATTTTAATACAAAAGGTGGAGGTTCTGCTGGAGGAACTGTATCTTCTGCACCAGTTTACTTAATAGATAAACTTGGAAATGTTGAATTGTATAAAGTTGGAAAAGTACTAGTAAAGGGGATGACTTTAGATTCTGCTAAGAATACATTAAAACAATTGATAGATGCTTATTTATTAGATGCAAGTGTAACTATGCGGTTTGTAAACTTTAGGTTTAGTGTTTTAGGCGAAGTTCGTTTACCTGGTTCTTTTAATGTGCAAAACGAAAAAGTTACCATTTTAGAAGCATTGGGTTATGCAGGAGATATGTTACAGTTTGCTAAAAAACACAATGTTAGAATTGTACGAGACAGTAGTGGTTTTAGAGAAGTTGGCTTAATTAATTTTACCGAAAAAACATTGTTTACATCACCATACTATTATTTGCAAAGAAATGATGTATTAATCATTGAAGCTGATAATAACGCTAAGAAAGTAAATGAAAGGTTTGCAAGAGTTAGCAATGCAGTAAGTATTATTGCAAGTATTATTACATTAATCTTTTTTGTTTCAAAATAGGAATTAAAGATATTAAATGAGTTATCCAGTAATTGGCAGTGAACAAGAAAATGTAAAGCAATCTTCATCAACTACTCAGTTTGATTTGAAGAAGCTTATATTTAAACTAATCTCTATTTTACCATGGGTAATTATATGTCTTGCCATCACCATTTTTTCTGCTAATTTATATTTACGTTACACTCCTAAGCTTTATACTATAAAGGGGAAGATGCTTATTAAAGATGAAGATCAATCCAATTATCAATCACTAAAAGAATTGGGTATAGTAGCTGGTAATTTAGATGTAGAAAATCAAATGGAAATTTTAGAATCATTCACACTTTCTAATAAAGTGGTGGATAGTTTAAAATTAAACATTAAAATAAGGCAAGATGGTAGAGTTACTTCATCTGAAATGTATGGAACGAAGCAACCATTTTTTATAAATGTAGTATCTGAAGATTCTATACAAAGTTCAACTACCTACCACATTGATCTAATGCAAGAAAATTTTTATATTTCTGGCATTGGTGGAAAACGAAAGTTTACTTATGGCGATACATTAGACGTAGAATATGGTAAAATAATTGTTGAAAGAAATAGGCTAGTAAAAGCCAACGCAAATGGATATCAATTATTTTTTAACCCAAGAAACAACGAAGCAGCCGATCTTGCTTCAAAAATTACAGTAACTCGAATTACAGAGCAAGGTGGTATTATAGAATTGGCAATTTTAGATGAGATACCAGAAAGAGGCGTTAATGTACTTAATACTTTAATGGAAGTTTACAATAAAGCTGGGCTTGATGATAAAAATATTGTTGCCAATAGAACCATTGAATTGTTAACAGAAAAGTTGAGTAAAATTATTCATGATTTAGATAGTTTAGAAATCATGGCAGAGCGTTTTCAAATAGCCAATAAGGTTCCGTCATTTCAAGAAGCAGGATCTGTTTTTTTTAATCAATATACCACAGTTGCAAAAGATAAAGACCTTTTACTCATTCAAGGAAAAATGTTGGAGTTTTTAGAATCATACATTACTAATTTTAGAAACACCAGCGATATCATTCCTCCATCATTTGGTCAAACAGACCCAATTTTACTAGAAAGTATTGGAAACCACAATAAAATAGTTCTAGAAAAACAAAGGCTAGAAATTATTTCTACAAAAAATGATGCTCATGTTTTAGATATGGTTGAGAGTATTAAAGCAATAAGACAAAATATTTTACGTACAATTAGAAACATTAAAATTGCCAATCAAGCACAGTTAGATGGGTACGAGGCTAGTTCGAGTTTACTAGAAACAAAGTTGCAAAGTATTCCTTCCAAGAAAAGGATTGAAATACGTTTAATGAGAGACATTACTGTTAAGCAAGAAATTTATCAAGATTTATTAAAGAAAAAAGAAGAAACAGAATTGTCATTGGCTTCTAATATTAACAATACAAGAGTTGTAGATTTAGCAAAAGATGATGGTATTACAAGCCCTAAGGCCCCACAAATACGCTTAATGGCTATTCTTATTGGTATTATTATTCCTGTTTTAATTATTTTATTAAAAGATTATTTTAATACAAAAATTCAGAATAAAAGTGAGATTGAAAATGGAACCTCAATTCCAATACTTGGAGAACTTTCTTATGAAAAAAGCAGTAAAAATATTGTAATTGAAAATAAAAGCAGAAGCCCAATAGCAGAGCAGTTTAGGCTAATTAGAACGAATTTGCAATATATGCTTCCCGATAAGCACTTGAAGTGTATGTTGGTTACATCTTTTATGAGTGGAGAGGGTAAAAGTTTTGTTTCCTTAAACCTTGCAAGTAGCTTATCTATTACTGGTTCTAAAACAGTAATTCTTGAGTTTGATTTACGTAAGCCTAAGCTAAGTAAATATCTAAACCTAACCAACGAATTGGGCTTATCTAACTACATTGTTAAGGATATGAATATTGAAGATATTATTCAAGAAATTCCTGATAGAGAAAACCTTTTTGTAATCAGTTCCGGTCCAATTCCTCCAAACCCTGCAGAGTTATTGCTAAGTCAAAAAACTGTTAGATTGTTCGAATATTTACGACAAAATTTTGATTATATTATTATTGACACAGCTCCTGTAGGATTGGTAACAGATGCATTGTTGTTAGAAAAATTTGTTGATTTAAGTGTTTTCATTGTTCGTCATAAATACTCTTTCAAAGCTGTAATTCCTTTTATAGATAAACTGTATAAAGAAAAGAAGTTTAGAAATATGGGCGTTATTGTAAATGGTATTAAAAAAGATGGGGGAGGTTATGGCTATGGCTATGGTTATGGCTATGGTTATGGCTATGGTTATGGCTATGGTTATGGTTATTATGTGCAAGAGAAGAAAAAAGGTTTTTTTGAGAGAATGTTTGGCAAATCAAATAATTAAATAGTTAGTACTAAGTGTTTAATTATTTAAAAAATAGTATTTTACAATAAAGTATGCTCTTGCTTGCTCATATATTGTGAGTAAGGTGGCGAAGCTGTATTTAAAGCTAATTTCTAATATGAAATCCAATAAAAAATGGTATGCAGTTTATACAAAACCCAGATGGGAAAAAAAGGTACATAAGCTTTTGCAAGCTAGGAATATAGAAAGTTGGTGCCCTACACAAAAAATTGAACGTCAATGGACAGATAGAAAAAAAATAATTGAAGAACCATTATTTAGGTCGTATGTATTTGTAAATATTGACATTGCCAATAAATTAGATGTTCAAATAGTAGATGGGGTTTTAAATTTTGTGCATTATATAGGCAAACCAGCCATCATAAAAGATGAAGAAATTTTAATCATAAAAAAATATTTAGATCAAGTAGACACAAAAATATCTGTGATTTCTATTGAAGGGTTTAAAGAGAAAATGGAAGTAAGAGTGAATCATGGAATTTTTATGGATAGAACAGGAGTAGTAGTTCGTAGTGGAAAGAAAAAAGTTCATGTTCAGTTAGAGAGTTTAGGACAAGTAATGACGGTTGAATTTTCTGCAAATCATTTAATACCTGAGAACTTGTAAGTATGCTGTTTAACAGTTTTGTTTTTATATTTTTTAGTACTTGTAAGTTTCGTTTTTTATGGCACGTGGGATTGGCGTTTTTTGATACTCTTACTATTAAGCTTATGCACTGATTTTTTATAGGTGGAAAAATTGCAAAGTATTAACTACTTATCAGTGGGTAGCATCTACAAAATATTTTGGCCAAATTTTAAGCGATAATTACACCGCAATTACTGCAAGCAAATACTCAGAAACATCTAATGGCAGAATGTTGTATGATAGTTTAGGCAATTATTGGGGGCATAAAAATAAAGGCTCAATAGTGAATATGCAGTTGGCTAAAAAAAAAATCTCAAAACAATTTTGATGATTGTGATAAATATTTTTCGGAGGCTAAAAAAATGGATGCTTTTTGCAAAAGCAAAGGAGCTATTTACTTGCATAGCTTTCCAGTATTCGAAAGAACATTATATAATAAAAAATGGGAAAAAGGAATTCGTTACAACCTTTCTGGAATAAAAATTATTAATACACCCGAAAGATATCTTTTTAACGTAGACAGTCTTTTTGATACAGAGAACCATTTGCAATACCAATACAGAGATATTAGATCACAAAGACTGGTTGAAGACTTGCGTCAGTATTTTACAACCCAACATTCAACTTTAGTTTATTAAAAGTAATTACATGAAAGCTTTGCCCATAACCATAATAGAAAGTAAAACAAAATCGGTATTTAACTTTAAAGAGTTTGTGCGGTACAAAGATTTACTGTATTACATGGTGTTACGAGATGTAACAGTTATGTATAAGCAAACTGTATTGGGATTTTTCTGGGCTATATTAAATCCACTTTTTCAAATAGTGGTGTTTAGTGTAATTTTTGGTAAAGTAGCTGCAATATCAACAGGTGTAAGTGGATTGCCTTACCCTTTATTTTCTTGCTTAGCTGTTATTCCTTGGACCTATTTTTCATCAACTTTCACTGCATCAGCCAACAGCTTAATTACAACTGCATCAATTTTTACCAAAGTTTATTTTCCTAGAATGATTATACCGTTGGTACCCATTTTTTCTAAGTTGGTCGATTTTTTTATATCGTTAATTATACTCATTGGCGTAATGTTGTATTATCAATATACACCAGGTAGTAATTGGATACTTTTTCCAATTCCGCTGTTAATCATCATCATCACATCTGCAGGGTTGGGTTTTTGGCTTTCTTCATTGGCATTGCAGTATAGAGATTTTAGATTTGCAATTGGCTTTATTTTACCATTGTTAATGTATGTTGCACCAGTAGCTTATCCAGCTGCAAAAGTGCATCAACAATTGGGCGATACTGCTTATCATTTGTATGCAATTTATCCAATGGTTGGCGGTATTGAAGGATTTAGAAGTAGCTTTTTGCAAAACGCTCCATTCCCATGGGAGTTGGTATTAATTAGTGGCACTGTAGCAATATTTCTTTTTATTACAGGAGCTTTATATTTTAAAAAAATGGAAAAACATTTTGCCGATGTCGCTTAATCAACACTCAATTGCTATTGCTGTAAATAAGTTGGGTAAAGCTTACAGAATAGGCATTGCTCAAAAAAAAGAAGATAATTTAATATCGGCTTTAATAAAATCTATTACTGCACCTTTTAGAAATTTCACCCAAATTAAATCGCTCAAAAATATTTCTGCTGAAGCAAAAGAGGGTAATGTTTTTTGGGCAAATAGAAACATTTCGTTTAATGTAAAACAAGGTGAAGTGTTGGGTATTATTGGAAAAAATGGAGCTGGTAAAAGTACTTTACTCAAAATGCTTTCTCGTATTACCGAACCAACAGAAGGCAGAATTGAATTACATGGAAGAATAGCCAGTTTATTAGAAGTGGGCACTGGCTTTAATCCTGAATTAACCGGCAGAGAAAACATTTTTTTGAATGGAACAATCTTGGGTCTAACAAAAAAAGAAATAGAGGAAAGATACGATAGCATTGTAGAATTTTCGGGAATTGAAAAATTTAT
>Ga0075152_10002355_pt1 | contig 13414 bp, 11 predicted proteins | sample JI61114C2DNA_FD_70964 | JGI IMG/M metagenome (GOLD analysis project Ga0075152, IMG submission 70964) | Wastewater effluent complex algal communities from Wisconsin, to seasonally profile nutrient transformation and Carbon sequestration -... | ecosystem: Engineered > WWTP > Effluent > Algae...
GATCGAGCATGAGTGGCATCGCGATCCAGCTCATGATCTCTTCGCGTTGCAGATCACGGGTGCGAAATAACACCTCGACCAGCCACGCATGGCCTTACCGGATCTCCGGGATCAGGATCTGCGTCTTGCCGAGGACGACATGACAGTTCACGCACTGCTGGCGGAGACTGGTGAGAGCAGCCGTGGCACCAGCCTTGTCGCGCTTGGTCAAAGCCATCTGGAGTTCGGCGTAGGGGCCTTTTCCCCAGGCAGTAAGGAGCGGGCGGAGATCCACTGTCGTACCACCAGCACCGGGCTGGACGGGGCGTGACTCGATGGACTTCGACACACTGGCGTAGAGCCGAACCGACATGGCCCGGGCTTCATCCCACTGGCCGGCATGCTGGAGCCGCTGCGTTTCCAGCAGCTTGCGCTGGGCGGCCTTCATCCGGTGGCTGATGAGTGTGCTGGCACATGAGGAGAGGCTGAAAGCGAAGGCCATGAGGGCGAGATATTTCATGAGAATGAGGTGGACTGGTGTGGTACGAGCAGGCTGGCGAGTCCCCTGCCCTTTGGATAGAATCATTTGGCAAAAAGCAAAGTGGCGGGACAGTACCAGCGTGAAACTCGGAAACATCGGTCTCTGGTTGGTGGGTGCCTTCGCTCTCTGGGCGGGCTGGATCGTCTTTGACATGTCCAGGCCTATGCCCTCCGACGGAGGCGGGAGTGGCTCCATGGCGGAGCTGAAAAGATCCACGCAGCCAGTGCTCGTGGAGTTTTATGCAGACTGGTGCGGGCCGTGCAAGGCCGTGGGGCCGGTGGTGGACGCCCTGGCGGGAGAGCTGCGCGGGAAGGCCAAAGTGGTGCGGATCAATGTGGATGACCAGCCCGAGGCTGCCCGCGAGAACGGCGTCAGGGGCATCCCGACCTTCATTGCTTTCAAACAGGGCCGTGAGACTGGGCGTGAAGTCGGGGCCATTCCGAAGTCGCGAATGCTGCAATTGCTCGGCCTGTAGCTCCAGAGCACCGCGTTTTCACCGGTAAAGGCCGTCGTAATCTTCACTTTTCATCCGGGGGATTGCCCCCATAATCGCGGCCCCCTTGAATACCCCCATGGAACGCCGCCCCAAATCCCCTGCCTGGACCATCGAAGACAGCGCCGAACTCTACGGCATTCGTGAGTGGGGGCATGGTTACTTCGATGTCTCCGGCAAAGGAGAAGTCGTGGTGAACCTCAAAGATGGCAAAAAGACAAAGCCCGTCTCTCTCGCCCAGATCGTCAAGGGTCTGCGTGACCGTGGCACGCAGCTTCCCGTACTGATTCGTTTCGGCGATCTGCTGCGCTGGCGCATCGATGAACTGAACGAAGGCTTCGCCAGTTCCATCCGTGAAGCCAAGTATCAGGGTGCCTACCGCGGTGTGTATCCGATCAAGGTGAACCAGCAGCAGGAGGTCATCGACGAGATCACCCGCTATGGCCGCAAGTATCACTACGGACTCGAAGCGGGTAGCAAGCCGGAGCTCATCGCCGCGCTGGCCTACATGCATGACCCGGAGGCCTACATCGTCTGCAATGGCTACAAGGATGAAGAGTTCATCGATCTGGCTCTGAATGCGCAGAAGATGGGCCTGCAAGTCATCATGGTGCTGGAGATGCCGAGCGAACTGAAGCTCATCCTCGAGCGCTGCAAGAAGATGGGCGTGAGGCCCACGCTCGGCGTGCGCTTCCGTCTCAGTGCCGAAAGCGCGGGCCACTGGTCCGGCTCAGGCGGCGATGCCAGCGTCTTTGGTCTGAACATCTCCCAGCTCATGCATGTGGTGGACACCCTCCGCGAGGAAGGGATGCTCGACTGCCTGCGCATGTTGCATTACCACCAGGGCAGCCAGATCCCCAATATTCGAGCCATTCGTCAGGCGGTCACAGAAGCCACGCGTGTGTATTGCGGCCTCGTCCAAGAAGGCGCTCGCATGGGCATCCTCGATCTCGGGGGTGGCCTAGCCATTAGTTATGATGGATTCAAAGGAGCCACCTCGGCCTCCAGCAACTACGGCACCAAGGAATACTGCGCTGACGTGATCGAAGCCATCACCGAAGTCACCGCCGAGGCAGGTGTGCCGCATCCAGACATCATCACGGAGTCGGGCCGCGCCATCGTGGCCTACTACTCGGTGCTGGTGATCAACATCCTCGACGTGAACCGCTTTGAGCCGATGAACCGCGCCGTCGAAATCGCCAAAGATGCGCCGCCCATGGTGCGCCATCTCGCTGAGCTGCGTGATGAACGCAGCAAGGACCTCAGCAAGCTCTCCCGCGAGCGCGTGCAGGAGATCTACAACGACGCCGTCTATTACCGCGACAAGCTGCGCAGCGAGTTCAACTACGGCAAGATCAGCCTGCGTGAGCGCTCCATCGGCGAGGAGATGTACTGGGACATCATGACCTGGATTTCCAGCAAGCTCGAGTCCGTGGGCCACGACGGCTCCCAGATGGAGCGCATGGAGTCCGTGATGACGGACTACTACTACGGGAACTTCAGTGTCTTCCAGAGTCTGCCTGACCTTTGGGCCATCGACCAGATCTTCCCAGTGATGCCCATCCATCATTTGAAAGAGAAGCCCACGCGCAACGCCGTGCTCTCCGACATCACCTGCGACAGCGATGGCAAGATCGCCAAGTTCGCCCATGGCGGCGAGATCTGCGGCAGCCTGCCGCTGCATGATCCTGACTTCGAGTCGGGTGAAGATTACATGCTCGGCATCTTCCTCGTCGGCGCGTATCAGGAGACCCTGGGGGATCTGCACAATCTCCTCGGCGATACGAACGTCGTCAGCGTCTCCATTGAGAATGGCAAACTCAAGTATCGCCGTGAGCAAGAGGGCGACAGTGTCTCCGAGGTGCTCAGCTATGTGGAATACGATCCCAAAGACCTGGCCACCCGCTTCCGCAATCTGGCGGAGAGCGCCGTCGTCTCGAACCGCATCACTCCCTCTGAGCGCAAAGAAATCATGGGCGCGTATGAGGCAGGTCTGCGCGGCTACACTTACTTCGAGACCTAGCAGCCACACGGCCTGCCAGCCATGATTATTCCTTTTTAGTTATCCGCAATGCCACGCCCACCCTTCCGCCGCCCTGTCTCTGGTCCCAAACCACTGCCTCCTGGCAGTGACTCCTGGCCGCGTCCCTGGGCGCAGATGAAGTATTACTCTTTCCACCCGGCCATCTTCCCGAACATGGTCGGCCAGGTTTCCAGTGATGCCGTCGCGGGTGATCTCGTCGCCGTGTTTGACAAGGACGGACGCCGCTTCGGCTCCGGCTACTACAATCCCAGAGCCCGCGTGCCGCTCCGTGTGCTCCATCATGGTGAGGACGACTTCACCGAGGCTGAACTGGATGCCCTGCTGCTCCGCGCCATCAGCCTGCGCAAAGACATCCTCAAGCTCGACAAGGGCACTGAAACCTACCGCGTCGTACATTCGGATGGCGACGGCCTCAGCGGCCTCATCGTAGATCGTTATGCCGAAACCCTTTCCATCGACATCACCACCCTCGGTGCCTGGCGTCGCATCAGCCGCTGGCTGCCCATGCTGCATGAGGCCCTCGGCACGAAGCAGCACATCATCCGCATCGATCCCGACATCGCCCTCATCGAGGGCATCCGCATCGGCGACGTGCCAGAGGCCACCGCACCCGGCCCGCGCAGCACGAAAGTCCGTGAGCATGACGTGCGCTATGTCGTGAACTTTGAGGCAGGTCACAAAACCGGCTTCTTCTGCGATCAACGTGACAACCGCGTCAAGCTCGGCCAGCTCGCCCAGGGCCGCATGCTCGATCTCTGCACCTACACCGGCGGCTTTGCCCTCGCGGCCAAAATGCTCGCCAAATGCGAGGACGTTACCGGCGTGGACCTCGATGAAAAAGCCATCGCGCAGGCGAAACAGAACGCCAACCTCAATCAAACCCGCATCGACTGGGTGCATGGCGACGCCTTCACCTGGGGCCGCCAGATGCAGCGCAATGGCGAACTCTGGGACACCCTCGTACTCGATCCGCCGAAACTCATCCATCAGCGGGATAACCAAGAGGAAGGCATCTTTAAATACCGCGACCTGAATGGTCTCGCCATCCAGCTCGTGAAGCGCGGCGGCCTCTTCGTCACCTGCTCCTGCTCCGGCCTGCTCAGCACGGATGACTTCGAGGAACTCGTCATCGGCTCCGCCCACCGTCAGGGCCGCAAGCTCCAGATCCTCGACCGCACCGGCCCGGGTCTCGACCACCCCGTCATGTCGAACTGCCCCGAAAGCCGCTACCTCAAAGTCCTCTGGGCACGCGTCGTCTGAGGCCGGCATCATTCCCCTGACCGTTCGGCCTGAAAAGATGGCAGTGACGGGCAGAAATCGCACCTCCGCTGTAGTCAGATCAAGGATTCAACTTGTGTGTAGATGGTGTCGGCTGTTCATTTATTTCGAAAACGAACTTGATGAATCTCCTCCCCATCCGCACCGCCGCCCGCCAATGTGAAGTCGCTTGGTTTTCCGCCCTCTGCGGGGATGATTATGAGTATCTCGGCGTGCCAGACGGCAGCCTGCGCAGCAGCTATGAGCACTGCGGAGACATCGTGAAAAAGGCGGACGTCCTCGGCTACCAAAACATCCTCCTCCCCTCCGGCTGGATCGCCGGTCAGGACGCGCTGGCCTTTGCCGCCGCCATGGCTCCGCAGACCCAGCAGATCAATCAGCTCGTGGCCCTGCGCATGGGGGAAGTCTGGCCGCCCATGCTCGCCCGGGCGCTGGCCACCGTCGATCACATCGCGAAAGGCCGACTATGCATCAACATCATCTCCTCTGACATGCCTGGCATGAAGGAGAGCAACGAAGTCCGCTACGCCCGCGCCAGCGAGATCATCCAGATCCTTCAGGGCCTGTGGCGAACGAATGGCCCGTTTGAATGGAAGGGTGAGTTTTACCAGATCAGCCTGCCCAACACGGAACCCGCCAAACCTTACCAGCAGAACGGCGGCCCCCTCATGTATTTCGGCGGCATTTCGCCTGCGGCGCAGGACCTCTGCGCGAAGCATTGTGATGTCTTCCTCATGTGGCCGGAGACCGAGGATCGCATCGCCGAAACCATGCGCGTCATGTCAGCAAAAGCCGCCGCCTATGGTCGCACCATCGACTTCGGCTTTCGCGCCCATGTCATCGTCCGTGAAACCGAGGCCGAGGCCCGCGCCGCCGCCGACCGCCTCATCTCGAAGCTCGATCTGGAAAAAGGCGCCGAAATCAAAGCCCGCAGCATGGATGCCCAAAGCGCCGGCGTGAAACGCCAGGACGAGCTTCGTGCGCAAAGCACTGATCTCTACATCGAACCGCATCTCTGGAGCGGCATCGGCCTCGCCCGCAGCGGCTGCGCCAGCGCCATCGTCGGCGATCCTGACCAGGTTTTAGCCAAACTGAACCGCTACATGGACATGGGAATGCGCGCCTTCATCCTCAGCGGCTACCCGCATTTAGAGGAGTGCGACCTCTTCGCGAAACACGTCCTACCGAGATTGCCCACCTGCCGCCTGAACGAACTCCAAGGCCGCCGCATCCCCGACCCCGTCACCCCCCTGACCACCGCCGAAAGGCGGTAAGGCTTTTAGAGCTTGAGCGTGGTCCACTCGTCGGCGCAGCCACTCTCCGCATCAACGCCTGCCACTCATCTCTGCGGTGGGTCTTCTCTCTTGTGGTGTATTTGGTCGAGCAGTTGAAAACTGGAATTGCTCCGAACGGGCAGACATAGGATGGAAAGGCCCTGGCTACGCGGAAGGCTCAATCGAAGACGACGGTCTTGTTCCGATAAACGAGCACCTGGTCCCGCACATGCCACCAGAGGGCTTTGGCGAGTACGGTCTTTTCCAGATCGCGCCCGAGGCGGACGAGATCCTGCACGCTGTCTTCATGACTGACGCGCATGACATCCTGGTGAATGATGGGGCCTTCATCGAGATCGGCAGTGACGAAGTGGCTGGTGGCGCCGATGATCTTCACGCCGCGGGCGTGGGCCTGATGGTAGGGCTTGGCCCCGACAAAGGCGGGCAGGAAGCTGTGGTGGATGTTCAGGATCTGGTTCGGGAAGGCCGCGATCATGGCGGGGCTGATGATCTGCATGTAACGGGCGAGCACGACGGTGTCGATGCGCTCCTTTTTGAGCAGTTCGATCTGGGCGGCCTCCTGCTCCAGCTTGTTCTCCTTGGTGATGGGGAAATGATGAAACGGGATGCCAAAGCGATCCGCCGCAGGTCGCAGGGTGTCGTGATTGGCCACGATGAGGGGGATGTCCACCGGCAGGTCTCCTGCCTCATGGCGGGCGAGGAGGTCGTAGAGGCAGTGGTTTTCCTTGGTGACGAAGAGGGCGATGCGCTTTCGCTTGCTGGCGAAGTGGAGACGCATCTGCATCTCATGCCGACGTGCCATGGGCTGGAGACGGTCGAGTATCTCTTCCTTCTCCAGGGTGAAGTTCCCCAGGCTCCACTCCAGCCTCATGAAGAAGGCATCGACATCGGGGTCGATGTGCTGCTGGAGATCGATGATGTTCCCACGATGGGAGAAGATGAAGCCCGTGACATCATGAACCAGGCCGGGGCGGTCTGGGCAGTGGATGAGGAGCGTGGCGGTGTCGGACATGAACTTTATTCCTTCGCGACGCCGTTGTTCCAGGCAGCGAACATCTCCTCGACGGTGGGGATTTCCAAGGGTCGGACGATGCGGAAGCCGAGCCAAGTGGCGTCGGTCAGATACCAGATGCTCTTCGGCAACTGTGGGTCCTGCTGCTTCCAACCAGGCTCGGAGGGATTGCGGGCGGAGCTACGGAGCATGTCGGGATCCGCATCGTAGTGACCGCCACGGGCAACGTGCGGATAGGGGGTCTTGGAGGGCACCCATTTGTCTCCGACGACTCCGCTGCCGAGGGCGGCGAGGGTCTTGTAGCTGTCGGCGCTGTATTGGTCGAGGGTCCATTCGCAGACGTTGCCGAGGATGTCGTAGAAGCCCCAGGGATTGGGCTTTTTCTTGCCGATGACGCTGTATTGGAAGTTCGGGGCGTTGTCGAAATACCAGGCATATTCGCCGAGCTTGGAGACATCGTCTCCGAAGAAGTAGGCGGTCTTCGTGCCGGCACGGGCGGCGTATTCCCACTCGGCCTCGGTAGGCAGGCGGTAGAAGTGGCCGGTCTGGGCGCTGAGCCATTGGCAATACTTGTTCGCGGCATGCTGCGTCATGCAGATGGCGGGGAAACCATTGCGGCCCATGCCGAAGTCCATGGGCTGATAGGGAGGGGTGGGCTGGGAGATCAGATCTTCTGGCTTATCGTTCGGGCTCCAGACTTTGCGGCTGCCGTCTTTGTTGCGACCTTCGCTGGTGAGCTGGAAGGGCTCGTATTCGTCCCAGGTGACTTCGTATTTCCCCATCCAGAAGGGCTTGATCTTCACGCTGACCTGCGGGCCTTCGTCGTCGCCACGGTCGGCTTCGGTGTCAGGGCTGCCCATCATGAACTCACCGCTTTTGACGGGAAGCATGGAGTAGGGGACTCCGGTCTTGGGGACTTTGCTGTCGTAGGCTTTCATGTCGTCCTCGGCTTTTTCTTTGGAGGTCTGGACGATGAATGCGTGAATCTTTTTCACGAGTTCGAGGGTGTCGGGATTGTTCGTGGCCACCGCACCCTTTTCTTTGGCGGTGAGTTTGATGTCATCAGGCCAGACGGCGCCCTGCTCGATCCAGCCTTTGAGCATGGCGATCTCTTCCTTCTTCAAAGGTCCGCCGCTTTTCTTCGGTGGCATGAGGTCGTCTTCATCTTCCGCGAGGGTGGTGAGGTGGTAGATGGCGCTCTTCTTCAGATCGAAGGCGACGATGTTGGGCGCGTTCTCGCCGGTTTCTAAAGCTTGCTTCTTGGTGCTGAGTATCCAGTCGCCTTTGTCCTTCTCCGGGTTGTGGCAGCTCACACAGTTTTGTTCCAGTATCGGCTGGATGTGTTTCACGAAGTCGATGCGTGGCTTAACCTCCAGTGTCACTCCGGCGGGCCACTCGGCGCCTTGTTCGATCCAACCCTTGATGACGTCGATCTGGGTCTTGTCGAGCAGGCCTTCTTTTTCGGGAGGCATGACCATGTCGTCGTCATGCGGGAGAAGCAGGGTGGTGTAGATGGCGCTCTTTTTGAGATCACCGGCTGTCATGCCAGGGCCGTTTTCGTTGCCCTTGATCATGTCTTCTTTGGTGTGGAGGCGGAAGTCACCTTTGTCCTTTTCCGCGCCATGGCAGTGGGTGCAGGCGGCTTCGAGGATGGGCTTCACCTGCTGGGTGAAGTCCACTTTATCAGCAGCAGCCGCAGGGAGGGCCAGCGCGGCGAGGATGGAGGAAAAACGTGGGGAGAGCATGACGGGGGTGGGAGGGGTCATTTAGGCGGCTGAGCGAGGCTGAAAACTGAAAATTGAGGTCGGGGAGAAGGAAAGTGACCCCAGGATGGCTGCTGAACCGGACCAGAAAGTCGGGCGTTAGCCGCCTTTTCATTCCTTGGGTTTCAAAGAAAGAAGTGACTCGTGATGGTGAAGGCCCGGTGTCTCAGGCTGAGGACCTGGAGTTTAAAACAACAAGCCCCGTCCTGAGATACAGGGCGGGGCTGGCTGGAAAAATGAGCGGGAGAAATTACTCCGCAGCAGTGATGGTGAGGACCTGACGGCCTTTGTAATACCCGCAGGAGGGGCAGGCGACGTGGCCTGGAACAGCTGTTCCGCACTCAGGGCAGGTCTTGAGGCTCGGGGCACGCCAGCGGTTGGCTCCCTGACGGAGACGTTGACGGCACTTGGATTGACGGCGTTTAGGATTGGCCATGTTCGGAGGGGGTAGCTAGTTCTTTAATTGATCGAGGGCGGTCCAAACTCCGCCGTCTGCGCTAGGCGTTTCAGGTGCTAAGGGCGATTCAGCGACATCGAAACGGCCTTCAGCTGGACAGTCGCGCAGATCAATGTTGCCATCTTCACAGCGCGGGAAGTTTGGAAGGGTCAAGAGGATGTCTTCCCTGATGAGGTCTGTCAAGTCCATCGTGCCTTCCTTTTCAATCGGCACCTCCGCTTGATAATCGGGTATTTCGATCCGGTGACGGAAGCGCTCCAGACAGCGGCCACACTCCAGGCTGAATTCTGCCTCCAAAGATCCGGTAACGATCACGTCCTCCCCATCCCGCATGATCAGGAGATCATAGGTGAGATCAGATTCCGCCCGGGCAAGGTCTGTCTCTGGCAGGCCGAAAAACGAGGGGGGCTGTGTGCCGACGATCTGCTTGCCGTCGGCAGGCAGGTGACGGAGATCAATCTGGAAAGGGTTCATATAAGTGAAACGAGCCAGGGTGGGATGTGGATCACCCTCACTCGTTGGGTATTCTTCCCCTGCCATGCGCCTGAGTCCAGCATCACCCGCCTGAAAAGTTTTTTCCATGGCAGCAGGCTGGAAATCCGTTACACGCAGTCGGCGGCCTTTGCCTCCATCCCCCCATGAAATCGCTCTTCTTCACACTGCTCATCCTCGGTGCCATCTTTGTCGGTTATGATTACTTTCTGGCTCCGCCGTGGGAGCGACTGGTCTTTGAAAAAGGCCCGCGTCCAGCCACTACCGTGGCTCCTGCCCCAACACCATCTCATGTCATTGAAGATGACGGCCCCGCCTCGCCCTCCATCTCCCCTGCCCCGAAGGCAAAAGCCGATGACTGGCAGCCGACCATCCCGAAACTGGCTTCGAACGACTTTGTCCCGCCGACCATTCCCTCCGCCGAGTCCGTTACCAAAAACTGGACCTTCATACCGAAGCAGGCCTTTCCACGTGCCGTGGTCTTGAAGAAAGACGTGCAGGTGCAGATGAGCGTCGGGGCCTCCACCCTGCGTGCTGGTGCCACGGCTCAGGCAGTCGGCTCGGATCAGGGGAATCTCATCATCGCTCCCACCGCCACTTCCGCAGCCCGCGGCAGCATCGCCGTAGTGGATACAGACTTCCCGGAGCAGATTCAAGTCAGCTACGAAAAATGGAAAGTGACTCGTATCGAACAGGCACGACAGGCCTGGGTGAATGCCAAGACTCGCATCACCACGCCCGGCACGGATAACAGCACCATGGCCAACGGACTCGGCGTCAGCTTCGGCGCGGATGGCAAACCAAAACAGAATCCCGACGGCAGCTACAATCTTTTGTTGGCCGTGATCTCCACCGGACGCGTGACAGATGTGGAGCCGAAGAAAGTCGTGCACTGGTCGCAGCCACGTCAGGAGACCATCGATGGCAAGCCCACCTGGGTCATCGACGTGACCTATCCCACCAACAGCATCTTTGGTCCGATGGATGTCGCCAGCCACGCCCAAATCCGCGACAATCAGCTTGTGCGCTGGATCTATGACTCAGGCGAGCCTGTACCTTGATTCATGTCGTGAATGTCCGATCTGGCCCGCTTTTCGTCCGACGACTGAAGCTTGACGCTTCTGCCCACCCGCGTCTCATGCGCGCCCCAACACAACATCCCCATGAACGAAGCATTTCCTGACATCCAGAAAATCCAATACGAGGGCCCGAAGTCCAAGAACGCCCTGTCCTTCAAGCACTACAACGCTGACGAAGTCGTGGCGGGCAAGAAGATGCGTGACCACCTCCGCTTCGGCGTCGCTTACTGGCACGCCATGCGCAACAGCCTCGCCGACCCCTTTGGCGTCGGCACCGCCCAGCGCCCCTGGGACGACGGCACGGACTCCGTGGCCAATGCCCAGCGCCGCGTGTGGGCTTGCTTTGAGTTCATGGACAAGCTCGGCGTGGACTACTACTGCTTCCATGATCGCGATGTCGCCCCCGAGGGCAAAACACTGTCCGAGAGCAACAAAAACTTCGACGCCGTGGCAGACGAACTCGAAAAGGCACAGAATCAGACTGGCAAGAAGCTCCTCTGGGGCACCGCCTGCCTCTTCGTGCATCCACGCTACAATCAGGGCGCCTCGACAAGCCCGAACGCGAACGTCTTTGCCTACGCCGCCGCACAGGTGAAGAAGGCCATGGATGTCACGCATCGCCTCGGCGGTGAAGGTTATACCTTCTGGGGTGGCCGCGAAGGCTACGCCTCTCTCTGGAACACCAACATGAAGCGTGAGGTTGATCACCTCGCCGCCTTCCTGCACATGGCTGTGGATTATAAAAAGAAGATCGGCTTCAAAGGCCCCTTCTACATCGAGCCAAAACCACGCGAGCCCTCCACCCACCAGTATGACAGCGACGCCGCTGCCTGTCTGAACTTCCTCCGCGAGCACGGCCTCATGGAGCACTTCAAGCTCAACCTGGAAACCAACCACGCCACGCTTGCCGGTCACAGCATGTGGCACGAGATGGAAGTCGCCGTCGCCGCTGGCGCGCTCGGTTCCGTGGATGCCAACACTGGTGACGAACTCATCGGCTGGGACACCGACCAGTTCCCCACGGACATCTACCTCACCACGCAGATGATGCTGGTGATTCTGAAGAGCGGCGGCCTGACCACTGGCGGTCTGAACTTCGATGCCAAAGTGCGCCGCGAGTCCTTCGAGCCCGTGGACCTCTTCCACGCCCACATCGGTGGCATGGACGCCTTTGCCCGAGGCCTCAAGATCGCCGCTGCTATCATCGAAGACGGCCGTCTCGATGCCTTCAAGAAGGCCCGCTACAGCACCTTCGACTCAGGCATCGGAGCCAAGATCGAGTCCCGCAGCACCAGCTTCGACGAACTCGAAGCCTACACCCTGGAAAACGGCGAGCCCCTCATTGGTTCAGGCCGCCAGGAGATGCTGGAGAACCTCATCAACGACTTCATCTGATCGTAAAACGAACTTCCAAGTTCGTTTCCACAGACGAGGCAGGTCGCAAGACCTGCCTCTTTTTTATGAGCGCCACTCCTCGAACATTCGACGCCACAGCTCACTTGGCCCCCGTGATCTCGGCGAGATAATCGAAGAAAGCGCGCTTGCGACCCGACGCAATGCCCCAGTTCACCGGCGGCGACTGATAGCCTTGTTCGAGCCCCTCCCCTTTGCGTCGATAATCAAACCAACCCCACGAAACATGCTCAGCCACCGCAGCAGCGAAGTTGTTAGCGGATTGATCAAAGTTCTCATGATCATCCTCATTGAAGAGAATCGGCATCGGTCTGTAACCGGGCACGTTGCGTGTCTGCTTCACCATCTGCGTGATGCGCGCCGACTCCTTGACTCCATTGCCATGGATCAAAAGGAAGTCGGAGGCGCGCACCACATTTTCTTTGGGAATCGTGCCACCTCCGTAGCTCGTGCCGACCAGGAGACGCCGCCCATCTTTCTCCGTTTTGCGCACACGTTCGATGAGTTCATGGACACGTTCAGGCTTCAGTATCTCGCGGTCATACTTAACGTTGGTCTCGTTGTTCACCTCCACGAGCACATTACGCCAGCCTCCATCTAGCAGCCATTTTGTGGCTTCATCCGTTGCCTTGATGACAGCCGTTTCATCTTGAAACCACTGGTCTTGACCGAAGTAAAAGTAACCCAGGATGACGACCATGCCGAACTTGTCAGCAGCATCGAGAACACGCTTCATGCGCGCTGCGAACTCAGGACGCAGTGCACCATCTTCGTTAAAGGCACCTGTGATCCATGGCTGCGTCTTCGAGTATCCCTCCGGCGATCCGCCCTGAAAGTTCACCGTGACGGCCAACAAGCCATGAGCCTTCCATTCAGGCATCGCTGAAATGAACTCACTCACATTCCGCTCGGCATCCCACTTCCCAGTATCTGGATAGGCCCAGCGCCTGGCTGTTTCTGGATTCAAGTCATCGTAGATCGCCTGCACCATGCGCGAGTTCATGAGCAGACCTTCGATTCGATGCCCATTCCACTGACGACCGGCATACGTTGGCTTGCCGTTGATATGAAAATCTTCACCGACAATGCTGACCGTCGTTTGTGCAGATGCCAAAGAACTGAGGACACAGATGAATAGGCAGATAAGTTTCATGGGAGTTCAGGGAGCAGCATGGTGCTGTCTTGCGTATTGACATGCCACATTTTCATCGCGGCATAGAGACGCTCAAGGTGCGGACGATGTGGGGCATCGGCGGCGAGATTGTGAAGCTCGTCAGGATCATTTTGTAGATCGTAGAGTTCGAATGCAGGCGGCTTCCCCCCGAGCGCGTGCGGGTCCATCTCACTGAGAATGCGATAAGCTTCAGGGAACTCGGCTTTCACACGGACAGTCTCGCCATAGATGCGATTCAGCCATGGCATCATGTCGCGAAGATCCGCATTGATCACCTTCGGTTCATTGAGCTTCGAGCGCACGATGAGTTGATGCGTGCCATCCAAAACACTGCGCTCTTCCATGCCACGAGTCTTGTCCAATGACCTGCCAGAGACTTCGGCAAAAATGAACT
>Ga0075152_10002359_pt1 | contig 13392 bp, 5 predicted proteins | sample JI61114C2DNA_FD_70964 | JGI IMG/M metagenome (GOLD analysis project Ga0075152, IMG submission 70964) | Wastewater effluent complex algal communities from Wisconsin, to seasonally profile nutrient transformation and Carbon sequestration -... | ecosystem: Engineered > WWTP > Effluent > Algae...
TTTCCTAAATCTTTTACATTGTGAGCAATAATAAAATAACTCAATGCAATTAAAGCTAAACCCAAAGCTTGTTTCATTGGTGAAACTGGTTCTTTTCCTTTAGCTCTTAGCTTATCCCACATCAAACTGAATGGCACAGCTAATATAACAACGAAAAGACCATTAAAAATTTGAACCATTGATGCAGGCATTTCCCAATTAAAAAGAAAATGTCTATCTGTTTGATTTGATGCAATAAAAGTTAGTGAAGATCCAGCTTGCTCAAAAGCTGCCCAGAAGAAAATGATAAAGAAAGACACAATGTAAATTACCCAAATTCTCTCTCTTTCTACTTTGCTTTCTGCTGAACTCATAATTAAGAAAGCTAAAGAAATACCTGCACCATATATGATTGGATATATAATCCCTTTAACCAAAGTTCCAATTTCAAAATTACTAAATCCTATTTCTGACACTAAAAAATATCTAAAAGCAAAAAACAAAACAACAAATAAAACAGCCGCAATTCCAATAGATTTACTTGAAAATTTAGCTTGTTCTTCAATTTCTCCATTTGATGCATCCTTATTTGGTTTTGCACCAATTGGAAGACCTTCTGGAGAAACAACATATTTATCTTTCAAAAAGAAAAAAACTAATGTCCCTAAAACCATTGCAATTCCAGCCATCAAATAACCCCATTTAAATACAGTTGGGTCTTGAATTCCATTAACTTTTACATCGGCAAAAAGTGGAACAAAATATTGACTTAATAAAGCTCCAATGTTAATCCCCATATAAAAAATTGTAAAAGCAGAATCTAACTTACTTTTTTCTTTAGGTGGATACAAACTTCCCACCATAGAAGAAATATTTGGTTTAAAGAATCCGTTACCAAAAATTATAACAAATAGCCCTAACCAAAACATCCCTTTTGAAAAATCTAAATTGCTATCATAAATTGTTGCACTATAAAATAATGAAAATTGACCAATTGCCATTAGAGTACCACCAAGCATGATACAACTTCTATTTCCTAAATATTTGTCAGATATAAAACCACCTAAAAGAGGTGTTAAATAACAAAGAGCTAAAAACCCTCCATATATAATTGATGCATTCGATTCTCCTAGCATTAAGGCATTGACCATAAATAATGTTAAGATTGCTCGCATTCCGTAGAAATTGAAACGTTCCCACATTTCGGTTCCAAATAAAACCCACAGTCCTTTTGGATGGCTTTGTTTAGCTGCTACTTCACTCATATAAATTAGTTTTAGTTTATTGGTTTATTATAATTTTTCTTTGATGTAATTGGTCATTTTGGTGTACAATTGTAAGCGTGTTTTTCCACCGTAAATTCCGTGGTTTTTATCAGGATAAATAGCCCAATCGAATTGTTTGTTGGCTTGAACTAATGCTTCAACCATTTTCATGGTGTTTTGAACATGTACATTATCGTCAGCTGTTCCGTGAATTAACAAGAAGTTTCCTTTTAATTTACTTACGTGATTGATTGGTGAGTTGTTATCATAACCACTTGCATTTTCTTGAGGAGTTTGCATGTAACGCTCAGTGTAAATACTATCGTAATATCTCCAAGAAGTTACTGGAGCTACCGCAATTGCCATTTTGAATACATCAGCCCCTTGAAACAAACAGTTTGACGACATGAATCCGCCATAACTCCAACCAAAAATTCCGATTCTTGAAGCGTCAACGTAGTTGTATTTTCCAATTACTTTAGCTGCATCAATTTGATCTTCTACTTCAAATTTTCCTAATTCTTTTTGTGTACATTTTTTGAAAGCAGCTCCTTTAAAACCTGTTCCTCTTCCATCAACACAAGCTACAATATAACCTTGTTGTGCTAACATCATAAACCAATAATCATCTGTACTGTTCCAAGCATTATCTACTTGTTGCGAACCAGGACCAGAATATTGATACATGAAAATAGGATATTTCTTAGTAGCATCAAAGTTTTTAGGTTTAATCATCCAAGCGTTTAGTTTGTGACCTTTTTCAGTAGTTAATACGAAAAACTCTTTTGGAGCCACATCATATTTAGCTAGTTTTTGTTCAACCGCTTCGTTAGAAACAATAGTTTTTACAACAACTCCTGTTTTTGAATCGTTTAAAGTGTATATTGGTGCTGAAGTTGCACTTGAATACGTATTGATGAAATATTGAAAATTTGGACTAAAAGTTGCCGAATTTGTCCCTGTTTTTGATGACAATCTCACTTTAGATTTTCCGTCAATTTTAATGGTATAAACATCTCTATTAATTGAACCATTTTCCACTGATTGATAGTAAATCATTCCCGATTTTTCATCAAAACCGTAGTAGTTTGTAACTTCCCATTTCCCAGAAGTGATTTGTTTTTTCAATTTACCTGATTTATCATAGTGGTAAATATGATTATATCCGTCTTTTTCTGATGTCCAAATGAAGCTATTGTCTTTCAAGAAAGTTAAGTTATCAGTAACATCAACATAAGCATTATCTTTTTCGTTTAAAATAATTTTAGTTGTACCTGTAGTTCCGTCTACAAAATGTAAATCTAAATTATTTTGGTGGCGATTCATAACTTGAACACTTAACGTATTTGGATCGCTAGTCCATTTGATTCTTGGAATATAAAAATCTTTGTAATCTCCTAAGTTAATTTTCTTAGTAGTTCCCGATTTTAAATCGAAAATATGTAACGAAACTATTGCATTTTTTTCACCCGCTTTTGGGTATTTAAAAACCGTTTGTGTTGGATATAATCCTTCGTTGTACATATCCATCGAAAATTCTGGCACTTCGGTTTCGTCAAATTTGATGTACGCAATTTTGTTTCCAGAAGCATTCCAATCGTACGCTTTTACAAAAGCAAATTCTTCTTCATACACCCAATCAGTAATACCATTAATGATGTGATTTTTCTTTCCGTCTTGCGTAATTTGAATTGAAGCACCTGAAATTAAATCATAAACATATAAGTTGTTTTCAAAAGCATATCCAATTTTAGTTCCATCAGCAGAAAAAGTTGGCTCTTGAACTTGATTACTTGTAAATTTGCTTACTTTTTTTGAAGCAATATCATACACAAAATAATCTGCTGTAAATGAATGACGAAAAATAGGATTTGAATTGGTTGCAATCAAGATTTTTTTCTCGTTTGAATCAAATGAATAACTATCAATTGAAGTTACTTCTGCGTGATTTTTCGTGTCAAATAAAGTACTTACTTTTTCCAAAGTTGCAAAATCATACAAATCGATTTGGAAGCTTTTACTAGCTCTATCAAAATTTAACACCGTGTATTGATTGGTGTTCTTCATTGCATTTAATTCGTCCATTCCTTTAGTACGGAAGGCTCCACCCCATATTTCTTCTAATGTAATTTTCTGTTGCGCTACAACTGATAATGAGCTTGCTAGAACAAATAATAGTAGTAAACTGATTTTTTTCATAAAATATTCGCTTTTAAAGACCCCAATTTTAGTGAAAATTTATCAAATAACCATAATTTTAACTTCATTTAATCAAGTTTTTGATTTATAAAAAATAATTAATTACATTTATAATAGAAATTTAAAATTCTATATGAAGCAATTTTACCCCGCTCAAAATTTTTATTTGTTTGCAAAGCCAGAATTTTCTGATTCTATTTTGCTTTTAATAATTTTAGCTTCAATCTTTGTTTTTGCAATTTTATTGTACAAGCAACTTAAAATATCAAACTATGAGTTAAGCTTGTTTAACAAGAAAATTTCGTTGCAATCTGTAGAAGAAAACAGAAAATATTTCTTGTACTTGGCATTGCTGTTTTTTATTACAGATTTTATTTATACCTATTTTAATTTCAATATTGTTTTAGAATATTATTCTGGAAATTTTGTAGCGCTGTATTGCTTATTCTTGTATTTTTTTACTAGTTTTAAACAGACATTAAAGTTTACAAATACTTTATTAATATATAGTTTTGTTGTGTTTTGGTTGTTAATTATTTACAACCTATTTTCAATTCCTATTCATCTTATACTTTTTTCGAAATACATTTTAATCCTATTTTTTTCTACATTTTTTATTAAAAAATTCAAGTACTATCTTTTTTTTATTGGATTAAATTTTGCTTTAATGTTTTTACTTCTTTCACACAAAACAAGTGAAAACAGTATCGTAATTGTTCTGATAAATACAGTTTTTATTACCCTATTAATTCATCTTTCGCAATTTATTCGTTATACACAAAATAACAAAAATCTACTTTTTACTCAGGATATCATCAATAATACCAATTCGATAATTATTGCCACTGATAATTCGGGAAATGTAAAATATTGTAACGATTCAATCACAAAAATACTAGGTTATTCTCCAGATGAAGTTTCAGGAAAAGCCTTCTGGGAATTAACAGAAGACAAAGATTTTACGGAAACTGACTACAACCAAAAATTTGTACCTAATGCTGTTTATTTTAGAAAATTAAAATGTAAAAATGGTGAATTCAAATACATTCAGTGGACCGATTTTAAACACACCAATAACTTATTTGTAGCAACTGGACAAGATGTAACTTCGAAAATAAATTTAGAAAGAAAATACGCAAATCTAATTCAAAATGCAAAAGATATCATTTATGAATGTGATCGGTCTGGAAAAATAACTTATGCTAATAAATTTGCTATCAAAACATTAGGTTATTCTATAGATGAAATTATTGGTCAAAACTATATTTTTTTTACAAGAAAAGATTACAAAAAATCGGTTCTAAATTTTTATATAAATAACGCAACTGAAACCAACGAATATGATTTATTCGAATTTCCAATCATTAGAAAAAACGGAGATGAAATTTGGGTTTCACAAAAAGTATCTATAAAGAAAGATGAAAATGACCAAATTACTGGCTATTCATGTATTATGAGAGATATTACACTTTCAAAATCAATTGAAATTGAAGAGCAAAAAAGAAGAATTGAAATTTCAAGGCTCAATGCAGTTTCCAATCGATTATCAACTTTAAATTTTCATCATTTTGATAATTTACAATCATTATTTGAGCATATTTGTAAAGAAACTGCTATTGGACTAAACATTGATCGTGTTAGTATATGGGAAAACACAGAAGAAAAAATTACATTAGAAAATATTTATGTTCAGCACGAAGACAAACATTATGCAGATTTAACTTTAAATAAAAACGATTTTAAAAATTACTTTCAAGCCATTGCAAAAGACCCGCTTGTTATTGCTTCAGATGTTTATCAAAACAATGATCTTATTGATTTCGCACACGAATATTTTCCAAAATACAACATCAAATCACTTTTAGACATTCCTATTTACATTTCGGGAAAACTTAAAGCAATTCTTTGTTTAGAAGCAACGAATGAAATTAAATATTGGTCAACTGAAGACATCAATTTTGCAAAAACAATTGGCGATATTATTGCACTAACAATTGAAACTACAAAAAGACGAAGAGCCGAAAGTCAAATAGTCTATAAAAATGAAATTTTAACAGCAATTGCAAACGTAACTAGTAATTTATTAGTTCATAAAGATAAAAACCAAATTTTTGATACTTCAATTGAGCAAATTGGAAAAGTATTAAAAGTAGATCGATTGTACTATTTTGAAAACGATAGTAAAACAAATTTAGTCAGTCAACGATTTGAATGGGTTTCAGAAACTGACCTAGCAGAAATTGATAATCCTACATTGCAAAACATTCCACATGAAGATTTTGCCGATTTTATGCAACTAATCTTAAGTAAGAAGCCATACATTAGTTTAATCAAAGATATTCAAGATGGTGATTTTAAAGAACTTCTAATTGCTCAAAATATCGTTTCTATTCTTGTAATTCCACTTTTTGACAAAGACACTTTTTTAGGTTTTATCGGATTTGATGATTGCAAAAATGAACGCGTTTGGTCTGAAGAAGAAATTAGTATTTTACAAACACTTGCCAATAATATTTCGGCAACTATTATTAGAATAAACAATGAAAAAGCTATTGCAGAAAGTGAAGAAAAATTTAGACTATTAGCAAATAATATTCCTGCATCGGTGTTTTTAGTAAAATACAACGAAGCAAGAACCAAGGTTTACCTCAATCATGAAATTGAAAAACTAACAGGTTATCATAGAGATGAGTTTATGTTTAATAAAGTTTCGCTACTCGATTTATATCATCCGGACGATAAAGATCGTATTAGAGAAATTATTGATGATGCATTACAAAACAAAAAACCATATCAAATAACTTGTAGACTAATAAAAAAAGATGGCTCATTTGTATGGATTGAAGAATATGGGGAAGGCGTAGTTATCAATGGAAAAATAACATACATTGAAGGTGTTTTAATCGATATTACCGAAAGAAAAATTGCAGAAGCAGCTGTTATTGCTAAAGAATTTGCAGAATCATCTAACAAAGCAAAATCAGAATTTTTGGCAAATATGAGTCACGAAATCAGAACACCTTTAAATGGAATTATTGGTTTCAGTAAATTATTGCTCAACTCAGATTTAACCGAAATTCAAAAACAATATTTAGCAACAGTAAACCAATCGGCTGAAACATTATTAGATGTTGTAAACGATATTTTGGACATTTCAAAAATTGAAGCTGGAAAATTAGTAATTGAGGAAGAAAAAATAAGTCTTCATAATATTATTAATAATTCAGTTGATATGATGAAATTTATGGCTCACCAAAAAAATTTGGAATTAATTGTAAATATCCATGACGATGTACAATGTGCCATTTGGACCGATGAAATTCGACTAAAACAAATTCTGCAAAATTTATTGAGTAATGCCATAAAATTTACACATGAAGGTCAAATCGAAATTGAGGTTACTTCTAAACTATTAAATGATAGTAAATCTTTGATGAAATTTGCCATCAAAGACACCGGAATTGGAATTAAAGAAGAAAACAAACAAAAAATATTAGAAGCATTTACGCAAGAAGACAATTCAACCACAAGAAACTTTGGCGGTACTGGACTTGGATTGACTATCACAAACAGTTTATTAAAATTAATGAACAGCAAACTAACCATCGAAAGTCAGCCTAACAGCGGTTCCGTTTTTAGTTTTGAATTAATCTTAAAAACCGAACCTTGCGAAAATCATTTAACACTTAAATCAAATACCTTCAAAAAAGCCTATATCATTGAAGACAACTCTCTAGTTGGTTCGATTATTCAAAAAATGTTAGAATCATTCAAAATAGAATCACAAATTATTCAACCTGAAGAGATTGATTTTGAAAAAGAAGCACAAGAAAATAATTTCGATTTATTATTGTTAGATTTAGAATACTTAACAAAACCTGTAGTTTTAAAAACAATAAAACAGCTAAAAGAGCATAAAAATATTTCTGTCCTTGTAATGCAAAGCTCTACTTCAGACTTTTCAGACATTAACTACTTTAAAAAAGTACAAAACATAATAAAACCTATTAAACACAGTGTTCTTCAAAACATTTTCAACAAGAAAAGTGAATCAAAAAAACAGACTGAAAAAACAGAATCGAAAAAAAACAAACATGTAGATCATGTAAAAGTTTTAGTCGTAGACGATAATAAAATCAATATGTTACTCACTAAAACATTAGTTCAAAACCAATTACCAAATTGCCGAATTTTTGAAGCCACAAATGGGCTGGAAGCCGTTGAAATTGCAAAAACAGAACTTCCTCAAGTAATTTTTATGGATATTCAAATGCCCATTATGAATGGCTATGAAGCAACTATTGAAATTAGAAAAATACTACCAAAAACCATAATTATAGCGCTCACAGCAGGAGTTATAACCGGAGAAAAAGAAAAATGCATCGATATAGGAATGAACGATTTTATTATTAAACCAATTGAAAAAAATATTTTTGAAGAAACTATAATAAAATGGGTAAACGACATTCACAATTAATCCAATTAGTATCTTTGCGATTCATTTGAACATTAATTGCTATGACTCAAAACGTAAAAGGATTTTCTAAACTTTCTAAAGAGGAAAAAATCAACTGGATTACAAATAATTATTTTATCAATCCATTGGAAGCAAAAGAAAGCTTAACAAAATATTGGAATTCCGACGAAAATTTACAAAAACTTCACGACGAATTCATCGAAAACACACTTACCAATTTCTATTTGCCTTATGGCGTAGCTCCAAATTTCATCATCAACGGAAAAAGCTACACTATTCCAATGGCTATCGAAGAAAGTTCAGTAGTTGCAGCCGCTTCAAAAGCAGCAAAGTTTTGGGGCGAACGCGGTGGTTTTAAAACAACCATCATTAATACTGAAAAGATAGGACAAGTTCACTTTCTTTTCAATGGAGATTCTGAAAAATTAACTGCTTTTTTCAACCAAATAAAACCGCATTTTTTTTCAGATACCAATGAAATTACCAAAAACATGCAAAAGCGTGGAGGCGGAATTTTAGATATTCAATTACGAGATAAAACTTCGGAAATTCCAAATTATTTTCAGCTTCATGCTACTTTCAACACAAAAGACAGCATGGGTGCGAATTTCATCAATACGTGTTTAGAACAATTTGCAAAAACATTAGAAACAAAAGCCAATGACTATGACGGATTTTCTCCTGAAGAAAAAAACGTACAAATCATTATGAGTATTTTGAGTAATTATGTCCCAAATTGCGTAGTTAGAGCCGAAGTTTCTTGTCCAATTGAACAACTTTCAGAAGATAAAAACATCGATTCAAACGAATTTGCTCAAAAGTTTGCAACCGCAGTAAAAATTGCAGAAATTGAACCCTACCGAGCAGTTACACACAACAAAGGCATCATGAACGGCATCGATGCTGTAGTATTAGCCACAGGTAATGATTTCAGAGCCGTTGAAGCCGGAATTCACGCTTATGCAAGTAAATCTGGACAATATTCAAGTTTATCACACGTTAAAATTGAAAACGGAATTTTCACTTTTTGGTTAGATGTTCCTTTAGCACTTGGAACCGTTGGAGGCTTAACGTCGTTACATCCATTAGTAAAATTCTCGATGGAATTATTACAAAAACCATCAGCCGAAGAATTAATGCAAATTGTGGCTGCAGCTGGATTGGCACAAAATTTCGCAGCTTTACGTTCGCTAACCACAACCGGAATTCAGCAAGGTCACATGAAAATGCACTTGATGAATATTTTAAATCAATATCAAGCTACAAAAGAAGAAAAACAAAAAGTCTTAGAATATTTCAAAGACACCACCGTTTCACACAGTTTAGTAATCGACTATTTAGAAAAAATAAGACGTTAATGCAAAATCAAACTTTTTACAGCAACGGAAAACTATTACTCACAGGCGAATATGTTGTGCTCGACGGTGCAAAAGCATTAGCAGTTCCTACACGTTTCGGACAAAATCTCATCGTAAAAAAAGGAAACAACCAACAAATCAATTGGATAAGCTTTGATTCAGATGAAAGTATTTGGTTTCAAGACAGCATTACTTTCTCAGACATCAAAAACAAATATCTTTCAGAAAATAATCATTCGGTAAAAAACACACTTATCGAAATTTTGCACCAAGCATTCATCCAAAATCCCCATTTTTTAAACGAAGAAGGTTACGAAATCGAAACGCATTTAACGTTTCCTCGAATTTGGGGTTTAGGAACTTCATCAACTTTAATTAACAACATCGGACAATGGTTACAAATTGATGCGTTTGAATTATTGAGTAAAAGTTTTGGTGGTAGCGGTTATGATGTGGCGTGTGCACAAACCAATTTACCAATTATTTATCAATTAGAGAATGAAATTCCGCATTTTAAAACAGTCCATTTCAATCCGCAATTCAAAGAAAACATTCATTTTGTTTATCTGAATCAGAAACAAAGTAGTAAATCGGCAATTTCAAACTATTTAACGCAACGACATAAAACCAATAAAGTAATTTCAAAAATAAACACCATTACTTATGAAGCCATTGATTGCAAAGAAGGAAAAGAATTTGCGAAATTAATGGAACAACACGAAATTATCATGAGCGATGTATTAGAAACAAAAACGGTTCAAGAAAATTTATTTTCCGATTTTAAAGGCATTGTCAAAAGTTTAGGTGCTTGGGGTGGCGATTTTGTAATGGTACTTTCTAAAGAAAATCCGAAAAACTATTTTATAGAAAAAGGCTATGCTACTGTTTTATCGTATGAAGAAATGGTTCTGTAACTTTTTTAAAACCTATTAAAAACACAAAACCCGAATAGTAATATTCGGGTTTTGTGGTACCTCCAGTACCATTTTTACCAAAAATACAATTTTAAACAATCTGAACTTTTAACGAAAACCTTTTAAAAAATCAATAAATATAAGGCTTTACAGGGTTTTCATTGTTTGGATAGTATCGATTTAATTTGCATATATTTTGATTAAGCCGTACAAGTACCGTACAAATTTTGTATATTTGTATTGTTAAAACATCAAGATATTATGGCAACAATTAACTTTTTATACCGTTCAACTAAAGACGAAGCAAATTTAATTTTGCGTCTTTTATTCAGACATGATGGCAAAGATAATGTTTTGGCAGTTAATACAAAGTATTCTGTTTCAAAGCACTATTGGACAAAACAGCACGATATTAAAAAGCCAAAAGAACTAGCCGTAGTCAACAAACAACACGAAGTTGCAGAAGAACTCAATAAAATTGAGAAATGCGTTCTAACGGCTTTTAATAGCGTTAGTATTGGTGTTGTCAATAAACAATGGTTGCAAAATCAAATGGATTTATACTACAATCCACCAGTTCCACCAGAACAACTTCCAAATGATCTAATTGGCTATTTTGATAAATATCTTGATTTCAAGAAAAACGAGATTACACCAAACACCAAAAAGAAAATCAATGTTATCAAGCAGCTTTTAATACGATACGTTGACCACACTAAAAAACCTTTGAACCTTACGGATGTAGATGGTAATTTTAAAATGAGTTTTGAGGCTTATTGTTTAGAAAATCTTTATGCTCCAAATACAATTGCAACAGCTTTAAAATTTATCAAAACAATTTGCAATCATGCAAAATCAAATGGTTTAGATATTAGTATCCAATTAAGCAATATCAAAATCAAGCAGACAAAAGTGGATAATGTTTATTTAACTTTTGATGATTTAAATAAAATCGAGAAAACCGATAAAAAGAAATTTACAGATAGTTTACTTAATGCTAGGGATTGGTTAATTATTAGCTGCTACACTGGTCAAAGAATTTCAGACTTTATGAGGTTTACCGATAAGCAAATAAGAGTTGAGAACGGCAAAAGTTTACTTGAATTTACCCAAGTGAAAACAGGTAAAAATATGACTGTACCATTGCATCAAAAGGTATTAGAAATTCTTAAAAAGCGAAAGGGAAAATTTCCTTATGCTATATCGGACCAAAAGTACAATGCTTATATAAAAAAGGTTTGTGAAATCGCAGAAATAGACGAAGTAGTATCTGGAAGTAAAAAATCAGAAACAGAGGAAGACAGCGGAATTTATCGTAAAGAAGCAGGAACATTTAAAAAATGGGAATTGGTAACATCGCATATTGGAAGACGCTCTTTTGCAACTAATTTTTATGGTAAAATCCCAACTACTTATTTAATTTATGTAACAGGGCATAGCACAGAGCAAATGTTTTTAACTTATATAGGTAAAAGCAATAAAGATTTAGCAATGGAACTAACCAATTATTTTTAATTGGTTAGTTTTTAAGTTTTATATATTTACGGATTAATTTTAGCCTAAATAATGATAAGTAGTACTTTAAAGCAATATACAGATAGTTACAATGTAAATTTATCTAATTATCTTAACGAATACGAAGACAACACTAAAGCTTTTTTTCTCCAAAGTGAAAAGGTAAAATATCAAGCATACCAAAATTCCTTAACTAAAATATCTAATCAACTTCAATTATTTACAAGAGAAGAACTGAATAATAATCTTGTGCACAAAAGTATTGCAGCTGATTTAAAAAAAATGAATATTGATGCTTACAATAGTATTATTACAGAATTAAATCAAACTCCAGACGAAAATATTTTGTCTTTATCAAAATTAAAAAATGATAAAATTAGTATTGATGAAAAATCACTTGAAAACCATATTAAAAGCTCAATTGTAATATTAAAATACATTTCTCAAGAATATGAAGAAGCAATTCAAACAACAACTATTATCGCAAAAGATAAAAGTGGGGAAGTTGCATTGCTAGATAGTACAGAATACCAAATAGACCAACGATTGGAATTATGGTTAAAAAACTATGAAAGTGAAAACGAATATATTCACATACCTAAAGCAATAGAAGAAAAAAGAAGCTGGGTTACTGATAAATATAAAAATTACGAAGAAAGATATTATAAATCTCAAATAGATATTTGTAATGAAATATTAACTGCAGTTCCAAATCAAATTGAAATAACGACTATAAAAACAGAGTTCAAAAACAAATTAATTGACCTGAGAAAAAGAATTCCTTTGCCGGACACAGACATTGAAAGACTTATTTCGGAAATAAACAACGCTTTTTATAGATTAGAAAAATTTATGAAAGGATCTAGTTTAGAATACACTTCATTTTATTTTAATGATGCATTTACACTGCTTTTTAATGAGTTACATAAATTTGAAAACCTTAACAACAATAACGATGCTCTTATAAACAGCTATTATAAAATCATTAATCAAGTTTGCTACGATTATGATAAAAGTGATTTTTTAAATACTGACGCTTATGAAAATGACGATTTTAATCGTGATTGTAATGAAATTGAATATTTAGCATGTGATAGATACGAAGAATTTAATATTGATGAAGATGGTAATAGTACAAAAATATCAATAACAGATTTAGTTCATAATATCAAAAACACAAACCTTAAAAAAGATTACGAAGATTTTCAAGCATTAAAAAATGAAATTGACGATTTTATATCAAGGTTAGAATTAGACATCACACAAAATTACAATGATGAAAAATACCTAAATTTTTTAGCTTTTATTAATCTAGTAAAAGATGATGCTTCAAATGATATGAAAAACACATTACAATCAATTCCAGAAGCTGATAAAATAAAATTTTTTCAAATGATGTTACCTAAGATTAAAGAACAATTTTCTGCGATAAAGGAAAAACATTATAATAATGAAATTTCAAATTTTTTAAATAAAGATGTAATCCAATCAATTATAAAAACTGAAAACATCAGTATTCCTAAAACTAAAAAAATAGCCGATAAGTGGCATGCTCTTTTATACCTAATCGAAGTTGAAGTTTATAAAAAAGAAATCCCAACAAACTTTGAAGGTGCTTTTATAAAATCAAAAATAGAAGAAATTGGAAAGCAAAGATGTAAAAATTCAGGACAAGGATTTTATAG